>OJRB01000162.1_pt1 | contig 44313 bp, 54 predicted proteins | sample 1599061 | NCBI WGS metagenome assembly OJRB01 (sample SAMN03922522, study PRJEB24848) | human gut metagenome | isolation source: stool sample | host: Homo sapiens | place: Germany | collected 2010-02 | reverse complement strand
GGATATAGATGTTGTTGTAGGGCTGGAGAAGGTCGAGTATTACCGTAAATATTTGGAAGATCGTACAGGGCGGCGGCCTATTCCTGTTTGGCATGCAAGCCGGGGGAAGGATTATTTTATTCGGATGTGTGAAGATTATCCCTATGTTGCGATCGGTACGACCTCTGCGATGGAAGAGGGTAGGCGGATAAGAGGTAATCCCATGATATTAAAATGGTTTATCGATCAAGCTCACTCTGTCGGTACCCGTATTCATGGGCTTGGATTTACAGATACGATATTTCTTCCTTTTTTGAAGTTTGATAGCGTTGATAGTACGACTTGGTTGTCCGGTTCCAGATTTGGGCAGATTTATTTCTTCAATGGCAAGCAAATGATATATCGTAATCCTCCCCAAGGGATGAGGGCTAAGAATCATGATTTATCGAATAGACACAATTTTAATGAGTGGATAAAATTTCAAAGGTATGCGGAACGATACTTATAACAAGAAAGTCCTTCTGTATTCAGGAGGTATGGATAGTTGGTTGATAGACAAACTCTGGAAACCGGATATAAGGCTTTATGTCGATATGAATACCCGTTATTCAAAAGAGGAAATGAAGCGTCTTCCGGATGATACCATCATTGAGAGGTTGGATTTATCAAAGTGGGAACGTGAAGATAAGATTATCCCTCTCAGGAATATGTATTTGATCGGTATTGCGACGAACTATGGCGATGAAATCTGTTTGGGAGCGACAGCGGGTGACCGTGTTCTTGATAAATCGCCTGTATTTGCCGAGTTGTATGAGGACTTACTCGGCTATCTCTACCAAAAACAACATTGGACAGAAAAACGAACGATCAAGATAAACTTGGACTATAAAGCATATACCAAGACTGAGTTATTGAAGCAATATATAGCTCAAGGAGGTAATATTAGTGAAGCGTTTAGTTCATCGTTCAGTTGTTATGCTCCTGTTGATGGGCACGAATGTTGGAACTGTAAACCGTGTTTCCGTAAATTTATTGCTTTTGCGTTGAACGGATATCCGTTTTCCATGGATGTAATCGGCAGGAATATATCTTATATAAAACATGAAATACTTCCTTTGATCGAATCTGGCGAGTATGGCCGGAAACGGGAGGAGGAAGAGATAAGACAGGTATTAACTCTTTATCGATAAAAATCGTATGTATACAGTAAGGAAGCGTCTAGAGATATCGGCGTCTCATCGTCTGAGTCTCTCTTATGCGAGTAAGTGTGAGAACTTGCATGGGCATAACTGGATCGTAATCGTTTGGTGCAGGTCTAAACAGTTGAATCCAGATGGTATGGTTGTCGACTTTGCTCATGTCAAGCGAATGATCCAGGAGAAACTAGATCATAAGAACTTGAATGAGGTATTATCGTTTAATCCGACAGCGGAAAATATAGCGAAGTGGATCTGTGACCAGATACCTCAATGTTTTAAGGTGATGGTTCAGGAATCAGAGAATAATATAGCGTGGTATGAAGAAGATAAATGAGATTTTTTACAGCATTCAAGGTGAAGGCTACTTTACTGGTACACCAGCTGTTTTTGTTCGCTTCTCTGGATGTAACTTGAGGTGCCCGTTCTGTGATACGGAACACAAAGAAGGCAAGATGTTAAGTGATGATGAGATTATTGCGGAAATAAGGCGTTATCCGGCTTTGCATGTCGTATTGACAGGCGGAGAGCCTTGTATGCAGGTTACATATGATTTGGTTGATAAGATCAAGGCCACTGGCCGATTTGTTCAGATTGAGACAAATGGAACTTTGGTTCCACCTATAAATATAGACTGGATTACGTGTTCCCCAAAAGAGGGCGGTAAAACAGTCGTGATCAACCCGAATGAACTGAAGGTAGTCTATACCGGACAGGATATGTCGCAATATGATAAATATTCAGCGGGAGTATATTATTTGCAGCCTTGTTCCGGCCGGAATACGAAGGAAGTTATTAACTATATTAAAGAGCATCCGAAATGGAAGTTAAGCTTACAAACACACAAGATATTGAATGTGCGATAAGAACGATCCTTTCTTTTATAGGCGAGGATCCTTGCAGGGAGGGATTGAGGGGAACGCCGGATCGTATCATAAGAATGTGGGGAGAGATCTTTCGTGGATATGATCTGTCACAAGTGCCTAAAATAACGGTCTTCCCAAATGGCGTGGATGGCCTTTCTTGTGATAGTGTTATCGCGGATTCAGGTGGATTTTATTCAATGTGTGAACATCATATGATGCCTTTCTTTGGGAAGTATTGGTTTGCTTATATTCCTAATCCCAAAGGTAAGATACTGGGCATCTCGAAAGTTGGTCGTGTCGTTGATTATTGTGCGGCACGGTTACAGGTACAAGAGCGATTAGCGAAAGATATCATCGTGATGCTCCAAGAAGCGTTAGGTTCGGAATATCCACCTTTAGCAATGGGTATCGTATTGGAAGGGGAACACTTGTGTAAGTCGATGCGTGGTGTAAAAAAAGAAGGTAAAATGCGTTCTTCTTTCTATTTTGATAATGGAAGTTTACCTGAATTGAGGGCAGAATTGTCTCGATTCGTTAGTTTTGGTTAATTATGACAGAGAAGAATGAAGTAAAAAAGAAAAGTAGGGGGCGTAAATCTGAATATAGAGAAGAATATGCAGAGCAGGCTCTAAAGCTTTGTTTGTTAGGTGCAACAGATAAAGAAATAGCCGAGTTCTTCTCTGTCTCAGAACAAACGTTGAACAGCTGGAAAAAGAAGTTTCCTCAATTTCTTGAGTCCTTAAAAAAGGGAAAGGCTGTGGCGGATGCGAATGTCGCTTCGAGACTTTACAGCCGTGCGATTGGTTACGATGCCAAGGCTACGAAGTTCGCTACCAATGAGGGCCGGATTACGGATAAAGTAGAGTATATCGAGCATTATCCTCCGGATACGACAGCCGCTATTTTTTGGTTGAAGAACCGGCAGCCGGCTAAGTGGCGTGATAAGAAAGAGGTCGAGAACCTTGTTAAGCTGGGGGATGAATTGGAATCGATGTCGGATGAAGAACTAGCAGCAATTATCCGTGGCGAAAAAGAGTAAGAGAGAAATATTGATTAGGCAGGCAAAGGCGGCGACCATATTGCGCAAACGGGAGGCTCGGAATGATTTCTGGGCCTATTGTTTATATCATGACCCTAAGTTCTTTGCTAAGCGTCTGTTCTTAAAGAAGGTGGCAGATGCTTTCACCCGGGTGTACGAATCGTATCTGTCGGGTGTGATCCGCCGGCTGGCCGTCTCCATGCCGCCACGTGCCGGGAAGTCTTATATATCATCCTTGTTCATTTCGTGGATGCTTGGCCACTTCCCGGACGAGTCGGTCATGCGCAACTGCTGTTCCGATACGCTGTATAACAAGCTGTCTTACGACACGCGCGACATCGTCCGTTCTTCCCGGTTTAAGGAAATCTTCCCAAATATACAATTGCGTGGTGATAAACAGAACGTGCATGGCTGGAGCTTGGAAGCTGCCCGGCAGGTGAGTTACTTCGGGGCCGGTGTAGGCGGTACGGTGATCGGCTTCGGCGCTTCTATGTTGGCTATGACCGACGACTTGTATAAGAGCTTGGAAGACGCACTATCCGATACCAACAATGAAAAGGTCTGGAGCTGGAAACAGGGAACGCATGATTCCCGTATCGAAGGGAACTGTTGTTCTATTGATATTGGCACTCGCTGGTCGGCTACGGACGTGCTTGGCCGCATGGAGGAAATGGGGAAGTATGACGAGATTATTCGTATAGCCGCCTTGGATGAGAATGATCGTTCTTTCTGCGAGGATGTACATACGACAGAGTATTACCATGAACTACGGGAGGAAACGGACGATTCCATCTGGTGTGCCGAATATATGCAGGAACCGATCGAGGCAATCGGGTTGTTGTTCCCTAAATCGGAGCTTAACCGATTTAAATTGGCTGATATTGAGGGCAAGCAGCCGGACGGTGTTATTGGTGCTACCGATGTGGCCGACGAAGGAGATGACGATTTTTGTGCACCGATTGCCAAAGTATTCGGCACAAAGTATTTTATTACCGATGTCCTGTTTACGAAAGACAATGTCGAGATTACTGAACCGAAGTTAGTTTCCTTGATTCTTGACACCCGCTGCGACAATATGCGTATCGAAAGCAATAACGGTGGTCGTTTGTTCGCCCTCAATGTCCGTAAGGCTGTAAAGGCAAAGAATGAAAAATGTATCATTCAGGCGAAACCGACAACAGCCAATAAGGATACACGTATCTTGTTGAAGTCTGGTTGGATCAAGAAGCATTGCTATTTTCTTGCCGAAGGCGAGTATAAGAAAGGTTCGGATTACGACCGATTTATGAAAGCTTTGACCAGCTATAAGAAAGAGGGTGGTAACAAGCATGATGATGCGCCGGATGGTATGACAATACTTGCCGAGAATGTAGAGTTTATTGGGTTGTGCAAGGCTAACTCTGTACGTCGGATAGCAAGAGGACGATAAGTGGCAAAATGAAAGTGTTTTTTCGATATTTGTGACACGTGTTAGATAAAATCCCGATATTTTTCTGCCACATACTTGCGTTTTGATATGTGTTCTCGGTTTTTATAGTTCAAAGTGAACTTGTTTAGACTGGCCGTGTTGACAGCGAAAAACCATTTGCTTTTATATTTTAGCATAAAACAATTATGCCAAGTATAAGCGAAATTCTTACGAATGAAGATTTTGGGCAGGTAGTTAGTACGCTATGTGTCGATACGATTGAATACCGGGAACCAAGGGAATATTACAACGAATATAATGGTGAACGTCGGAGACGTAAAACTTCTGTTGGCTGGCGTGAGCCTAAGCGTTTAGAAGTCTATTCGGATACTTTGGTGGATAAAAATGGTGAACCAGTGCGCCTTCCTGATAAGATCGTAGATGTGGCCCGTATCGTAACCAACTTTCCGAAGAAGGAGGTGCGTACCTCTGTCGCTTTCCTGTTCGGCGGGCAAATGACGATTACCGGAGCTGATCAAAACGATGGCTTTCAAGAGTTCAAGCGTGTATGGGAACGCCGGTTGAAGATGCAATCCGTCTTGAAGTCATTCGCTCGTAAGGTGCTTTCTGAAAGTAAGGCTGCTCTTGTGTTCTATCCGTATACCTCCAAAGGATTAGACGGTAAATTGATTACGGAGTTAAAAGTAAAAACACTTTCTGTTCCCCGTAATGAAAACACTTTCTCTGAATTTTATCCCCATTTTGACGATAACGACGATATGGATGCCTTTATCCATCGTTACCAAGTGAACTCTAATGGTATGATCCGGAGCAGCTGCACGATTTGGACGGCTGATAAGATTATTACGGCTATCGATGAAATGGGTGGCTGGACGATAAAAGAGGTTCCCAATCTATTCGGGAAGATTCCGGTTGTGTATGCCGATGTATTCCAACCTGAATGGGATGAAGTAGCGTTTCTGATGGATGCTCGTGAAATGCGTATTTCTCGCATGGTGGATACAAATGATTACTATGGTGATCCGATGTTGAAAACATTCGATGTGGCTGACCTGCCGACTAAAGACACTGTCGGCAAAGAACTGTCTTTTACGTCTAAAGTACATCCGGAAACGCAACAATTGTATCATGGCGATGCGGAATACCTTACTTGGAACGGCTCTCAACCATCTGTGGATAAAGAGTTGGAAGAAATCAAATGCGAGCTGTTTGCCGGGACATCCACGCCAGACCTTTCCTTTGACAATTTGAAAGGTATCGGCAACCTGTCCGGTGTTGCCCGTAAATTCATGCTGATGGATGCAACTATCAAGGCGAGTGAGAACATGGAAACATTCGGTCCGGTGGTTCAGCGTTGCGTGTCGGTCGTGTTGGCTGGGATATGCAATATTACCAACATCAAGTACCGTCCTCAATTGGTGAACAACCTGATCGATGTGGAATTTGGTTCCATTTTGCCGGAAGATCTGTCCGAGACATTGCAAACTCTGTCCCTTGCCAATGGAGGTAAACCGATCAACGCCCAACGCACGGTTACGGCTCATTCTCCGCTAACAGAAGACTTGGACGAAGAAATGAAGCTGATGGAGGAAGAGGAAGATACAGCAGCGCAACGCAATAATATGATCGGCTTAACAATGGGATATGGAGAATGAAAGAACTATCGTTTCATGAGCAACAGTTCCTACAACGTCTGTTCCGGCAGCAAGGCAGCATAAAGTATTCGTTTGACGAGTTTGTCCGTAAGGTTGGGCCTCTTCTTGCTAAATGGGCAGATCATGGTGGGGATCGTGTGTGGATAGGCAACGCTACCATAGAGAAGCAAATCGAACGTCTGTTGGATGACCTGCATACGCGGCTCGTAAGCAATATATCCAATACGGTTACCGAAGTCTGGAATTTAGGCAACAGAAAAGCGGATGAACTGGTAACGGGCTATATCAAGGATATGGCTATATCCACTACGCTAAGGGAAAAGTTGTTTTCCCGGAATGGCGATGCGCTGAATACCCTGTTGAAGCGTAAAGATGAATTTGGCAAAACTATATCCTCCCGTGTCTGGGATATAACGGACGGAGCTATGGATAATCTGGAGTATTATCTTTCTTCGGGTTTGTCTTCCGGCCGTCCGGCTGCGTTGATCAGCCAAGATATACGGCAATTACTAAACGAACCCAACCGTCGTTTCCGCCGTATAAGGGATGCGAATGGCAAATTGGTCCCATCCCATCCGATGAAAGATTATCATCCGGGGCAGGGTGTTTATCGTTCGTCTTACAAAAATGCTCTTCGTTTGGCGGCGACGGAAACAAATAAAGCGTTTCGTACCGCCGATTACGAACGTTGGCAGAATATGGATTTTGTAATAGGGATAGAAGTAGAACGCTCTCCTTCGAATCACGGTCCATGTCCTGTGTGTGATGGCAAGGCTGGCCAATATCCGAAAAACTTCAAGTTTACCGGATGGCATCCGCACTGTATTTGTATTGCAACACCTATCATGATGGAACATGAAGAGTTTGCGGAATGGTTGTTAGGGAATGGAAAAGCAGAAAAGGAATCCATTAAGCTCATTTTTGATAAGGTCCGTTTTAAGGAAATCAAGGAAAAGGCTTCTTTATTAAAACAAACTGTTATCCGGAATCCGGATTTTCAGAAAGATATCCAGATTACCGGTCGTGGTATAAAAGAGTGGTTGAACCAGCCACATAAATATTACGAGAAAAAGAATGAAATGCTTTTGGATATAGCTTCTGTGATAAAGGATGCGGAGTATATTGGTTGCGGAAATGATAAGCATGGATATAATGCTATTGTCCATTTGTTTGAGACAAAGGTGGAAAACGAAAAGTCTTGGATTCTTGTGAAAGAGCAGGCAGATGGTAGTACATCATTATATAGTATCTCTGATAGCATAAATATATTGAGATTATTGGATAAGAAGAAAGGCGATTCATAAGTAGCCCCGTGGAACTACAATCCACGACTTGCTTATAAACCGCCTTCTTTTTGCAAAAATATAAATAATCTCCTAACTGTCTAATAATTTTGGAATTTTAATCGTAAAATCAACTGTTGGCGTCAGCACAATAGTTGAACAACTGCGGTGCTGAACACCGGGGTTTAACCGGGGTCGTAACGACCCCAATTGTTACGCTCGACATAATAGTTGAAATATAATCATCCTAATTATCCACCAATACAGGTTTCCCTAATAATTCATGAATGAATTTTCTACCTTTCTCTGTCCATACGGTCCGCATCTTCGTTCCGGGTTGCCCGGTGGTAACATGAGTGAACGTGTAAGTATGCGTCTTGGTATATCCCTTGTTTTGATACTTGGCATACAAGAGCCATTGCCCGGATTGGCGGTATTGAACACCTAACGATTTTAATTTCTTGTTGAGTGTAATGGCTGATAATCCTAACTCTTTTGCGATTTGGTTGGTAGTATAGGTATCTGCACTCATCAGAACTTTGTCGTGGTATTCGAGCTTCGGGACAGATTCTTTGTGTTGCTCCTCCAGTATCAGGTTCTTTTCCTCCAACAGCCGGATTCGCTCTTCTTTGCGCTTCATGGTATCCTGCGCCACCAATAAGGCGCGTGCCATGATTTCCTCCGGGGTATCGTCAGCCTTAGTAATCATGTAGCCTCCTGTTTTACGGATGGCGGGAAGGATCTCTTCGCATACCCAGTCTTGGAACTTTTCTGCTTCGGGTAATTTGGAACGCATGACTAAGCGGTAAACATCGGATTCTGGGATGAATAATATATCCATGATCTGCTTTGTATTTTGGCTTTTTCCGTTTGAATCCGTGTAAGTGCCTGTTACACACTCTACGGGATGTTTCATACACCCCTTACAATGCCTTGATATAGCTTTATGAGGTTCATTATATCCCAACATCGCTGCCACATCTTTCGCCACAAACATCGGTTTATCATCTATAACCATAACTCTGATTTGTCCAAACACCGGACTTTGGAAATATTGTATCTTCGCTTCCATAATGAATCGTATTAAAAAGAGAAAGGGCAAAGACCGGAATTGCCTATTGTGGCTGTTTGCAATCCCAATCAATGCCCTTTATTAATATCTTCCTCTGGAGAACAGCCACGAGCTCCGGATTAGAACGTTCTGAAGTAATATATAAGTCAGATTTTCTTTTTCCGGTAACAGGTGGCGATACCTTTTATACTTTCGCTTTTTGCTCCTGTAGCTTCGAATTTAATTTCTCTGCCTCCTTTTGCATGTTCTCGGAAGCGTGCTTGATGTAGTATAGCATTCCTTCGGTTCTTCCTATCTCTCGACCGGAATTGAAAGCGGCTTGCAGTTCTGGAGTGGAGTACTTGCCCATTTCGGAGGGTTTGACCGTTGGTTGTTGGGTACTATTATTTCCCGACAAATCAATGTTTGAGTGTTTGAGCATAAAATGAAACATTGTTTTGTTTAGCGGAAAATAAGAACGGTTCCGCCTTTCCCGTTGCTCTACACCACTCAGGCAGTTATAGCCATTAAGCTATATCACGGGGGTACGAAACCGTATATCCTTTATATTAAGAATATCTCAAGATAAAGCATAATTATACCGAAAAGAAATATATTCGGCGGGTTTTGTCCGCCTGAGTGTTATAGAGCACCACAAAGATGAGCACTAATTCTGAATCCCACAAGAAAAAACAGAAATACCTTTGCGTTTTCATCTTGTTGTGCTATTTTTGCGTTATGTGGAAAGAGAAATTAGGAAACTATTTGATTGATGTCTCGAAATATATCTTTACAGGTGTAGTGGTAGCGTCTTTATTCAAGGATATGGAAGATAATAAGTGGCTGATTTATGGCCTAGGTTTTACGTCTTCTATTTTAGCCTTAATAGCTGGATTGGTATTAACGAATAAGAAAAAGGAGAATAAGTAATGGGAGCTATAATTGGATTCGCCGTGATAGGCATACCTTGTGCCGCATTTTTGATCTATTGCCTTACGCCTTCTGGCAAACAGTGGCTTAGATCCAATCACATGATTTGACAAGATATATTCTTATAGGAATAATTAGAGATGAAAGCCTGCCGGTTGTCCGGTGGGCTTTTTTTATACCCGGTATTTTCTTCCCCTCCCTTATATTTTAAACAGAAAACTCTTATGACAATTTTAGATTTAATCAAGGCGGCATGTAAGACAAAAGGCGTGCCGGAGAAGTATGCGGAACGTATTCAGAAGACGTTCAAGATTGAGAAGGCCGAAGGAATGGAGGCTTTCGTGGACTTGTTCAATGAGAATATCCTTCCGGCAATCCAGGAAGCGGAGAATGAAGCTAAGACTACGGCTGAAACGGCTGCTGTTGCCGCTTACGAAGCTAAACATGGATTGAAGGATGGTAAACCGGTAGAAGATCCGGATAAGGACAAGGATAAGAAAACTGAAGAAGAATTGTTGAAGGGCCTTAGTCCAGAAGTCAGAGCTTATCTGGAAAGTATGAAGAAAAGCGTCGATGATATGGCCAAGAAGGTGGGTGACTCTATTACAAACTCAGCAAACGAGGCCAAGAAAGAAACTGCCCGCAAGCAGTTGAAGGAAGCTGGTCTTCCGGATAGTTGGCTGGGGCGTGTGGATTTGGTTTCTGAAACGTCCATCGAGGACCAGATTAAGGTGCTGTCCGAAGAACATACCGGAATCCAGCAAAAGGCTATTGATGATGCCGTGGCTCGTGGTGATTATGCTCCCGGTTCCGTAAATCTTCCGGAGCGTTCCGAAGCGGATTGGGCGAAGTTGATGGACCAAGACGCAGGAAATAGTGGTACGAATAATCCCGGTGTGGTAAACCTGGGTATTGAATAATCCAAGTAAAATGTAAGTTATGTACAGAAAAAGAGAAAGAGAATTCCAGTATCCTCCCGGAATTGAAAAGATTATTGAGGATGTGATCGGCGGTGGGACGATTGACCGCCGGGATTTGCGGAACGCTTTGTTCAATGGCAAGTCGTTGGACGAACTTCCTCCGATCGTGATCGTGGTGAAAGATCCGGAAACGGGGCTGTATCATGTATTGAAAACAGCGTTGGTTTCAGAAGCGGCCGCTGCCGATGCGACAGCGTATAAAGTGGCCAAGAACCATCTGTTCGGTGTGGGTGACTTCGTGACGGTTGGTGGAGCGTTGATAGGCGCATCCGATAAGATCACGGCTATTGATAAGAGTAATGCGGAGTTTGATACGATCACGTTGGAAGCGACTATCGGTGCTGCCGCAAAAGGTCAGGTATTGGTTCAGGCTAAAGACAAACAGGCTGCGAAAGCCGCCAAGTTGCCTTATGATGGCGAATTGGTTGTCACGATGAATAAAGTCGACTTGACTGTAGCCAACCAGCAGTCCGGGTTACTGGTAAGAGGTACGGTAAACGAATCCTGTATGCCGTTCCCGGTAGATAAGGACTTGAAGGCATTAATGTCGTTTATCCGTTTTGTGTAATCCATTAAAATCAGATATATGGAAAGAAGTTTAATTAAGCAAGTGAATAAAAAGAACATGGCGGCCCGTTTGAATACCCGTCATGTGAAACCGGTTGTCTTCCCGAACTTCTTCGGGGTGAAAAGAAAGACCTCGTTGAAGTGGGAGACTCTGACCGGTGAGAAAGGCGCTCCGGTAATGGCAGACGTGATCTCTTTCGACGCTTCCGCACCGCAGAAGACCCGTGAGGTGATCAGCAAGCTGTCCGGCGATATCCCGAAGACAGCCGTCAAGCGTGGCATGAACGAGAGCGATTACAACGAGTACAAGCAATTGGAACGTGACGCGCAAGGTGACGCGGACCAGTTGGCATTGTTGAATCTGGGTTTCAAGGATCAGGATTTCGTGTATAACTCCGTCCGTGCCCGTTTCGAATGGTGGTGTATGCAGCTCATGAGCCGTGCGGGTTTCCATTTGTCGGCAAAGAACAATGGCGGTGTCGTTACGGCTGAGTTTGTCGGTTGCGGTATGCCGAAGAAGAACCAGCGTAAATCTACTACGGACTGGAGTAACGCTACAACGGCCAATGGATTGCAGGATATTGAGGATACGGTTGTGGCCGCTTCTGCCGAAGGGGTGACGATCCGTTACGTTGTAATGCACGTGGCTGATTTCTCTTTGCTGAAGAAACAGAAATCCACGTTCGACACGTTAAAGGCATGGGTTAATTCGTCCTCCAAGATATTGGTGACAAAGAATCTCATCAACGAGTATCTGGCCGAGCAGGAGATCCCGGTGAAGATCATTACCGTGAACCCGGCTGTCCGTATCGAGGATAGTGCCCATCGTCGTAAGACGATCAATCCTTGGGAGCGTAAGCGTGTATGCTTCTTGGAGGATTTGAAGGTGGGTGACATTCAGCATGGGCCGATCGCCGCCGAGTCTTCCGCTACCTTGCAGAAAATCGCTCTCATGGTTAAGCAGGATTGGATCTTGGTAACCAAATGGTCTGAGCTGGAACCGTTCAAGGAATGGACGAAAGCGGAAGCGAACGCTATTCCTGTCGTGAATGATCCGGATGCCATGTTCATCATGAAAGTGGATGGGAAGGATTGGAACGCTTCCGAGGATACCGAGGGTACGGATGATATCCCGGCGACATTCTTGGGTGAAACCATCGAACCGGAGGATCAAACGATTCAGGATACTGAAAACGGAGAATAACAATCATGGCTAAGACGATTCGAGATACGATACTCGCTTATCCCGGTCTGGCTGACTGTGAAGATTTTTTGGATAACGTCGTTTTGCCGGGACGCGGTTTTGAAGGTACAGAAGATAGTAAGACGATCGATATCCGAAAACAAAAGCTGGTGGCCGCCGACCTTTATTCCATGGTCGGCGGTCTGCCGGACTTCACGGAAAACAAGCTCTCTATCACGTATCCCCGTGCATGGTATGACGCTACGGCGAAACGACTATACCGGGAGGGAGGAGAACCTGAGAAAGCGGAACTGATAGGCAATAAGATCGAGGTACCCAAAGGAAGGGCGAGAAACAGATGGTAAAGCGATATTCACATACAGCGATAGTGACGATTCAATCCTGCCAATTAGTCAAAGGGGAATTGGTTGCCGGTAAACCGACGGAAATAGAGGTCACAGGGCAATACTACCCGTCCAATAGTGGACAGCAGTTGAAGCGGAATGCTGATGGGAAGGAATTTATCGTACACGGTGAGTTCTCGACCAAAGCCCGTCCTGTGGAAAACGCAAAGCATATCCGGATTGACAGTATCGCTCTCGATGTGGATATCATTAGCTGGGAACCGTTTCAGACTCACTCTGTAATCTATGTGTAGTTTATGGCAAGGAAAGGTGGTTTGACTCCAATGTGGAGTGATAGGGAAGTAGGGCGTTGGTTCGATTACTATGTGGATCGGGCGGAAGAGCGGATATACAAGTTATTGCAACGTGCCGGGGAAGAGTTCGTGAAGATCGCTCGAAAAAAAGGGAACTATCAGGATCATACCGGTAATCTTCGTAGTTCAATCGGCTATGTGATCGTTAAGGATGGCGATATATTGACCGAGAACTACGAGTTGTCAGATGAGAAAGGTACCGATAAACATACGGGATTGAGAGAGGCTAAAAGGCTCGTATCAGAATTATTACCCCTTTATAAGAATGGCTGGGTATTGATAGGTGTAGCCGCTATGCCTTATGCCAAGTATGTGGAAGCAATCGAAAATCTGGATGTTATCTCTGTCGCCACGGAACATGCCGAGGATTGGATCAAGAAACAGAGTCGAACGTTATTTGATAAACTCGCTGAGAAAGGATATTGAATATGGCAGATCAGTTTGATATAGTGGATATCGTATATAATGCGGTTGAGCCGGCGAGTACGGGCTTTATCCTGTATAAGGATCAATCCGGCGATGGCGAGAAAAGAAATCATGTCACGATCCGCTCTCTGGCCTTGAATGGGAAAGATTATGTCAACAAGGGATCGATAAATATCAATATCTTCGTCAAGAGACCCTCGAAAGGCGTATCGGATCGACAGTTGATGATAGAGACCGTGCGAGGCGTGAGGTTCGTGTTGCGGGATATCAAGCCGCCGTTGGGGATGTATTGGAAATCTCGGATCGTCTGGTCTGAGCCTATGGGCGAGGCCAAGGATGGCTTCGATTGTACGAATATTAGATTAGAGGTTATAACAGAATTAGATTAGTGATATGGAAAGAAGTTTAGCGCTGGATGTGGCGTATTTAGGAGTTGCGGAACCCGGGGATGGCGTGGCCGGTACCGAGTTCACCCAATGCGTTGACGTGGATACGGTGACGTTCAATTTCTCGGACGCCAAGGAGCTTAGTTTTACGTCCATGGGACATGAGGATCCTTGGGCGGTGGTGAGTCGGAAAGGAGATCCTTCCAGTATAGAGTTCACCATCCCTTCTCCTACGAGCGACGAGATGAAAATGTTTTGCGGGGGAACCGTTTCCGGTGATAAATGGGAGGCTCCCTTGTCTACGCCCTCGATATTGAAGACGATCAGGCTACAGAGCCTGCCGTACCAAGGTAAGTTCACGGAATATGTCTTTGTCAAGTGCTCTGTGTTCGGGAAGATCAGCCAAGCCCCGGATAAGGAGAATTGCGATCTCTTATTGGTAAAGGCCACGATCATGACACCGGTATCTGCGGCTGGCAAACAAGCGTCCCCGTATAGCAGGGCGGTGAAGGCCGTATCGGAAGACACGGAATGATGTTTTTTGTTTAGGTTGTCTAGAGCCTCGGTTTTTGCCGGGGCTCTTATATTTTAGAGGAAAATGATTATGAATGCGGAAGGAATTAGAGAGATTGCTAAAATGCAGTGTTCGATTGATGGTTATTCATATTTTCTTAATAACTTATATCTAAAATTGATTTATCCCAATAAGGAAATAGCCAGTGTTTCTTCTGGTAATGATATTAGTGAAGCTATTTGGCAGGAGGTTGAGAAATTACAAAATCGATTAAAAGACTATGAGCGTAAAGCGAGTACTACAAATTGAGAGCGACGTGGTGACAAGTCGGTCTGTCGTGATTCCTTTCGAGTTCAAGCCGGAGACGATCCCGACGGGTAAGAACGTTGGTGATAGTATCGTTATCACCCCGATCACGGTAAGGACCGGGTTTAGGATACGGCCGTTACTCTTGCGGATTGACAAGGCGGACAAGGATGCTATCGTGGCTCATAAGGATGTTACGTTTGATAGTGTACTGTCGGAGTTGATGGCGAAATATGACGAGTTGATCTTTGAGATCGTATGTTTGGGTATCCATAACAAGAAAGGGGACATGCCCGCTTGGTTCCGGGAGGTACTGAAGGACAATTGTACATGGGAAGACCTGTATATCCTTTTGAACGCTATCCTCTTTCGTCTGGGTTGTAACCCTTTTTCTCGTACTATCATAGCTTTGGAAGCTGTGAGCCCGTTAAGCGAAGAGGAGATAATAGCCCTTCAAGAAAACAACGAGACTTGGGTAGGTCGGAGCCGGTGACGCAAAGTAGCTTCATGTTCCTTGTGCTATGTAACGAGGCGTTCGGGTATACGCATGAGCGGACATTGGACAGCGATCTGGCGCTTGTCATGTCCATGCTACGGGAACATGGTTACTTGGTGAACGACCGGAACAAATCACTGCTCGTGGACGATGATGAATCCGGGGATAATCATGGCGAGTGGGTCGAGGTAATCGATTTCGATACGGGAAAAAAGAAAAGGGTTCGAAGAATGAGCCCGGTATGATATATATTACTTTGCGTAGAGAACGTTTGTCATAGTGATTTTGGTTGTAAAAAAACCGACGAACCGTGAGGCTGGTCGGTTTTTGTTCTCTGTAAATGTGTCAAGATCTTCAGAGTGTCTGCTCGATAACCAGAGCGGTGTCTTCTAGCGAAAAGTAATTGGGTAACGCTCCGGATGGATTATGCTGTCAATCTCAAGATCCACATCAATTGCGTCCCAACGCAACGAATCCTCGTCCGGTATGGTCACGTCCAATACATCCGATACTTTTGCATTTCTGAACCAAGGGTATCTGTCATACGATAGATAATATTCCTTCCCTCCTACGAAAAGGAGGATACCGTGTGCATTAATCATTGTTACTCCCGCAGGGGGTGTTCCATTCATTTTTTTATTATATCGAGGCCGGACAAGCTGCATGAGAATATTCGTTGATATCTATAAGATGGATATTCAAAACATCTTCAATATCAAAAAGAGTGCTGGTTGTAAAGTTGTGGTCACCTCTTAACCATTTGGATATCTCAGAGGGACGTTTACTCATTTTTTCGGCAAATTCCTTTTGGGATAGACCTTTCCTTTTGATACCTTCTGCTATTTTTACGGCAAGCATCATACGTCTTTCCATGTTCTTGGCTCTTTTCGTGTCTATATTGCCAAGTACTGTATCCAAAATAGATGTATTGTTCATATTTATTCCTCCTTCAATTTTAAATTACCTAAGAAAAAACCGTTATCATCGAGATGTATATCCTTGTTTTTGATGGCTTCTGATATGATTCTGGATATTCGAACCACTGTTTCAGCTTCTTTTTTTAAGGAAGAACTTTCTTGATAAGCTCTAATGTTTTTGGGTTTGTATCCTCCACCTCCAACAACGATAGCAACGTTAGCAAATCGAATACAATAGATTCTTAATTTTTTATCAGGACTATCAAATAGGGCGCAGACACCATCACCGGGTTTCCCTTCGTTTAGCTTGAAAAAATGTTCGGCTGCCCCAGTTTTTGTAGCCATAATTTTCAATTTAGATACGATATCTTCTATTTCGGTTGGGTATTCAGAATAGTTGTTCTGAAGAAATTGTTCAAAAACGCTCTGATCCTCTTGACCGAGAATAACAGAATATATCTGAGCCTTTTTGCCTGACAGTTGCTTTATCTTGATAATCTCGAATTCCACGATAATTTTTCTTTTTACAAAAGAACGAAGAAAAAGCGACAAGACAAAAGAAAATGTCGAAAAAATAACTTATAAGTGAATTTTTAGCGGTTGACAGTCTCACATGAAAGGCTGTCCTATATTTTACCATAAACGCATTATGGGAATCAGGAATAGGGATGGAGCGCTGTACATGGTAACCGGCATCGATAACTCCGGCTTGTATGAAGGAAAGCGTGAAGCGATGGGGATTATCAAGACCTTGGCCGGTGAGATCACGTCTTTTGACGTATTCGGAGGTATCGGTATCAGTGCGGCGACGGCGTTCGCCAAGGCCGCGAAGAGCTCATACGACTTCGAGAAGGAGTTCCGGAAAAACATGCTGGAAGTAGCGACCATTTCCACGCAGGTAACGGATGATATGACCGGTTTCATGAATCAGGTCATATCCATAACCCAAGAGATACCGATCAAGGCTCCGGAGGCCGCCAAGGCGTTATATAGCATTGTCTCCGCCGGACATGACGGGGCGGATGGTATGAAGATCCTAGAAGTTTCGGCTAAAGCTGCCGTGGGAGGACTTACGGAAACCGAGACGGCAGCCGATGCCATTACAACGATCCTGAATGCTTATAAGATGTCTGCGGAGGAAGCCGGTACGGTCTCGGACCAGCTTTTTACAACCGTCCGGTTGGGTAAGACTACATTTGGCGAATTGGGAGCCTCTATAGCCCAAGTTGCTCCTATTGCGGCCGCGTATGGGATTAGTATCGACCAAGTGTTGGGTGCTGTCGCTTCATTGACCAAGCAAGGAACGCCAACGGCGCAGGCTATGACACAGATCCGTGCCGCTATCCAAGGAACCGCTGGAGAACTTGGAGACGCCGCTTTCCAAGGACGTACTTTCCAAGAGGCATTACAATTGATTTATGAGAAGGCTGGTGGTTCCGCTTCCAAGATGAAGGAAATGCTTGGCACGGATGAAGGCTTGGCTGCTACATTGGCTTTGACCGGAAAGAATGCCAAGTCGGCAGCAAGCGATCTCGGAGAGTTGCAAAGCTCTTTAGGAGCTACGGAAGCAGCGTTTGAGAAGATGAAGGACGAAGTAGGTAATCAAATGACGCTTCTGTCGAATAATATCCAGGCGGCTTTGCGTCCGATGGGGGAAATGATATTGAAAGAGGTCTCTGGTATAGCTAAATCTTTTAATGAGGCTTTTGAGAGTGGAGATTTGGAACGTTCTCTTACGACATTGAAATCTTTGTTAGAAGTTTCAGCCGCAGCGTGGGGGGCATACAAGGTTTCTGTTATTGCGGCAATGGTTGCAGAGAATCTACGTTACCAGTCTTCTTTGGCTCACATGCAAGGTATGACAAAAATGCAAGCTCTTCTTGCTGTATTGAAGGGGGAAACGGATGCGTTGACGGCTTCTTTACTAAAAAATCCTTATGCGTTAATGGCTGCGGCGGTCGCAGCGCTTGGCGTTGCGTTGTATAAACTATGGACTTATCAGACAAACGCTCAGAAGCAACAAGAGAAACTGAATAAGACGTTTAGCGAATTTACGGTAGAAGCCGCCAAAGAGGAACGTTCTTTAAATAGTTTGTTTGAAGCATTGAAACGTACAAACTCCGGAACTGAAGAACGGAAGAAGATGATAAAAGCGGTAAATGACCAGTATGGCCAATATCTTCCGAAGCTCTTGACCGAAAAGAGCAGTCTGGAAGAGATAAACGAAGCTTATTCAATAATCAATACTTCCATAAAGGAACAGATCGCATTGAAAATAAAAAATTCGGCAACGGATGAAATTGTAACTTCCGGTCTGAAAGAACAGGTTTCGGCAGTATCCGAGATTCGTAAATCCTTAACAAGTAGGGTTAAGAATGTCGGGTTGGTAGATTCTATTGTGGATGAAATCAAGCAAACGACCGATGAGTTCCAGAAAGCCGGTTCAACTTGGGAAAAAACATGGCAGCAGGCTTATTTCAATATTCAGCGCAAATATACCGGCAAAGTAAAATTGGGGAACGACTTCGCTTCTTCAATGGAAGATTACGTGAAGAGCGTTTTCAATACGGAGCAAGCTGTTTCTATGATAGAAAAACAATATGCTCCTTTTATTTCCAGGATTAAGGGTTTAAATGAAAATGTAGAAGAAGCAGTATCGACAACAGAAACAAAAACAGTTGTAAGTGAAGATGAAAAAGCATTGAAGTTGCGCAAGAAACTTCAACAAAAGATACAGGATGAACTTTTGGCTCTTCGTCGTCAAAATCAGCAATCTGAGATTGACTTGATGAAGGAAGGCTCCGCAAAGAAGATCGCCCAGATAAACCTAGACTATAACAATGAGATCGCCGCCATACTTACCAAGGAAAAAGAGTGGAAAGACGCTCAAGGCGGCAAACTGACTAAGGAACAGACCGTGGAGATTCGTACAGCCTTGGTGAACTCATACGTCAAACGGGAGCGATCGACCTCTAATGTGAATAAGGAACAACTGGAGGAAGAGAAACGTGCCATGAACGAGTATCTGAAAGAATACGGCTCATATTTGGAAAAGCGTCAGGCTATCACGGAGCTTTATAATGAGAAGATAGCCAAGGCCACGACGGAAGGCGAGCGTAAGTCCCTTTCCGAGGCCATGAAAAGGGAACTGTCTGATCTCGACATAGAGGCGAGCAAGACGACTTCCGCTATCAGCCGGTTGTTCGGTGACATGAAAGACAAGACCCTCTCCGAGTTGGAGGCCATCAACCGGAAGGGGCGTGAAGCCTTGGAGTTCTTGAAAAGCGGTGTCTGGGATGAGAGCAAGGGCAAGGATTTCGGTATCACGAAAGAAACGTTTGAACAGTGGAGTAAATCACCCGATAAACTAAAAGATATCTCGGATGCGCTCAAGGAGAACAAGGAAGCCGCAGACAAGTTGCGCCCGGCATACGAGAAGGTCGCCAAAGGTCTGAAAGGCGTATTTGAGGCTGGTAGCGATACGAAAAAGCTGCGACAGGCAATTGACGATATAGAGGAAGGGCTTGGCGAAATCATGCGGTCCGGGCAATTCCTCTCTGATACTTTCTCGAAACTCGGGGATTCGTTCGGTGGTGCGTTCGGTGAGATAGCCGAAGGCTTGAATGTGGCCATGGACGCAGTCAATTCCGCCATGGACGGGGCGAAAGCCGGCGCGATGTTCGGGCCGATCGGTGCGTCCGCCGGTGCCGCTATCGGGGTGGTCACATCCCTTGCCTCTTCTATCGCCAAGATCCATGACAAGAAGAACGAGAGTCGTATCCAGCGTTTGCAGGATCAGATCGACACGTTGGACAAGTCGTACGACAAGCTGGGCAGGTCCATCGAGAAAGCCTATTCCAAGGATGCCTCCAAGCTTATCGACCAGCAGAATAAGCTATTGGAACAGCAAAAAGTGCTTATCCAAAACCAGATCAAGGAGGAGGAGGACAAGAAGAAAACCGACAATGACCGTATCAAGGAGTGGCGGGACCAGATAGACGAGATCAATAATACCATAGCGGATAACAAGGAGGCCGGCAAGGACGCCATTTTCGGTAGTGACATAAAATCCGCTATCGACGATTTCGCCAACGCTTACGCCGAGGCATGGTCAGCTGGGGAAGACAAGGCCCAATCAGCTAAGGATCTCGTGAGGAAGATGATAAGGAACATGGTCACGGAGTCGATCAAGGCCGCCGCTTCCGATCCCATGAAAGCCATACGAGAGAAGCTGCTTGAGTTCTGGTCTGATAATTACATCAGTGATTGGGAGCAAGACTACCTCGACCAAAAGGCGCAGGAGCTGGCCGACGACCTCGACCGTAAGTTCGGCTGGGCCGACAAGTACTTCAAGCCTGACGATCCCGAGGATGATAATACCCGTGTGGCCTCCTCGAAGGGCATCGCCTCCATCTCGCAGGACTCGGCTAACGTGATAGACGGTAAGATGTCAACGCAACTTATATTTTTAGATAGGACGTTGGTGCAAGTGACGGGTATAGCCGACCAGATGCGCTTCATATATGACCTCCAGACAAGGGGATGGAAGAACGTGGAGGCGATCAAGGATCTGTCTGGGAAGGTGTCGGAGAACACGGCCAAGGTAGCTGAGATCTCCGGGCGTATAGAGGCCCTATCCGAGAAGATAGAGGCGAATACCAAGTCGGCGGCCTCCGGTATAAAGACTATTAACGACAAGGGTATATTAATGAGATCAAGATAATGATGGAGACGGTTAACGACATAATCAAATCGGCCCTCTCGCTTGGGGCGTGCAGTGGTTCTAACGGGGTGACGGACTGGAGAAGCCTCGTGTGGCTGTTCTTCAGCCCGCAGGGGCGTGAGTTTTGCGCGGAGAATGATTTCCCGTCGTTAGACATGTTCCGTGGCATGGCCGGTCACGTGATGCCCTACGGGGTGTACGTTGACTCCGGCCACGTGGACGTAACCAATCCCGGCAATATCGCCGTGATAGGTGATACGGATGCGGTGATAACGATAGACGATAACGAGCGTGTTCACAAGGTGATCCTCATGCACGGCGGCAAGGCTAGGGTCGTGGCGAGCGACTACGCCGTGATCCTGCTGGTGAATATCGGGGGAGAGGTTGAGATAAACAAGGATAATACCGTGGTGATCTTATGAGGGGTGAGTTATACATAGACGGCAAGGACGCCTACACCGATTTCGGCGTATGGATCACGGAGGGAGGTTACGACGGCCTTCTCCCGTTCCCCGAGCTGGTGGAACCGGCTAGGAACGACTGGCCGGACGAGGACGGCATAGAGCCGGACTTGGAAAAGCCCACCTTGAAACCACGGGAGCTCAACATCACGTTCGTCCGCAGCGTGGACGGAAGATCCGCCGGCGCTCTCGTCGAGCACCTATCGAAGTCCGGGTATCACCTCTTCCGTATCCCCTCGCTGGGCAGGGAGTGGAGCTTGCGACTCATCCAGAGCCCGGCATATGAGGATTGGGACACGTTGGAGGCCTTCACGTTACGGTTCGCCGAGGATCAGCCCGTAAGACCCTCGTTCATGGCGATCCCGGAGGGTAGAGCGTATGTTCCTCCATCCGAGTACGAGCTGGACGGCGTACCCTTGGATCGATACGGCGTGATGGTGACGGAGGGCCGGGACGAGATCATGAGATCTCCGACCGTGAAGACTAACCTGTCCCGTACGGTACTGGACGTTGACGGTAGGATCTACGATGCCGGCAAGGTGGTGTATAATAGCAAGGAGGTCACTCTTAAATGCTGTCTCATCGCCGGCTCAATGACGACATTCTGGAGTTGTTATGACGCCCTGTTGGATGCCTTGATCCAGCCGGGCGAGCGTTCGCTGTACGTGGATTACAACGTGGAGGAATACCCCTGCTACTACAAGAGGACGTCCGGCTGGAAGCTTGAGAGCCTCCGGGGGCGTATGGTGGTGACATTCAACCTCACGCTGGAGTTCACGGTGTTCCGGATGGATGGTGTCGATTACCTGCTGGCTACCGAGGCCGGGGAACTGGTGGTCACGGAGGACGGGGAGTATTACATAGACTTGAACATATATGCCTAAAAAGAAGAAGAAAATATCGGAACTCGCGTTGGTTGACAGCCTTACCGGTCTGTACACGATCGGTTGCAAGATCATAGACGGTATACAAACCAGCGTGAAGGTGAGCCTCGGAACCATCCAGACGGCTTACGAGAACATGCTCACGGAGATCTCCAACGCCCGTGCCGCTACCAAGGCGGCCAATACGGCGGCCTCCAATGCCAACACCGCCAAGCTGAACGCCGAGGCGGCCACGGCGAACGCCATCACCGCAACAGGGAACGCCAATACCGCAACCGGTAAGGCTAATACCGCGGCTGATCTAGCCAATAAAGCTGCGGCTAACGCTAATACCGCCCACGATGGGCTAGAGAAGATCAAGGAAGATACCGAGATCGCAACTAAAAACGCAAATGATGCGGCGAAATTGGCGAATGAGAAAGCTTCTTACGCCAACACGCAGGGTAACTTCGCCAAGACACAGGGTGACCGCGCGCAAGAGCTGGCCGACCACCCGTGGAAGGTTGGCGATAACGGCAACTGGTGGAAATGGGATCTGGATGGGGACAGGTATGTCGATACGGGCATCCTCGCTAAGGGAGGCGTCTTGTACCCGACCTTCACGATCAACCCCGCCGACATGACGCTGGTGATGTCCTACGAAGACGAGGTGTCACCAAACCTTGTCAAGCTCAACCAAGAGACCGGTGAGCTGTATTTGAACGTATGACCAAAAAAAGGAAGGAGGAATTATAATGAGTCAGATAGTATTGGGGAAGGTGGCGTTCGTCGATAAGGGCGTTTATGCCACGGCGAGTACGTACAACACCTTCGATTTCGTCGTCACGGATGATAGCTGCTACCTCTGTGTCAAGGACGGAAACAAGAACCACCCCTTGACCGATACGGCTTGGTGGAAATGTATCGCCCGTGGTACGCAGGCAACGGAAGCGGCCAAGACCGCCCTTGCGGAGGCGAATAAGGCTATCGAGGCCACGAGGAACGCTATCTCTGCTGCGGGTTTGGCTAACGCTAAAGCGTTGGAGGCTGGGAAACAGGCTGATTTGGCCGGTCGAGCATCTGATGAGGCTTTGGCTGCCGCTGTCGAGGCTGAGGCGATGATTTCCGAGGGCAATGCGCAGATCGCTTCCATGAAAGCGGCCGAGCAATCGTTGATAAGTCAAGCGCTTCTTGCCCCTACCCGTATGGAGCTGAAATATGTCAAGAGGATAACGTTAGGGAATGCCGTCGCCCAGAAGATAGCCGTGAGTCTTTTTCCAGCTTATGTATTACCTAATGTGATATTTCAACAGGCGTTTTATTCCGGTGATGCGTTGTACGTGGACCCACGTGGAAACTTGACTGTCCGTAAGACCGGCACGGCCACGATCCACGTTATCCCGTCGCATAACACCTCGTTGTCCCAAACGATAGTCATTGAGGTTACTGCCCCGGTCATTCGTAAGGCCGGTAGCGTGATGAGATTTTTATCCGGTAGCCGGATACGAAAGGTATAATTGTCTAACATTTTAATATACAGAATCATGTCATTAACAACAGCAGAGGAGGAGAAGGTACGCGCTATCATCACGGCCTTCGATAACGGCAAGACGATCGACCAGCTGCCCTTGGCCGACACGAGCCAGCCCTCCAAGTATTTGATCGAGGGAGTGTCCAAGGAAACGGGCGAGTCGGTTAAGATCCCTTTCGCCGATGCGGTATCGATCGTGAACAAGCACGTCGCTATCCGTCGCTGGAAACGTGGTCAGGGCACGCCAGTCGGCGAGGCTTACGGTAATATCGATTTCCTGCGGGATCTTCCCTCCGTGATCGGTCTGGGCTGCTACCTCGTGTCCGTTGACCGTAGCCGGCGTAAGCTTGACCCGACGAACCACCGTCGTTTCGCCGACGGCAGTCCCGCTGCCTTGGACGGCACGATGGGCGATTACCTGTGGTGCTGGAACGCCCACTACTACTCTTGGTGGGTTGACTCCACCTATTATTACGAGGCTGTCAGCCCGACCCCGATCGAGGGTCATTTGAACTATTACATCCCGGCCGGGGGTACGTCGGCCTTGGGAGCCGGCGTCATGGACCGTACGAGCGGCACGTTGGTCTCCGTCGTCAGTGACGATCCCCGTTATCGTGGCGGGAACAACGACGCGACGAGGGACGGGAAGCACAACACGCAGCTAGGCATGGTTGCCACGAACATGAACGCCGCGGCTTTCGGCACGGCCGCCCGCAAGAAGGGTGAGGGCTGGGAATCCGGCTGGTTCGTCGCGAACAGCGTCGTCGGTTATCTCTACCGCCTTATCATGGGTACCCGTGATTGCCAGTCCGCGTTGAACCCGGTAAAGGACTCCAATGGCCTATATCAGGGCGGTACCGGTAAGGGAGTTACGGAATGGTTTTGGGATCCTTGGTCGAGCCATAACGGTGGTTATCCGATTATTCCGACGAGCGTAGGGATCGAGTTGGGGGACTCGGTCGGCGTGAGCGACTACGCCGTGAAGGGCTCGGACGGTGGTACCGTCCACCAAGCGCACGTCCCTTGCTTCCTAGGCTTGAAGAACTTCTACGGGCATATCGGTCTGATCGAGCGTGGCGCTTTGATAAACAAGCTGTCCGACGGTAGCGGAGATTATTATGTCGCCCCGTCCCTTTACTCGGCTTTCAACATCAACTCGATCGAGGGTCTGATAAAGGCTGCGAAGGTTCCTAAGAACGATCCCAGTGGCTGGAAATATATCACTGAGCTCAGTATGCAGAATCTATGCTCCGCCCCGACTGTCGCCTCCGGCAGCTCCAGCACCTATTATTGCGACGGTTGGTATAACGACAACGCTATTTCCGGCCTTCGCTGTCCGTTCCGTCGTGGTCATGCGAACAACGGTGCTAATGCTGGCTTAGCGTACCTCAATGGTAACAATGCGGTCTCGAACGCTAACGTGAACTGGTCGTCGCCCCTAGGATACGCCGCTGATTTATTCAGTAAGAAGAAGTGGAGGAGAGACCCTGTCACTGGACAAAAAATCAAGGCTAAGGGTATAGTCCCGGTAGGTTGATAAACCGACGGCTCATGACCTGATGGCGATTGCAGACACTGGACACTAAAAGACACTTGGGACACCATGAGGAGAAAAGGTGACTTTTCCGGGGATATAGCCCGGAAAGAAAACTATTACAAGGCTTTTGATCATGCCTGCAAGAACAAGCATGGCAAAAAGGCCATAACAAAGTTCGAGGCGGACTTGGAAAAGAACCTTTCCGATCTCCTATACTCTTTTGAAAACGGGACGTTCGTAACCTCCCCGTATCGTTTCATGACCGTCCATGAGCCGAAAAAACGTCTTATCGGGATGCTCCCTTTTCCGGATCATGTCCAGCACTGGGCGATGCTCAATGAGGTGGAGGATTATTTTACGAGATCCTTCTCCGCATATACCTACGGAGGGGTGAGAGGACGCGGTCCCCACGCCTACATGAGGATGATCCGGAAGGTCTTAAGAAAATATCCGGAACGTACCACCGACTATCTCCTGTGCGATATCCACCACTTCTATCCGACCGTCAATCACCCGGTACTGAAAAGCCAGCTCAGGACACGTATCAAGGATAATCATTTATTGCGAAGGCTTGATGAGATCATTGACAGCGTCGAGGGGGATACCGGTATGTTTCCCGGCACGAAGCTGGCGCAGTTCTTCTCGCTTGTCTATCTTTATCTTTTCGATCACGATTTGAAGCGGTGCTTCCATGTCGGGGAATGCCCTGCTTTGGTTGAGTACTACACGAAAAGGTATATAGAGGAAAGTATCGCAACGGCCAAAACAGAACATGATTATGAGGAGTTATCCAAAGGGATCCAATATCTCTCGGACAGGTTCAAGGGATATCTGAACCGTCTGGATTTCTGCTACCGTCTCGCCGATGATGTCCTGATACTGCATGAGGACACCGTATTCTTGCACCTTGTCATCGAGTGGATCGGTCTTTATTACGCTAACGAGCTTAGGATCGGTCTTAACCCGAGATGGAAGATCGGGCACGTGACGGACGGTGTCGATACGGGGGGATACGTGCATTTCCCGGATCACGTCCGTGTCCGGAAACGTAACAAGGTGGCTCTCTGCCGCCAGATAGCGAGATTGAGAAAGAAGGGTTTGCCGGACGAGGAGATAAGGAAGAGGGCCTCTTCCCGTATAGGCTTCATCCAACACGCTGATACGAGTAATCTATTAAATAAATTAGGAATGGAAACACCAAGGAAAAGACTGGGACAGGTGATAAGGAATAAAAAAAGTCCGTGGGAGGATCTCCCGGCCGACCGGAAAATGAGATTCGAGGATATACTTTATGATACCCGAATACCGGAGGACCGGAGAGGCCCCGAGGAGGACAGGCTGATCGAGTTGATCGATTATAAGATTGAGGATAGCAAGATCGAGAGAAACGAGGACGGCACGCCAAAGAAGTGCCTCGCCATACGTTTCCGATGGAAAGGCGAGGAGCGTTACGCTTTCACCGGTTCCGCCGTCTTGATTGATCAGGCGCTCACGGACTTCTCTCACGAGGACTTGCCGGTGGATACCGTGATAAAGGTGCTCACCAACAAGTTCGGTAAGAAATTTTTCAGGTTCACTTGACCCGTGGGGATCGCTCTTGGCCGATCCTCCCGGGTCGGCTAAAAAACATTTAAATATATGGAGACAAGAGCGATTTACACGGAGAGAAAGACATTCGTAAAATACGATGACAACCATTACCTACTATACCTGAACGAGGAGGTCTTGGAGAACTACGTTCCGGAGGGCCACGGGGGCGAACCGGAACCGGAGCCTTGCACGGCTTACGCCTATACCGGCACGTGCGAGGATGGCGGTACGCTGGTCGAGGCGACTTCTGCGAGTTATGACAGTCTCGTGTCCGGATTGGTCCGGAGAGAGTATTCCGCCGATCGGGTAGAGGCGATAACGCTGAATAAATTGAGCTCGGATAATGAGAGAGAGGCCGAGTTTGAGGCCGAGTTCGCCTGTCTGGAGCGTTACCGTAACGACTGCAAGGCGAGGGTACGTGCCTTGCTGGGTATGTCCGAAAGCGTCTCGAACACCCTTTAAATACCGTTCGAGATGCGTATCTATGATAAGACGGGCGAGGTATTGCTTGACATCCCGGTGGACGATGACAGCTATCGTTACCGGGCGATAGCGCAAGCGAAGAAGGTGGAGCTGCGTTACTCCCTAGTGGATCACGTGGAGCTGCCTACCGGGGCGTATATCGAGTATCAGGGGGAAAGGTACACGCTGTGGTACCCTTCGGATTTCAAGAAGGAGGGCACGAGGGTCTTCGACTATACCGTCACCTTCGGCGGCAACGAGGAGATCCTGAAAAAATATAAGTACAAGCTGTTGTCCGACAAGCCGTACAAGCTCAAGTTCGTCATGACGGCCACGCCGGGGATGTTCATGGAGCTGCTGGTGGACAACCTCAATCTCTATGATTCCGGCTGGACGGTCGGCACGGTGATCGAGGCCCCGGAGAAACTGTTGTCGTTCAACCATGAGAAATGCTGGGCTGTATTGGGGCGTTTGGCCGAGGAGTTCGACACGGAGTTCGAGATCGTGGGCAAAACTATCAACCTCCGCAAGGTGGAGTATTACAAGGACGCTCCTCTAAAGCTATCCTACGGAAAAGGTAACGGATTCCTTCCCGGTGTAGGTCGTGCGAACCAAGGCGGCAACCTCCCCGTTGAGATCCTTTACGTGCAAGGCGGCGAGCGGAATATCGATTACTCGGTCTACGGTAGCCAGACATTGTTGCTTCCCAAGTCACAGGAGCTGGAGTACCAAGGCCGACGGTACAAGACCGACAAGGACGGGATGTATGTCACTCGCGCGGACAGGCCCCTTTCCTCTTATAATGAGGACAGCTACGACGCCAGCGATATATATCCATCCCGGGTCGGCACGGTGAGCGAGACCGACACGGAGTCGGGCGAGGACACGGACGGGAACGATGTCACGTTCTACAACTTCTATGACTCATCGGTTCCCGCCAACCTCAATTTCGAGGATTGCCTGATCGCCGGTCAGACCATGACGGTTATTTTCCAGACAGGCCGTCTGGCGGGCCGTGAGTTCGACGTAAAGTACATACATGACGGCCGTAAGTTCGAGATCATCTCGTCCGAGCAGGATGGCATGACGCTGCCGAACGCCTCCCTGTATCCGGAGGTCGGCGACAAGTACGCCATTTTCAACATATCCCTTCCCGCCGCCTACGTGTGCGACAACGCCACCAAGACCGGGGCGAGCTGGGACATGTTCCGGGAGGCGGTACGCTGCCTTTACGAGCGTGAGGAGCGGCAATTCACGTTCATCGGAGAGCTGGACGGCATATGGGCCAAGAAGAATTGGTTGGCGATCGGCGCCAAGCTGGTACCCGGCGGTTATGTCGATTTCAGCGACCCGCAATTCCAGCCGGACGGCATCCTGATCCGGATCACCGGGGTGAGGGATTACATCAACAGGCCCCACAGCCCGGAGCTTGAGCTATCCAATACGTCGGTAGGCGGTTTCCTGTCCGATGAGTTGGGCAAGCTGGAGAGCGAGGAGGTCGTTAATGACAAGAGGTATAAGGAGGCGTTACAGTTTACCAAGCGCCGTTACCGTGACGCTATCGAGGCGCAAGAGATGCTGGAAGTGGCCTTCGATAATTACTCCAAGGGCATAGACCCGATATGGGTACGTACCATGTCGCTCTTGGTGGGTGATGAGTCCCTGCAATTCCGTTTCGTCAACAGCAAGACCGCTCCTGTGACCGTCATGCCCGATTTCAGGTATGATGACAACACCGGGGTGTTTACCGCCCCGGCTTTGATCTTGCAGCACATGACGCTGGGCATCAGTGATATCAAGGAGTCCCATAAGCCTTCCGAATACCAGTATTGGGATATGGGGGCGTATACGAGTCCCTACTTGGGGGATTACGGGAAACTCTATCTCTATGCGAAGTGCGGCAAGAGCGGTGGGAAGGGGACGTTCGAGATGTCCGGGAGCCCTCATAAGTTCGAGGAGGATGGGTACTATTATTTCTTGACCGGTTTATTGGGCAGCCAGTTTGACGGGGCCCGTTCCTTCGTTACCGTGTACGGTTTCACGGAGATACTCCCCGGCCGGGTGACGGTGGATAGGATTGTCTCGACGGATGGTAATACCTATTTCATACTGAATAAGGGGGATGGCTCTGGCGAGTTTCATGGGCGTATGGTCTTTACCGCCGGTTCGGGGCTGAAAAACCTTGATGAGTGGCCGGAATTGGATCAGTCTATCAAGGAGGCCAAGAAATCCGTGGAGGACCTGAACTATTACGTGGACGGGGCGTTCAAGGATGGTATAGTCACGGAGACGGAGGCCGTAGCGATCGAGAAATACCTGAATACGGTCAATGTTTCCAAGGCCGAGGTCGAGGCCACTTATAAAAAATTATATGAGAATACCTATCTCTCCGGCCCGGCCAAGACCGGGCTTTTGAACGCGAAGGTGACATTGTTCGGGGCGATTGACAACCTATTGTCCTCCATCAATACCGCTATCGTTGACGGCAAGGCGACAGAGGCCGAGAAAAAAGACGTTGACGCCAAGTTCACGGCCTTCAATACCGCCATGTCCTCTTTTAACACAGCCGTAGAGGCCGCAAACAAGGCTATTCAAGATACGCTGAAAGGGTATTCAGATACAGCCATGAAAAAGGCGCAGGACGCTCTTAGCGAGGCGGAAAATGCCAGTAACGCTGCCAATAACGCCCAAGGATCGGCTAACGATGCCCAGAGCATGGCCAATGACAAGGCGAAGGTGTTCTACCAATCCACGGCCCCGAGATCGGGAATGCGGAAGAACGATCTTTGGGTAGACGGCGTGAATATCTATCGCTATGATGGTGAAGGGTGGGTTTTCGCCTCCGAGTACGACTGCACGATTACCGAGATCAATGGCGGCCTCGTGTCCACGGGGGCGATAGCGTTCGGTAATACCGGGGGCATGGCCGCTAGCGGTACCGTAAGGATATGGTCCGGAGGGAACTCCGGGGCGAACGGGGAGCCTCCCGCTTCCCCGACATTCAAGGTGCTCAGTGACGGCAAGGTATATGGCAGCAACTCCATCATGTGCATGAACCGTAATTACGAGGTCTCATGCGGTTTCGCCAGTGACGGTAATAGCGGTGGCGATATCTCGAACCTTGATCCGGGATCTGTCCGTATATGGGTCGGCAGCACTTACGAGCGAAGGGATGAAGCCCCTTTCCGGGTCGGGCTAAGCGGTTTGGTGGCCGCTAGCGGGTTGATGCTCTCCAAGCGACATTATATGTATAACGGGGCGTTGGCCATCCACAACGACGGACAAGTCACGCTAAGATCGGTAGATACTGATAATGGTGGTAACCACCTGCGTAATGTCATAATGCAGACGTATCCGAATTACGTGAACTCGGTACTTGATCTGACCGATATATTAGACTCCGCTACGGCGATGAGTGTCCCGCCTATCTTGACATTGAGGTGTGGGCGTTCCGCTTATACCAATTATCCGAGGATATGGATTAATTGCGTGCATAAGGCTGGTTGGGGTTCCGCTTTCCGGGTCGAGTCCCGGTATTTTAATGACGATGGTGCCATGGAGAGAACTGTCATTAATGTCGGCTCCATGATGACACACGTGCAATTGGGGGCGTTAAGCTCTTCGCCCGAGCTATATCCTGTTTACTATGATAACAAAACAGGTTATTTATGTATGAAATACTAATAAAAAAAATAACAGATATGAAATTGACATTGAAAGACAGGGTATTAATACTCAATAACGTGCTGCCGATGTACGACAATCGCAAAAATATCGGCTTGAAAATATCTATCTCCGGCAAGGTCCAGCTATTGGATTCGGAGCGGAAGGAAGTGGTTATGACCCCTGTTGGTAACGGGGAATACGAGATCTCGTTCAAGACCGTGGACGCCATGACAGGGGTCAAGTCCTTTGATTTCACGGACGATGAGTTATGGTACCTGAAACAGCGGGTGGATTACCTTGATCGGCAGGGGATGTTCTCCGCCGAGACGATCGATTCTTATTCCAAGATACTCGACCAGCCTTTTTCCGGGGAGGAATACCAAGATAGATGGAATGAACTAAAGGGAATAGATCCTATCGCTTAACGGGATATAAGCCTTTATCGGGGGCGGGCAAATAAAAGCCCCCGTATATATTAAAAGAAAACGAGTTATGGGAGTTGATTTGAATACGATATTGGCGATAATCGGTGCGATGGGCGGGATCGAGGGGATAAAATGGGGCATCCGTGCGTGGGCGAACCGTAAGACGAACGCCCGTATAGCGGACGCTCAAGCTGACGTGGAGGAGTTCAAGGCCCTGCGTGAGTATAACGAGTTCTTGCAAAAGCAGTTGTCTGAGAAGGAGGAACGGTTTGTTGAGCAGACCGGACGGCTCCGGCAGGTGCAGGACGAGCTTTTCACGTTGAAAGAGAGCTACTCGGACGTGAAGATAGAACTGGCTTTAAAGAGGTGTGAGAAAAAGAAATGCGGCGATCGTGAGCCGCAGAACGGTTATTAATGAGGGAGGATAAGGAATGAGAAATAACAATTTACCCCGGGGATTACGTAACAACAACCCCGGGAACATCAGAAGGAACAGCGATGTCTTCCAAGGCGAGAAGACAAGCTCTGATCGAGAGTTCAAGCAATTTAAATCGATGGCATACGGTTACAGGGCGATCTTCAAGATCCTGTCTAACTATTACCGGAACTATAAGCTGGATACGATCCGCAAGATGATAGGAAGATGGGCACCGGAAAACGAGAATAATACGAAGGCTTACATTAAGGCCGTGTCCGATTACGCCGGTATCCCTGCCGATGATCCGATCTATGTAAATGATCGTGAGCAAATGATCCGGATTGTGGCGGGGATGAGTAAGGTGGAGAATGGGAGAGAGGCAGATATGTCGGATGTTATTGCGGGGTGGAATTTATTATGAGAACGGGAATGATTTGCGGGATGCTGGCGATAGCCGGTATCCTCGCCTTGTCCGGGTGTCGAACCAAGATACAGCCTGTCGCTATCGAGAATCGTATAGACTCGATCTACATAGATAAGTTGGTACCTTGCCCAATGCCAGCCGATAGCGCCTCCATCCGTGCGTTGATGGAATGCGATGAGAACGGTAAAGTAGTCCTTCGTTGGCTGGACATGGCCAACACGAAGAACGTTGAGCTTATGTTTGCATTGGATAGTCTCGGTAACGTGATTGCCAACATGAGAGTTCCTAGGGATACGTTATATCTCCCTTCGAAAGAGATCTACGTGGATCGTAAGGTGGAGGTTCCAGTCCTTGTGGAAAAAGAGCTATCCCGTTGGGAGTCTTTCAAGATCGAGGTCGGTGGTTGGGCGATAGGTCTTTTGTCTGGGTGTCTGATTATAGGTATTGGTTATGTCGTAAGATGGCTGGCATATAAAAAGAGATAATGTGCTGCTCTGCTTGCGATGAGTAGAGTGGTTTTTGCTATATGGTACTAACACTATGAAACTTTCATTTTTTTGATTATATACTATTTAATATTTGTTTTACGGGAAAATTTTCCTTAAAATATTTGTTTTGCGTTTGAAAATGCTTATTTTTGCGGGAAAATATTCCTGTAAAGCATGATGGATGAAATAAATATAGAACTACAAAAAGTAATAGATGCAGCGGTTAAATCTTCAGTAGATTTACAAAGTGTAACTTCTGTAAGAGAGCTGTATCAGAAAAGAAAAGATGAATTGGGGCTAACTGATTATCAAATTCAGAATTTATTAGGGATGGATAAAAATGTTCTAAACCCAATTATAGATGGCTCAGCGAAATTCATAAATGTTGTTAGTGTTATTAAACTATCTCATTTTTTAGGAGTATCAGTAAATGATCTAATTAAAATTTATGTCCCTGAAATGAGAGCGGAGCAAATTGGTGATATACAAAGGGCTCGTGAAGCTGGTTATATCGTTGAGAACTTTGATACAGTAACACTAACAAAAATAAAGTTCTTTAAGAAAAAATCCAATTCTAAAGATATGTCTCAAAGAATAAAGGATTTTTTTGGATTTAATACAATATATGATTATTCGGAAACTCTTGTTTTTCCAGTATTTAGCAAGACAAAGAGAAATTCTAATAATTTAATCCGCAATTTTTGGGTACAATCAGCGTTAACTCAGTTTCAACAAATAAATAATCCTAACAAATATGATCGAACTTCTTTGGTTGATTTGATGCCTAAAATAAGACCCTTTACGCGTGATATAGAAAATGGGTTAGTACAAGTGGCTAAGGCATTATATAAAGTAGGAGTTACTGTTATATTTCAACCTTCTATTGAGAAATTGCAAATAAGAGGGGCAACTTTCTCATGCAATAAAAAACCTTGTATAGTACTATCCGACTTGCAAAAGAACTATCCGACCTTGTGGTTTACTTTGTTACATGAGTTGCATCATGTTTTATATGATTTTGATGAGATTAATAAGAGAGTCTTTCATTTGAGTAGTGGGGAGGGAGATATTTTTTTAATGAATGAGGAACGTGCAGATAATTTTGCTACTGAATATTTGCTTAGTGAGGCGAGATTAAGATATGCCATTGGATACATAAATTCAAAAAAAATAATAGAACAGTTAGCAAGAGAATGGTGTGTTCATTCTTCTATTATATACTCTATATATTGTTATAAAACAAATGAATGGCCAAAATATCAAAAATATATACCCAAAATGGATGACGCATTAAGTTTGTTAAATACCCATCCTTTTGAAAAAGAAACGTTATTAGAATCAGTTTTACAGATTAAGAACTTAATATATAATATATAATTATGGAAGAAAATAAAAAAATAACTCAAGAAGAACTTGAGAGAATTGAAAAAGAACGGGAAGAAGAAAGAGAACGTCTTTCTATATTAATGAAAGCGGATGAGATAAAAGAGGAGACTTTTTCTTTTGATATCGATGGACAGGTTGAGCTAAAAAGTGAACTAGCAGATATGGCACTTGAAGCAATAGATGATCCAGAAACAAAATATAACTTGTATTACAAAGTGCTGAATTCATTGTTAAAGAAGTATTTACCGAAAGGAGAAGATCATAAAGCTGCAAGAGATTTGATTTATGAAGAGAAAAATACCTTTTTAACACGTGGACACCGGAAAGATGACAAAGGTATTCGTGGTGCAGATGGACGGATGTCTTATATACCGGATATGAATGAGTTAATAAACATTGTGACTGATTGGATATCATCAAAAGGTGGTATGTATGAATTATATGTGAAAATTAGAGATTTGAATATATCCAAAGGCTATGGAGAGCCACGTTCATGATTCAAATTACAGAAATTATGTGAACGTCTGGGTAAAATAATTATCCGGACGTTTTTCTCTTCCTCCTTACCCTCCCTTCCAAAAAAATTCCCTACATTTGGGAAATCCTTAAAAGTAATCACTATGGTAAAAGATTCATCACTCTCGCAGATAGCGACTAATTCGTTACAATCACTTCCCCTCGGCTCTATTATCGGAGGCCCCTTGAAAGCATGTACAGAGGCCCAAAAGGAACAAGTGAAAGCTGCTGCTGAATTCATGAAAGAGGTTAGGCTTAATCCTGATAAAGAGGGAAAGAGAGGTTAAATCCTTAAATTGATTGATCATAAGAGCGGAGAGACGATACAAAGAGTGTGCTTCACGAGGGATTGATATGGCCAAGCTATCAATCCCCGGCATTTTAAAACAGCAACCTCTCTTCCTTCTTATCCATCACCGCATTGAAAACACTTTTATAGGTCTCATACAACTCCTTCCGGCTTTCCGGCCCCGGCCAGTCGGCGAAAGACTCTCCTGCAAAAAATTTCCAAGCAAAAATGCGTTTGGCTTTTTCGGATAAGCCTAATTGATCGACCATATCCCGGATATCCTGCATACGTTCACGGATATACTCGGTATGGTCAATTGTATCATCGGGTTCATCAATAATATTTAATCTACGCCAATCCACATTCTCATCTACCGGGATAGGCTTGTATTTATGCCGGTAGGGAGCTGTGCCGGATGTGGCGTTTAATCTGATCGAACGCATGATATACCAGTCAAGCTCCGTGTAGGCCCCTGATTTTTTCTCCATCATGCGTTCGATTTTATCAGATAGATTTTCACATATCCCGGCTAGCACCTCATTTAGAACATCTTGTCCTTCGCTAGAAAGCCCTGATATTTTGCAACAGTAATTTGCGTGATCCAGCCACCTGTCGTAACGTTTCTCAATATATTTATTCAATGCCTCACTTGCCATAGTTGTCTTTATTTGATATATTTGTTGCATGCTGTAATGGGGTGGCGCTGTGAGGCGCTGCCTTTTTATTTATTCTCTTTGTTAGTCTTTATCTCTCGCTATAAAAATGCTACCTTTAGTCTCCTCTCTTGTTCTTAGTCAAATCGATCATGTATTCAATACCTGCATTGAAGCCTTTATTGAAACCATCTTTAAACTCATGATTTGATATTCCATGATAGTAAGCCGAGCCGAAGCACAAGGCGAAACCAATGGCTATCAACACCATCCCTGTTCCAAAGTATGGATAAGCTAGGGATATATGGAATGGCTTGAACTGGATCGATATTCCAGACGTGAGAATGAATATTAGCGAGATCATTCCGATTATTAACAATGATATTTTAAGCATCTGAACCTCCTTTGTTTTTCTTTAATCTTGTTTGACTTTTATAATCCTTACATCCATAAGCGGCGAGATTAATGGCGTGCGTACCTATTCCTTGTCCGGAGAAGCATGGGTAACGGATACATCTTACGCATTTCCTTCGTGGATATTTATTAGCGTCCTCCCGTTCTTTCAAACGGTTGATCCCTATGTATTCCTCTGCCATGATTATTCCTCCTCCTCGGTCTCGTCGAATATCCGGGCCATCATATCGACGATGTTTGTTTGTATATTGTCCTCCGCTCCAAGCACGGCGTTGCTTATATGCTTTTTCTCCTCGATGATCCTGTAGAGCTTCTGGTCGATGGTCTTGCGGCCAAGCAGGTAATAGCAATTCACTGAGTCCTTTTGACCGATACGATGCGCCCGGCTCTCGGCTTGGTCGCAATCTGCGTATGTCCACGGTAGCTCGATAAAAGCGACGTTGCTTGACGCTGTCAACGTGATACCCGCCGCCGCTGCCTTGATGGAGCAGATGATGACGTCCGTCTTGGGATTCCGTTGGAAAGCGTCTATGGACGCTTGCTTTTGTTGCATATCCTGCCGTCCGGTGACACACACCGCTGAGGGAAACGCCTGTAGGAGCCGGTCTACGATCTCATGCAGGTTACAGAAGAGGATGATCTTCTTTCCGTTCTCCCGAAAATCCTTCACGAAATCGATCACCTCTCTCAACTTACCCCGGGCCGTTATGTCCTTCAATATGCCTATTCGTACCATGACCTCGCCTTTCAGCGATTTTTGTACCTTCTCATCGTCGGCCTCCTTGTATCGTCTCAGATAATCCACCAAGTCATGCTCGGCGTCTTGGTATTCCTTGCGGTTGGTGATCTCGCAGGTCACGATCTGCCGTACCTTGTCGGGTAATTGAGTCAGTACCTTGGATTTTTCCCTCCGGAAGAAACAATGCTTCCAGAGCATGAAATTGAGCTCTTTCAAGTTCGAGGCTCCGTGCGGCCCGGAGCAATAGCGGCTCGTGAAATATTTCCAGCCTCCGAGATCGTTCATCCGGTCCATGATAGCGAGTTGGCATATAAGGTCGTTGGGCTTGTTTACGACAGGGGTACCGGTCAACAGGATGATCCACTCTTTTCCGGCGGTGATACCCTTGCAAAACTTGCTTTGCTGGGTAGCCGTTGATTTTACCTTATGGGATTCGTCAATGATCACGCTCTTGAACAACTTGATCGTATTATGGAACTCTACGTCTTTCAGCGTCCATTTCTCCGATTTGTTGATTCGGCGTACGAAATACTTCCGTAGGCTCTCGTAGTTCACGATGAACACATGGTTCATACCCGTTTGCCAGAAGAATGGCCATGAGGTTCGTACCGAATCGGTCAATACCATGGCTTTCTTGTCCGTGAACTTGTGCCATTCACGTTGCCAGTTGATCTTGACCGTATTGGGGCAGATAACGAGACAGGGGAAAGCATCAGCTTTGTTGATGGTAGCGATGCTCTCTAATGTCTTGCCGAGGCCCATGTCGTCCCCATTGATAAACCGTTTTAGTTGTAAGCCTCGTGCGATCCCTTGCAGTTGATAGGGGTAAGGTTGTATCTTTAGGCCATGATCCTCGTCCAACTCGGGCATGTCCGGTATTTGATAGGCTATGTCCTCGTCGGTCTTAGACTCGTTCCCTCCCCAGTTGACGGGTTCGAAGTGCCTCACGTAATAGGTGAGCTGGTCTAGCTCCGCCTTGCACTTATTGTTGGCCGGGATCATCCACGCTCCGGTAGACTTGTCCCACCAGCGGACGCTGACGGCTGTCTTTAGCTTGTCAACGACCTGCTGGCGGTACCTGTCAAACCTTACCGCGTAGCATTGTCCCTTTTCCGTGTTTTGTAAAGTGATTTGCATAACGGCTGTTTTTATTATTGGTTAGGCGAACTCGTCGAAGGCTTTCACCTCCTCGGCGATCTCCTTGATCTGCTCTTTTTTCTTCCGTCCCCGTTTCTTAGGCTTCTCTTCCTTCTCGCCCGTGATATCCGATTCCTCCGGGGTATCGAAATCGAAGGATTCTTGCTTGATGCCATATTTACCTTCGAACAGATAAGCGTCCACCTCGTAGCTACATCTACCGATGGCCTCTTTCAACTCGGCTCCGTAAAGGTACCCGTCGCCGGACTCGTCCTCGTATTTGGTGAATGGGACGGAGAGGTTAAGGATCTGCCCGCTCTTTAGGAGTTTTTGCGCTTGGATCGATACCCCGGCTGATTCATCATTACCGCCTTTGCTGTATCCGGTGACGATGATATTCTTCAGCTTCTCGTTCAAATCATCGTCGGAGGGATTGGCGACATTGACCAATGTAGCCTCGTGCATCTCACAGATTTTCACTACGTGGGGTTTGAGCCGGTTCAACGCGTACAGTAGATCGGGGTGGATAAACTGCTCCGATTCTTTTAGGATGTTGTTCTTGTAGTTCGCTTCCACGAACTTTTCCGTATACTCCGCCGTGAGCTGGTTGTTCTTGATCTTTACTTTCTGGATCTCGTACACGGGTTGCTCTTTTACTAATTCTTCCATGTTCTTTTAAAATTTAGGATTGTTATAACTCTGAGGCGCTAAGGCCATTTCAGCTTTCGCCTTGCTAATTATCGTGCGACACCATTCCAATTGGTGGGTCGCGGTACGGTTCAATCTATCACACCAGTCGACTAGGTATTGCTCATCCTTGCACAGGCTGTCGATGATAGCGTTTACGGCCTTTGAGGTCGCTCCGGCCCGTGAAGCGGTTTCCCGTAATGTGTCGAATACTTCCGATTTCTTTTTCCCGTTCAGGTGATATTTGGCATCGGCCAGCAGCTTCCCGGTTCGGGCGATATAGACGGCGAGGTCGTTCCCTCGCAGGACGGCTTCCTGTACCTCCTCGCTCATGGTAATGTTCAGGAAGGCATCTATGGCGGCCAGTTCCTCGGATATCTTGTCTGTCGGTGTGATATTGAGATTCATGATTTTTATTTTAAGATATAATCGTTGTCACACTTGCCGCAATGATATACGTTGAATGTATCTCCCGTATGCGTCTGTAATTTCTTTACGAGTACGGGAGCTCCGCATATAGGGCATTTCTTTGCCAGCCTGTACTTTAGCCAGCCGATTAGGATTAAAATTAGACTCTTCATACTATTAGCTTATTAGCATCCACCACCGGAAGGCTAGCTCTTCGTACTTTTCTTTGCCACGTTTATATAAAGTGCCATCTTTTTTTATTGTGGCTTTGAAAATTTGTTGATTCTTTTTGCTTATTGCAACAATAAAATCTTGTTTACTCCCAGCAATGTCCATATACCACGCTCTTGAGCGATCCCAGTCGAAAAAATCTATGGCTTCATTAAATTGTTTTTGAGAAGAAGCAAAAGTTGTTTTTAAATCTCCTCCAAACCCCATTGCTGAAAACCAGAAATCCCATTTGCAACGAGTGTCAAGTGTATATTCAAAATTGCCGTATTGGAATTTTTGATTTTTGTTTACCATAAATTTCTGTTTATCGGATTGTTCCAATGCATATTTAATGAGCGGATCCCGGCGGGCTTCCATACGGAGTGACTTGATCATGGCTTGTGCCAGTTCCCAATCTTCGCCGGAATACAATACGTCATCTACCGTATGTTTGTCATATCTTACCCGTTCGGGTTCTGTCAGCATCGCATCCACCAGACTCCCGAACTTGAACGCCTTCTCCTTATCCCCGTATTGCGTACGGGGATAGAGGAGGTTCTTTAGTTCTGTCAGGTCTGAGTTGCTGACCTCAGACCGTTGGTAATACGTATCTTGCATCTTCTTCCTTGAGTTTTAAGTATTCAATGACCGCGAAGTCAAATTCAAAATCGTAAGTGTTATCCATCAGCCACCGGAACCATTTGCGGCCCTCTTCCGTATCGAGGATCTTTTTTAGGTTACTCGGTGTGCGCCTGTATTTCCCGAAGTTTATCCATGAGGACAGATATAGCTTTCTCATATCATTTGGCTATTACGTCATCGACATATCTCACGAATGCGGACTGGATTCGCTCACCGTCCTTATTCACGACCTTCTCGCAGTAGGAGATCATCTTCTTGTGGATCTTCTCAAGATCCTCCATGCTCATGTTGATACCCTCACGCATGAACCACATCTGGTATACCTGCATGAATCCTTGTGGATTGGTGACTTGGATCTTTTTCTTGATCTTCGCCTTGGTAGGGGTAGGAGACATACTGGCGGCACTGAAATCGAAGGCCGCCTGTACTTCCGCGGTGGCTTTCTCTGCCTCCGCCTTGGCTCTCGCTTCCTCTTCCTTGCGCTTGCGTTCCAGTTCGGCCTTTTGACGTTCTTCCGCCTCTTTCCGTTTGCGCTCCTCCTCCAGCCGTGCCGCCTCGATTGCGTTGGTCTTGCGAATTTCCTCTTGCTCCTCCAGTTGTTTCCGGAGGGATGGGAGGCGGTCGACCAAGGATTGTTTCAGTCCCTCGATCTCGAAAGCGTATCGATCGGAATATTCTTTTTTCTTTAGGATGGCTATCTCGTTCTTGATCGCTTTGCGGGTCTCACCGTCCATATAGAATGTCTGTTTGTTATCCACGACGTTTTTCACGAAATCCGTCCATGAGAAACCGGTGCTTGTTTGCGTGATCTGCCGGCATACGTCCCCATACGTGGCTAGGGAGGCACGATTGAAAATCCCGTTCAAGGCGTTGATATGCTTCTCGACGTAGGCGGCGTACGTGGTATCAAGCAAGACCGTTATGTCGGCCCGGTATTGGGCTTTCTCGTTCTCCGCCAACTGTTTTTGCCGGGCCTCTTCCTCACGGCGTTTTTGCTCTTCCAGCTTCTTGGCGGCGTATTTGTTACGCTCCATCTGTAGCAGATAAGGGATGGTTCCCTTGGATTTGGCGTCTATGGAACCCTCTAGTGTCGTGAAACGTTTGGATATGGCCGTTAGCATTTGGGTTAACGGCTTCCGGCGGTTGTTCATGTTCTCTACGGTCTTCTTTGACTTCGCAAGGTATTCTTGTACCGCAGTGTCGATCTCGTCCGTGCCGATACCTCCATTTCCCTCAATCGTGTCCAAGAGGGTTTTCCCTGCGTTCGTGCAAGCTGAGACCGACGCCTCATTGCGGGCGAGAATATCCGGGGCTGTCTGTAAGATGCTAATGACCTCGTTAGCCTTGAAAGGTAAATTGTTATTCTGTGTATCCATGTCGATAAAATTTTGAATGTTGATATTGAACTCTTAAAATCCGGCTTCTTCATCTTCTTGTGATATTTGGGCTGTTATACCAGATACGGGTACCGGTTCCGCTTGCGGTTGCTCTCCGAATCCTTGTAAAGGATTTTCCGATTGGGGCTGGAGGGCTTGCGGTTGCTGTCCGGCTTGATTGGGCTGGATAACGGTTGTTTCTTCCAGTCCGTAGTCGATCTCTTGCGGTTCCTCCTGTGTCTCGAATGAGGAGAACTGTCCCGTGCGTACCTTGGGATATCCGTCGAAAGCGTGCTTGATAAGCTTGCTTTCCAAGAATCCCGGATCAATACCTCCTTCGCTAGAGGTATAAAGGGCATTGGCCTTCCCTTCTTTCTGCCGGGTTTGCGGGTTCCATTTCTGGTTGTTCTTAAAGCTGTACGCTTCCAATCGCTTGATATCGCCTTCCATCATCCAGTGCCAGTCCACGGTACCGTCGGAGCGTACGATACGTAAGAAACCACCTATCACCTTGTTGGACTTCCGGGGGCACGCCGCTTGGTAGGTCACGGTCTTTACGCCATCAATCAACCCGGGGGAGAAGGTATCGCCCTCATAGCAAACCACGGGATTATCCACGTAACGGACTTGTCCGGCACGTTGCCGCATGACTAACTCGCCATATCCGGTGATGGAGAGATAAGCGCGTAGTTCATAGATATCGCTACCGTTGTTATCCTTATAGCCGGTCTTCGTGCTACGGGGAAGAATATAACAGTGCGGCCGTCCTGTCGGGTCAAGTGACAGGCCGTTGACCGCTATATCCAAAAAGCATCCATAGAGGGATAATGGTGTGCATCTTTGGAGTTCCGGCTTGTCTTGTAAGATCTTCCGGAAGTTGAATTTCTCTTTCTCGTAGATTTGCGCTCCTTGGGCGGTACCCCAGATCGCATTATACATTTGGATGAACTTTTGTTCTACCCTGTTGTCTTCCGCTATCATGAGCGGGTTCAGCTGATTCAACTCAGCTACTTTGATCTGAATTAGATTCGACATGATGTTATGTTTTTAAATGTTAGTTACCAATGTTTAGCTATGGTATACGACATAGTGCCGCCCATTGCCACGAATAATAATTGATGCGTATAACCTGCTATAACATAAGCAAGTGCGACTAGAGCCAAAGCTCCAAAAGCGACGCAAAATCCCCACCTCACCGCTTGGGCGAGTTTCTCAAAGTCTATTTTCATATGTCAATGATTTATTAGCAATGCGGTTTACCGTCCGTGAAATAGCGAGTTGGATGGGTATCGTAAACTTCCTTTTGCAACGCCTTGCCAAGGTGCCTTGCTATGTTAATGATTCATTTAATAGTCGTATGGATCTAGGGCGCACTTATACAGGTTTTCCAGCCTGTACTCGATTTTGCCCGGTCGTTTGTAACGTTGTAGCCTACCTTCCGAGACCCATCTTTCCACGTTCTGTCTCCCGAAACGGAGGTGCGCTTCCTTTTGTCCGATAAATTCCCGGATACCCGCTTGCATCCTTGTGATTTGCCAAGCAAGGTATTCGATCTCGATCTTTCGTAAAGAAGGTATGCTTTGATAGGTGTTTTCGGTTGGCATGATTATTCGCCTTTAAATAGATTCTTTTCGTTCGCATATCGCATGAACTCCGCCATGGAGTGTATCGAGAGTTTCCGGAAAACGTTCTTCCGGTGGTTCTTTACGGTGTGGGATGAGATGAAAAGCGTTTCCGCGATCTCCTCGTCTTTCTTTCCATAGTAGCAAAACTCCATCACTCGGAGTTCGGCATCGGAAAGAGTGCTGTTAAACTTTGGTTCGCATATCTTCTTGAACCCGTCGCATTCTCCTCGTAGAGGGCAGCCGACAAACTCGAATTTGAAATTCCAGTTCTCATCCACGTCTATCATGTTATCGTACAACCCGAAGTTGCATTTGATAAACCTGCGTACAGCCAAGAAATCCCGGTAGCATTTATTCCCGTCGTAGCGGGCGTAATACTTGCGGAGTGCCGCATAAGCCTCCGGATAGAACTCTTCCAAAATCTCAAGGAAACTTTGAATGAATTCCGTATCGGACTCTTTCAGTTGGCGTTCTGGCTGTCCCTGCTCTTTGATAGTAACTTCGCCGGAGGGGGTGGTATAGAATTCTATTGCGCGCATACCTTATCCTCCTTTGGGAATAACTCGCTGGCTGGGATGCCAAGTTCTTGTGCAATTACTGTTTGTGCCAATGCGTCCGGTCTGTACTTTCCGGAAATCCAGTTATAGACAGCAGCTTCCGAACGCCTTGTGACGGTCGCGATCCGTCGAACAAACGCCCTTCTGTCCATGCTGTCGTATATCTCCCGAAAAGAAAGATTACCGGCTTTATGACCTTGTAGGTTTAATTTTTCCATTTTTGCCTCCTTACATTATTATATATGTTGTTTTTAATCTTTATCTTTGAGCATTGATTTAATTATAAGTGCAAATATATACTTTAATATTTTAGTATATATGGTTTTCTACTAAAATATTATAGTAATTAAGAGTATTTAAGATTTATGACAAATAAGATATCTTTGGCTATTTCTGGACTATCGCTGATTATCAGTCTGATTTCTGTATCATGTGTGCTTTTGCGCTGTGAGCCAATGACTGTGGATTGGATGGGTGTATTGGTCGGTGTTTTGTCTTTGTTGGTAGCATCTCTTGCGGTATTTTTTGCGGTTAGTTATTTGACAGTTGAGAAAAGGATAAGGAGTGCTTTTGAATTAAAGATGAAAGAGTCTTTTGAAGACTTTGAAACCAAAACAGTTAAAGGTATAATTAGTGAACAACATAAGATAATAGACATGCTAAGAGATTATTTTCTTGCAAAGAAAGATCTTAGCTCCTATGTAATGTCTCTTATCTATAGTTTAGATATGGCGGTTAGAGTTAACCAACAAGATACAATAGATTTAGTTATAGGTTGTCTTATTGATGTATACTCAGAAGTTAATGTGGCTAAAACATTGAATATAAAGCAACATAATATTGATAAGCTGTTTTTATTGCTTGATGATCTATCTGGAAGGAATACTCATATTTTGTTGAGCAAGCTTGAGTTCGTTTATGATCGTCCTTGCGGTGATACGCCCAAGACGTAATCCATCATTGAAGGACTTGATGTCTTCTTCTATATGCTTGTAATATTCATGTAGAAAGATGGTATCACAAGCTGTTCTAACTTCTTGTGGAAGTCTAGATGATTGTCTGATGTAATCTTTATTTGTCATAATGGCAAGTATTAAATGTTTTTGCAAATATACTAAAATATTAAAGCATGCAATTAGGTAAAGCTGAAATAGTGCAGAAAGCG
>OJRB01000156.1_pt1 | contig 45432 bp, 38 predicted proteins | sample 1599061 | NCBI WGS metagenome assembly OJRB01 (sample SAMN03922522, study PRJEB24848) | human gut metagenome | isolation source: stool sample | host: Homo sapiens | place: Germany | collected 2010-02 | reverse complement strand
TAACAAGCATTGGAAGCTATGCTTTCTACGGTTGCACCGGCCTCACAAGCATAACAATCCCCAACAGCGTAACAAGCATCGGAGACCATGCTTTCGACGGTTGCACCGGCCTCAGAAGCATAACGATCTCCAACAGCGTAACAAGCATCGAAGATGATGTTTTCGCCCGTTGCACCAGCCTCACAAGCATAACGATCCCCAACAGCGTAACACGCATCGAAGACTACGCTTTCGCACATTGCACCGGCCTCACAAGCATAACCATCCCTAACAGCGTAACAAGCATCGGAAACTGGGCTTTCTTAGGTTGCACCGGCCTCACAAGCATAACCATCCCCAACAGCGTAACAAGCATCGGAAACGTGGCTTTCTCAGGTTGCACCGGCCTCACAAGCATTAATGTTGCAAGTGATAATAATTATTATTCCGACAATAACGGTGTTCTGTTTAACAAGAAAAAGACCGAATTAATAAGATATCCCGAAGGAAAATCTCAGACTTCATATACAATCCCCAACAGCGTAACAAGCATCGGAAACTACGCTTTCTGTGGCTGTAGCGGCCTCACAAGCATAACAATCCCCAACAGCGTAACAAGCATCGGAAACTACGCTTTCTGGGGCTGTAGCGGCCTCACAAGCATAACCATCCCCGACAGCGTAACAAGCATCGGAAGCTGGGCTTTCGAAAATTGCACCGGCCTCACAAGCATAACGATCCCCAACAGCGTAACAAGCATTGGAAGCTATGCTTTCTACGGTTGCACCGGCCTCACAAGCATAACGATCCCCAACAGCGTAACACGCATCGGAGACAGGGCTTTCATTGGTTGCACCGGCCTCAAAGACGTCTACTACACCGGCTCAAAAGATGAGTGGAAAGCTATAAGTATTGGTGTAGACAACTACTGTCTGTTCAACGCCACTATCCACTATAACTGGAATGATGACCCTGTCCTCTCCCTCAATCGCAGCGAGATGACCGTGAGCAACAATGTCTGCCCGTATCTCTACGCGAGCATCAGAAATAACTCGGGATATGAAAAATCCGACCTCGTCTGGACTTCTTCAAACCCGAATGTCGCAGTCGTGGACAGAACCTCCGGCGTCGTCAACCCGGTCTGCGTCGGCGATACCGTTATAACGGTTTCAACCTCGGACAAAAAGTATTCCGCCTCCTGCAAGCTCACGATACAGTCGGCGTTCTGCATAACCTCGCCTGATTCGTCCGTCACCTCGATGAAAAGCGGCGACACCTCAAAATTTATTATATATCTCTATGACTGCAACGGAGATCAGCTGCCGATAGGCAGCTCCACCTGCAAGATTTCCGGAACTGCCGCCTACGATGTTGTTTCGAGGAAGAACAACGAGAAGTCGATAGAGCTTGAGATAAAGGCGAAAAGCAGCGGTCAGATAAACATTTCTCTCAGCAGCGAAGACCCCAATACATATAACGAGTTCAGAATAAATGTCTATCCCGAGAGTGTCGATTATCTCGCCGATTCCGTTCCCGTCTCAAACAAGAAAATGGGTACTAACTTTAACCGCTCAGACCTGACGGTTGAAAACTTCAGATATGTTTACGACGAGAGTATCGACAAATATAAGGTCACAATGAATATCTATAACTCCTCAGGTACAGCCGCAGCGCTTGTTGCGCACAAAGCCAACGGAGATATATACGACTCTCAGATAATAACAAAGCACACGAATTTCCCGACCGATTGGGGCGGCTTCTTCGGCATCCTCGGCAAAGGCTTCTGCCAGGGAATGACGGGCGATCTCTATACCTACAGGTCTTCTCTCAACTCGACATTGACCGAAGCGTCAATAGAAGTCCCGGCAGACGGATATATCACTATTTCAAACGATATATACTCCTGCAATATGACCATGGCTTATAATGTCGTCGGTATATGCACCGATGCGGTCTTGGGATATTTGAAGAGCACAAAGGCTATTGACGATGTCAGCAACGAGGAGTCCGACGAAATCGCCAAGACCGTCACTCAAGCTATTCTGAAATCCATACCGGACAAAGACAAGTTCCTCAAGGATATAATGGAAAAGCTCGGAACCGGAATCACCAAAAAGCTGACCCCGCAGATAGTCTGTAGCAACGCTAAGTTTGCCCATGAAATGCTTGAGCGTATGTGCAACGAGGCGGGCGAGGATTTTGCAGACCTTTTCGCCGATGCTGTGTGGTCTGTGCTCAAGAGCAATATAAAAAGTGCAATTAAAAATATTGCGATAGCTAAACTTATAGAATCCGAAATAGTGGACAGCACTCTTCCGAGCGACCTTAAAGTGGCCGATGTTTTCTTCAAGCTTGGCTCCGGCTGCGATCTCTGCAATCAGATAGTATACTCTACCGTTCTGAACCCCTTAAGCGGTGTTACTACGATACAGTTCAAACGTGACGGCAAGGACGGATTTGTGGCAAAAGATAAACTGAAAGTCACATCCGATGTTATCGACGAAGATACCGTCCTTTCGCACTATGTTATCTGTGATATGCAGAGAAAGCAGCTTATAAAAGGCGAGCTCGAAAAAGAGTTCCAGATAAGCCCGGACAACATTTTTGAAATTCATGAAATCGCGCTGATGAAAAACGGCAAAAAAATCGGAACGGAAGTGCAGACTACCGTTGAAATAGAGGTTCCTGCCGGTATGCTTCCGTCCAGCGTCAAGATTTTCAGAAGAGAGAGCGACGGAACGTATACCGATATGAAAGCCTATCCCTCCGGAAACGGTAAGATAATGTTCATGACCACCCATTTCAGCGAATATGTCATTGTCGGTAAATCCAACGTCGCTACCGGCATAACTCTCGCGGCTCCCACTTCTCCCATTCCCGTCGGCGGCTCGTATCAGCTCGTTGCCGCTGCGCAGCCCGACGGCGCGTCGCTGCCTGATCTCGTGTGGGCATCCTCCGACCCGTCCGTCGCTTCGGTTGACGAAAACGGACTTGTCAAGGCTCTCTCCGTCGGCACCGCAACAATAAGCGTCACGGATACAGCATCGAACCTCTCAGCCGAGGTTGAGATAGACACGGTTCAGGTCATTGACTTCGGCGACGGCGGTATTACCATAAAGGTCGGAGAAAAGCTGATATACACTCCTGTGATACAGGAAGACTATGTCGATTATCATTATAGATGGAGCAGCTCGGATCCGAGCGTCGTTACTGTCGAGCCTAACGAAGGCGAGCTGACCGGTATTAAAGAGGGTACCGCGACAATAACGATGACTCTCGTTGACGATGACGGCAATATCATAGCCTCATCCGATTTCACCGTAACGGTTGAGAAAAAGGACGGCTTCTTCAAGATTCTTTTCAGGATTATCACCGCTCCCTTCCGCGCGATAATCAACCTCTTCAAGAAGCTCTTCGGTAAATAAGCTTTTATTTCGCAATGCGCGGGATATCGGTCATCTGACCGTTTCTTGAATAAAAACACAAGGAGATTTTGTTTGAAGTTTATCACAAAATCATCGGAGAGTGTGCGCTGACCGGGAGGTCGGCAAATAAAACACACTCTGCCGTCCTCCCGCAGCTCAATCTTCGGGAGGAAAAATGAATCGCGAAAACAAACGCAAACAGTACGAAAAAGGTTATTACAAGACCCACGCCTGCAACGAAGCTTTTGTTTGTAGGGTGTGCGGACGCACGGCAGTGCCGCAGGGCGCGGGCAGCGACCACAGAAACCACTGCCCGAATTGCCTCTCGAGCCTGCACGTCGATATCGAGCCGGGCGACAGAGCCGCGGACTGCGGGGGAATCATGGATCCTATAGCGGTCTGGGTGAGAAAAAACGGCGAGTGGGCGATAGTCCACCGTTGCCGCAGATGCGGTGCGATGTCCTCAAACCGCATCGCCGCGGACGACAACCCGATGAAGCTGATGAGCATAGCGATGAAACCGCTGTGCTCCCCGCCGTTCCCGATAGAGCGTATCAGAGAGCTGACTGCTTTAATGGGCGGAGACGGGGCGCTCGAATAACCCGAAAGAAAATAACGGAGCAGGTTTTTGCCTGCTCCGTTATTTTTTTATGCATATAAAAAACGGTGCAGCCCGAGTGAGCTGCACCGCCGCGCTTATTGATTTGTCGGAGACAATCAGTCGTTGCTTCCGTTATTCTTGCTTGCGCGTCTCTCAATAAGCTCGTTGAGGATTCTTGTGTGCTCCTTATCGGTAAGCGAATACTTGAGAGTGGGGATAGCGGAGAGCAGCATGCCGATTGCGGGCGGAATAGAAATAAGCAGGAACATCGCCATAGCATATTTTCCGTCGTTTGCCTCGTAGAAATGATACTTTCCTGCCGCCAGGTCGAGGTTAAGAGTCTCGATGTATTCGGCGGTGTAGTGAACAGCCGAATAAATGAAGCCGGAGATGAGCGAGGAAACGCCCATTGCAAGCTTGGTGATGAAGGACTGGCCGGAGAAGAACACGCCGTCGGTGCGAACGCCGTTCTTGTACTCCTCGTAGTCAACGCAGTCTGCTATCATTATCGACTGGAGAATGTTTATCGAGCCCATTGCCCAGGAAGCCGCGAACATCATAACAGCCATCAAAACGACATAAACCATGTTCTGCATAAGGTTGCCGCCGGCTATTTTATAGACGACAAAGATCATTGCATAGGGAACTGCACCGGCGATTGAATAGAAGTTATAGAGCTGCTTCTTGCCGAACTTTGCGGACATCTTCGGCGTGGCGGCAGTACCGATGATCATACCGCCGAGAAGGCCGATAGCCATAACCAGAAGCTGAACGATCTTTATAATCTGAAGCTGGCCGTCAACAACAAGATTGGCAAGGTTGTTGTCGAAGAAGTAGTACATAACGAGCGACAGACCGACGATCGAGAGAAGCATGATGGGGCTTCTGAGAATGCCCGAGAGGAGGAGCCTTCTGAACGGATCGTTGGAGATCGCGATTTTGAAGTTCTCCTTCATGGTGTACTTCTTTTCGGACTGCTGAACTCTCTCTTTTACAGAGAAGCCGGAAAACTGGAAGAGAATAGTTGCGAATATCGTAAGGATAACGGCGATTATGATATAGGACATCTTGTCCGCATGAATAAGGTCAAGGCCTTTCTTCTCCTGGAACATGGGGGAGAGAGCCTTTCCTGCGAAAGTGATGAGCATGCCGATAGCGCCGAGGTTTGCGACGATACGGGCGAGCGAAAGAGCCTTTGCTCTGTCGTTCTCATCGTCGGTCATAAGCGAGGTTACACCCCAGAGCGGAATATCGCCGACGGTGTAGCACATACCCCAGAGAATGTAGGAGATTGCCGCCCAGGCGATAATCAGTACATGCGCACCGGTCGATGTGTAGTCGGTGTATGTCTTGTTGCAGAATGTGAGAATGGTAATGATTCCTATCGGGATCGGGACGAACATGAGGTAGGGCTTGCACTTACCCCACTTTGTTCTGGTGTGGTCAACTATCGAACCCATCATCGGGTCATTGATAGCATCCCAAACGCGGGCGACGAAGAATATTACCGAGATGGCCATCGCCGGCAAAAAAATAATTGACTGCCAGTAGTACTGGAGTCCGCCTGCGATGATGTTGTAGATGATGTTCTGTCCTGCGAGACCTACTAAGTAACCTGTCAGCTCTTTGCCGGTGTAGGTGTTGTGCTTAATAGCTCCGCTCGGCGCCTTGTTTTTTCCTTTGCTCATTTCTACCTTCCTTTTGTGTGGTTTTTCGATACGGTTTTTATGTGCGAATTCATGTGCAAAATTTTACACATAATTTTAAAAGATTATACCATATGTAAAAAGGTTTTTCAAGTATACGGATATATTTAAGCAGGTTTCACAAAAGGTACGGCGGCAATTTGGTCAAAATACCGACACGTGTTGTTCGGTGTTCCTGAGACGAAACTTTAAGGGCAAAAAACGTCTCCGCGCAGCCCGGCTGCGGAAAGTTTGTTTCGTAAAGAAAAATACCCCGTCCGAAAGAACGGGGTATTGGTGCCGGTGACCGGGGTCGAACCGGTACGGTGTCGCCACCACCGGATTTTGAGTCCGGCACGTCTGCCAATTCCATCACACCGGCGGGTATTCCGAACGCAAGTATTATACACGATATCATTCCGAAAATCAAGATAATTTTCCGCGCCGGCGATTTATTTCAACACTCCGCCCGTAAATTGACCTTTTTGTGCAAACTATGGCAAAAACGGAACGCTTTTTGTTGAAATTAACGGTTGAGTATAATATAATAAATTCGGTATACTGTATCGGAAATTTTGCGCTTCGGCGCACGGACGGAGGTGAGGCGGATGCACAAGGGCAGACTCGGTGTCGCTGTGCTCCTGCTTTTTGCCGCCGTTTTTTGCTTTTCTGGCTGTAATATAAAGTCGGACGAAAAGACTGTGTTTGCCCGCGATACGGACCCCGCCTATATTGACCTGCTTCGCGACATCGCGCCCGACTGCACCGTCCGCGACGGCAAAGGTCTCTCATCTCTGCTCTCGTCCGTTGACGGAGAGGATAAGGCGTTCGCCCTCTTTGACGTTCAGGCACGCGCCTCGAAAGACGCGGGGACGGGCGGAATTTGGTACGAGCATTTTGCCACCGCCGCCGTTATCGCCGTTGACCGCTCGCGCTTTGACGGGGAGATAAAAGGCTGGCGCGATCTCGAAAATATATCCTGTCCCGTGGGCTTTACGTCTCGGTATGAGCGGATGCTTTTTGCCGCCGTGTCTTACGGGCTTGAGAAGAATTATATGTCCGGCGAGGCAGTCGGCCTGCTGCATAAGCTCAACAAAAGCGGAAGGCTGAGCTACGACAAAATCGACGCCCCCGTCAATATCTGCTGGGATTACCAGGCCGCGCTTATGAAGCGCGAGGGAAAAAATATCGAAATAATAATCCCCTCCGAGGGCACTTTGCTCTACGGAGTCGGCGTCTTGTCGGGCTATGAGATGAAGTTTTCGCAGAATGCCGTGGATGCGATCGCCGCGGCGGGCTTCCGCGCCGACAAAGCTCAGGGCGAAAACTATCCGTCTCTGTCCGAATACGGACGCGCCGAAAGGGTAGGCGATGCCGTAGAATTTGCGAGGCAGACGGAGAATTTTATCAGCGTTTTCAAACGCGGAGTGTTCAGAAGCCGTCTGTATTCCTCTGCGGAATCGTTTGAGCATAAGCTCTTGGGCGCGGCTGTCATAATGACGGCGATAATCTGGATGGGCTTTGCCCTGCGCAGAGTCCAGCGCAAGGATATCCGAATGCTTGTCCGCGCGCTCGGCGGCATGGTTATAGCCTGGATGCTCGTCTGTATTTTGAAATATCAGACGGACGGGAACCCCGTTATGGGGCGCTATCTCTGGTATGCCTATTATGTTTTTATGATGGGTCTGCCGCTTCTTATGCTTATCCTGTCTCTGATGACCGATTCCTCCGGGAATGTTCGGCAGCGCAAGATATTTGTCTGCTCGGGCTTTGCCGTCTATGCGGTTTTGCTTTTGACGGTGTTCACAAACGACCTGCACGGCTGGGTTTTTAAGTTTGAAGATATAAAAACCTTCAGCGGAGGCTATACATATAACTTCGGCTATTATCTTATTTTTGCCTTTATCGTCGCGGCGGTGATTTTGTCAACCGCGATTTTGGTGCGAAAGGCCATGCGTGGCTTCAACCGTTCGAGGCTCGTTCTGCCGATACTCAGCGAGGTTCTTCTTTTCGTTTACTGCGCGGCATATGCCGCAGGCGTTCCCGTGGCGCGCGACAGCGATATAACAACCGTCTCGTGCGTCTTTGCGCTCGCGTTTGCGGAGCTTGCGATGAGAACGGGACTTGTGCCCGTCAATCAAAAATATGCCGTGCTCTTTTCCAATTCACCCCTGAGAATGCAGATAATCGACTCCGAGGGCAATGCCGAGTTCAGCTCTGCCGGTGCTCGGCCGATATCACGTGAGGATTGGGAAAAGCTCCGAGACGATATAAAGCATCCTCTTCTTCTGCACGGCGACACCCTGCTCTACGCCGACGGCATACCGGGCGGCATGATAGTTTGGCAGGAGAGTATCGCCGAGATACTCAATATGCAGCAGGAGATACGCGAAAATGTCTTGAAGCTGACCTCCGCAAACAAGCTCCTTGTCACGGAGCGCGAGAGCAAGTACAGGCTCGCCGCGGCGGAGGAAAACGTGCGCCTCATGGAGCTTTTAAACGCCGAGATGGAACGCCACCTCGAGCGCATGAACGATATGATAGACGGGCTTGAACGCTCGAACAACAAGCAGCGGGACATCGCCCGAATAACTCTGCTGATGTGCTACATAAAGCGCAGATGCAGCCTGTTCTTCAAGGAGCAGGAGGGCGGGGATATGCCTGCGGAGGAGCTGGCCGTCTATATCGACGAGCTTTCCGAGTTCGCGTCCTACGCCGATATCAGAATAAGCACCGTCTGCACCGCAAAAGGCTCGCTGTCTCCGCGCTGCGGCAGCGTGATGTACGATTTCTTCTATTCCGTGCTCGATTCGTGCGCGGGTGAAGAAAATACGCTGCTCGAGCGTCTTGCCGATACAGACGGCATGACGGAGATGAAGCTGCTCCCCTCATCCTTTGACGGCGGCGAAGAGTTTATGAGCGACGAACTGAAAAAGGCAGTCGAGGGTGTCGGCGGCACAGTGTCGGTAAAGGACCTCGATGAGACTGCGGGCATCAGCCTGCGCGTGCCGAAGGGAGGAAAAGCGCCTTGATGTTTTTATACTCTCTCACGGAGCCCGCCAGAGTGCTCATATGTATGATATCCGTTTTCTGCGTCGGCTTTCAGACGGCTGCGCTCGTCTATACGGTGGTGCGCAGTGCGTTCAGGGACAGAAAACGCACGGCCGCATATATTTCTCAGACAGCGGTCACGGCTCAGAGCTTGGTTATGCTCATTATCGTCGCGCGCGCTCAGCTGAACGCATGGATGTTCCTGCCCGCGGGCAGCGAATATGAGGTGATGAGATACGGCGTGTTTGCGGCGGTTGCCGCGTCGTGCATAGCCGTAGCCTGTGTCGGCCGAGTCTATGATGTTCTGCTCTGTGCGGTCGTCTCGTCCGTCTCCCTGCCGTATATAGACCTCCTGCCGTACAAAGCGGCGGCGGTCATCTTCTGCGCGGCGGAGCTTCTGCTGATTGCCCGCGCGCTGCTGCTTATGCGCGTGTGCCGCAGGGATATAAAAAACGAGCTGTCGCGCGATTCCGTCAAGCTCGCGCTCGATGAGCTCCATTCGGGTCTGCTTTTCTGCGAGCCGGACGGAAATATACTGCTTGTAAACGGGCGTATGCAGAGACTCATGCAGGTGCTCTGCGGCGAGGTTTACAGGGACGGAAAGAAGTTCTACGAACGCCTGCTCTCGGGCGATGTCTCGGACAGCTGCAGCTCCAATGTTATCGACGGAAAAACCGTGTTTATCCTGCCCGACGGCAAGGTCTGGTTCTTCACAAAATGCGATATATATATTAAAAACAGACGCTATGTTCAGCTTTCGGCGGCGGATGTTACCGAGCAGTGGATGCTCACGAATGAGCTCAACGCCCAGCGCGCCATGCTTCAGAGCAGAGGACTCGAGCTCAAGGAGATGATATCCGAGGTTCGTTTTCTCTGCCGCGAGGAGGAGATGCTGAGAATCCGCAGCCGCTTTCACGATATTTTGGGTCAGCGCCTCGCCCTGCTTTTCCGCAGCCTGCGCGAGGGCGAGGAACCCGATGAGGAGCTTATTCGCAGATTCGCCTATAACCTGCCGGAGGAGCTCAGCGGCAGGGAGGCCGTGACTACCGCCGCCGACAGATTGGAGACTCTCTGCCGACTCATGCAGGAGATAGGCGTGACGCTTATTATAGACGGAAACCTGCCCGCAAAGGAGAGCCTTGCGTGGCTCGGTATGGATATAATAACCGAGGCGGTGACAAACTCCGTGCGCCACGGACTCGCGTCGGAGGTATACATATCTCTCGGACAGAGCGGCGGCAATTTCTCCATGAGGATAACCGACAACGGTATTCCGCCTAAGTCCGAGCCCGTCGAGGGCGGCGGACTCAGCTCGATACGAAGAAAAGTCGGGCTGTTTGACGGCAGCGTGAGAGTTGAAACGAAGCCCCGATTTGTCCTTTCAGTCTTTATTCCCGGAGGTGAAACCCTGTGACAAAAGTGCTGGTTGTCGATGACCACGAATCAATGCGCGAATCCCTTGAGCGCCTGTTTAACGAGAGCGGGGATTTCTGCGTTGTCGGCGGGATTTCCTGCGCCGATCATGCAGTGAGAATGTGCGGAGAGCTCTCGCCGGACATAGTCTTTATGGATGTCTGCACCGAGGGCGGCGCATCGGGACTTCGCGCAACAAAAGAGGTGCGCGACGCCTTCCCGGATATAAAAGTGATAGTTATGACCGCCTTTGACGAGATATCATATGCCCCGCGCGCAAAGGAGGCGGGCGCCCACGCATTCATATATAAGAGCCGCAGCCTCTCCGAGTTCGAGCAGACCGCGCGCGACGTTATGTCGGGCGGCGGGTGCTTCCCCGAGCCGAAGACCATCCCCATGCCGCAGGGCGAGGCGCCGCTGACGGAGCGCGAAATGGAGATACTGCGCCTGATGTGCAAGCATATGACCAACAAAGAGATTGCCGCCGAGCTCTATATCAGCGAGGACACGGTGAAGTACCACAAGAAGAATATGCTCGCAAAAACAGGCTTCGCAAGGTCGGTCGACCTCGCTTTCTACATGATATCAAACGGGTGGATAAATCCGCTCTATTGACAATACTACCCGTTTCGGGTAGTGCGTATTCTTTTTTGTTTTGTTATAATCAAATCGGCGAAAAATTTCGGTGAGTGTGCAATAAAATGAAACATCTGAAAAAGCTTACGCTCCTTCATTCAAACGATATGCACGGCGACTTTATGGCCAAGGAGGTCGATGACAGGCTTATCGGCGGGGTCTCCATGCTCTCGGGCTATGTCGGCAAGGTGCGCCGCGAGGAGCGGAATGTAGTCTATTCAATCTCCGGCGATATGTTCCGCGGCTCGCTCATAGACAGCGAGTACAAGGGACTGTCGACCGTTGAAATAATGAATATTTTAGCGCCCGATGTCGTGACCCTCGGCAACCACGAGGTGGATTACGGCATAGCGCATCTTTTATTTATAGAGCGCTGCGCAAAGTTCCCGATAATCAATGCGAATATATATCTGAAAAATAACGGCACGCGCCTTTTCAAATCCCACGAGATTCTCGAGATTGACGGCATGAAGGTGCTGTTTATCGGACTTCTTACCGAGCAGGTGCTCTCGCAAACAAAGCAGGATAAGCTCATCGGCTCGTTCCTCGATGTCTATGAGGCGGCGGCAGAGGTCGGAAAGATATGCAACAGCTATCAGTCCGTCGATATAGACTTTACGGTTCTCCTGACCCATATCGGCTTTGAGGCGGACAAGGAGCTTGCCGCGAATCTCGACCCGCGCTGGGGAGTCGATATTATAATCGGCGGCCACAGTCACACAATGCTCAGCGAGCCCGCGGTAGTCGCCGGGATACCGATAGTTCAGGCGGCGAACGGCACCTCTCAGATAGGCCGCTTTGATATCACGGTCGATACCGACGGCAATTGCATAGACAGCTACACCTGGCAGCTCGTTCCGATAAACGAGGACAACTGCGAGCGCGACCTTCAGTTAGAGCGGGTCATAGAAAAATATAAGAATCAGACGGATGTGAAATACAGTCGGGTAGTCACCCGCTTCAAAGAGGAATATTTTCATCGCAAACGCAACGAGGAGACGCAGATAGGGCGCATATTCAGCGATATTTTCAAGGATGCGCTCGGTCTGGATATAATGCTGCTCGGCTCGGGCAGTATCAGATACGAGCAGTTAGGTCCCATAGTCCAGCTCCAGGATTTGGTGGAGATATTCCCGTATAAAAATGAAATAGAGCGCATATATCTGACCGGAGAACAGCTGCGCTCGGTGCTCATGTATATTCTGCGCGACGAGGCGCTCGACGGAAAAACGGAGTTCTACCAGCTCTCGCACGGACTCAGGGTCGTCTATTCCCGCTCGGAGAAGAGACTGCTCAATGTCGAGCTCAACGGAAAAGAGATCGAGCCAGGGCAGCTCGTAAGCGTAGGGCTTCAGGAATACGATATGATGAATATGGACAAATTCTTCGGCATAACGCGAGCCGAAGCGGAAAAAAACGGAAAGATAAAGACCGTCGCCACCTCATGCTTCGATGTGCTTGAGGAAAATTTGAGCGATATGGAGCTTGTCTCCGACCCTTCCGACCGCAGGCTTTTTGTTGTGCGGTAAAATTGCATATCCGAGCCTTTTCGCATTCTTCGATCAAAACTACTCCGAGGGGGTAGTGTGCTCGGACATTTTTTTTGATATTATATATGTGCAGTATTTGGGATGTATTTGAAGAAAGGGGAGACAAACCGTGAGAAAACGCGATTTCGGGGGCTTTATGCTCTGCTTTTTGATGAACCTCGTATTCAACCTTGGCTGGTCGGTGCCCGCGTGGATATTGCTTGCCGCCCATTTCATCCTTAAAATTTCCATATGGTGGTTCGCTTCGCTGCTCATAATATGGTTTTTTATCATATTGCTGCGCACTCTGCTCATCAGCTGGGCGGGTGACTGCGCGAGCGTGCGGGATGAGCCGAAAAAGAATCTGAATCCCTATTCCTCCTCGTCGTCGAGCTTCGGCAGGGCGGACAAAAAAGAAGAAACCCGTGAAAAGGAGGCTTGACCCCGCAGTGAAAAGAATGCTGATAACGGCAGCGGTTCTGTTGACGGCGGTTGCCCTTATGCTGTCGGCAGGCTGCGCTAAGGACAAAAAACCGACCCCCGAAACGTCGGACGGCACGACCGCAGAAGCGGCGATATCCTCGACCTCTTCCGAAAAAATGACGCTTCCGTCGAATATTTCGGGAACGGAGATAAAGCGCGGCGAGAAGTATGACATACCCTTGGATGAGGCGGTCAAACAGATGCGCGAATGCAGCAAGGGCTTCGCCGAATATGTCGATTCCGGCATGGCGATTTTGGATACGGGCGAGTATATGGAGCAGGACGGAATCCGCTACAATATCTATGCCCTCGGCACAAGCGGCGAAGACAGCTTCGTGCGCGAGATAAATGTGTGCTTTAACCACCTCGACAGGGTGGTATATGAATATGACGCAATTTCCGACCTGTGGACTTTGCTGCCGTGAACGGAGGTTTGAAAATGAAGAAAAGCATTTCGGCAATCCTGTCGGTTCTTCTGATCCTTGTCCTCGCCCTCACCCTTTTTGCCTGCGGTAAAACGGGCGATACCGATGAGACGACCGGCGACGGGGATATGCAGACTACCGAGGAAGTTATGACGGAGTACGATGTGACGAAGGATGCGTTTGAGCTCTCGCTCTATACCGATTCAAGCTCTGCGTCATACAGGGCTCTCGGCGACCCGGTGCAGATTTTTAAGACCGGGAGCGCGATTTATCCGAACGACAGGATACGCTTTGTCTCGAATGTTGACGGAGTCATCGTCACGCTCGTAAAGCTCAAGTATAACGAAGCCGATAACGAGATGGAGTCGGACGGTATACTCTTCTCGGTGAAGGTCAAAAAGGGCGAGGTTTATGAGTTCGACGGCAGCCTTGCCGAGACTGTTCCCACCGCCGCCATAGAGGCCGAAAAGGGCGGCATGGCCGCGAGAAAAGTGCTCACATATGACGGACGCGACGGAAAAACCGATTATGTTTTGAAGAGCGAGCCTCTGCTCTTTGACGAAGCGGTAGGATAAACAGTCAAAAAGGGGACTCACCCCGCGAAATAATATAATAAAATAATATTGCAAAGGAGTTTTTGTTTATGGGACTTATTAAAGCCGGTGTAGGCGCAGTCGGTGGCGTTCTTGCCGATCAGTGGAAGGAATTTTTCTATTGCGAGGCAATGCCGAAGGAGCTTCTTGTTACCAAAGGACAGAAGCGCGTAAGCGGCAGATCGTCAAACACAAAGGGCAGCGACAACATCATCACAAACGGCTCGGGTATAGCCGTTGCGGACGGACAGTGCATGATGATAGTCGAGCAGGGCAAGGTAGTCGAGTTCTGCGCGGAGCCCGGCGAGTTTACATATGACGCCTCCACGGAGCCCTCGATATTCTCGGGCTCTCTCGGCGACAGCATTAAAAAGACATTCCAGACCATCGGTAAGCGTTTCACCTACGGCGGCGATACCGGAAAGGATCAGCGTGTCTATTATTTCAACACCAAGGAATTGATGGACAACAAGTTCGGCACTCCGAACCCGATTCCGTTCCGTGTCGTCGATTCAAAGATAGGCCTTGATATCGATGTCGCAGTCCGCTGCTCGGGCGTATATTCCTATAAGATAGACGACCCCATGCTCTTCTATACCAATGTCTGCGGCAATGTCGAGCAGGATTATACCCGCGAAGAGATAGACAATCAGCTCAAGACAGAGTTCATCAGCGCGCTTCAGCCCGCTTTTGCTCAGCTTTCCGACCTTGAGCTTCGCCCCAATCAGATAGTGGCTCACAACACCGAGCTTGAAACCGCTATGAACGCCGCCCTCTCCGCAAAGTGGAGCGAGCTGCGCGGACTCAAGGTCGTCACAATAGCCCTCGGCTCGGTCACCCTCCCCGAAGAGGATGCGGAGCTCATCAAGCAGGCTCAGCGTGCAGCTATCATGCGCGATCCCACCATGGCGGCGGCAACCCTTGTCGGCGCTCAGGCGGACGCCATGAAGACCGCGGCCGGCAACCAGGCAGGCGCAATGACCGGCTTTATGGGCATGGGCATGGCTATGAACGCAGGCGGCGGCATGAACGCTCAGAACCTGTTCGCCATGGGTCAGCAACAGCAGCAGGCTCAGCAGCAGGCGGCGCAGCAGCCGACGGACGGCCCCGATATGGCGCGCTGGAAGTGCTCGTGCGGCAATATGGTGTCCGGTAACTTCTGCCCGAACTGCGGCGGAAAGAAGCCCGCTCCCGAGCCGGCGGCAGGCGCTTGGAAATGTCAGTGCGGCGCTACCGCGACAGGCAAGTTCTGCCCCGAGTGCGGCTCCCCGAAGCCCGCTGACGCAAACGGCTGGACCTGCTCGTGCGGAACCGTCAATAAGGGCAAGTTCTGCCAGAACTGCGGAGCCAAAAAGCCCGAGGGCGCTCCTCTCTACCGCTGCGATAAGTGCGGCTGGGAGCCCGAGGATCCATCCAATCCTCCGAAGTTCTGCCCCGAGTGCGGAGATATATTTGACGATAGCGATAAAAAATAAGACGGCCGATGAAGGCGCTGCTCATAATTTTGATTCTGCTCACGGCGCTCATATTGGGCGTTGCCATAGGCGTGCGGTGTCACCGCCGCTTAGCGAAAAATCAAGCTTCACCGAAAATCTCCGAGCTGCCACATATCCCCGAGGACGCTGTGCTTGACAGCCTCAACCGGGGACAGAGGCGGGAGAGAATGTGTATGACGAAGCGGATAGTCTGCTTTGTGTAGGCCGGCTTCTGCCCGACGGCAGCGTTATTTCGGTGAAATATAACGGCATGGGAGAAAAAGAGCTGTTCGAGCTGTTGAAATCGTTCTTATGATACGGTTTGCAGGCTGACAGCGCAAAACGGGTCGTTACTGCGACCGAAAAAATAACAGGAGGGAAACACTATGGGATTATTTGATAAGAAATATTGCGATATCTGCGGCGAGAAAATAGGACTTCTCGGAAACCGCAAGCTTGAAGACGGCAATCTCTGCAAGAGCTGCGCCGCGAAGCTGTCTCCGTTCTTCAGCGAACGCCGCCGCTCGACGGTCGAGGATATCAAGCGTCAGCTCGCTTACCGCGAGGAAAACGAGAAACTCGTCAGAGATTTTAACCCCGACGTGATGTTCGACGGAAGCAAAAAAGTGTATATCAGCACTGCCTCCGAGGCGTTTATCGTTACAGGAAGCTCGAATTGGCGCAGCGCCAATCCCGACATCATTAAGCTTTCGCAGGTTGTTGCGGTCGACACAAATATAAAAGAAAACAGGGAAGAGATATTCTTCGAGGATTCCGACGGAAACAGAAAGAGCTATCAGCCGCCCCGCTATGAGTGCGACTATGAGTTCGATGTGGTTATCCGCGTGAACTCTCCGTGGTTTGACAGTATTGAGCTTGAGATAAGCGACGGAAGCCGCCCCGACAGCCCGTATACCGACCTCTACCGCGAGTATGAGCGCAAGATGAACGAGCTCAAGGATATACTTCTGCGCCGTGATAACCGTTACCGCACATGGGACGGCGACGGCATGATGAACCGCACGGTATACGGCGGCGACAGACCGTCGAATCCCGCCCCCGGATATGCGGCAGCCCCCGCACCGGGATATGCAGCCGCCCCCGCGCCTCAGCAGCAGGCGGCAGCGGCAGCTTGGATGTGCCCGTCCTGCGGCGCACAGAATACAGGCAAATTCTGCGCAAACTGCGGCTCTCTGAAGCCCGCTTCGGTTAGCGGCTGCCCGAATTGCGGCTGGTCGCCCGCGCCCGGTCAGGCTATGCCAAAATTCTGCCCGGAATGCGGTAAGCCGCTCGCCTGATAAAGCAGTGGTAATCGGCGTCCCGAAAGGCGGAGGTTTAATGCGGCTCGATTCCCGCCCGATCCAAGCCTTTCGCGACGCTGTAAAAAGCGAATAAACAAATCTGCTTGCCGAAAAAACGGCTTGACGGAAAGGGGAGATGAGCTTACGGCCGGCAGATCATTGCTTTGCGCCGAGAGAAAAAGACGGATAAAAGAAGCTTAAAGGCTTCGGCGCCGATATTAATGCGGCGGAGGATATCGGTTTTACGGCGTTTACGCAGGTGGGCTGTAAGATTTATCTTCGGCAAAAGAACCGCGCATTTGTGCGTGTGTATCGCCGACCTGCGTAGCTGCAAATACAATGAACAGCTTTTGAAAACGGCAAAAAACAAAATACCGTTAGTTCGACTTTTCTTTATGTCGGTACCGAAAATTCCATGCGGCTTTTGCGGCGGTAAAAACATAAAGACGCTTGACGGTTAATGTTCTTTTAAGAGAGGAGTTTTTTAATGCAAACCTTGCAGGAATATAAATGTCCCTGCTGCGGCGGCGCAATAGCTTTTGACAGCACGCTCCAGAAGATGAAGTGCCCTTTCTGCGGCACTGAGTTTGAAATGGATGCGCTCAAGAGCTATGACGCCGAGCTTCAGGGCGAACAGGCGGACAATATGGAATGGGAGACCTCCGCGGGCAGCGAGTGGCAGGAGAGCGAGATTGAGGGGTTACGCTCTTATGTATGCAAATCCTGCGGCGGAGAGATAGTGGGCGATGCCAATACGGCGGCAACGTCCTGCCCGTTCTGCGGCAATCCGGTAGTCATGATGAACCAGTTCGCGGGCTTGCTCAAGCCCGACATCGTGATCCCGTTCAAGCTCGATAAGAAGGCGGCAAAGGCGGGGCTGATGAAGCACCTCAACGGAAAGAAGCTTCTGCCCAAGATTTTCAAGGATCAGAATCATATCGACGAGGTAAAGGGCGTCTATGTCCCGTTCTGGCTCTTTGATACCGATGTCGACGCGCAGGTGCGTTACCGTGCAACCAAGGTTCGCACATGGAGCGACGAGGATTACAGATACACCGAGACGAGCTATTATATGATTCATCGCGGCGGAAGCGTCGGCTTTGAGCATGTCCCGGTGGACGGCTCATCCAAAATGCCGGACGATCTCATGGAGTCCGTCGAGCCCTACGATTATTCCGATGCTCTGGATTTCCAGACGGCTTATCTTGCGGGCTATTTTGCGGATAAGTACGATGTGACCGCCGAGGAGAGCATCGACCGCGCCAATCAGCGCGTCAGGCGCTCCACGGAGGAGGCCTTTGCCTCGACGGTTCAGGGCTATGCAACGGTCAATGCCGAGAGCAGCTCGGTGCAGTTCCATGGCGGAAAGGCAAAGTATGCGCTCTATCCCGTGTGGCTGCTGAACACAACCTGGAACGGAGAAAAATATACCTTTGCCATGAACGGACAGACCGGCAAATTCGTCGGCAATCTTCCGCTCGATAAGTCGGCCGCCACAAAGTGGACGGTGGGACTCGCCGCGGCGCTCAGCGCTGCCGCCTGCGGCATTGCGTGGCTTCTGCATTTTGCGGGAATACTGTAAAGGAGGGATAACGATGAAAAAGAGAATACTTGCGATGATATTTGTCCTTGCCCTCTGCTTCTGCACGGTTATCCCGGCTTTTGCGGTGGATGCGGACGGCTTTGTAAGCGAATACGAGCGCGTTCAGGATATGGCGAAGCTCCTCTCGGAAAGCGAGAGAGAAGCCCTTATAAAAACGCTCGACGAGCTCAGCGAACGTCAGAAAATGGATGTAATAGTCGTGACGACCAATACGTTGGACGGCAAAAAGCCCATGGAATATGCCGACGATATCTATGATTATTGCAAATACGGCTACGGAGAAAAAAGAGACGGTCTGCTGTTCCTCGTCAGCATGGAGGACCGCGACTGGTGGATATCCACCTGCGGCTACGGCATAACCGCGTTTACGGATGCCGGAATCCAGTATATCGGTGAGCAGATGGTAGAGGATTTGGGTGACGGCAACTATGCCGCCGCATTCAACACCTTTGCCGAGCTCTCCGATGATTTCATCACAAAGTCAAGAGAGGGAGAGCCCTACGACAAGAGCAATCTGCCCAAGGGACCTCTTTCGATAGTTTGGATTTTGATCTCGATTTTGGTGGGCATCGGCCTTGCGATGTTTATAGTCGGCAGGATGAAGGCACAGCTCAAGACAGTGCGCTTCCAGGCGGCGGCAGGCGACTATATGAAGAGCGGCAGCCTTAATATAACGGAGAGCAGGGATACGTTCCTGTACAATACCGTTACGCGCACGGCAAAACCGAAGAACACTGACAGCGGTAGCTCCGGCGGAAGCAGTACGCATACATCTTCCTCCGGAGAGACACACGGCGGCGGAGGCGGTAAGTTCTGAGCCGCCGCAAAGAAAGCGAGGTGTCTATGAAAAAAGCAACAGCAGTTTTAATCTTCATTCTCATCTTAGCGACATTTGCGTTAACCCCGTCGCTTGCTGCGGGTAATATAGTGATTACCCATCAGCCGCAGAACGGAACCTTCCCGGAAAACAGTGCGGCATCTTGGAGCGTAGAGGCAGCGGGAGATAATCTTTCCTACCATTGGTTCATCGTGTACAAGGGCGTTACATATGACACCAACAAGTCCTTTGCCGAGGGTCATCCGTGGCAGGACGGTGTTCTCGGAAGCGGCTACGGCTCGAACGATAAAGGAAATACTTTCTTTATCAACGGTATCGGGAGCGCCCTTGACGGGGCGGAAATCTACTGTATCGTCTCGAACAAAACCGGCAGCGTGACCTCGGCGAGGGCTTATATCTCCGTAGGAGGAAACAAGTTCCCACCGGAGCTTAAAGTGTCGGCGTCGGTCAGAGTGGAAAAGGGCAAGGTCCTCAAGCTCTACTGCGACGCCAAGGCATCGGACGGTGACGAGGTTAAGTCATATTTATGGTATGAAACAACTACCGGCAAGCTCAAGGATATTGTAGCCATAGGCGCGAACGAGGGGTACTCGGAGGAAGATCCTATTCTCGTCTGCGACACGGGAAAGGCCGGGACGCGCTACTATGTCTGCTATGTTGAGACAAAGCTCGGCGGTAAGGCGTATTCGAGCGTCATTCCCGTCACGGTAGTCGAAAAGGTCGCGCCGACACAGAAGCCGATTGCAACACAGAAGCCTGCTCCGACGCAGAAGCCCGCCCCGGTGACCCCGGGCGCGGATAAAACCTCCGGGGTTCAAAAGACCTCCGAGCCGGACAGCGTTAAGGCGCCGGACGAAAGCGCAGTCGGTATGGAAACCGATATAGGCGAGCCCGGCTCTGTCGAGTCCACCACGGCCGCGAAGCAGGACAGCACGGGGAAAACACTCTCCGTGAAGGCGGTTGTCCTGATAGCGATAGCCTGCCTTGCAATAGGCGGCATAATAGCCGGAGTGGCGGTTGCCCTCAGGAAAAAGAAGCAATAGCATTTGAAAAAGGAGAGATTATATGAGTATATTTGATAAGCTTAAGAGCACGGCGCAGCAGGCGGCGACTTCCGCCATACAGTCGATAGGCAACAAGAGAGAGAAGTTCACCTTCGCTTCTCTGCCCGAGAGCCTTGCCGAAATGCAGGCGCTCCCCGAGGCGAGCCTTGACACACCGTTTAAGACGGCGGCTCTGACCGTCCTTGCCCTCTGCGCCTATGCGGCGGATAAGAATATCGGCCTTGAGATGCTCAACTGGCTCAGAGGTCCCCGTCCGCTCAACGGTCAGGAGATATCCTTCCTCAACGACCGCTTCCGCGACGGCAAGACCTATCTCCCGTTCACCTACTTCGTAGGCGCAACGCCCGACAATAACTACACTCCCTCTCAGCCCTATACAATCATCATTGAGAGCAATCACGTATCCGGCGAGGAGAAGGACTACATGAAGCTGTTCATTCCCTGCGGTGGTGCGGACGATCCCCGTCCCATTAAGATGCGCCAGCGCGGCTCCGACGGCAAGTGGTTCCTGTGGGAGCAGTACCTGCTGACAGGCGTGCGCACCCCGAAGGAAGCCGACCCGTGGGCATAACAGGAGGGAAATAATATGGATATTTGCGGACTTTGGAAAGTCAGGGAAATGCATTTGGTTACCCCGGACGGCGAGAAAGTCTTTACGGCAGACAGTCAGGTCGATAACGATATGTATGCCGAAATTGTCCAGATGTGCAAATATATCATGGAATTTGCACCGGACGGAACGCTCAACACGCTCTTATTCGTGCCCGAAGAGGTGCGCGAAGAGGCGAAAAATCAGGGCGCGGACATCCGCGAAAACGGATATGCGGTTTTGGAGAGTACCGTATGGAAGGAAGAAGACGGAAAGTTTTACTATGACACCGGGATTCAAGGCGAGGTGTTGGGCGAAAAGGTTGATTCCTTTGCGGAGATTTCACTTCTGCCGGATGACTGCCTTCTCTATAACCTCGGCACGATGATACTCGAGCGTGCGTAAACCGCGCCCTGCTTTAAAACGGCAGCAAAAAAAGAAAATCTTCCGATTAAACGAACCCGCCCCGCCGACTGTACGAACCGTCGGCGGGGCAGGACTTTTTGCCGTCTTTCTGTCTCGATTTCTTGACAAGCGTCTACTTGAAGTATAAAATTAAAATTAAGCAAGGCTTACTTTTCCGGGAGGATAATATGACGCTGAATGAACTGAAAGTAGGAGAGAGTGCCGTCATAACCGCCGTAGGCGGCGAGGGCGCTCTCAGATGCAGATTGCTCGATATGGGGCTCATCCCGCGAACCCGTGTTACGCTCCAGAAGGTCGCGCCGATGGGCGATCCGATAGAGATAATGGTGCGCGGCTATGAGCTGACGCTCCGCGTTGACGATGCGAAAAAGATAGAAGTCAGAGCCGAGGAGGACGCAAAATGATATTTGCTCTCGTAGGTAATCAAAACTGCGGAAAGACAACTCTCTTTAACGCACTGACAGGCTCTAATCAGCACGTCGGAAACTTTCCGGGCGTCACAGTCGATCAGAAGATGGGCGCGATAAAAGGCGCAAAGGATAGCTCCGTTGTCGACCTGCCCGGAATATACTCCCTGCGCCCTTATACGCAGGAGGAAATAGTTTCACGCGACTTTATAATCAACCAAAAGCCCGACGGTATCATAAATATAGTCGATGCCACGAATATAGAGAGAAACCTCTATCTGACGCTGCAGCTACTCGAGCTGCGCGTGCCTATGGTGCTCGCGCTCAACATGATGGACGAGGTGCGCTCGAACGGCGGCACGATAAACGTCAAGAAGATGAGCGACGCGCTCGGTATTCCCGTCGTGCCGATAAGCGCGGCAAAGGGCGAGGGCGTGTCCGAGCTTGTTGATCAGGCTTTGCAGGTCGCAAAAAGCAAGACGCTGCCGAAGGTCTGGGACTTCTGTTCGGACGGATCGCCCGTCCACCGCTGCATCCACGCTATAGTGCATCTTATCGAAGACCACTCCTCGCGCCTTGACCTGCCGTGCCGCTTCTGCGCGACAAAGCTCATTGAGGGCGGCGACGATATGGCGGACAAGCTCGAACTGGACAGCAACGAGCGCGATCTGCTCGACCACTGCATAGTCGAGATGGAGAACGATACCGGGCTTGACAGAAACGCCGCGCTCGCCGAAATGCGCTACGAATTCATAGAAAAAGTAGTCGAGAGCTCGGTCGTCAAATGCCACGAGAGCAAGGAACACCGCCGCAGCATGAAGCTCGACCGTGTCCTGACCGGCAAATACACCGCCATTCCCGTGTTCATAGGCGTTATGTGTCTCGTGTTTTGGCTGACCTTCAATGTTATAGGCTCCGCCCTTTCCGACTGGCTGAGCATCGGAATAGATAAACTCACGGGACTCGTCGATTCGGGGCTGACTGCCTATGGAATCAACCCCGTTATACATAGCCTTATCATCGACGGAATCTTCGCGGGCGTTGGCAGCGTTCTCTCGTTCCTGCCGATAATAGTGACATTGTTCTTCTTCCTGTCTATTCTCGAAGATACGGGATATATGGCGCGAATCGCCTTTGTTATGGACAGACCGCTGAGAAAAATCGGTCTCTCCGGGCGCAGCTTCGTCCCCATGCTTATCGGTTTCGGATGCTCCGTCCCGGCGATAATGGCGACCCGCACCGTCTCGTCCGACCGCGACCGCAAGATGACAATAATGCTGACCCCGTATATGAGCTGTTCGGCAAAAATACCGATATATTCGGTCTTCGCGGCGGCGTTTTTCCCGGGACACGGCGCGCTCGTCATGATATGCCTGTATTTCTCGGGCATCGTGCTCAGCGTCCTGCTTGCGCTGATACTCAAGAATACGGCTTTCCGCGGCAATCCCGTGCCGTTTGTTATGGAGTTGCCGAACTACCGCATCCCGTCGCCCAAGAGCGTCGCACTTCTGCTGTGGGAAAAGGCGAAAGATTTCCTCCAGCGCGCGTTTACAGTCATATTTGTCGCAACGATTATCATATGGTTCCTTCAGAGCTTCGACACGCGCATCAACCCCGTTGAGGACAGCGCGAACAGTATGCTCGCCGCTATAGGCAGATTTATCGCGCCGATATTCAAGCCCCTCGGCTTCGCCGATTGGCGCGTCGCAACTGCGCTTATCTCCGGCTTCACCGCCAAAGAAGCGGTTGTCTCCACAATGTCCGTCCTGCTCAACACGAGCGTATCGACCCTCGGCGGCGCGCTCTCTGCTATGTTCACCCCGCTGACCGCCGCGAGCTTCCTCGCGTTCACTCTGCTCTATACGCCCTGCGTCGCCGCAGTTGCAACTATAAAACGCGAGATGAACTCGACCCTTGCAACGATAGGCATAGTTATTCTGCAGTGCGTTGTCGCGTGGCTCGTCGCGTTCGGCGTTTATCAGATAGGGAGCCTGATAGCATGAAACCCATTGATTTTGTTATAATAGCCGTTATAGTTCTGCTCGTTGTGCTCGCGATAGTTTCGATCCGCAGGCAGAAAAAGCGCGGCGGATGCTCGGGCTGCTCCGGATGCTCCGGCTGCTGCTCGCAGTGCGAAAAAAGTAAAGATAAATAACACACGGAGCCGGCATCGCAATGATACCGGCTCTGTATTTTTCTTACTTTCTCCTTGCGAGTACTCCCGACAGAACACATTCGGCGGCGAGCGTGACTGTTATCAGGCAGCCTGTGACGGAGAAATTATTTATATTATATAACAGCTGCATGGGCGAAATAACGGCCGCCGCCAGAGAGATGCCGAAAACCCGAAGCAGAGCCTTGCGGCTGTCCTTTGCCGCCGCTAGGATTGCGGCCATCAGCAAAACGCAGGTGAGAAGCGCCGTTATCCCGGGCGGAAAGTTTGCGTAGCCCCAAGGGGTCGGGCTGAAATATGAGTAAGTCGTTCGTATTGTCCTGTCAGGGAAATCCTTGAAAATCAGAACCGCACCGTACGGCAGCGACTCCAAAAACAGAGCGACGACAGGCAGCAGCATGGTTAAAACTTTTCCGAGTTTTTTCATCGAAGCCCCTCCTTTTATTTCGTTAATCTCTTCGCGTTGCGCACGCAAAGCACGGCGGTATAAACGCCAATCAGAAGGAATACTGCTGCCAGCACGGTGCAAAACAGGCGCAGATCTATTTTATAATTGTCGTATTCCGCGCAGCTTAAGCCGAACGCTGCAAACGCTATGATCGAGAGCCTGAACGGCATCGGGCGGTGTCCTTTGTCGAACGCGATGAACAGGAGCGCGAGATATGACCCCACGCAGACGATAGCGAAGACAAGCAAAACTACAATAGTCGCTTCGCTGAAATAGAAAAAGTCATCGAACACACCGCTTAATACCGACTCCGACGAAATCGGCAGGTGCAGATGGACGAGCCCGTAGGACGCACAGTATATGAACGCGTACAAACTGCAAAGAATATATCCTATAGCGGCGGATACGGTGTAAAATTTCTTCAATTTATTGTCGTTGATATCCATAAGAAGACCTCGCTTTCAAGAGCCTGAAGTGAGCTTTAGATATAACTGCCGTTGTGCTTCTCTCTGCACTTTCAGTGTAGCATACAAAGCTATATATGACAACAAAATTCTCAAAAAAAAGCAAAATTAACAGCTTATTCACACAAAAGAAAAAGAGCCGGGCTTTTCGGGCATCGGCTCTTAAATGTTAAAAATAAAAATCAGCTTTCAAAATCCACGCTCTCGCGCTCGAGGCGAACCGCTTTGACGAAAGCGCGCACCTTGAGGTGCTCCGGGTGGCTGTCATATGCGTGCAACGCGTCCCAACTCTCGAACTTTGAGAAGAGCGCCGCGTCATATTTGCCGCCGTTTTCGTTTATCCCGACTTTCGCTTCAATAAGCCCCGGGACAACGCCGACGAGCGCTTCAAGCATCTCTTTGATGTGCTCCGCGTTCTCTCTCTTGCTGTGTCCCTCTGCTTCGTCTTTAAGCGCCCAGAATACTATATGAGTTACCATTTTTATTTCCTCCTGTTTTTGAGAACCTGATAGATTTTGCCCGCGCCGAGCATCACTGCCGCCGTCGCTGCTCCTGCGAGAAGCGCACGCGATGCTATTGTAGCGTTGACACTCTGACGGTCGGTTATGCGGCTTTCAATCGGTCCCAGGCAGGTGCATTTGAGCCCGAAATCCTTGAACGAATGGACGCTCGTCTCAAAGCTTCCGTCTTCGTGAACGGTTATCAGCCTGACGGACGGTCTGCCGCCGTCGGTGTATGCGCGGAATCCCGAGGTCTTGCACTGCGCGAGCAGTATTCCGTCAACCTCGCCCGCGAGATTGTTCATGTGGTCGTGACCGAAGAACGCGCCCTTTATGTCGCCCATCTTCTTCCAGCTCTCAAACTGTCCGCTGTTGACATCCGCCGGGCACGGACCCTCTGCGAGATATCCGTTGTCCTCGTCTTTGAGAACATACCAGTTCTTGTTGAGATGCCCGTAGCCGCGCACGGCTTTCCACATCTCCCAGGGCTTCGCCTTTCTGAGAAGCTCATATTCTTCAACGACCGGGATGTGCTCGAACAGCAGAGCGGGCAGGGGAGCACCCTTGTTTTCTTTTCGCAGCTTCGCCGCGTTTCGCTCGTACCAGTCTATCTGATCTTTGTGAACGACATCGTAGTATGAAATCTCTTTGTCGTAGAAAATATTGTTCGAGTCCATGAACCAGAGATTGAACTCCGGCTTGCCGCTCTTGCCTAAAATGGGTATGTAATAGTTCGAATATCCCGTGATATCCTCGTCGCATCGGCGGGTCACGCAGTATTCGGTGTTCACGAAAATCTCCGTCTGCTCCTCTTCGAGCCCGGAGTCGTGGTCGTGGTTGCCCATTATTGTCGCGAACGGAATCTTGCGCTCAACAACGGGTGCAATTAGCCGCTCGAACTGCCTCTTGAACGACTCCATGCCGATGTCGTCGCGCGACGCCGCGCATATGTCGCCCATATAAACCGCAAGATCGGGCTTGAGCGCGTCGAGCGCGGTCTCGTGGAATTTCAGCGTGTCCGCGCGCTTCGCTCTGCCTTTTTCCGAGCTGACATCGTCGTTTTCGTGCGGGTCGCCGAAGAGCAGGATTTTGAACTCTCCGTCCTCGTTGAATCTGAATTGCTTGTCGTACATCTCAGTTCTCCTTATCTGAAAACGGCTTCTCTTATCGCCTCGCTCACCGTGGGGTGGGGGAACGCCGTATTTTTAATTTCTTCAACAGTCATTTTACTTGCGAGCATCGCCGCCGCGCCGTATATCAGCTCCGACGCATTGCCGCCCGCAATGTGAACTCCGAGCAGCCTGCCGCTTGCATTTTCTGATATTATCTTGCAGAATCCGTCCTGCCCGCCCTCGGCGAAAAATCTTCCGCTCAAGCGCAGCGGCGCTTCGCCGCAAACTGCGTCAATGCCTTTTGCGAGCGCACTTTCGAGCGTTTCGCCGATCGATGCTGCCTCGGAAAAAGTGAACACGACCTGCGGAATCGCGAGATAGTCTATCCTGTCAGCCCTGCTGAGAATATTGTTTATCGCCGCTGCCGATTCGCGGTATGCTGCATGAGCCGACATGGCTTTTTGGTTCGCGTCTCCGGCGGCGTAAACGCCGGGAACAGCAGTTTGCATGTGGCTGTCTGTATTGAGATTTTCAAGCCCGATGTTTTCGATTCCGAGCCCGTCATAACACGCCGTTCTGCCGGATGCGTTTATTATAATATCCGCTTCGGCCGTCTTTTCTTTTCCGCACGTATCGGTATATTTGATACTTCTACTGTCCGCCGAAACGGCCCTGCACGAAGTGAGAATATTTATCCCGCTCTTTTTGAGACTGCGCCGCAAAAATGCGCTTATGTCTTTGTCCATAGTCGGGGCAAGTCTCTCCGCCTGCTCGATTACAGACACTCTGCATCCGAGCGCGTTCAGATATTCCGCCGCTTCAAGCCCAGATGCCCCGCCGCCTATAATCGCGGCGCTTTTCGGTATTGCGTCAAGATTATATACATCGCTCACATCCGTGATATCCGCGCCGGGAATTTCAAGCTCCCTTGGTCGTGAACCCGTGCAGATGAGCAGATTTTTTGAATATATATCATTTTCGCCTGCGGCGGTTATGAACAGCCCGGCTGCCTTGCCTTTTATATGAGCTTCTGTATTTATGACTTTCACTCCCGCGTGTTCGAGCGAATCAGCGATGCCGCATTTCAGCTGACATATAACATCATTTTTATGCGCGAGCGCAGCGCCGAGATTGAAACTCGCTTCTTTGCAGGTAACTCCGAATTTTTCGGAATCGAGTGTTTGCCTGAAAATCTTCGCGCTGTGGAGCATGGCTTTCGATGGTATGCAGCCTCGGTTCAGGCATACTCCGCCGAGCTCGTTTTTTTTCTATGAGCGCCGTTTTCAGTCCGCTCTTTGCGGCTGTTATCGCCGCGCTGTATCCCGCGGGTCCGCCGCCGATAACGGCAAGGTCAAAGATATCCATAGGCGCTCCTTTCGCTTTTTTACAATTATATCCGAAATTTGCCCTGCGGTCAATCGAACGATCTGTTTTTTGTTGACTTTGAAGGCTGTAAGCATTAAAATTATCGTTGTATAAAATCTTTTGCTGTGAGGTATTCGATGAAAACACCGGCTTATCACAAATCTCTTGAAACGCTCCATGTAAACTGCCTTGAGCCGCGCGCTTATTTCATTCCCTTTGCGGATGAAAAAACCGCCGCTTCGCGCGAGCGCAGTGAGTCCGATTATTTTGTCCCGCCCTGCGGCGAGTGGGATTTCCGCTTTTTCAAAAGCTTTGAAGATGTCCTGCACGAGCCGCCCGAATATGTCGGCGAGAGCGGATTTGATAAAATATCCGTACCGCGCAGCTGGCAGACCTATACCGACCACGGCTACGATGTCCCGCTTTACAGCAACCTCGAATATCCTTTCCCGACCGACCCGCCTTTTGTCCCGGATGAGAACCCCTGCGGGCTCTATGCCAGAAAATTTACGCTCGATGAAAAGCTCTCTTCACGCGATTTATTTTTGAACTTCGAGGGCGTGGATTCCTGCTTCTATGTCTGGCTCAACGGAAAGTTCGTCGGCTTCAGCGAGGTCTCGCACTGCACGAGCGAATTTGATGTTACGGACTTTGCAGTCAGCGGCGAGAACACCCTCTGTGTGCTGGTTGTCAAGTGGTGCCCCGGCACTTATCTTGAGGATCAGGATTGCTTCAGATTCTCGGGAATTTTCCGCGAGGTCTATCTGCTCGCGCGCGGAAAAGAGAGACTTGATGATATCTTTGTCAAAAGCTATGTCTCCGATGATTTTAATTCAGCCGAACTTCGCGTTGAAGCGAAGCTCAGCACACCGTGCGATATAAAATATAAGCTCGTCGCGCCGAACGGTGCTGTTGTGTCCGAAGGCGTCGGCGGCGAAAAATTCAGCATAAGCGTCGATTCTCCCGTTCTTTGGAACGATGAACAGCCCGAGCTTTATGAACTCTGGCTGACCGTCGGCGACGAAATCGTTCTGCTCGATACTGCGGTGCGCCGCTTTGAGATAAAGGACGGGATATGCCTTCTAAACGGAAAAGCAATCAAGGCTCGCGGTATCAACCGCCACGACTCAAATCCCGTTACAGGTCACGCCGTCACGCTCGACGATATGCTCGAAGATATTATGCTCATAAAGCGAGCCAACTGCAATATGATCCGCACCTCGCATTATCCCAACGATCCGCGCTTCCCCGCGCTGTGCGATAAATACGGCATAATGCTGACCGACGAAGCCGATATCGAAACCCACGGCATGGGCTACGACTGGGAGGGCGAATGGGACTGGACGCGCTGGTCGCATCTCTCGTCCGCTCCCGAGTGGCGCGAGGCTTATGTTGACAGGGCGAAGAGACTCTTCGAGCGCGACAAGAACCACGGCTGTGTCGTGCTCTGGTCGCTCGGCAACGAGTCGGGAGCGGGTGTCAACCATCGAGCGATGGCGCAGTATATCCGCTCGCGCGATGACCGCGCACTTGTCCACTATGAGAACTCCCACCTCGAGTTCAAGGCTGTCCCCGAGGGTGAGAATTTTGCCGATATCTCGGATGTCGAGAGCCGTATGTACGCCGGCACGGAATATATAGAGAACTATCTCAATAATAAAGAATATAAGAAGCCTTTTTATATGTGCGAATATGTCTGCTCGATGAGCACGGGTGATGTCTATCCGTTCTGGGATCTTGTCGAGAAGTATGACAACAATTTCGGCGGCTGTATCTGGGAGTGGTGCGACCATGCGGTCAATGTCCCGGACAAAAACGGCAATGCCCGCTATTTTTACGGCGGCGACTTCGGCGATTTCCCGAACAGCTCAATTTGCTGCATTGACGGACTCGTCTATCCCGACCGCACTCCGCGCCCCGGCTATTTCGATATGAAGCGCGTCTATCAGCAGTATTCGGCTGCATATAATGGCGATGGCAGCGTGACCGTCACGAGCCGCAGACGCTTTACCACTCTCGACGATACGGCGATCCACTGGACTCTTTCAGAGAGTGGCAAGACTGTTTCACAGGGCACGACTGCTGTACTTTCAACACCCGCGCAGGGGAGCACGACTGTAAAGCTTTTTGACCCCGCGGATTTTGACTCGCTCCCGTCCTGCCTGCTGACTCTGAGCTTTGTCTCGACGAAAGATACCCCTTGGGCGGAAAAGGGCTTTGAAACGGGCTTCGAGCAGTTTGTACTCAAGGACTATGCGCCCTATGTGCCAAAAGACGGCAGAGTCGAGCTCGGCGAAAATGACCGCTTCGCGGTTATTAAGGCGGGAAATATCGCCTATACTTTTGATAAGCCCTACGGGCGCATATCTTCTATAACCTGCGGCGGTAAAGAGCTGCTGAGCGCACCCGTTGAGCCGCAGATCTGGCGCGCACCCTGCTATAACAGAGGCTCGTCGGAGATGTGGAGGCTCAAGAACTTCAGATATGCCGCGCAAAAGACATACTCATGCCTCGTCTCGAATACGGACGGCGGTGTGTGCATCAAGACGAAGATAGCGATCGGCGGACCGTCCTGCCCGCCGGTTATCCACGCCGATGTCGATTACAAATTCACGCCCGACGGCTGTGTGACGCTCTGCTTTGACGGCGATGTTATCGAGAAATGCCCGATACTGCCGAAAGTCGGCTACAGACTCTTCATGCCTGCAGAAAATGAAAGCGTCAGCTATTTCGGCTTCGGCCCGAGAGAAGCTTATGTCGACAGATACAAGTCTCAGCGTCTCGGACTCTGGAACACAACGGTGACGGATAATTTTGAGCACTATATCCGCCCGCAGGAGAACGGCGCACATTACGGCACCCGTTTCGCCGAGGTCTATTCAAACGCGGCGGGACTCAGATTCGAGCCGTTCGGCATGGAGCACTTCAGCTTCAATGCCCAGCATTTCACGGCACGGATGCTCGAGGATACGAAGCATGATTTTGAGCTTGAACCTCTCAACGATACCGTTGTCAGCCTCGATTGGCGCATGACGGGAATCAGCGAGGCGGAGTATCACAACGACCCTGAGCGTGCGCTTCGCCGTATCGACGAAAAGAAACTCAATTTCGGCTTTGTTATAAGACCGTTTGAAAAATAAGACTTCACGGGAGAGATACAATGTTTCTGAAAGAACTGCTTGAGGGCACGACCATTGCGGGTGATTATCCGCAGGCGGATATATGCGATATAGTCTACGACTCGCGCAAGGCAAGACCGGGCACGGCGTTTGTCTGCATGAAAGGCGAGACAACTGACGGACATAAATACGCAAAGAGCGCATATGACCTCGGCTGCCGCGTGTTCGTCGCAGAAGAGGCGCTCATCCTGCCCGGTGATGCAATCGTGCTGATGAGCGAAAACACGCGCCGCGACCTCGCGCAGATGAGCATAAACTTCTTCGGCCACCCTGCGGATGAGCTGAAAATGATAGGTATAACCGGCACGAAGGGCAAGACAAGTATAACTTATATCCTGCGCAGCGCGCTCGAAAACTGCGGCATAAAAACAGGCGTTATCGGCACTATCGGCGCGTTCTACGGCGACAAAAAAATACCGACCGTCAACACAACCCCCGAATCATATGAGCTTCAGAAAATTCTGCGCGAGATGGCAGACGGCGGCTGCGAGGCGGTCTGCATGGAGGTCTCATCGATAGGACTCAAGATGAGCCGTGTCTACGGCGTCGAGTTCTACGCCGGGATATTCACAAATCTTTCGCCCGACCATATCGGCGGAAACGAGCATAAGACTTTTGAAGAATACGCCTATTGGAAAAAGCAGCTCTATGTCCACAGCGGCTTCACTGTCGCTAACCGAGACGATGCGTTTTTTGATGATATCGCCGCCGCGTCAAAAGGCGAGGTGATAAGCTACGGACTCGACGAAAAGTGCGATTACTATGCAGAGAATATAAATCCTCTGCGCCGCCCGGGCTTCCTCGGAATAGAATTCGACTGCAAGAGTAAGTTTGATTCCCCGTGGCACGCGCAGGTCAGTATGCCGGGATTTTTCAGCGTCTACAATGTTCTTGCGTCCGTCGCGCTCCTGCGCAAGATGGGCATACCCGTTGAAAAAATGCGCGAGGCGTTTTCGCATGTGAGCATCGACGGCAGAATGCAGATAGTCCATGTCAGCGATGATTACAGCGTAATTATAGACTACGCTCACAACGGTCTTAGTATGGAGAATGTCATTGAGACCGTCCGCGATTATAAACCCAACCGCGTTGTTGCGCTCTTTGGCTCGACAGGCAACAAAGCGACTATCCGCAGGCAGGAGCTCGGTCTTGTCAGCGCAAAGATGTGTGATTTTATTATAATCACGAGCGATGACCCGGACTTTGAAGATCCCGATGCAATAATAGACGAGATAGCCGGCTGGGTCGAAAAAGGCGGCGGAGCGGGTAAGTATGTCAAGATAACCGACCGTGCCGAGGCAATTGAATATGCCCTCGACCATATGCAGAAAGGGGATATCCTCCTCCTGCTCGGCAAAGGGCATGAGCATTTCATGAAAGTGAAAGGCGAAAAAATATATTTCAGCGAGCTCGACTGCATTGCGAATTATATGAAAAAACACGGGATGAAGTAACTCTTATAAAAAGCACATATAAAAACACAAAACCCCGGAGGGTATTCCCTCCGGGGTCGCTTGCTTTTTATCAGCCGATCTCGATTCTTCTCGATGTCGGCACATTTTCTTCTTTCTTGGGCATCGTCAGGGTCAGAACGCCGTCCTTGTATTCGCCGGTGATGTCCTCGGTCTTGACGGACGAGACATCGAAGCTCCTGCTGAACGAGCCGTAAGACCTCTCGCGGCGGACAAAGTTGCCTTTATCATCCTTCTTCTCGGTCTCGTTGCTGCGCTCTGCGCTGATGGTCATGTAGCCGTCTTCAATGTCGACGTGAATGTCTTCCTTCTTGAATCCGGGCAGCTCTGCCTCGAGCACATATTCCTTGCCGTTGTCCTTTATATCGGTCTTGAAGTCTGTTGCGGCCATGTCGCCCCAGAAGTTCTTCTCGAAGTTTTCCATATCTCTGAAAGGATTAAAGAGTGCACGCTGATGTCTGCGTTCATAAGGTGTAAGTTCAAACATAATTGATTCCTCCGTTTGTTGTTTATTGTTATTCATATTGAAGTGATTGTTTTATTTGTCTGACTGCTCTCCGATTTCCATCGGACTCACTCTCTTTCTTCTCCAGGGGCTCTCGCTCCCTTCGTTTGATTATATAGTACCCCTGCTTTGTTAAAAAAGAATACAGTGATATGTGAACAAATTGTAAATACTTAGCACTCTAATTAAAAGAGTGCTAAAACGCGTTTGAAAACACCGCGCAGGTTTTTATCATACGCGGGACATGGGCGGAATATAAATGCATTGACATTTTCTGTTAAGGAGAGGAATGCGATGCAAATCAACGTTATAACGCAGTCGGTCGGTGTCGAAGAGACGCTCGGCAGCTGCACTGCGGAACAGCCGATAGATGCCGATATAACCCTGCCGGATTATTGCCCGGATATCAGGCGCGTGCTCAAATGCCTTGTCACTCCGCGCATAACCGCAGTCCAGACTGCGGGCGACAGAGCGACGGCGGATGGCTCAGCCGGCGTGTGTGTCATCTATGCCGACGAGCAGGGGACGGTCTGCTGCTTCGAGCAGACATATCCGTTTTCAAAATACGCCGATCTCAAGGGTGCGGATGAAAACTGCTGCGTGAATGTGCGCGCCTATACTCAGTATGCCAACTGCCGTGCCGTCAGCCCGCGCAGGCTCGATATCCACGCCGTGGTCAGCGTGGCGTTCGGCATATCCGGAGTAAAAGAAGAGGAGATAATAACCGGAGCAGAGGGCGCGGGAATCCAGCTCAGATGCTGCGACAGCCGCACCGCAAGCCTCGTCGCCTGCACCGAGACTGCGTTCCCGATGAGCGAGACCGTGCCTCTGCCCGACGGCGACCCGGCGGTGTCCTGCGTGCTGAGCGCGCAGGCGGCGGCGCTCGCGCAGGAGATAAAAGTCATCAGCAACAAACTGCTTGTCAAAGGCGAACTCACCGTCAGCGCGGTCTGTCGCGGCGAGGGCGGCGAAATATTCAGCTTCGGCCATTCCATGCCGATAAGCCAGATAATAAATCTCGAGGGAATTGACGAGGACTGCACCTGCTGCGTCTGCCTGCCCGTCACTTCGCTCGAAGTCCTGCCGAAGGCCGACCAGGCGGGCGACAACAGACTGATTGATATCAGCGCGCGCGTCGGCGCGGGAGTCAAGGCTTATCGCGAGCTGAGCTTCCCGACCGTCACCGATGCCTATTCCGTCTGCTGCGACCTTGAAACAAAGAGCCGCAATGTCGATTTCGCGGTTATCGCCGATAAGTTCAACGATACTTTCACCTGCCGCAGCACGCAGGATCTGCCGGAGGCGAGACAGATTTTGGCTCTCCGGTGCTCCGATTTATCCAAGAGCGTGGCGCAGGACTCCGACGGAATAATAATCTCCGGCGAACTGACACTACATTTTCTCTATACCGATGCCGAATCCCAGCCATGCTACGCCCAGCGGCAGGCGAACTACGAATACCGCCGGGCGGTCAGAAAGTGCGGCGATCTCAAGTGCTCGCCGTGCATCGAGATAACCGCCGCGAGCGCCGCCTGCGCTTCGGGCAGCGCCGATGTCAGGGTCGAGATGAATATCTCGGGCTGTATCTTCGACAGTGTCCGCCGCAAGACCGTCACTTCTATAGAATGCTCCGACTCCGACGGCAAAAAGACGGGCGGTGCCGCGCTGACAGTCTATTTTGCGGATGCGGGTGAAGAAATATGGGATATCGCGAGGCGGTATAACACGACCGTCGAAGCGGTGGAGCAGGAAAACGGCATAACGGGCGAAACGGTGGCGCAGAAATGTATGCTGCTGATACCCGGAGTCTGAGGAGGGATAACCGTGCAGGAGAGAAATATTTACAGCGACATTGCAAAGCGCACTCAGGGCGATATTTATATCGGCGTTGTCGGCCCTGTCAGAACCGGAAAATCAACGTTTATAAAGCGTTTCATGGATGCCCTCGTTCTGCCGAATATCGAGAGCCAGAGCGTGCGCGACCGCGCGACCGATGAGCTCCCGCAGTCTGCGGCGGGGCGCACAATAATGACCACCGAGCCGAAATTCATCCCCGAAAACGCCGTCGAGATATCGCTACAGGCGGAGGCGACATTCCACGTGCGGCTCATAGACTGCGTGGGATATATCGTCCCGAGCTCCCTCGGCTATATCGAGGGCGAGAGCCCCCGAATGGTAAAAACCCCGTGGTTCGAGCATGAGATACCGTTCAATATGGCGGCGGAGATAGGCACACAGAAGGTCATCAGCGAACATTCGACAATAGGTCTTGTCATAACGACTGACGGCTCGATAAGCGAGATTCCGCGCAGCGAATATGAAGAAGCCGAAGGCAGGGTAATATCAGAGCTCAAAGGGCTCAAAAAGCCTTTTGTTGTCCTATTGAACAGCACGAATCCGGAGTCCGACGAAGTCAAAAATATGGCGGCGTCGCTGACCGATAAATACGGCGTGCCCGTCATGCCCGTGAACTGCCTCGAGATAGGCGAGGAGGAGATAAAAGAGATTCTAACTCAGGTGCTCTTCGAGTTCCCCGTCAAAGAAGTCAGTGTCGGTCTGCCGGGTTGGGCTATGACTCTCAGCCGCGATCATTGGCTGCGCTCGGGACTTTGCAGCGCCGTGAGCGAAGCGGCGCAGAACCTCCGCACCCTCCGCGATGTAAAACACCTCGCCGAGGATATCTGCGCGTGTGAATATGTGACGGGCGCAAAGATAGCGAAAATGGATCTGTCCTGTGGCGCGGCGCGGATAGAGGCGCAGATAGACGGCAGTCTCTTCTATAAGATACTCGCCGAGGAGACGGGACTCGATATCTCCGGCGAGCAGGATCTGATGAGCTGCATGCGCGAACTCGCCGCCGTGCGCCGCGAATATGAGCGGCTCAAGGGTGCGCTCGATGAAGTTGAAGCGACGGGCTACGGAATAGTCATGCCGTCGCTCGATGAATTGAGCCTCGAAGAGCCGGAGATAATGCGCCAGGGCGGCAGATACGGCGTGCGCCTGCGCGCCTCCGCTCCGTCGATACACATGATGAAGGCGAATATAACAACAGAAGTCGCGCCGATAGTCGGCTCGGAGTCCCAGTCAGAAGAACTTGTCAACTATATGCTCAAGGAGTTCGAAGAGGACCCGACAAAGATATGGGAGTCGAATATCTTCGGCAAGTCTTTGCATGAGCTCGTCAACGAGGGACTGCACAACAAGCTCTATCGTATGCCCGCCGCGGCGCGCATGAAACTGCAGGAGACGCTCGAAAAAGTCATCAACGAGGGATGCAGCGGACTCATCTGCATCATCCTGTAAAATAATATCGGCTGTGCCCGAAGTTTAGGCGCGGCCGATATTTTTTATATTAGCTCTTGACACAAACAAATGTTCTGATGTATAATGTGTACGAACAAATGTTTGAAATCTGGTGAGAACGTGGATCTGTTTGACAAGCTGGAGATACTTTCCGATTCGGCGAAATATGATGTCGCCTGCACGAGCAGCGGAACGGACAGATCCTCGGGCGGCGAGGGGATAGGCAACGCCGCCGCGTGCGGCATATGCCACAGCTTCGCGGCGGACGGCAGATGTATATCTCTGCTGAAAGTTCTCATGAGCAATGCCTGCGTTTTTGACTGCAAATATTGCGTCAACCGCGTCTCCAATGATGTCCGCCGCGCGACATTTTCGCCGCGTGAGCTCGCGGAGCTGACGATGAATTTTTATCGCCGCAATTATATCGAGGGGCTTTTCCTCTCGTCCGCCGTCGTCGGCAGTCCCGATTATACCTGCGAGCGTATGATTGAGACTCTGCGTATCCTGCGCGAAGAATATAAATTCGGCGGATATATCCACGCCAAGGCGATCCCGGGCGCGGATAACGTGCTGATAACCCGCCTCGGTATGCTTGCGGACAGAATGAGCGTCAATATCGAGCTGCCGTCGAACAACAGCCTGCAAACTCTCGCGCCGGACAAAACAAAGGAGTCGATACTCCGCCCGATGGGGCTTATTACAAATAAGATAAAAGAGAGCTCGGCGGAGCTTGTCAGATATAAGCACGCGCCGCATTTCGCCTCCGGCGGTCAGAGCACTCAATTGATAGTCGGCGCAACGCCTGACAGCGACTATCAGATAATGTCGCTGTCTGCGGCGCTCTATAAAAAATACGAGCTCAAGCGCGTGTTTTATTCGGCGTATATCCCGGTCGTTGAGAACCCGCTTCTGCCCGCAAAGACAACGGAACCGCCGCTTCTGCGCGAGCACAGACTCTATCAGGCGGATTGGCTTTTGCGCTATTACGGCTTCGATGCGAACGAATTGCTCGATGAAAAGCATCCGTTTTTGAACCCCTATGTAGACCCGAAATGCAATTGGGCGCTCAATCATATGGAGCTGTTCCCGCTTGAAATAAACCGCGCAACAAAGGAAGAACTGCTGAGAATACCGGGAGTCGGCGTGCGCAGTGTTCAAAGAATTTTGGCGGCTCGGCGTGTTTCGCCGCTGAGCTTTGAAGATCTCAAAAAACTCGGCGTGGTGCTTAAACGCGCTCAATATTTCATAACCTGCAAGGGCAAGCATTTGGCGGGACTCAATGTCAATCCCGACAGAGTCCTCGGTTCGCTCATTTCCGAGCGGTGTCAGTCGCTTTTGCCGAATATGCAGGGCGAACAGCTGAGCCTGTTCGACAACAGGATAACAAGAGAGGATGTAGTACAATGTCTGCACGGTCAGATGTAACATATGTATATGACGGCTCGTTCGAGGGACTTCTGACGGCTGTTTTTGAGAGCTTTGAGAGCCGCGAACTGCCGTGTTCTATCGTCGCGGAGGATGAGTTCGTGCCGACTCTCTTCGCGTGCAAAACCGTTGACACCGACCCGCAAAAGGCGGACAGAGTTCGCCGCGGGCTCAAAAATGTCAGCGCCGATGTCTGGAATGCCGTGCGGCTCGGGTACCTGACCTGCGTCGAGGACAGGGGAACGCTCATCAACGATTTTGTACACATGGCGATGCACTACGGCGCGGGTGTCATGCGTATGCTCGCCGACGACACCGTTTCGCGCCTGACGAAAGCCGTCCGCGCCCTCAAGCAGGAGAGCCATAAATATACCGGCTTTGTCCGATTCAGCATCAGCGAGGATAATACCCTCACTTCAATTATAGAGCCGAAAAATTCCGTCCTGCCTCTGCTCGCGCCGCATTTCTGCGACAGATATCCGAACGAATCGTTTCTCATATATGACAAGACCCATTCGCAGGCGCTTGTCTGGCATAACAGGCAGAAAATGATTATCCCGTTAGACGGCTTCGAGCAGCCGCAGGCGGGGGACGAGGAGCTGTATTTCCGCGCGCTGTGGAAGCATTTCTATGATACGGTAGCTATCGAGGCGCGGTATAATCCCCGATGCCGCATGAACTTCATGCCCAAACGCTATTGGAATCAGCTCCCGGAGATGGATGAGAGCAATTCTCCCGATGCCGTGCGCGGAGTCAAAAGAATCGGAGCATAAAAAAGCAGGAGCCGTGGGACTCCTGCTTTTGATATTTTTTTAATCCTGCGCGTGGTTTGAAAGCTTGATTTCGTCGTTGTCCGTGAATTCTGCGATGATTCCGTTTTCGTCAACCGTCGCGAATATCGCGCTGTGGCTCTTCATTGTGAGCGTCCATTTGACATCGGGATATATCTTCCCGAGTCTGTTTGTGATTATCGCTATCTTCGGCGAAAGTCCCTTTGCGAATTTCCACGAGGTCGAGCCGTAGTAGCCGTGGTGTCCGACTTTGAGCAGATCCACCTTATGAAGCTGCGGCAGAAGCAAGCCCTCGAGTCCGGTGGTTCTCGTTATGTCCGCGGCGAGGAATGCGCTTCTTTTGCCCTTTTCGACCATCGTACCGACCGATTCGGCGTTTTCGCCCTGTCCGTGAAGCCGCGCGTCATCGAGTGCTGTATTGTAGAAAGTAAGCGTGAAGTCGCCGAATTTGAACGGCTCGCTCGGTATCTCGGAAGTAACAACTGTGCCCCTGTTCTGAAACGCCTTTACCGTGTCTGCGTATGTTGTTTCGATGCCCCAGCCGTTGTATTCGTATTCGTGGGCAATCTCGCGGTTGACGGGCTTTATGTAGAATGTCTTTACCGTGATATCCGGGTCGTTGGCTATCGCCTCAAATGTGCCGACATGGTCGTAGTGATTGTGCGTGCCGAGCGCAAATTCAAGCGTTACTTTGCCCTCTGCGTCGCCGGCAGCCTTTTTCAGATATTTTATAACAGCCTCTTCGCTGCCGTTGTAGCTGAGCTTCCTGCGCGGATTGCGGTCGCCCTCGCCGGAGTCGATGAGCGCGAATTTTCCGTTTGATTCTATGAGTATTGCGTCGGAGTTATAGGTGTTGAGAAAATGTATCCTGTCCGCCGTGCCGTCCGACGAAAACTGCGCCGGGGTGATTTCAAATTTATTCTGATATCTGTTGCACATCGCAACGCAGATTATATCCAGCAAAAAGACCGAAAGCATTATCGCCATCATTATCCATGTCGCAATTTTTTTGATTAGCTTGTCTCTTGTCATATTCCCTCCGAAGCGCAAAAATAAAAACGCTTTTAAAAGTATATCATACTTTTTTAGTAAATGTCCATATGCAGACGCGCCAAAAAGCGCCGAATTTAATTGTATTCGGCGCTTTTTTGTGATATCATATACATATTAAGTGCGATACTAATCCTGATTTTCACCCTTGGGGTCGATAGCCTGCATTATCAGCGAGCCGAAGAGCATGACTCCCATGCTCGGGCGGATGCAGTCTAGCGCGTCCTTTGCGAGATATATGCATCTCCAGTAGTCGAATCCGCGCCCCGCGAGTAGCAGCACGCAGATGGCGAGAGTGAAGAGCAGCTCAAAAATAATGACCGCGCCGAGCAGCATCCTGCGTGAAACGGGATTTATGTAGCTTAAATTTTCTGAAATTTTTTCTTTTATGCCGCGCATATCTTCACCTCCGTTTGTTTGATTCTAACCCGGAGTGCGATTTTGCGCAATGCAAAGATTTTTACTTTTGAGGAAAGGAGAGGAAAACGAATGTCCGTCGGAATATCCACCGCTTGCTTTTATCCCGCGGCGACCGAAGAGGCTCTGCGCTGCGTAGCCGAAGCGGGAGCAAAAGTTACCGAGGTGTTTTTTAACTCGCCGTCGGAATTGGAGCCGGATTTTCTCCGCCGCATTTCGTCTATAGCCTCTGACAGCGGCATCCGCATCCGCTCGATACATCCGTTTACCTCGTTCGCCGAGGGGTATATCCTCTTCAGCCAGTATGAACGCCGCTTCGACGATTACAGGGAGTTTTACAAAAAATATTATGCCGCCGCATCTGCGATAGGCGCGAAAATAGTCGTGCTCCGCGGCGCAAAGCTGCCGGTGAATATCAGCACGGACGAATACGCCGAGCGCCTCGATTTGCTCGTCTGCGACGCGCAGGAGCAGGGGATAATTCTCGCCCAGGAAAATGTTGTCCATCATAACGGGCAGACGCCGGAGCTTATGGATGAACTGAAAGCGCGCCTCGGTGTGGATTTTCATATGGTGCTCGACATCAAGCAGGCGTACCTCGCCGGAGTCGACCCGATAGAATTTTTCAGAGAGTTTTCCGATAATATCTGCCACATACATCTGAGTGATCACGACGAAAATCACAAGTGCATGCCGCCGTTTGACGGAAAATTCGATTTCGCCGCCCTCTTTTCGCTCATGAAAGAAACCGGATATTCCGGCGACTGCGTTATTGAGCTCTACCGCTCGGGCTTCGAGCGCATAGATCAGCTGACCGATTCGATGCGAAGACTCGAAAAGCTTGACATTTGACCGTTTTTGTGCGATAAATATTATATGTTCATCAGGGAGTGATAGCTTTGAAGTGTCCGTTCTGTGGTTTTGAAGAGAGCAAGGTCATCGACTCGCGTCCTACCGACGAGGGCGAGAGAATACGCCGCCGCCGCGAATGCATCAGCTGCGGCAAGCGTTTTACGACCTATGAGATAATCGAGACCGTGCCGATAGTCGTCGTCAAAAAGGACAAATCGCGCGAGGTTTTTGACAGAAACAAGCTTTTCAACAGCATGCTCAAGGCGTGCGAAAAGCGCCCGGTCTATATGGAACAGCTCGAAAAGGCAGTCAGCGAGATTGAGGCTGTGCTCCAGAATTCGCTCGACCGCGAGGTGACAACCGTCTATATCGGCGAGCTCGCAATGGAGAAGCTCAAGAGCATCGACGAAGTCGCATATGTCCGCTTCGCTTCCGTCTACAGGCAGTTCAAGGATATCAATACGTTCATGGATGAACTCGCAAAACTGCTCAAAGAAAAATAAAAAAGCAAGGATCGCTCCGGCGGTCCTTGAATTTTTATCGCAATATAAATTTTACTTCGACTCCCTTGCGTAAAGGAAGACGGTTCGGCGTAAACCAAGACCGATGAATTGTTTTGCTTTGCTCAAAGTAATATAAGTGCACGGTAGGGGCGGATATCATCCGCCCGCGAAATCTCACAATTTTAGCAGCGCACAACTTGTAGGGTGCAGCGACTTGACGCGGCGCTGCCGGGGTCTCGGGGCGTACACTGAGTTTGCTTTTCTTTTGCGGACGTTTTCTTTTTCAAATAAAAAGAAAATGCCGAAACGCGGGGAATATAAAAATATATTTGCTGTAGGACGCGAAGGTAGAGGGCGGATATCACACCGTTCAACTATTATTAATGTATATTAAGCCATAATCATGGCGCAAATTTTTTCTTCTCGTTGCCAAAGCTGTGATAAAGTGATAAAATCTAATCAACATATATTAATGGATGGGGTAAAAGTGAAGTTTGTCAAAATAAATCTGAAAAACAACTGCAAGTCGGCGGGAAAGTATCTGCTGACTTTTCTGAAATGGTTTGCTCTCGCCGCAGTCACGGGAGCCGTCGGCGGCGCGGTTGGCGCGCTGTTTCATCTGAGCGTCGAATATGTTACCGGCGTGCGCAAGGCTCATTCGTGGATAGTGTTTCTGCTGCCCGTCGGCGGACTTGTGATAGCGGGGCTATATAAGCTTTCCGGCAAAAAAGATATCGGCACTAACGAGATACTCGATGCCGTGCGCTCGCCGCAGGGCGTGCCGGTTTTGCTCGCGCCGCTGATATTTGTCTCAACTGTTATAACGCACCTCTTCGGCGGCTCCGCCGGACGAGAGGGCGCGGCTCTTCAGCTCGGCGGCAGCATCGCGGGACTGATAGGCAAAATAGCCCGCCTCGATGAAAAAGATATGCATATCATGACTATGTGCGGCATGAGCGCCGTGTTCTCCGCGCTTTTCGGAACGCCGATAACCGCCGCCGTTTTTGCCCTCGGTGTTATCAGCGTCGGTGTCATTTACTATGCAGGTCTGCTCCCGTGCGTCGTGTCCGCGTTCGTCGCATATTTTATCTCGACTCTTATGGGCACTGAGCCCGTCGCGTTTACAGTCTCGAATATCCCAGCATTCTCGCTCAAAAGCTGCCTGCTTACCGCTCTGCTCGCCGCGATATGCGCTCTGCTGAGCATCGGATTCTGCCTCGGTCTGCACGGCACGCATAAACTCTTTGCAAAGCTGTTTAAAAATACTTTTGTCCGCGCAATCGTCGGTGGATTAATAATCGTCGCGCTGTCCCTTATCTGCCGAAGCGGGGATTACAACGGCGCGGGCATGGATATAGTTGAACGCGCCATCGGCGGCAATGCGAAACCCGAGGCGTTTTTGCTCAAATTTATCTTCACCGCCGTCACCGTCGGCTCGGGATACAAGGGCGGCGAGATAGTCCCGACTTTCTTCGTCGGTGCGACTTTCGGCTGCGTCGTCGGAGGACTTATCGGGCTCGATCCCGGATTCGCCGCGGCGGTCGGACTCGTTTCGCTTTTTTGCGGCGTTGTCAACTGTCCGCTCGCTTCAATATTCCTGAGCATAGAACTCTTCGGCGCGCAGGGTATGCCGCTGTTTGCGCTCGCTGCCGCCGTGAGCTATCTGCTCTCCGGCTATTACGGACTCTACAGCAGCCAGAAAATAGTCTATTCAAAGCTCCGCGCAGAGCTTGTGAATATAAACGCAAAGTAAGTTATTGACTTTGCATCCGTTAACTGATAAGCTTATTCTAACCTATTATGGGAGGGAAAATATGGATGCATTAAAAGCAAAAAAAGGATTTATATGTGATATGGACGGTGTCATATATCACGGAGACAGACTGCTTCCGGATGTCAAAGAGTTCGTGGAGTGGTTGTATAAAGAAAACAAGTCGTTCCTGTTCCTGACGAATTCGAGCGAACGCTCGCCGCGTGAGCTTCAGCAGAAGCTTGAGAGAATGGGACTTTATGTTGACGAGAGCCATTTTTATACCAGCGCCCTCGCAACGGCAAAATTTATCAGCAGTCAGAAGCCCGGCTGCTCGGCGTATGTTATCGGCGCGCCCGGACTCGTCAACGCGCTCTATGACCAGGGTATCACAATGAACAGCATCGACCCGGATTATGTCATAGTCGGCGAGACTTCGAGCTATAACTATGAGACGGTCGTCCATGCGTCGAACCTCGTCAGAAACGGCGCGAAGCTCATCGGCACGAATACCGATCTCACGGGTCCGGTCGAGGACGGTATAGTCCCCGCGTGCCGCGCGCTCATATCACCCATAGAGATGGCGACGGGCAAGAAAGCGTATTTCGTCGGCAAGCCCAATCCGCTCATGATGCGCACGGGACTCAAGATGCTCGGCGTCCATTCGGCGGAGGCTGCGATGATAGGCGACAGAATGGACACGGATGTCATTGCGGGCATCGAAACAGGTCTTGACACAGTCCTCGTCCTCTCCGGAGTCACAAGCCTCGAGGATGTCAATCTCTATCCCTACAGACCCACATATATATTCAACGGCGTCGGCGACGTCTTTTCAGAAATATAACAAAACGGAGAGTTAAAATGCATTACGAAAACAACTGGGAATCGCTCAACAGCCGCCATGTGCCGGATTGGTTCGCGGACGCGAAGTTCGGCGTATTCATCCACTGGGGTCTCTATTCCGTGCCTGCGTATACCGAAAAAGGGCAGTATGCCGAGTGGTATATGCAGCAGATACGCGACGAGAACAGCGCCGCGCGCAAGTTCCACGACAGGGTGTATGCCCCCGGAACGCGGTATGAGGACTTTGTCAGCGGCTTCAAGGCGGAGCTTTTTGATGCCGACGAGTGGGCGCAGCTCTTTGAAAAGTCCGGCGCAAAGTATATAAACCTCGTCTCGAAGCACCACGACGGCTTCTGCCTGTTCAGGAGCGACTATGCGTGGAACTGGAACAGCGTCGATGTCGGCCCCCACAGGGATTTCTGCAGCGAGCTGAAAACCGCGCTCGAAAAGACGGATGTCAAGTTCGGCGTCTACCATTCGGTTTATGAGTGGTTCCATCCGCTCTACCTCAAAGATCCCGAGGAGTATGCCGTAAAGCATCTTATCCCGATGCTCAAAGAGCTTATAACAAAATACGAGCCGTGGACTCTGTTCACGGACGGGGAGTGGGATCACCCGAGCTCCGTCTGGCACTCGACCGATTTCCTCCAGTGGCTCTATAACGAATCGCCTGTCAAAGATACGATAGTCCCCAATGACCGCTGGGGCAGGGAGACAAGAGGACGCCTGGGCGGCAATTTCACCACCGAATACGGCATAATCGACAACGGCAGACGCATCGAAGAGGTCGAGCTCGACCGCCCGTTCGAGGAGTGCCGCGGTATCGGCGCATCGTTCGGACTCAACCGCATCGAGGGCGTTGACGAATATCTGAGCAGCAAAGAACTCATCGAAACGCTCTGCTCGCTCGTCTCAAAGGGCGGCAACTTCCTGCTCAATATCGGCCCCGCCGCGGACGGCACTATCCCTGTTATTATGCAGGAGCGCCTGCTCGATATGGGTAAGTGGCTCAGCGTCAACGGCGACGCTATCTACGGCACGCGCATTTATACCAAAGCGCCGCAGGAGGGTACATATTACACCAGAAAGGGCGACAAGGTCTACGCGATAACGAACGCCTATCCGTTCGGCAGCCTCACGCTCGACAAGGTGGATTACAATCCGGATATAAAGGCGAAGCTTTTAGCGCATGACGCGCCCATAGCCGTCGAAAACGACAACGGCAAAGCAAAGCTCGTCTTCCCGCAGATAAACCCCGACGAAATGAAGTGCGGATGGCTCTATGCCTTTGAACTCGACGGAGTGAAGTAAGAGCAATATAATACAAAATAAAAATCCCGGAACATCAATGGCGACGTTCCGGGATTTCCTATATATTTTTTTAGCTGGTTTAGTCCGTAATACTCTGCATTTACTCTGCACTTTCCAAGCTTTTTTGTATGTGAATACAGGATAATAGAAATGTTTTCATTTGCGGTTTGCTTAAGCAAGTGTATTAATAAACCTTTTAGCTAAATATCAAAGTGTTGGAAGAAGTGTTAGGAAATATATACTTTCTAATCCTACGCAAAACAATAAAAAGCCTTGAAACCGTTAGATTTCAAAGCTTTTTAATTGGTGCGAATGTTTATATAGGATTTGGCGAAATACAGTTTTACTGATAGTCGAACATCATATTCAAACAATAATCCGCACATTGGTTTTTTTATTTTGTATTCGGCATAATTAAATTACCAAATACAAGAATATTTCAATAT
>OJRB01000132.1_pt1 | contig 48599 bp, 26 predicted proteins | sample 1599061 | NCBI WGS metagenome assembly OJRB01 (sample SAMN03922522, study PRJEB24848) | human gut metagenome | isolation source: stool sample | host: Homo sapiens | place: Germany | collected 2010-02 | reverse complement strand
TACCGTAACAATTACAACGGCGGGGATTTCCGGTTTTCACGGAAGTCCCCGTTTTATCAAACCCCGAACGACATGAAAAAAATCATTCTTTTCGCAACAACAATGGCTTGCATGACAGCCTGTCAGAATACCCCCAAGACCCCGGCCCTCGACATGGCGAACTTCGATCTGTCGGTAGCCCCCAACGCCGATTTCTACGAGTACGCCACGGGCGGCTGGCAGAAGAACAACCCCCTGAAGCCCGAATATGCGCGCTACGGTTCGTTCGACATCCTGCGCGACAACAACGAGAAGCGCATCAACGAGCTGTTCTCCGGCATGACGCAGCAGAAAGCCGAGCCGGGAAGCGTCGAGCAGAAGATTTCGGACCTCTACAAGATGGGGCTCGACTCGGTGCGCCTGAACGCCGAGGGCGCCGCTCCGATCAAGGCCGCCGTCGACGGAATTCTCGCCATCGGCGACCGCTCGCAGCTGACCGCCGCAGTGGCCAGGCTCCACTCCTCGATCGCCAATCCGTTCTTCGGCGTGGGCGTGCAGTCCGACCTGATGAACAGCGACATCAACGCGCTCTACGCCTCGCAGCCCGACCTGATCATGGGCGACCGCGACTACTACCTCGATCCCGAGAACGAGTCGATCCGCACCGCCTACAAGGAGTATCTGGGCAAAATCTTCCGGCTGTCGGGCGTTCCCGAGGCCGACATCGACAAGGCCGTCGCCGGCGTGCTGTCGATCGAAACGAAGCTGGCCGAGAAAAACTGGTCGAGCGTCGAACTGCGCAACATCCCCGCCATGTACAACCCCACGAAGAAGGCCGATTTCGAGAAGGCCTACGATGCCATCGACTGGGCCGAGTACTATAAGACAATGGGCATCGGCGATTTCGAGCAGATCATCGTGACGACCCCCTCGGCCCTGGCCAACGCCAACGAACTGATGAAAACCGCCCCGCTGGAGGACATCCGCTACTACCTCGCCGCACAGTACATCGGCGCAGCCGCCAGCTACCTGAGCGACGACTTCATCAACGCGTCGTTCGACTTCTTCGGCCGCGTGATGTCGGGCAAGCAGGAGCAGAAACCCCGCTGGAAGCGCGCCATGTCGGTGCCCAACGGAACCCTTTCGGAAGCCGTCGGCGAGATGTACGTGGCCAAGTACTTCCCCGAGAAGGACAAGGTCCGGATGCTCGACATGGTGAAGAACCTGCAAACGGCCCTCGGTCAGCACATCGCCGCCCTCGACTGGATGTCCGACGCCACGAAAGCCAAGGCGCAGGAGAAACTCGCGGCCTTCACCGTGAAGATCGGCTATCCCGACAAGTGGAAGGACTACACGACGCTGAAGATCGACCCTGCGAAGAGCTACTGGGAGAACATCGTCGAGGCCAACGCCTGGTATACGTCCGACAACATTTCGAAACTGGGCAAGCCCGTGGACAAGGACGAGTGGCACATGTCGCCCCAGACGGTGAACGCCTACTACAATCCCACGACCAACGAAATCTGCTTCCCGGCCGCCATTCTCCAGCCGCCGTTCTACAACCCCGACGCCGACGACGCGGTGAACTACGGCGCCATCGGCGTGGTGATCGGCCACGAGATGACCCACGGATTCGACGACCAGGGCCGCAATTTCGACAAGGACGGCAACATGAACAACTGGTGGACCGACGAGGACGCCGCCGCGTTCAAGGCCAAGACGGACATTCTGGTCAAGCAGTTCGACGCGATCGAGGTTCTGCCCGCCAAGGAGGGACAGCCTGCGATCTTCGCCAACGGCGCATTGTCGCTCGGCGAGAACATCGCCGACCAGGGCGGCCTGCGCGTGGCCCGCACGGCCTACCGCAATTCGCTCGCAGGCAGGGAGGCTCCCGCCCTGATCGACGGATTCACTCCCGAACAGCGTTTCTACCTGGGCTACGCCACGCTGTGGGCCCAGAACATCCGCGACGAGGAGATCGCCCGTCTCACCAAACTCGACGTGCATTCGCTGGGCAAATGGCGCGTGAACGCCACGCTGCGCAACCTGCAGGATTTCTACGACGCCTTCTCGATCGCCGACGGACCGATGTTCCTGCCCGAACAGGATCGCGTAATCATCTGGTAACCCGCTTAAGAAGCGGGTTTCAGGGGCGGTGCCGGGCCATTCTGGCTTACGATCCAGCTCTGCGCCCGCCCGCTTGAGAAGCGGGCTTCAGGGGCGGTAAACGCCCACCGGAATCACGCCCCGGTCCGGAACGCTTCATTCAATAAAAAAGACGGCAGGGAGTTTTCCCTGCCGTCTTTTTCGTCTCCGGGCGGTGCAGCCCGGCTTTCCCCGCCGCGCGCCCGGTCCGGCGGCGGAGAACCGAAAAACCGGGCTTCGAAGCATCCATTTTTCGCTTTTTCTTTTAACTTTGTGCTAAAGAAGAAACGATGACCCGACATAAGGCATATACGAAAATTCCGTTTGCGGCGCTGTTTTTCGCCGCAACGCTGATTTCTCCGGCGCTCCATGCCCTGAACATCCCGGACTACCGCTTCCACACCATGCCCGAGACCTCCTATTACGGAGGCATCCACAGCATCGCCAAGGACAGCGTCGGGCGTATGTGGTTCAGCGGCTACGACGCCCTGTTCATGTACAACGGCACGTCGTTCGTACGGATGACCGACCTGGTCACGAACCTCTTGCCGAATTCCTACTGGTCCTACGGACAGGTGATCACGGACAACCGGAAAGGCCTGTACGTAGGGACTAACCAAGGGCTGCTGCGCTTCAACTACCGGAAGCTGGAGTTCGAATTCGTTCTGGAGGGCAATATCGGCTCGGTCACAGCGAACAACGACGGGACGGTATGGCTGATCCGCAACAACGGCATCGAATCGTTCAGCCCCGAACGGCTGCCCGCCGTGACCCGCTATCCGATGCCTCCGGAGATGTCCGCACCCGGGCGGACGCTGACGCTGGTGTGCACGAAGGAGTACGTTTACGCCGCGTCGGGCGGCGATCTCTACCGCCTGAACCGGGAGACCGGGCAATACGTCCTCTTCGCATCCGTCGGCGGCGGCAGCTGCGTGATCCGCGACGTGGTGGAGTGCAACGGGTCGGTATATGTCCTCACGCTCATGGACGGACTCTACGAATGCGACGGCAACGGCAGGATCGGACGGTATTTCCGACTGCCGCTCGAATACGAGAAATCCGCCGGCGCCAAGGAGCTTCACCTCGATTCGCAGGGCATCATCTGGGTAGCGACGCAATCGGGACTGCTGCTGCTGGAGCCGCTTACCGCCAGCACGCAGCTGCTGCGTTCCGACCTCCACTATCCCTACTCCCTGCCCAACAATTCGGTATGGTCGATCTTCCCCGATCCCGACGGCGGGATATGGGTCGGCACATACGGCGGCAAACTGGCCTACATGACCTTCGCGGACAACGGCGTGGACTATTTCAAAGCCACGCCGGGCGGGCTGAACCATCCCATCGTCAGCTGTTTCGAAGAGGATTCGGAGGGCAATCTCTGGATCGGAACGGAGGGGGGGGGGAATTAACCGCTGGGACCGCCGCGACGGCCGGTTCGTCTATTACACGCAGGAGAGCCGCTGCGGCCTGACGTCGAACATGATCAAAAAGCTGTGGCACGACGGAAACGACAGGCTGCTGGTCTCGGCGTTCAACGGCGGAATGCGGGTCTTCGACGAACGGCAGGGACGTTTCTCCGACCTGTACATGAACCATCCGGCCTCGGGACAGCCTTTGAGCGTCTATGACTTCGCCAAGGAGGGCGACCGGGGCATCTGGCTGACCGACCCGGACGCCGAGCTGATGTACAAGGATGCGAGTACGGGACGCGTGGAGACGGTCCGGCTGACAGACGCACAGGGAAACGCCGTCCGCATCCATATCGAAACGCTGTTCCACGACGAGCGGGGCGACCTGTGGCTCGTCGGGCACGACGGCGCATACGTCGTCGATCCCGCCACACGGCGGATTCTGAAGCGCCATTACATCGCAGAGGCCCCCTATTCGGTCAACAACCTCTGCTCCTACTGCGTCACCTCCGACTCCGACATCTGGTTCGGAACCCGTGGCGGCGGGGTCAACCTGCTGCGCCGCAACGGCAGTTACGTCAATTTCAGGGACCGGAACGGCGAAGGGCTGGAGGGCAAAACAGTCTTCGGCATCCTCGAAGACACCCCCTCGAAAGATGTCTGGTTCAGCACCAACGACGGGCTTTACTATTACGACCATACCGACGGGGTGATCCGCAAATCGCAGATCGACATCCCGAACCGCTGCGGGGCCTACTACGTGCGGGCTTGCTACAAGACCTCGAAAGGCGAAATGCTGTTCGGAGGGACGGACGGCTTCATCCTCTTCACCCCGGGAAAGATCAAATACAACGACCAGAAGCCAAAAGTCTATTTTACGGACCTGCTTATCAACAGCCGGCCGGCCGTGCCCGGCGCCAAGAACTCGCCTCTGGAGAAAGCCATTTCCACGCTCTCCTACCGCGGAGGCGAGGGCGACGTGATCGAACTGTCGCACCGGCAGTCGAATTTCGAAATCCGCTTCTCGGCGAACAGCTACCTGAACGCCGAGAAGAACCAGTATGCCTACCGCCTGCTGGGACACTCCGAAAGATGGTCCCTGCTGCCGCAGGGACAGAAGGCGGTGCAGTTCTTCAACCTGCCCGCCGGAAACTATGTCTTCGAGGTCAAGGCGGCCAACAACGACGGCCTGTGGGGCGACGAGGTTTCGGCGCTCGGCTTCAGGGTGCACCCCTCGCCCTTCCTCTCCCGCTGGGCCTACCTCGTTTATGCGGCGCTGCTCTCGGCGGTGGCCTACTTCATCTGGCGGTATTTCACCAACAAGAAGATTTTCGAACAGCGGCTCGAACTGGAGCGGATCAAGGAACAGAACATGAAGCAGCTGACCCAGGCCCGGATCAACTTCTTCACGAACATCTCCCACGACCTCAAAACTCCGCTCACGCTGGTCGTCGACCCGCTGAAACAGCTCAAGGAACACCTGCCCGCCAATGCGCCTGGCAATGCCTACGTGCACCTGATCGAGAAGAACGTGGGGCGCATCCAGCGCATGATCAGCCAACTGCTTCAGTTCCGCGAAATCGAGAGCCAGAAGATCACCCTGAACCGCCAGCCGGGCGATCTGATCCGCTTCATCGACAGCATCTTCTCGCTGTTCGAGTTCTACGCCAACAAGAAGGGGATCGAAACCGGCTTCAACTCCCAGTATGAAAGTTTCTACACCAAGTTCGACCACGACGTGATCGAAAAAATCTTCACGAACCTCTTCTCCAACGCGATCAAGTACGCCTCGGAAAACGGCTATGTCGGCGTAAGAATCTACCCGGCGCGGCAGGACCAGCGCCCGGAGTCCGCTCCGCCGGCCGCCGGCACCGAATACATCGCCTTCACGGTCACCAACACCGGGGCGGAAATCCCCGACGACAAGAAGGAGGCCATCTTCGAATCGTTCAACCACCTCTCCGACCGCCGTCCCCAATTCGAGAGCAGCAGCGGCCTGGGACTGGCCATCGTCAAGGAGCTGGTCGGCAACCTCAACGGAACCATCACCCTCCGTTCGGGCAACTCGAAAGTCGCGTTCACGGTGGTCCTGCCCTTCACGCTCAACGCCGAAAAGACCGACAGCGCCGCCGAATCGTACGAATACACGGTCTCCGAAATCGACAACCTGCTGACCGAATCCGACGTCATGGCTCCCAACGACCGGCACGACCGCAAGGCGTGCAACATCGTGGTCATCGAGGACGACCCCAACCTGCGGAGCTACCTCGAACAACGGCTGTCGAAACACTACAACGTATACACCGCGGCAAACGGCAGCGAAGGCATCGCCAAAGCGGAGAGAATCTGCCCCCAGATCGTCATCACCGACCTGATGATGCCCGAAGCCGACGGCTTCGAGGTATGCCGCTCGCTGCGTTCGAACATCAAGACCAGCCATATCCCGGTGATCATGCTTTCGGCTCTGGGCAAAAACACCGAAAACAAGATCAAGGCACTGGAATGCGGAGCCAACGTGTTCATCGACAAGCCCTTCGATATGGATTTCCTGCTCAAACAGGTTGCCAACCTCATCCGCAGCCAGCAGGAACTCAAGGAGCGTTACAGCAAGAAGTACATCGCCGAACCGTCGAAGATCACCATTTCGTCGATGGACGAGGAACTGCTGAAAAAGGCGATGAACTATATCGAACGGAACATGGACAACAGCGACTACAATGTGGATTCGTTCGTGTCGGACATGTCGATCGGACGCACGCTCCTCTACCAGAAGATCAACGACATCACGGGCATGTCGATCAAGGAGTTCATCATGGACGTCCGGCTGAAACGGTCGGCCCAGCTGCTCCGGGAGTCGGACCTGACCATCTCCGAGATCTCGGTCCTGACGGGATTCGCCAATCCCAAATATTTCAGCATCTGTTTCAAACGGCATTTCGAACTGACCCCATCCGAATTTAAGAAGAAATCCTGACGCAAACCGCACGAAAGGAGCCGACCGAACCGGCTATGAATATCTCGTGCTTTCGTATCCGCCGGAGCAGCGTCCGCATCTGCCCGCAGAAACCTTCCCGCCGTCGCCCCGCGCGACCGGCAGGGAGGTTTCATTTTGTCCGGACGGGACTCTTCGCAGGTCTGCGCAGCGCCCGCAGCGCCCGGATATGCTCCTTTTTTTTACCCCTCCGTACGAAATGGAACCATTTCCGAATAAACGACGCCCATCCGGTCGCCCCGTTTTATTGACCTTTGCAATACGGGGTCCGAAGTCCCCGGCGTCCGCTTTTCCTTCGAAATACATAAAAAATTTAAAAAATTAAAACCTGAAACCTATGAAAAGATGATCGGAAAACCACACCAGGCGACGAAGTGTCTCCCGCCCCTCCAGACAATCCCTTTATAACGGAGATACAAGCACTAACCAAAAAGAAACCTTTTATGATAATGAGCATGTACAAAAAGCTTATAGGCAGCCTGACGATTTCCCTCTTATTCCTGCTGTCTGCAACACCGTCGTTCGCCCAGCAGAACGACGTCAAAGTAACCGGTAAAATCACCGACGGAAGCGGCGCCCCGCTGGCGGGAGTCGTTGTCGTGGTAAAGGACGGCAAAAGCAACAACGGAGCCGTATCCAATACGCAAGGTGTTTATGAAATCAAAGTTCCCGCATCCTCGACGCTTCTTTTCACCTGTCTGGGCTATACCGACCAGGAAGTGAAACTCGGCGCATCGAATGTCGTAAACGTGACGATGACCGAAGACGCCCAGTCCCTCGACGAAGTGGTCGTCGTGGGTTACGGTACGCAGAAAAAGAAAGACCTCACGGGAGGTCTCGCCGTCGTCAGCAAACAGACGCTGGAAATGGTCTCGACCAACAACCTGATGGACCGTCTGGTCGGCCAGGTCGCCGGTCTGAACATCACGACCGGCAACGAAGCGCCGGGCAGCAACCAGACCCTGCTGATCCGCGGCCAGAACTCACTGACGGCCAGCAACGACCCGCTGATCATTCTCGACGGCATTCCCTACTCGGGCGGACTGGCCGACCTCGACCCGAACATCATCGAGAACATGTCGGTGCTGAAAGACGCGTCGGCCGTGGCCATCTACGGTTCGCGCGGCTCGAACGGCGTCATCCTGATCCAGACCAAGCGGGGTTCGCAGGGCGAATTCCATGTCACCTACAAAACGAAGCTCGCCATCGCCGAGCCGATGCAGCGCATCGAAACCATGGGTCCCAACGAGTTCATCCGCCTCAAGCAGGACATGGGCCGGCTCAAGAACAATTACAGCGGCGAGCAGCTCGATCCGCTGGTAGGTTCGATTATCAGCGCCAGCGAGAAGGTAAACTACGCCAAGGGCATCACCAACGACTGGCAGGACTATGTCTTCCGCACGGTCTTCACGATGGACCACCAGCTGAGCTTCCAGGGCGGCAACGAGAAGACCACCTATATGGCCTCGGTTTCCTACCTGGACAACCCCGGCGTGGTTTACAATTCGAATTACCAGCGCACGAACGTCTATGCCAGCATCAACCAGAAAATGAACGACTGGCTGTCCGTAGGTCTCACCACGCAGTTCGTGAACCGTGAGACCGGCGGTGCGACGCCGAACCTCGAACATGCCATCAAGCAAAGCCCCTACGGCATCTACAAGGACGAGACCGGCGCCTACTACGAAGAGCCGATGGACTACTCGAACCTGCCCAACCCGATGAAGGACGTCAACGCCGACCAGAAACGCACGGGCCGCAACTTCATGGCCAACGGGTTCCTCGATCTCAAACTTCCGGTCAAAGGGCTCTCTTTCCGGTCGCAGTTCGGCTACAACTACCGCAGCCAGATGAACGGAACCTACTACGGCCGCAACACCGTAACGGGTAAGAAAGTCGACGGCCGCGCCGAGCTGGCCAACAACCACACGACGGACTGGACGTGGGAGAACGTGCTTAAATTCGACCGGAATTTCGGCAAACATCACATCGACTTCACAGGTCTCTTCTCCATGCAGGAGGCCCAGTATACAGCCGCTTCGCAAAGCGGCGAAGGCTTCGTAAACGACGACTCGAGCTTCTACCGGATGGACGGCGCCGAGAACAAGATCGCCATCAGTTCGTCTTTCTGGAAAGAGAACTTCGTTTCGGGCATGTTCCGTGTGAATTACGGCTTCAACAGCAAATACCTTCTGACACTCACCGGACGCGCCGACTCGTTCTCGGCCTTCGCTGAAAACCACAAATGGGCTTTCTTCCCCTCGGCTGCCGTTGCCTGGCATCTCGGCGAGGAGAGCTTCATCAAGGACAACGCCTCTTGGATCGACATGCTGAAGATCCGCCTCTCATACGGCGCCAACGGAAACAACGCCATTTCACGTTATCAGTCGCTCGACCGTCTCTACTCGACCAACGGCGTCAAGTATATCTGGGGCGACGGAAGCAATGCTTCCAACTCGGCCTACCTGCCGAGCGACGGTATCGGCAACCCCGACCTGCTTTGGGAGACCACCTATACGGCCAACCTCGGTATCGACTTCCAGTTCTTCAACGGCCGTCTGGGCGGTACGATCGACATGTACCTCTCCAACACGCACGACCTGCTGATGTCGCGTACCGTTCCCATTATGAACGGTTACAGCAAGATTCTCTACAACGTCGGCCAGACCCGCAACAAGGGTATCGAACTGACGCTCCATTCGCAGAATATCCGCAAGAAGGATTTCAGGTGGGAGACCGACTTCACCTTCTCGCTCAACCGCGACCAGATCGTCGCGCTGCGCGGCGACGGCAAAGACGACATCAACAACAAGTGGTTCATCGGCCAGCCGCTGTCGGTCTACTACGACTGGAACATGATCGGCATCTGGCAGGAAGGCGACGAGTTCACGTTCATCGACAAGGACGGCAAGGAGGTGGCCCACCAGACCGGAGCCACGCCCGGAGCCGCCAAACTGGAGGATGTCGACGGCAACGGCATCATCGACTCCAAAGACCGCAAGGTGGTCGGCAGCAAACAGCCGAGCTTCACGATGTCGATGGGCAACCGTTTCTCCTACAAGGACTTCTATTTCTCGTTCCTGTTCAACGGCGTCTTCGGCAAGTGGATGACGGACAACGTGGCCAACATCTCCTCGTATACGTTCGGTTCGGGCAACTACATCCACGGCGTGAAATACTGGACGCCGGAGACCCCCGACGCAGAGGTCGTTTCGCCGGGTTACCAGGCCTCCTTCAGCCACGGCTACTACAAGAAGCTCAACTACGTGCAGCTGCGCAACATCACGCTGGGCTACCGTGTCAATCAGAAATTCGTCCGCCGGATCGGCTTGAGCGCCATCGACGTGAATTTCAGCGTGAACAACGTCTGCGCCTTCTCCAACATGCGCCAGATGCTGAACTACGACAACACCTGGTTCGCATCGTTCCCGACCGCCCGTTCCTACGTACTGGGATTAACCTTAACCTTCTAATCAAGACCTGACTATGAAAACGATGAATTATATCAAGATCGGCATCGCGAGTTCGATCCTCTCGATAGCTGCGGGCTGCACCTCCTTCCTGGAAGAGGATCTGAAAAGTTCGCTGGCCCCCGACAACACTTACACCAGTTCACTGGGCTTCGAGGTGGGAGCCACGGGGCTCTACGCCATCGCCCGCTCGGAATACAACACCTGGGGTGAAAACGGCGCTTTCATGCACAACGGCGCCTGCGCCTACGAGGTGCTCCAGATTTCGACCGACCTCTGCCGCATGGGAACCGTCCGCGACGGTTCGCTGGTTCCGTTCGCCGAAATGACGCTCAACCCGTCGACGCTTTTCGTCGGTTCGTACTGGAACTGGGCCTACAACCTGATCGCTTCGGCCAACGAACTGCTGATCTATTCCGAAAAGAACAACAACTGGGACTATCCCACCGACAAACAGCTTTACCAGGCCGAAGCCCGTTTCTTCCGGGCTTACGCCTACCGCACGCTGGTCTACCTCTACGGCGACGTGCCCTGGGTCGAAACCATCCAGAAGCCCTTCCTGCTCTCGTTCTCGCGCGATCCCAAGATCGAGGTGCTGGGCAACATCATCAAAGACCTGGAATTTGCCAAGACGTACCTTCCCGACAATCCCGACAACGTGAAGGAGGGCAAGCTTACGACGTGGGCCGCACGCCACCTGCTGAGCGAAATGTACCTGCTGCGCGGTGCCGAAGGCGACTATAAGCTGGCCGAGGAGAATGCCCAGGACGTGATCGACTGCCCGTATTACAGTCTGATGAAAAGCCGCTTCGGCAACGCCAAGAACGATCCCGGCGACTATTTCAGCGACATGTTCGTCGAAAACAATCAGAACCGTTCGGCCGGCAACACCGAGGGTATCTGGGTCATGCAGTTCCAGTACAACACGGTCGGCGGCGGCACGAATTCCGACGACTGGACCCGCCGCGCCTGGAATCCCCAGTACCACGCCATCGACGGATTCGCACTGGCCGACTCGCTAGGCGGCCGCGGCCTGGCGCAGATCTATCCGCTGAAGTGGTGGATCGGCGTCAAGGGAACCAACGCCACGACGGCCGGAGAAAAGGAGGGGTTCCCCGATATTCAGGAAAAAGGCATCTTCGAAGACGGCGACATCCGCAACTCGGAGTACAACATCAAGCGCAACTGGTACTACAACAACCCGCTGACGCCCAACAAGCTGGGGCAAAAATGCCCCATCGACGACAAATCGTGGTCGCAGGCCCAGCTCTTCCCGGCGCTGAAGAAATTTTTCTTCGGTAAGGAGGAAAACCTCCAGCTTACCGGCGCATACAAGGACCGCATGAAATTCCGCCTGGCCGAGACCTACCTGCTGCTGGCTGAAGCCTACCTGCGTCAGGACATGCCCGATAAGGCCGCCGATGCCGTGAACGAAGTGCGCCGCCGCGCCAAAGTGTCCGACGTTTCCGACGAGGAGATGACGATGGATTTCCTGCTCGACGAGCGCATCCGCGAACTCTACGGCGAAGAGAGCCGCCGCTTCACGCTGATACGCACGGGCAAGCTGCTCGAACGCGTGAGAAAGTACAACCCCGAGGCGCGCGACCTCATCCAGGATTTCCACGTGCTGTGGCCCATTCCGCAGGCTATCCGCGACGCGAATGTCGGCAATTTCCCGCAGAATCCCGGATATGAAGGTTACGAAGGCTAAAAACCTTCGTCCCCGCCTCCGGGCGGATCAGACAAGAATGTGTCCGGCAGATTCCGGACCGTATCAGCAACCACGAAAAAAACAGTTATGAAAAAGATAAAATTTGCATGCAACCTGTCGCTGCTGACCCTTTTCGCACTCGGCCAGTGGGCCTGTGAATGGGACCCGTACGAACACGACAGCGACCCGGTCCGGGAAACTCTGGAGCTGACCGCCTCCTCCTCCCAGATCGCTTTGGACGAAAACGACCTTTCGGCTACGGTACTGACCTTCGACTGGACGCCCGCGCGTCCGATGCCCGACGAGTATCTGGTGTCCTACACGACCAAACTGGACCTGCTGAACAACAACTTCGGTTCATCCACCGCCATCGTGACGAGCGAGGACGACGGCATCTTCAGCCGGAGCTACACCTCCGAGCAAATCAACAACTGGGCTAACGAGCGCTGGAAAGTGCCCGTAAACAAGACCTTCACGCTGGCGTTCCGCGTCATCGCGGAGTATGCGGGCGGCCCCACATACGAAATGCCCGAAGTGCGCACCGTGGAGGTGACCGTAACCCCGATCAAGGTCGATGTCTTCGATGCCGACAAGGTGTCGCTTTCCGGCACGGCCATCAGCAGCGTGACGGAGATCGAAAAGACGGTCGAGAATGCGAACCTCTATGCCTGGTACGGCGAATTGAGCATCGGCGAGTTGCAGATTCCCGTCGAGCTGGAGGGTCAGACCTACTACATCGTTCCGAGCGACGGCAACGGCGCGCTCCGCGACGGGGAGCTTGTCGACGTGAAGATGACGGAAACCCCCGTTTCGTGGAATATCCCGAACGCCGGCAACTACCGCCTGCTGATCGACATGGAGAACAAGCAGGTGCGCATCTACTCGTCGGCGACCGACCTGAAGCCGCTGTCCGTCACATTCCACCCGAGCGGAGCGGAAGCCAATCCCGAGGCAACGATCGAAGTGCTCGATCTCTACGCCTACGGAGCAGGTACGGGCTGGGGCGTGCGCAAACTCAACCTGAAGCAGAGCTTCGCCGACCCGCAGATCCTGATCTATGACGCCGAAGAGCACAACGGCACGAAACTTTCCAGCGGCATGAAGTTCTGCGTAGCCCAGAATTTCTCGGTCGGCGATGCGGATTACAACCAGAACAACGCCTATTGCTTCACCTGTCCGCTGACGGCAGAAGGCAAGAGGCAGAACCTCACGCTGACTCTCGGCAAGGTGGGCGAACTGCACGGAGGTGCCGACGGAGAGACGCGCAACTCGTATTACACGATCCCCGCTTCCGACCTGCTGATCTTCGATCTGCGTCACGGAACGATCCTGGCCCGGAACAAATAACGCCGGACCGCACGACTGAAAAATATTGCCGTATCGGAATGGAGACTGGGTTCCGGCCGACAGGAAGATACGGCAATATTCCATTACAACGACAATCAATCGTAAAAACAGCAACATGATACACATGAGAAATCTGATGACCGGCTGTCTTCTGGCAGCATTTCTTTGCGCCGCTTCCTGCGGTTGCTCGAAGGACAACGGCGGCGGCGAAGAAGGCGGCCAAGTTGCCGGTGTGACCGTAAAGCCCGCCTACAACAAGTCGGAAGTGCTGCACAACCCGCTCAACGGCTGGGTGATGTATGTCAGCGCGGACTACGATCCCTCCTATTTCGACAAGGAGATCTACGTACCGCTGCTCGGAAAGAACGTAAGGGTGGCGGACTACGCTTCGGCCTGCTATATCCGCACGAAATGGTCCGTGCTGAATCCCGCAGACGGGCAGTACGCCTGGAAAGACCCCGATTCGAAGGTTTACAAACTGGTTCAGAAAGCCCGGGAGCTGAAACTCCCCATCGCTTTCCGCGTCGTGGTGGACGGACGTGACCAGGGCGCCAATACGCCCCAGTTCGTCTACGATGCCGGAGCCGAATACGCGATGTCGGAGCCGAAATACCCCGACCGCAAGACCCCGATGCCGCAGGACCCGATCTTCCAGCGCTACTACGAGAAGTTCGTCGCAGCCCTCGCCGAGGAGTTCAACGATCCGGAATACACCTCGTTCATCGACGGCTACGGCCTCGGCAAGTGGGGCGAGGGCCACAGCGTGGCTTACAACAAGGACGACGTATCGGCTGTCGATGAGAATACGGAAACGGTGAAGCGCGAAGTCCTCGACTGGATCACCAAGCTCTACGCCAAACACTTCACGAAGGTTCCCCTGGTGATCAACTACCACCGCGTACTGGGCCATCCCACGAGCCAGGGCACGGCGAACCCGAACAGCGAAAGCCTCGTGGCCCTGGCCATCAGCAACGGCTACTGCATCCGCTCCGACGCCTTCGGCATGAACAACTCCAGCTGGGGTTACAGCACCTGGGAGAAGGCAATCGCCGCACAATGGCGTTACAAGGTCCCCATCATCATGGAGGGCGGATATATCGTCAGCAGCCACAGCTACTGGAACGACCCGGCCGGCTACCGCCAGGGACACCCCGAAGATGTCCGCCAGGGCGAATTCGACTCCTCGGCCGAAGCCCGCGTCAACATGATGGACTTCCGTGTCGGCCAGGAGACCGAGTCGTGGTTCAACGATGCCTTCAGCCTCGTGCAGCGCTTCGTCTCCGAAGGCGGCTACCGTCTCTATCCCGACCAGGTGATCGTTCCCGACCAGGTGAGCGCAGGCAGCCGTGTCAAGGTCGCTTCGCGCTGGCGCAACATGGGCTGGGGCTATTTCCCGAACAACCTGCCGCAGTGGAACTACAAATACAAGGTGGCCTTCGCTTTGATCGACGCTTCGGACAAGGCGCAGAAGGTCTTCGTCGACAAGGACTGCGAGCCTTCGACCTGGGTCGAGAGCAAGCCCTTCTCCTACACCTTCGAAACGCCGGCCGTCGATCTTCCCGCGGGGAAATACACGTGGGGCATCGCCATCGTTGACACGACGAAGGAGAACCGGCCTGCCATCCAGCTCGCCGTAAACAACGAAAAGACGGCCGAAGGCTGGGTGAAACTGCACGAAGTACAGATCAACTAACGCCTGAAAAACCATGAAGAGGGTTGCATTGCTTTCCGCAGCGCTGCTGCTGTCCGTCACCGCCTCCTTCGGGAGCGGCGTCCTGGTCGAGGCCGAGAGTTTCCGCGACAAGGGCGGGTGGGCCGTGGACCAGCAGTTCATGGACCAGATGGGTTCGCCCTACCTCATCGCGCACGGCATGGGCAAACCCGTGGCGGACGCCGTGACGACGGTCGAATTCCCGGAAACGGGAACCTACCGGGTCTACGTCCGGACGTTCAACTGGGTCGCCCCCTGGTACGACGGGGAAGGTCCCGGAAAGTTCGCCCTCCGGGTCGGCAGCCGGAAACTGTCCGCGACGCTCGGCTGCACGGGCAGCGAGTGGATGTGGCAGTGCGCCGGAAAGGTCTCCGTCCGGAAAGGTCCGGTCAGCGAAACGCTGACCGACCTTTCCGGATTCGACGGCCGCTGCGACGCCGTCTATTTCACCACCGAAGAGGGCGACGTCCCTCCGTCCGGAAGCGCGGAACTCGCTGCATTCCGCAAACGGATGCTCGGCATCCCCGCAACGCCGCAAACCGCCGAATCGTTCGATTTCGTCGTCGTGGGCGGCGGCATCGCAGGCATGTGCGCCGCGGCCGCGGCGTCCCGGCTGGGGTGCAGCGTCGCTCTGGTCAACGACCGCCCGGTGCTGGGCGGCAACAACAGCTCCGAAATCCGCGTGCACCTGGGCGGCGTCATCGAGCTTGGCCCCAACGAGGGACTGGGCCGCATGATCCGCGAATTCGGCCACTCGCGCGAAGGCAACGCCCGGCCGGCCGAAAACTACGAGGACGCGAAGAAAAGTGCGTTCATCGCCGGGGAGCAGAACGTGAAGCTGTTCTCCAGCTGCCGCGCCGTAGCGGTGAACAAAGAGGGCGGCCGGATAAAATCCGTAATCGTCCGCCACATCGAAACCGGGGAGGAGACGACGCTCGAAGCGTCGCTTTTCGCCGACTGCACGGGCGACGGAACCGTCGGATTCCTGGCCGGAGCCGACTACCGCATGGGCCGCGAGAGCCGCGACGAATTCGGCGAAACGCTGGCGCCCGAAACCGCCGACCGGATGACGATGGGTTCGTCCGTCCAATGGTATTCGGTCGACACGGGCCGCAAAACCTCGTTCCCGACGTTCAGCTACGGCGTGGAGTTCAACGCCGAAAACTGCGAGCGGGTGACGATGGGCGAATGGAAATGGGAGACGGGCATGAACCTCGACCAGATCCGCGATTTCGAACGCATCCGCGACTACGGCCTGCTGGTGATCTATTCGAACTGGAGCTTTCTCAAGAACGGCCTGAAAGACAATGCCAAGTACCGCAACCGCGAGCTGGGCTGGGTGGCCTATGTGGCCGGCAAACGCGAATCGCGGCGGCTTCTGGGCGACTACGTCCTCAAACAGGACGATATCGACAAGAACGTCTTCCACGAAGACGCCTCGTTCACCGCGACGTGGGACATCGACCTGCATTTTCCCGATTCGCTCAACTCCGTGCGCTTCCCGGGCCGGGAGTTCAAGGCCGCGACCAAACACATCCACATCTATCCCCATGCCGTGCCTTACCGGTGTCTCTACTCCCGCAACGTGGACAACCTGTTCATGGCCGGGCGGAACATCAGCGTGACGCACGTGGCCCTCGGAACGGTGCGGGTGATGCGCACGACGGGCATGATGGGCGAGGTGGTCGGCATGGCAGCCTCGCTGTGCCGCAAATACGACGCTTCGCCCCGCCTGATCTACCAGAAACACCTCGGAGAACTCCGCAGGCTGATGCGCGAAGGCGTCGGCAGAAAAGAGGGGATTCCCGATAACCAGAAATTCAACACGGGCGGTTCTCTGAAAGCGCCCCGCGCACTGCGCAACGACTGAAAACGACAATGAAAAAACTACTGACACTGCTGCTTGCGCTGCCCCTCGCATGGGGACACGCCGCAGCGCAGGAGAACGCGAAATATACGATCCTCCTCACCGGGGCCTCGTTCGCCTCGCCGCAGAACGGCTGGTTCGAAATCGGCTGCCGGCAACTGGACGCCCGGGCGCTCAACCGGGCCATCGGCGGCGAGTCGATCGCCGACACGGCCAACCGGATGGCCGAGGGCACGCTCTGGAACGCCGGGGAGCTGGACGAGATGGATGCGCTGGTCATCATGCAGGTCCACAACCGCGACGTCTCGGCCACGGGCGGCCTGAAAGAGAAGTACACCGATTACACGACGCCGTTCGACCGGAGCAACTACGCCGCGGCGTTCGATTACGTCATCAAACGCTACCAAAGCGAGTGTTACGCCCTGAAGGACGACCCGAAATCGAAGTACTACGGCACGAAATCGGGTAAACCCGCCGTCATCGTCCTCTGCACCGACTGGCACGACGCGCGGACAACCTACAACGCCGCCATACGGCGCCTCGCCGCACGGTGGGGCCTGCCGCTCGTGGAGTTCGACAGGAACATCGGCTTCTCGAAAGACACTCCGAACCCGGCCACCGGGACCCAGCAGAGCCTGCTCCACGCCCAGGACACGCAAACCATCGAAGGCGTCGCCTACGGGTGGCATCCCCAGCGGGGCCAAGACAAATACATCCAGCAGCGGATGGCTGCGATCTTTACCGACACGATGCGCAGAATCCTGCCGGCAAAATAGAATCCCGACCATGAAACACACACTCCCGATACTGTTCACGATGCTGCTCTGCGGCACGTCCGCCTTCCCGCAGGAGGGCTGTTACAGCCGTTTGCAGAACGACACCCTGACGATCGGCAACTCCCGGATCGAACGCCGGTTCGTCTGGAACGGCGGCAACCTGATGACGCAGAGCCTGACCGACTTTTCGTCAGGACAGGTGTGGACTTCCCGTTCCCTGACGCCCGACTTCAAGGTCGCGGGCGATACCCGAAGCACCGGCGGACGCTGCTCGACGAAACGGATCGCCGAAACCGACATCCATCCGGCGCGGCTGGAAGTCACCGTGGAATTTTCGCTGGGAAAGCTCGACGTACGGCGGATTTACCGCATCTGCGCCGACACTCCGGCGATCGCCTGCGACACCTACCTCAAAGGCAGCGCCGCACAGCTTCCCGAGAGCCGGGCGGTCAACGCCGCCGACCGCAAGAACATCGAATCGACCGCCGACATGCAGTCGCAGCCGGTCGCCGCGACCCTCGACCGGTTCAACCCCGGCGGGTTCCACTGGCATACGCGGATCGTGGAGTTCCAGGACGTCACGGACTGGAACAACAACCTGGTCTTCGAAACCGACGTCATTCCCTACCGGAAAAACAGCTACCGGGGCAACCTGCTCTTCGCCCGCAACGCCGAGAACGGCCGCGGATTCTTCTTCCTGAAGGAAGCCCCCGGTTCGGGCGTGCAACTGGCCTATGGCGGCGGGGACTTCACGGCGGAGTTCGGCGATTTCACGGTGACGGGACTGGGCGTGACGGAGAAGGACCTCCGCGAAGGGGAGTGGGTGAAAGCCTACGGATGCGTCCTCGGAGTCTGGTCGGGCGGAGAACTCGAACAGTTGACGGCCCTGCGTAGCTACCAGAAAAATTTACGGAAGCTGCTTCCCGGACGCGACGAGATGGTGATGATGAACACATGGGGCGACCGCAGCCAGGACACGAAGGTGAACGAACGGTTCTGCCTGGCCGAGGTCCGCAAGGCCGCGCATCTGGGCATCACGCATTTCCAGATCGACGACGGCTGGCAGGTGGGCAAAAGCCCCAACTCCGCCGTGGCGAAGGGGTCGTTCAAAAACATCTGGGACAATCCCGACTACTGGAAGCCCGACCCGGAGAAATACCCCCGGGGATTGCACCCTGTCGTGGAGCTGGGCCGGGAACTGGGCGTGGAGATCTGCCTCTGGTTCAACCCGAGCGTACAGGACGGCTATGCCGACTGGGAGAAGGATGCGCAGGCCCTCGTCGGTCTCTACGACGAGTACGGCATCCGCACGTTCAAGATCGACGGACTGGCAATCCCCGACAAACGCTCCGAAAGCAACCTGCGGCGGCTGTTCGACCGCGTGCTGGAGCGGACGGGCGGCCGAGTGGTCTTCAACCTCGACGCCACGGCCGGACGCCGCGGAGGCTACCACATGTTCAACGAGTACGGCAACATTTTCCTCGAAAACCGTTACACCGACTGGCAGAACTACTACCCCTACTGGACGCTGCGCAACCTGTGGATGCTCTCCAAATACGTTCCCGCGGAGAAGCTCCAGATCGAGTTCCTCAACAAATGGCGCAACACGGAAAAATATGCCGGCGACCCGTTCGCCCCGGCCAATTACAGTTTCGAATACCTCTTCGCAACGACCATGGCCGGACAGCCGCTGGCCTGGATGGAGGCGAGCGGACTGCCCGAAGAGGCGCTGGGCATCGGCGCGCTGATCGAACGCTACAAAGAGGTGCAGCACGATTTCCACCGCGGAGTGATCCTCCCCGTGGGCGACGAACCGTCGGGCCGTTCGTGGACCGGATTCCAGTCGGTCGACGGCGAGCGGGGCTACCTGATCTTCTTCCGCGAGCAGAACCCCGACCGGAAGGCCCGGATCGAAACATGGCTCCCCGAGAACTCGAAAGTGCGCCTCACGCCGGTGCTGGGGAGCGGGAAGGCCGCCGTGCAGAAGACCGGACGCCGCGGAACGCTGGAGGTGGAACTTCCCGCGCCCAACGATTACACGATGTACCGCTACGAACTGATCCGCTGACGAACCACAAATCCTGATAACAATGAAAACACCGATAAAATTCATCCTGTCATTTGCTCTGCTGCTGCTCGCGGCGGCCGACATCGCAGCCCAGGAGCTGATCACCAACGTTTACGGACGCGACGTGCAGTCGCTCAACGGAAAGTGGGACGCCATCGTCGATCTCTACGATCAGGGCCGCAAAAACAAGATCTACCTCAACCGCAAGCCGGAGGGAAAGACCGATTTCTACGAATATTCGTTCGACAACGGCCTGCGGCTCGACGTTCCCTCGGACTGGAACTGTCAGATGCCCGAGCTGAAATACTACGAAGGCACGGTGTGGTATGCCCGGCGGTTCGACGCCCCCGAGCAGGCCGGCCGGCGGCAGTTCCTCTATTTCGGAGCCGTCAGCTACCGCTGCCGGGTCTACCTCAACGGCGAGGAGATCGGCGCCCATGAAGGCGGATTCACACCCTTTGAGATCGAGGTGACGGGCCGCCTCAAGCCCGAAGGCAACTTTCTGGCCGTGGAGGTCAACAACACCCGCACCACGGACGCCATCCCGGCGATGGCCTTCGACTGGTGGAACTACGGCGGCATCACGCGCGACGTGATGCTCGTCAGCGTGCCCGACGCCTTTATCCGGGACTATTTCATCCGCCTCGGCAAGGATTCCGACGACCGGATCGACGCCGATGTGCAGCTGGCGGGCGCCGCTGCCGGAACGGCCGTACGGATCGAGATTCCCGAACTGAACGTAGACCGGACCGTCACTGCCGGAGCGACCGGTACGGCCTCGGCGTCGTTCCGGGTCAGGAGACTGCAACGCTGGTCCCCCGCCGATCCGAAACTTTACCGGGTGATCGTCTCCACGGACCGCGACCGGGTGGAGGAGTCGATCGGGTTCCGCAATATCCGCACCGAGGGCGAAGAGATCGTCCTCAACGGCTCGCCCGTGTTCCTCAAGTCGATCTCGTTCCACGAAGAGATCCCCCAGCGCATGGGCCGGGCACACTCCGAGGCCGACGCCGTGATGCTGCTCAGCGAGGCCAAGGCACTCGGCTGCAACATGATCCGTCTGGCGCACTACCCGCAGAACGAACATATCGTCCGGCTGGCCGAAAAGATGGGCTTCCTGCTCTGGGAGGAGATTCCCATCTGGCAGGGCATCGACTTCGCCAACGACCAAACCCGCGAAAAGGCGGGCCGCATGATCCGCGAGATGGTCACGCGCGACAAGAACCGCTGCGCCCTGACGTTTTGGGGCGTGGCCAACGAGACGCAGCCTTCCGGGCCGCGCAACGCCTTCCTGCGCCACCTGATCGCATGCTGCCGGGAGATCGACGACACGCGCCTGATCGTTGCGGCGTTCGATCTGGTGCGTTTCGACCGCCAGCGGCAGCTGTTCGTCATGGACGACCCGTTCATCGGGGAACTGAATGTCGTGGCCATCAACAAATACATGGGCTGGTATCACCCGTGGCCCCTCACGCCCGACAAGGCGGTGTGGGACGTGGCGCGCGGCAAACCGCTGATCATCTCCGAATTCGGCGGCGAGGCGCTCTACGGCCAGCACGGCCCGGCCGATGTGGCCAGCTCGTGGAGCGAGGAGTATCAGGAGGCCCTCTACCGCGACAACCTGCGCATGTTCGAGAACATCCCCAACCTGCGGGGCGTGTCGCCGTGGATTCTGTTCGACTTCCGCTCGCCGTTCCGCTTCCACCCCGCCAACCAGGAGGGCTGGAACCGCAAGGGGCTGGTTTCCGACCAGGGATACCGCAAGAAAGCGTGGTATCTGATGAAAGCCTATTACGACAAACACTAAAAGAAGATGAAGAAGTTTTTGACATACACGCTTCTCGGCGTCCTGCTCGCAGGCTGCGCCGGAGGCGGGCGGGAACCGCTGGAGACCGTCGTGGACAAGGCGCTGGCCGGCGCCGAGCGGCAGACGCTGCTGATGGCCGAGAAGTACAGTGCGCGCGAAGGCCGCCTGCCGCGCACGTGGGAGAACGGCGAGGACGTCTCGTCGGATTCGCGCTGGTGGTGCAGCGGCTTTTTCCCGGGCGTGCTGTGGTACGTCTACGAGAACGGCCGCAACCCCCGGGTGCTGGAATACGCCCGGATGTTCACCGCACGCGTCGAGCGGGAAAAACACACCACCGACAACCATGACGTGGGGTTCATGCTCTATTGCAGTTTCGGCAACGGACTGCGCCTCACGGGAGACAAGTCCTACGAGGAGGTGCTGCTCACCGGGGCGCGCTCGCTGGCGACGCGCTTCAAACCCGAAGTAGGGCTGATCCGCTCGTGGGACCATAACCGCGACAAATGGCAGTATCCGGTCATCATCGACAACATGATGAACCTCGAACTGCTGATGTGGGCCGCCGACCGTTCGGGCGACAAGTCGCTGCGCGACATGGCCGTATCGCATGCTGACAAGACGCTGAAACACCATTTCCGCCCCGACTTCAGCTCCTGCCACCTGGTCTCCTACGACACGATCTCGGGACAGCCCCATCTCAAGCAGACCCATCAGGGCCTCTCCGACTCCTCGGCCTGGAGCCGCGGACAGGCATGGGGACTCTACGGCTACACCTGCATGTACCGCCTCACGGGCGACGCCCGCTACCTCGAACAGGCCCGCGGCATCGCCGGATTCCTCATCAACCACAGGAACATGCCTGCCGACGGGATTCCCTACTGGGATTTCGACGCTCCGGCCCTCGCCTCCACGCCGCGCGACGCATCGGCGGCCGCAATCATGGCCTCGGCACTGGTCGAGCTGAGCGGCTTCGTGCCCGCAGCCGAAGGGGAGCGGTACATGGCTTTCGCCGAAAAGCAGATCCGCACGCTGGCCTCGCCCGAATACACCGCTCCGGCGGGTGAGAACGGAGGCTTCATTCTCCGGCACAGCACGGGAGCCTATCCCTTCTCCTCGGAGGTCGACGTGCCGCTCACCTACGCCGACTACTATTATCTGGAGGCGCTCACGCGCATCAAACGCCGATTGCAGCCATGACCGCCGTGAAAAAATACGCGCTGCTGCCGCTCTGCGGCCTGACCCTGTTCTGCGCCCGGGCGCAGATGCCCGCGACAAACTACGACGAATCGCAGGTTCCGGCCTACACGCTGCCCGACCCGCTGACAACCATCGCCGGCAAAAAGGTGACTGACGCCGAAACGTGGATTTCGGAACGCCGTCCCGAACTGCTGTCGCTGTTCGAAAGCGAGGTCTACGGAAAAGCCCCCGACCGCCCCGAGGGACTGCATTTCGAGGTCTTGTCCGAAGACCGCTACACGCTGGGCAACATGGCCACCCGCCGGGAGATCGCCGTCTACTTCACCGAGGACGACGCACATTTCATGACCATCCTGCTCTACATCCCCAACAAACGCACCGACGCCGTTCCGGTCTTTCTGGGGCTGAATTTCAAGGGCAACCACACGATCTGCGACGACCCGCTCGTCACGGAGTCGGTCTCGCGCATGAAGCCGCGCGAAGAGGGCGGCAGCGAAGTCCGCGCAAAAGGGTTCCCGCGCGCCGCGGCGGCATCGCGGTGGCCGGTCGAAATGCTGATCGCCAACGGCTACGGCCTCGCCACGATTTACCGCGGCGACATCGACCCCGACTACGACGACGGCTTCCAAAACGGCGTTCACCCGCTCTTTTACCGCGAGGGGCAGACCAAACCGGCCCCCGATGAATGGGGCACGATCGCAGCCTGGGCCTGGGGCTTGAGCCGCGCGATGGACTACCTCGAAACCGACGAGGATGTCGATGCCTCCCGCGTGGCGGTCATCGGGCATTCGCGGCACGGCAAAACGGCCCTTTGGGCCGCAGCCGTCGATCCGCGCTTCGCCATGGCCGTGTCGAACGACTCGGGATGCGGCGGCGCGGCGTTGTCGCGGCGTTGTTACGGCGAAACCGTAGCCAGGATCAACAGCCTCTTCCCGCATTGGTTTTGCGGGAACTTCAAACAGTATTCGGGCAACGAGGCGGCTTTGCCCGTCGACCAGCACGAACTGATTGCGCTGATAGCCCCGCGCCCGGTGTATATCGCCAGCGCCGTCGAGGACCGTTGGGCCGATCCGAAAGGCGAGTTCCTCGCGGGGGTCCACGCCACGCCGGTCTACGAGTTGTTCGGCCTGGAGGGACTTTCGGGAACGGAACTGCCCCAAACCGACGCGCCCGTGCTGTCGGGACACATCGGCCATCACGTCCGTTCGGGCGACCACGACATCACGCTCTACGACTGGCGGCAATTCGTGAAATTCGCGGACAAACACCTGAAACGATAATCTAAAACAACACCATACATGAAAAACCGGTTTATAAAACTGCTTCTCGCGGCCGTGCTGTTAGGCTCCCTCTCCCCGGCGGCCGCCCAGACCCGCGAAATGGACCTCTCGGGAGAGTGGAGGTTCCAGACGGACGTGATGGATTTCCGCAGGGGATCGCTTTCGCCGCGCTACAACCACCAACTCCAGGAGACCATCATGCTCCCCGGCATCACCGACGACTACAAAATCGGCTACAAATCGCCCTACCGCCATGTCGACCGCCTGACGCGCGTCTACGAGTACATGGGTCCGGCGTGGTATCAGCGCGACATCGAGTTCCCGGCCGACTGGAAGGGCAAGTGCATCTTCCTCTATTTCGAGCGCACCCACTGGCTCAGCTCGGTATGGGTCGACACCAAGGAGGTGAGCCGACTGGACTACATCAGCGTCCCCCACAACCACGACCTGACGGATTTCGTCACCCCGGGCAAGACGCACCGCATCACGGTGTGCATCGACAACCGGTTCCAGTACAACACCCACAAATGGAACCACGCCCACACGGAGTTCACGCAGATCAACTGGAACGGCATCCTCGGCGAGATGAAACTCGTGGCCGTAGACCCCGTTTACATCGACGACATGCAGCTGTATCCCGACCTCGCGACGAACAGCGTCAGGGTGGAGATGGCGATTGAAAACCACACCAAAAAGCCGTTCGAAGGCCGAGCGCAGTTCACCGTCACGGGCAGCGGGCTTGAGCTTACCCGCGAATTTCCCGTGAGCGGCGACGGGGAGAAGGTCAGCCTGAAGGAGACCCTCCAGCTGGGAAAGGAGGCGAAACTCTGGGACGAATTCAACCCGAACCTCTACACCGTGGAGTGCACGCTGCTGACCGGCGCCGGAAAAGAGTCCTTCGAACATAAGAAGTCGGCGACGTTCGGCATGCGCGAAGTGGCGCAGGGCCGCAACCACATCCTGCTCAACGGCCGTCCGCTCCACCTGCGCGGAACCGTCGAGAACGCCGTGTTCCCGAAAACGGGCCACGCCCCGGTCTGCGACGCCGAATGGGAGCGTATCATGCGCATCGTCAAGGACTACGGGCTGAACCACATCCGTTTCCACTCGTGGTGCCCTCCCGCCGCGGCTTTCCGCATGGCCGACCGCCACGGCGTCTACCTCGAAGTCGAGATGCCCATGTGGGGCAAGGACGCCGAGCCGGACGAAGCGCGCTACGACTTCTTCCGCCGCGAGATGCGCGCCATCCTCAAGGAGTACGGCAACCACCCCTCGTTCGTCCTCTACTGCAACGGCAACGAGATCACCGGCAACTTCGACTTCATCGAGGAGTTGACCGCCGACGGCCGCAAACTCGACACGCGGCATCTGTACAGCGGTTCGACGGCCCGCACGCGCGTCCCGTCCGACCAGTATTACGTCTCGCAGCAGACCAACAAAGGTCCCGTGAAGGTCTACGAGGGACGGCCCTCGACCGACTGGGACCGCAGCAAGGAGTCGGACGTGGACGTTCCGGTCATTTCCCACGAGTCGGGCCAGCGGTGCGTCTATCCCGACTTCCGCGAGATCGGGAAATACACGGGACCGGTCGAGGCCCGAAACTTCGAACTGTGGCGCGAGATGCTCACCGCCAACGGCATGGGCGATCAGGCCCACGACTTCTTCCGGGCCTCGGGCGCGCTGACCGTCGTGGAGTACAAGGCCGTGATCGAGGCGCTGCTCCGCTCGTCCAAATCGGCCGGATTTCAGCTCCTGTCGCTCAACGACTTCCCGGGCCAGGGTTACGCCCCGGTGGGTGTGCTCGATCCGTTCTGGGACTCCAAGGGCCTGGTGACGCCCGAGGATTGGCGGGCCTTCTGCGCGCCGACCGTGGCGCTGCTCCGCTACCCGAAAAGCGCCTGGTTCGAAGACGAAACCTTCACGGCAAAGGCCGAGATCTACAACTTCGGCGCGGCGGCGCTCAAAAATGCGAAAATCCGCTGGTCGATCACCGACGGCAGCGGGAAAGCCATCGCCAAGGGCAGTCTGAAATCGCAGACCGTAGGCACCGACGGCGTGTTCCCCGTCGGGGAGTTCTCCGCTCCGCTCGGCAAGGTGCGAGGCCCGCAGAAGCTGACCGTGCACCTGAACGTCGGTGAAAAGACAAGCAACAGCTGGGACATCTGGGTCTATCCGCGCAACGCACAGCTGATGCAGTCGGATACGGAGGTGCTCTACACGACGGAGTTCGGCGAGCAGGCCAAACAGTACCTCGCCGCGGGGAAGAAAGTCGTCCTGACCCCCGCGCCGAACAAGGTCAAGGGGCGCAAATCGACCTTTCACAACCATTTCTGGAACCCGATCATGTTCGCCTGGGCGCCGATGACCATCGGCTGTCTGATTCACGCCGAGCAACCCGTGTTCGCCGACTTCCCGACCTCATACCACACCGACTGGCAGTGGTGGGACATTCTGGAGAACGCCAAGGTGATCGAGATGCAGCAGACCCCGCGCCAGCTGCGGCCCTTCATCCAGGTGATCGACAGCTTCGACAACAACGAAAAACTCGGCATCGGCTTCGAGGCCCGCGTCGGCGGCGGCAAACTGCTCGTGCTGGCGGTCGACACGAAAAAGAAGATGGACCAGCGCCCCGCCACGCGCCAGCTGCTCGAAAGCATCGACCGCTACGTCCGCAGCGACCGGTTCGCTCCCGAGGTCACACTCGACGAGTCGTTCATCACCTCCTTCATGCGCTAAAACCGCACGATTATGAACAAGATCTGTCTACTGCTCTGCTGCCTGCTGCCCGGCCTGTTCCGGACAGGGGCGCAGGAGCTGAAAATGACCGAATGCGCCCCTCTGACGCAGATTTACGGCGAGGTCTGCGAGTCCGACGAACTGCTTCCTATGGGCGATGTGGGGGTGGAATTCGGATACGTCCTCTACCAGGCCGCAATCACCGTTCCCGCAGGGGAGGCCGCGCTCGAACTGGAAAACGTGCGGGACTATGCCGCGGTTTACCTCGACGGCGTGTTTCAGGGAACCCTGACCGACAACCGAAAAACGCTGGTCCTGAAGGCAGAAACCGGCCAGCACACATTGCAGCTCTACGTCGAAAACATCGGCCGCATCACCTACGGCCCGGAGATTCTCGACAACTCGAAAGGACTCTTCGGCGAAGCCCGCCTCGCCGGCGAAACGATCGCCGGCTGGACGATCACCCCGCTCGAAGTGCGCGACGCCGATCCCGAAACCCTCGAGTTCGAAGCCCTCGGCCCGTGCAACACGCCCTGTTTCCGGCGCGGGCAGTTCGACCGTGCGGCGCACGAAGGAGCCGTTTACCTCGACGTGTCGGGATGGGGCATGGGCGAGGTGTGGATCAACGGCCACTACCTCGGCTCGTTCTGGGACGAGGAGAAACAGCAGTCGATCCTCATTCCGGCCGAAATCCTCGCCGAAAAAGGGAACCGCATCGTGGTTTTCGACCTCAAAAACAACGACCCCGGCGCAACGATGCGCCTCTCGAACAAACCCGTGTTCAAATAACAAGCACAACCTATGAAGAAAATAACCGTTATCGCTCTGCTGCTGGCCGCCGCCCTCGGGGCGCAGGCCCGGAACGGGAGCGGAAAGCCCGCCTACAAGGACGCCGGACGCCCCGTCGAAGAGCGCGTCAGCGACCTGCTGTCGCGGATGACCCTCGAAGAGAAGGTCATGCAGCTCAACCAGTACACGCTCGGCCGCAACGACAACGCCAACAACGTGGCCGATCCGGTGGACAAGATTCCCGCCGAAATCGGCTCGCTCATCTACTTCGACACCTCACCCGAGCTGCGCAACCGGCTTCAGAAAAAAGCCATCGAGCAGTCGCGGCTCGGAATCCCCGTGCTGTTCGGCTACGACGTGATCCACGGTTTCCGCACCACTTACCCCATTTCGCTGGCCCAGGCCTGCTCGTGGAATCCCGCACTGGTGAAGCAGGCCGCCGAAGTGGCCGCACAGGAGGCGCGGATGTCGGGCGTCGAGTGGACCTTCTCGCCGATGATCGACGTGGCGCGCGACGGCCGCTGGGGCCGCGTCTCGGAGGGCTACGGCGAAGACCCCTACGCCAACGCCGTCTACGGAGTGGCGGCGGTCGAAGGCTACCAGGGCGACAACCTCGCCGACTCCCGCCGCGTGGCCGCCTGCCTCAAGCATTTCGTCGGCTACGGTGCCTCGGAGGCCGGCCGCGACTACGTCTACACCGAAATCTCGCGTCAGACGCTCTGGGACACCTACATACCGCCCTACCAGGCGGGCATCGAGGCCGGAGCCGCTACGGTGATGAGCTGCTTCAACGACATCAGCGGAACGCCCGGCACGGCCAACCCCTACATCCTGACCGAGGTGCTCAAGGAGCGCTGGGCGCACGACGGATTCGTCGTCTCGGACTGGGCCGCCATCGAGCAGCTGCGCTCGCAGGGCGTGGCCGCCGACCGGAAGGAGGCCGCCGAAAAGGCCTTCAACGCGGGTGTCGAAATGGACATGATGAACCGCTGTTACGACGCCCATCTGGCCGCCCTGGTCCGCGAAGGCAAGGTCTCGCAGGAGAAACTCGACGAGGCCGTGCGGCGCGTTCTGCGGCTGAAATTCCGGCTCGGGCTGTTCGAACGCCCCTACACCCCGGAGTCGGAGGAGACGGACCGGTTCCTGCTTCCCGCGAGCCTCGCCGTCGCCGAGCGGCTCGCCGAGGAGTCGATGGTGCTGCTGAAAAACGAGAACAACACGCTGCCGCTGAAAGCCGCCCGCCGCATCGCGGTCATCGGCCCGATGGCGCAGAACCGGCTGCACCTGCTCGGCGCGTGGTCGGCACACGGCCGCGAAGAGGACGCGGTGAGCCTCTTCGCCGGGCTGGAAAACGAATACCGGGGCCGCGCCGAACTGCTCTACGCCCGGGGCTGCGACTTCGACGGCGAGGACCGCTCCGGATTCCGTGAGGCTGTCGCCGCGGCCGCGGCTGCCGACGTGGTGGTCCTCTGCCTCGGGGAGAAAAAGCAGTGGAGCGGCGAGAACGCCTCGCGCTCGACGATCGCGCTTCCCGAAATCCAGGAGCAGCTGGCCGCCGAACTGGCCCAGACCGGAAAACCGCTGGTCTTGGTTCTGTCCAGCGGCCGGCCGCTGGAGCTGTGCCGCCTCGAACCCCTCTGCGGGGCCATGGTGCAGATGTGGCAGCCCGGCATCCGGGGCGGAAACCCCCTGGCGGGAATTCTGTCGGGGAGGATCAACCCCTCGGGACGCCTCGCCATGACGTTCCCCCGCTCGACGGGCCAGATTCCGATCTACTACAACCGCCGCCAGAGCGGCCGCACCCATCAGGGCAAATATCAGGACATCCCCAGCACGCCGCTCTATGAATTCGGACACGGCTTGAGCTATACGACGTTCGAATACGGCGACCTGCGCCCGTCGGCAACCACGCTGCGCCGCGGGGAAAAGGTGACGGTCGAGGTCTCCGTGACCAACACGGGCGGCATGGACGGCGCCGAGACGGTTCACTGGTTCATATCGGACCCTGTGTGCCGCATCTCACGCCCCGTCAGGGAGTTGAAACACTTCGAGAAACAGCCGATCCGCCGCGGCGAGACCCGCACGTTCCGGTTCGAGATCGACCCCGAAAAGGATTTGAGTTTCACGGACGGCAACGGCAACCGGTTCCTCGAACCGGGCGACTACTTCATCCTCGTAAAGGACAAAAAGGTGAAACTGACGCTGACGGACTGACCCCCGCTCCCATTAAAGGACAGAGCTGTAACCTGAAAAGTTACAGCTCTGTCCGTATCAGGCCGCAGTCACCCGGAGAACGGGACGCCCCACCGATTCGCAGGAAAGCCGCCCCCTCACAGGCCCTTTGTCCACACGGGTACGGGCTGGGGCGAGGTGGTCGGGCCGAAGACCTTCAGACGACCGTCTTCGGTCACCTCCATCGGGTCGATGAAGACCATGCGCGCATCGCCCGTCGGGGCCGTCCGGCCGTGGTAGACGCAGTACATCCCGCCGCCGGGAAGCTTCAGAACCATATTGTGCCCCGTTCCCGTGACCTCGCCGCCCTTGTCCGCATTCTTCTCGAGGACCGGATTGTCCGACGATTTCACGAAGGGACCCAGCGGCGAACCGGCCGTAGCATAGCCCACCGCATAATGCTGCCCGCCGTAGAAATTGGCGGAATACATCATGTAATAGGTCCCGTTTTCCTTGAAGGCGTACGACCCCTCGGTCCAGCGCCGGTTGACCTCTCCGGCGGTGACCGAACGGCTCTCCCACCCGGTTTGCGGGTCGGAGGCAGACTGCGGGGGCGTCAGCAGAGCGACCGGCTCGCCGATGACGCCGCTGAAATCGGGCTTCATCTCCACACCGTACACCCAGCTCTCCTCGATCTCGTCGAAAAGCCCCTTGTCGCGCGCCCACGCCGAAAGCTCGCTTTCGACGGGATGCTTGTAACAGCAGCGCGAATAATAGAGATACACCCGGCCGTCATCGTCCCACAATACGTTGGCGTCGATCACCGGATAGCCGGGATCGAACACCGGACGGTCATACAAGTCGGAAAAGGGACCCGACGGCGAATCGGCAACCGCCACCCCGATGCGGAACGTTTCGAGGTCGCCGTTCGGGTTATGCCGCCAGTTGGCACTGAAAAACAGGTAATAGCGGCCGTTGCGTTCATACACTTCGGGCGCCCAGAAGCAGTCGGTTCCCCATGCCGAGGCATTGCCGTCGTAGACGACATCGCCCTTCTGCCAGGTAACGAGGTCGTCCGAGACGCAGACGCGAAAACCCCGGATGTCGCCGCTCGTTCCGTACATATAGAATTTTCCGTCAGCGGCGTGGAGGATGAACGGGTCGCCGAACGCAACGTCGAGCGGATTACGATATGCAGGCGAGTCGCATCCGAGCAGGATCGCCGGCAGGAAGAAGATGAGCAGTTTTTTCATACAGGTTATTTGAATGGTTTGAATCCGTCGTAAAATGCCATTTGGCGCGTACTCCGACAAAATTATTCGTTTTATCCGATTTTCAGCCATGCCGCCACCCGATGGGCCGCAATTGATCAAAGAGTTATACATTATGGAAATATTTTTCCATTTTGCGCCGGGCCGGACACCTATCTTTGCAGGGTCCGGAGACTCCGAAGCCCGTTCGTCCGCGGCCCTCATCCCCGGTCCCAACCTTAAATCTTACGACCTATGAAACGATTGCTTCCATTAATCGCGACGTTGTTCGCCATCGCCTGCTGTGCGGCGCAAAACCTCCGAAAAGTGCCCCTGGCCGATCCTTTCATCCTGCTTTACGACGGGGTGTATTACGCCTATGGCACAGGCGCCGGAAGCGGCATCGAGGTGTGGACATCCCGCGACCTCTCCACGTGGGAGAGGGCCAAAGGCAACGCCCGCGACGGACTGGCCCTGCACCGCACGGATGTCTGGGGCGAAAAATGGTTCTGGGCTCCCGAGGTCTATCGGCTGAATGACAAATTCTACATGTATTTCACGGCCGAAGAGCACATCTGCGTCGCCACCTCCGACTCGCCGCTGGGTCCTTTCGTACAGGAGAAGCGGCAACCGATGATCGCCGATGAAAAGTGCATCGACAACACGCTGTTCATCGACGACGACGGCCGGGCGTACATGTATTTCGACCGGTTCAACGACGGGCTGAATATCTGGGTCGTCGAGCTGGAAGACGACTGCACGACGCTGAAAAAAGAGACGATGCGCCCCTGCATCCATGTTTCGCAGGAGTGGGAAAAGGTCTGGCCCCGCGTCAACGAAGGCTGCTTCGTGATCCGGCGGAACGGCACTTACTACATGACCTATTCGGCCAACAGCTACGAAAGTCCCTTCTACGGCATCGGCTGCGCCACGGCCGACTCGCCGCTGGGCCCCTGGACCAAATACGACCGCAATCCGCTGTTGCAGAATCCCGGCGAACTGGTCGGCGTCGGGCACAGCGCCCTGTTCCGGGACAAGGCGGGCAACCTGAAGATCGTTTTCCATGCCCACAAAAGCAAAGGCGCGATCCATCCGCGGGAAATGTATATCACCGACGTGCGTTTCCGCCCCGTCGAGGGCGGCTGCCGGATGGAGATCGACCCCGGATACTCGCCGGCCCTGATCGCTGAATGAACGACGCCCGGATGCAGCATGTGCATCCGGGCATCGTTTTTACAGGAGGGCGAAACCGGCCTCGCGATCAATAGAACGTCCCTTTCGGGGCGAAAATCGCATACCCGAAATTGAAGGTCAGGTACATGTTGCGCCAGTTTTTCAGGTCGTATTTCGTCAGCGCGAGGCTCACGGGACCGATCGGCGTGTGGTAGACCAGCGACGCCTCGGCGATATAATGCCAGCGCTCGTCGGGATTCTTCAGGGGGTTGAAGTCCCGTTTTTCACGGAACATGGTGTAGAACCCCGTCCGGAAGAAGCAGTTGGGCAGCAGGTCGAAGGTCGGCATCAGGCCCCACGCCGCAAAGCGTTTGCCCCGGAAATCGGGCATGTAGATCATCCGGGCATGCGGCACGGGCGCATAGTCGGGCATCGACATCAGGGTCGCGGATTCGGTCCGGAACCGCGGATGGTTGGTCCACACGGCATCGACGTTCAAACCGAACGAGAACCAGCTGACGCCCGGCACATCGAAGAACTTGTCCCACGAAAAACGCCCTCCGAACCACTGTCTGGTTTCGCGCGAAACGAAGTCTTTCGCATCGTAGGGCTGGTATTTGTCGCGTCCGGCGACATAGATGGCCGAGAGATGCAGTTCGGAGCCGCGGCGGGGATAGAGGAACTTGTCGAGCGTATTGCGGGCGACCCCGGCCCGCAGGCCGAAGAACGAGAAGCGCGAATGGTCGGTGTCGTCGGCGAACAGCACGTCCGAATCGTAGCGGTAGTTGACGTGTCCGGCGTTGGCGCGCAGCGTCAGGAGGCTGCGGTGGGTCAGCGGCATCCCCACGCCCGTCGAAAAGAAGCTCTCGCTGTTCTTGACCTGCTGGGCGTTGCGGACCTTGGTGACGTTGCCGAAATAGCCGTGGCGGAAATTCCGGACCGCGAAATTGTAGGAATAGTCGAGGAATATCGGCTTCCACGCATAGAAATCCGTCCGGCCCCCGATCGCTCCCCAGGTGTAGATCGGCCCCAGGTAGAGGTCTGCGCCCAACTGCTGCGCGACGCGGCCGATGTTCTTGTAATTGATGCCGATATAGGCCTGGTTGAAGGCCGTCGAGGAGATGTTTCCCCCGAGGATGATCTTGAAATTGGGCCGCGTGCCGAACTTGGCCTCGAACGAATAACGTTCCCGGACGGAGTCGTAGCGCACGGTGGGGAAGTCCATCGTGAAATCGCCGCCGGCAAGCACCTCGAAGAGATTGTCTTTCAGCTCCTCGAAGCCCATCGGCCGCTGAATGCCCGGCGTGCGGCGGTCCACCTGCACGAAATCGCGGATATACTCCCGCTGGGCGCGCTTCAGCCCTTCGAGTTTGTAGTCGTCGAAGACCAGCGGCGGACACTTGGCGCGGAACGCCTCGCGACGCCCGGCGTAGTAGGCCGAGTCGCGGCGTTCGGCGACTTTCTCCAACAGCTGCGGCATGGCCGCCACGGCGTCCTCATAACCTGCGTTCATAATCGCCTCGGCCTGGTCGAAATCGAGCATGTTGACCCCCACGGCGCGGCGGATCGTGACGCTGCGCTCCTCGGGCAGCGTGTAGTCGGTATCGTGCATGGCCAGCATGAAAGCCTGGTCCATGATGTTGCTCTCCTCGCTGGGCGGGGTGTTGCCCTCGGTGCAGATCGAGCCGACGATCAGATCGGGCCGGAAATCTTCGTCGAGGGGTTTCCACGGGAAGTTGTCGTAGATGCCGCCGTCGTAGAGCAGCATCGAGTCTTTCACCATCGGCTTGAACACCAGCGGAATGGACATCGACGAGCGGACCGCCTCGCTCAAATCCCCCTCGCGCAGGACCACCGGCCCGCGGTGGTTCAGGTCGCTGGCCACGCAGAGGAACGGAACCATCAGGCGGTCGAAATCACCGTCCGCAGCGGCCGTCGCCGGGGCGAACAGCTCCGTGAGAGCCATGTCGATCTGCGTCGAGGAGATCAGGTTCCGGGGTACGCGCAGCCGCTTCCCGGAGGGACTCTCGACGTCGATGCGCAGGCTCAAAAACGCGGGATTGCTCCCCACCTGCCGGTAATAGGCCATGTATTTGTTGGGGTCGATGCGCCCCGAGACCCACTCCTTGACCACCCCCGAGTTGACGATCGCACGCATTTCGGCCGGGGAATATCCTGCGGCGTACATCGCGGCGATGATCGAGCCCATCGAGGTCCCGGCCACATAATCGATCGGCACGCCGTTCTCTTCGAGCGCCTCCAGGACGCCGATGTGGTAAAGCCCCTTCGCGCCGCCGCCGCTCATCACGACCCCTACCTTCTGGGCCGCAGCAGGGAGCGCCGCCAGCAGCAGCATCCCGACAAATGAGCCGATTTTACGCAACATATCTCAATTTTTTTATAACTTTGCACGTTACTACGATGTCGTTCAAAAGTAGACAAAAAAGAAACACGATCAAAATATGACTGACAAAATCAATGAGCTCCTGCGACGTGTCGAGGAGTTTAAGCCGAAAGCCGCCGCCGAAATCGAGGAGTTCCGCATCCGGATTCTCGGCAAGAAAGGCGAGTTGACCGCCCTGATGGAGGAGTTCAAGACGGTAGCCCCCGAACTGAAACGCGAACTGGGCCAGCAGTTGAACCGTCTCAAAAACGAGGCCACGGAGCGCATCAACGCGCTGCGCGAGCAGTTGCAGAACGCCGCGGCCGACGAGGCCTCGTCGTCGGGCGACCTGACGCGCCCCGGCACGGCCGAGCACCTCGGTTCGCGCCACCCGATCTCGCTGGTGAAAAACCAGATCGTCGAGGTCTTTTCGCGGCTGGGCTACACCGTGGCCGACGGACCCGAGATCGAGGACGACTGGCACGTCTTCTCGGCCCTGAACTTCCCGCCCGAGCACCCGGCACGCGACATGCAGGACACGTTCTTCATCGAGAAGGACCCCGACATCCTGCTGCGCACGCACACCTCGTCGATCCAGGTCCGCACGATGGAGCGTCAGAAACCGCCCATCCGCGTCATCTGCCCGGGCCGTGTGTTCCGCAACGAGGCCATTTCGTACCGCGCGCACTGCATCTTCCATCAGATCGAAGGACTTTACATCGACGAGGGCGTCTCGTTCGCCGACATGAAGCAGTCGTTGCTCTACTTCGCCAAGGAGGTCTTCGGCGAGCAGGCCGTGATCCGCATGCGCCCATCGTACTTTCCCTTCACCGAACCGTCGGCCGAGGTCGACGTGTCGTGCAACCTCTGCGGCGGCAAGGGCTGCAACGTCTGCAAGGGCACGGGATGGCTCGAAATCATGGGTTGCGGCATGGTGGACCCGAACGTATTGAAAGCCAATAATATCGACCCCGAGAAATATTCCGGATTCGCCTTCGGCATGGGTATTGAACGCATCGCCATGCTCAAGTACGGCGTGAAGGACCTGCGTCTCTATTTCGAAAACGACGTGCGGTTCCTCCACCAGTTCGACGAAGCGCTCTAAACCCCCTGACGCCCATGAAACGCCTCACAGCGACAACGGTCCTCTGCCTTCTGCTCTTCTCCGCGGCGTTCGTCACGGGAAAGGGTCCCTCGGCGGCGCCCGAATACCCCGATTCGCTGCGCAGCGTATGGCTCTACACCGAAGGCGTCAAGCAGAATGCCATCGCCGGAGACTCGGTGCGCGCCCGGGAGCTGTTCCTCGAGGCGATCCGCAACGACTCGACCTACGCCCCGGCCTACTACGAACTCGCGGCGAACGGCATGTACGCCACGCCCGACGAGGCCGTGGAACTGGCCCGGAAGGCTTTCCGGCTCGACACGACGAACAAGTGGTATCACCAGTTCTACGGACAGGCGCTCATCTATGCCGGGCGTTACGACGAGGCGCTGAAGGTCTATCGCCGCCTGCAAACGGAGAACCCGAAAGACCCCGACAACTACCGCATTCTGGCGGCCCTCTACGAGCAGAAGCAAAGTCCCGTCATGGCCCTCGTGACACTCGATTCGGCCGAACTGCGCTTCGGACGCATTCCCGTGCTGAGCGCCATGAAACGGCGTCTGCTGGTGGCGACGAACCAGATCGACAAAGCCGTGGTCGAAGCCCGGGCGATGGTCGAAGCCGCCCCCTATGAGGCGCAGTGCCACGTGGTCCTCGGCGACCTCTACGCCATCGCCAAGAAGGATTCGCTGGCCCGCGCCGAATACGACCGCGCGTTGCAGATCGACTCCACAAACGTACAGACGCTGATGGCGCTGGCCGATTTTCACGCCGGACGGCAGGATTACCGGGCGCTGCTGGCCGTCACGCGGCAGTTGTTCCAATCCGACGAACTGCCGCTCGAAACCAAGATCAAACGCTTCGGGCAGTTCACCTCCGACACGCGCTTCTACCGCGAATATTACTTCCAGCTGAACGACCTGGCCTCGACGCTGGCCATCCGCTATCCCGACGACAAGCGCGTCGTGGAGCTTTACGCCGGCCACCTGATCGCTTCGGGCGAACTGGAGCAGGCCCTCGCGCTCTACAAGAGCCACCTCGCCGACCAGCCTCCCGCGGAGGAGTATTTCCGGGCGGTGATCGACATCGAAAGCTACCTCCAGCACCCCGACTCGGTCGACAAATACGTCACCCGCGCCCTGGAGCTGTTCCCCGCGAAGGTCGATTTCCACCTCTCCAAAGGGCATGTGATGAGCAACTCGAAGCAGTACGTCAAAGCCATCGGCGCCTACAAGGGGGCGTTGCGCCATGCCGACACGGATTCGCTGCGCAGCGTGATCTGGGGCATGATCGGCGACGCCTGGCATCAGAAGGCCGAGGCCGGAGAGCCGAACCTGGAGGAACGCCTGCCCCTGCAAACGGGTCTGCTCGGCAAAAAGGGCATTGCCCGCAAAGCCATGAAAGAGTGCTACAAGGCCTATGAGCGAAGTCTGCGCTACTGGCCCGACAACACAATGGTGCTCAACAACTACGCCTATTTTCTCTCGCTCGAGGAGCGCGATCTGGAACGGGCGCTCACCATGTCGAGCCGCGTCGTGGCGCTCACCGACAACAACCCCACCTACCTCGACACACACGGCTGGGTGCTCTTCAAGCTGGGACGCACGGACGAAGCCAGGAAGATTCTGCAAAAAGCCGTGGCGCTCGACGGACAGAAAAGCCCCGAACTGATGGTTCACTACGGTGACATCCTGCACCTCCTGGGCGAGCAGTTCATGGCTGAAATCTACTGGCGGAGGGCGCTTGAAAAGGGTTACGACGCCCGGCAGATCGAACAGCGGCTGAAACAACCCGCCGTCAAAAAGCCCGAACCCAAAGAATAGCCCTGCCATGAGACCGCTCCGCATCCTGACCCTTGCGTTCCTGCTCTTCACCCTCACCGCCGCCGCACAGACCGACCGCCGCATCGAGGAGCAGAAACGGGTCATCGCGGCCCTCGAAAAGCGGATCGCCACCGAAGAGCAGGAGATTTCGAAGATCCAGAAGGGCCGCACGGCCACCGAGGAACGGGTGCGCCGCCTGGCGCGCCAGATTGATTCGCGCAACCAGCTGCTCGACGAGACCGAAAAGCAGGCGCGCCTCCTGCGCGGAGAGATCGCCCGCACGGACAGCGTGGCCGGGAACCTTTCGGCAAAGCTCGAACGCGACCGCGCGCAGTACGGCGAAATGGTGTGCGAAGCCTACCGCAACTACAAGCACAACAACTACCTGACCTATATCTTCTCCTCGCGCGACTTCACGGACGTGGCGCGCAAGATCACCGCCCTGCGCGAGGTCGCCTCGCTGCGCGAACGCAAACTGCGCGACATCGAGGCGCTGACCGCCGAGGTCCGCACCGAAAAGGAGACGCTCGACCGCCGCAAGCGGTCGCTCGACTCGGTGACGCGCAGCCTCTCGGCGCAGCGCGAGAAACTCCAGCGCGACGCCCGCAACGCCAAGGCCAGCATCCGGTCGATGTCGCAGAAGGAAAAGACGGCCCTGCAACGCAAAATCGCACAGGAGCAGCAGCTCGACGTGGCCATCGGCGAACTGCGCAAGCTGACCAAAGGCAACACCGAGGGCGCTTCGTTCTCGGCGAAAACCTCCGGGCTGCGTCTCCCGGTGACTGCCGGACGCGTGAAGCGCTACAAGGAGAACATGGCCGAGATCACCGGTCCGAAGGGAGCGCACGTCATCTCGATCTACGACGGCAAGGTCGTCGACGTGAAGCGCAACCGCATCACCAACAAATACGACGTTTACGTCGCTCACGGCGAATACATAACCTCCTATGCCAACATAGGGACGATCTGCGTCGAGAAGGGCCAGAAAGTGGCAAGAAACGCACAGATAGGAACCATCGGCTCGGCGGTCAACGTGATGACGATGGAAACCGAATACAAACTCGTCTTCGGCATCTACCCGCCCAACCCCGGACAGAAGATGCGGGCGGAGGAGTGTTTCCGAAAATAAAACCGCCGTTTCATGCGGTTCCGTGCGGTGGCCGGCACGCCGTCCGCCCCGGGACGGACAACGACATAACAACAACGAAAAAAAATGGCTGTCAGATACTTTACCGACGACTGCACCTACCGACTCCCGCAAAAGCGCCTCACGGCACGATGGCTGCACGAAGTGGCCGCAGGGGAGGGCTACGCGCTGGGCGACGTCACCTATATTTTCTGCTCGGCGCAGCGGCTGCTGGAGATGAACCGCCAATACCTCGGGCACGATTACTTCACCGACGTCATCACGTTCGATTACAGCGACCGCAAAGGCGCACGGATCGTCTCGGGCGACATCTTCATCGACGTCGAGACCGTTGCCGACAACGCCCGCCAGTACGGCGCGACGACCTTGCAGGAGATGCGCAGGGTAGTGGTCCACGGGGTGCTGCACCTCTGCGGGCAGGGCGACAAAACGCCCCGCACCAATGCACAGATGCACCGAAAGGAGGACAAATACCTGAAATTCTGGGAGGACCCCCGGCAGTGACCTCGATGAAACACGCCCGATTTATCGCAGCGACCGTCCTCGCGGCTCTCCTGCTGGCCGGATGTACGGGCCGCCGCACGGCCGGAGACGCCGCAGACAAGGCTTCCGCCGGCGACGGCACGTCCGAAACCGCAGTTTCCACGCCGGACCCGACAGGAGAGGAGACGCCGGCAGGGGAGAGGTCTCCGCTCGCCGCATCCCGTACCTGGACCGGCCGCGACGGCAGCAGCAAACGGTGGGGACCCTTCGTGGAGAACGACACGACGTTTCTCTTCGTCCACGAGTACCTTATCGGCAGCGACACGAACCGCTATAAGGTCTTTATCCGAAAAGGTCCGCAGCCGAACGACATTCCCAATTTTGCAAGCCTTTCGCCGCAGAACGAGTCGGCATGGAAGGATTTCACCGACCTGCTGCACACGCTCAAGAAACGCCGTCCCGGGCCGCTTGCACACCATGCGGCGCTGGCCGGACTTCCGCACAGCTGGACGCCGGTCCGCTCTTTCCGGGGGAGCTACTACGTAAACTGTTTCAATCCCTATCCGGTGTGGATTTCGGATTCGCTTTTCGTCCGTCAGACAATGGACGGCCCGCGGCCCTCACGCATCAGCGCGGCGGAACGCATCGCCCCGACGCATTACCGCCTCCGGACAACGGCCGGAGACGCCGGCATCGACCGGGTGGACATATACCTTGTGGACACCGTGTGCAGGATGGCTGTGTTCGCCTTCAGCAATGACCGGAAAACAGAACGGTTTCAGTCGCTTTATGTTCCCTTTGAAACGGGACTTGAGATGGATATGATCGACTTTCACTCGCTGGAACTGCCCGACGAGAGCGAGGTGGAGTGGGACGAAACCGACTTCGAAGCGTTGATTTCCGGAGTCGTACCACTCCGGGAGACAGATCCGAAAACAGACAAAACGAATAACGAATGACACTCGATTACGACATTATCGTCATCGGCGGAGGACACGCCGGATGCGAAGCCGCCTCGGCCGCCGCACGGCTCGGCTCGCGCACGCTGCTGCTCACGATGGACATGGCCAAACTGGCTGCCATGTCGTGCAACCCGGCAGTCGGAGGAGTAGCCAAAGGTCAGATTGTCAGAGAGATAGACGCATTAGGCGGCCAAATGGGCCGTATCACCGACCTCACGACCATTCAGTTCCGGATGCTCAACCGGTCGAAGGGTGCGGCAATGTGGAGCCCCCGGGCGCAATGCGACAAAACCCGTTTTTCGGAGGAGTGGCGTCGCACGCTCGAAAACACCTGGAACCTCTATATCTGGCAGGACGCCGCGACCGAACTGCTGTTCGCCCCGGCTCCGGAAACAAACGCGGCGCCGTCGGACAATCTGCCCGACGAAACCACAACGTCGTTCAATTCCGCGCCCGGCACGATTTCTTCGGCAGCCGAATCGGATGCGGATTCAGATCCGACACTCCGAAATGCACCGTCGGCCGCCGGAAAACTCGCCATCCGGGGCGTTCGGACCCGCATGGGCGTCGAATTTTCCTGCCGGAAAGTCATACTCACCTCCGGCACATTCCTCGGAGGAGTGATGCACTGCGGAGCCTCGCACGCCGAGGGCGGCAGGGCGGGGGACGCCGCTTCGCACGGCATTACGGAGAGTCTCCGGGCCATCGGTTTCGAGACCGGACGCATGAAGACCGGAACCCCGGCGCGCCTCGACGCCCGGACCATCGATTTCGAAATCCTCGAACCACAATACGGCGACGAAAACCCCGCCAAATTCTCCTTTTCACCCGAAACGAAACCGATCAAAGAGCAGCTTCCCTGCTTTCTGGTCTACACTTCGAAAGAGGTTCACGACATCCTCCGCACCGGATTCGACCGGTCGCCGCTGTTCAACGGCACGATCTGCGGCATCGGTCCGCGCTACTGCCCGTCGATCGAGGACAAACTCCGCACCTTTGCCGACAAAGACCAGCACCAGCTCTTCCTGGAACCCGAAGGCAGTTCGACCAATGAATATTACCTGAACGGCTTTTCGTCGTCTCTGCCCTGGGAAGTTCAATGGAAAGCCCTGCACAAAATCCGCGGATTCGAGGATCTGCACATTTTCCGGCCCGGATACGCCATCGAATACGACTATTTTCCGCCTACACAGTTGCACCATTCACTCGAAACGAAACTGGTTTCGGGTCTTTACTTCGCCGGGCAGGTCAACGGTACGACGGGATATGAGGAAGCGGCAGCGCAGGGCCTGATAGCGGGCATCAATGCCCACCGGGCAATGAAAGGGGAGAGTCCGGTCGTTCTGAAACGCGACGAAGCCTATATCGGCGTACTGATCGACGACCTGGTGACCAAAGGCGTCGACGAACCCTATCGCATGTTCACCTCCCGGGCCGAATATCGCATTCTGCTCCGACAGGACAACGCCGACATCCGTTTGACTCCGCTGGGATACAAAACAGGTCTGATTTCGCAAAAACAATACGATCATTTCACCAAAAAAAACACACTCGTAGAATCGCTTATTTCATTCGCCCGCGAACAGAGTGTCAAAGCAGCCGAAATTAACGACTATTTAAAATCGGTCGATTCAGAGCCTTTATCGCAGGGAAGAAAGCTTTACGACATTCTGATGCGCAATAACGTCACATTCGATTCGCTGCAAAACGCACTGCCCAAACTGCGGAAATTCATCGCGGCAAACGAAATAACTCCCGAAGCGATCGAAGAGGCGGAAATCCAAATCAAGTATAAAGGATATATCGAACGCGAAAAATTCATCGCAGAGAAATTGCGACGCCTCGAAAACATCCGAATTCCGGAAAATTTCGATTTTCATTCGATGCAAGCGCTGACAATCGAAGCCCGTCAAAAACTCTCCCGCATCCGACCCGAAACGATCGGTCAGGCATCACGAATTCCCGGAGTTTCACCTGCCGACGTCAATGTATTGCTTGTAAAATTCGGGCGATAGGGTATAATGTTCCACGTGGAACAAGCGCAAGAAAAACACACCGGATACCCACACAAAACAACTAATATTAAAAAGCCACTCCTTCGGGAGTGGCTTTTTAATATCAATATTTTACTATTTTACAGCACAACCGTACACCAGTCGTATTTATCCTCCGCACGACCATACTGAATATCCTGCAAGCGCGTGTAGAGTTCCATACAATTCTTTCCGACCTCGTCGCCATAATCATACGACTTTTCGGTCTGCATATCGTAAATATATCCGATAGGGGAGATAACCGCTGCCGTTCCGCAGGCGCCGCACTCCTCGAAAGATTCCAACTCCTCGACCGGAATATGACGCTCCTCGACAACCAAACCCATATCACGCGCAATCTGACGAAGGCTCATGTTGGTAATCGACGGCAAAACCGAAGGCGACTTCGGCGTGATATACTTACCATCCTTGATACCGAAGAAATTGGCAGCTCCGCACTCTTCAATGTATTTATGCTCGGCAGCATCGAGGTACATGATATTCGAATAACCCATTTCATGTCCCTTTTCGCCCGACAACAGGCTGGCCGCATAGTTGCCTCCGACCTTCACATCGCCTGTTCCACGTGGAGCAGCGCGGTCCTGCTCCCGGTCGATAGCAACCCGAATCGGTTTGATTCCCGATTTAAAATAGGCTCCGACGGGCGAACAGTAGACAATCAGCAGGGCTTCCCGGGCCGGTTTCACGCCCAATCCGACCGTCGTTCCGAACATCACCGGACGCAGATAGAGCGAAGCTCCCGTACCGTAGGGAGGAACGAAACGCTCGTTGCGCTTGACGACCTCGATGCAGGCATCGACAATCATTTCAATCGAAGGAACCGGCAAGCACAAGCGTTTCGCCGAGGACTGGAGACGCCGCGCATTGTCGGCAACGCGGAAAAGACGCACTTTTCCGTCTACACCGCGGAAGGCCTTGAGACCCTCGAAAAGTTCGATGCCGTAGTGCAGGCATGAAGCCGACATGTGCATCTGGATATATTCGTCATCGGTAACCACCATATCGCTCCATTTCCCGTCGGCAAAGGAGTAGCGAACATTGTAATCGGTTTTGCGATAGTCGAAGCCCAAAGCGCTCCAATCTGTATTTTCCATATCCTATGTTTTTAAAAGATTTATCGAAAATTAGCTATATCAACGATCAACCCACAACAGCCCCGTTGTGGGTGGCCTCGCCGGGTTGCAGCAGGCGCAGTTTTCCGGAAGCGTCCTCCGCCATCAGAATCATACCGTTCGAAAGAATACCCTTCAGTTCGCGCGGAGCGAGATTCACCAGGACGAGCACCTGCTGTCCGACCAACTCTTCGGGCGTGAAATGCTCGGCGATTCCCGAAACTATCTCGCGTTTGTCGATACCCGTATCAATCGTCAGTTTCAGCAATTTCTTCGTTTTGGCGACTTTTTCGGCCGCCAGAATCGTCGAAACGCGAATATCCATTTTCTGAAAATCGTCGAATTGAATCGTATCTTTTTGAGGTTCAATATTTTGAGCAACTTCAGCGGCTTCATTGGCTGCTTTGGTCGCCGCAAGTTTATCCAGCTGACGCTGAATCACGTCGTCCTCGATCTTTTCGAACAGCAGAGCAGGTTCCCCGATGGCGTGTCCCGCCGGAATCAGGTCCATTGCACCGAGGCGTTCCCAGCCGAATTTACCGACAGCCAGCATCCGGAGGATCTTCTCCGCGGAGAAGGGCATGAACGGCTCGATGGCGATGGCCGTGTTGGCCGTGATCTGCAAAGCGATATTGAGAATCGTCTCCACACGCGCCGGATCGGTCTTCACGACTTTCCACGGTTCGGTGTCGGCCAGATATTTGTTGCCGATGCGCGCGATGTTCATGGCGTCCTTCAGCGCCTCACGGAAACGGTAGTTTTCGATATTTCCTTCGAGCGAAGCCTTTACAGCGGCAACCTCCGCGATCGACTGACGATCATAATCGGTCAGTTCACCGCAGGCCGGAACCTTGCCGCCGTAGTATTTCTGGGTCAGCACCAAGGCCCGGTTGACGAAATTTCCCAGCACAGCCACCAGTTCGTTGTTGTTGCGGGCCTGGAAATCCTTCCACGTGAAGTCGTTGTCCTTTGTCTCCGGAGCATTGGCGCAGAGCACATAACGCAGGACATCCTCCTTGCCGGGGAACTCCTCGAGGTACTCGTGCAGCCATACGGCCCAGTTGCGCGAGGTCGAAATCTTGTCGCCTTCGAGGTTCAGGAACTCGTTGGCCGGCACGTTTTCGGGCAGGATATAGTCGCCGTGGGCCTTGAGCATCGACGGGAAGACGATGCAGTGGAAGACGATGTTGTCCTTGCCGATAAAGTGGACCATCTTGGTGTCCTCCGACTTCCAATAACGTTCCCAATCGGGTGTAAGGTCTTTTGTAGCAGATATATAACCGATAGGAGCGTCGAACCACACATAGAGCACCTTGCCCTCGGCCCCCTCGACGGGAACCGGGATGCCCCAGTCGAGGTCGCGGCTCACGGCACGCGGCTGAAGACCTCCGTCGAGCCAGCTCTTACACTGCCCGTAGACGTTCGTTTTCCACTCCTTGTGCCCGTCCAGAATCCATTCGCGCAGGAATTCCTCGTAACGGTCCAGCGGCAGGTACCAGTGTTTCGTCTCCCGCTTCACGGGCACGGAACCCGACACGGCGCTGTGCGGGTCAATCAGTTCGTCGGGCGAAAGGGTAGAGCCGCACTTCTCGCACTGGTCGCCGTAAGCGCGGTCGTTGCCGCACTTGGGACAGGTCCCCACGATATACCGGTCGGCCAGGAAGGTCTGCGCCTCCTCGTCGTAATACTGCATTGATGTCTTTTCGATGAACTTGCCTTCGTCGTAAAGTTTCCGGAAAAAGGCCGACGCCGTCTCGGCGTGGGTCTTGGACGAGGTCCTCGAATAGATGTCGAACGACATGCCCAGCCCCTCAAACGATTTTTTGATCAGCGCGTGGTAACGGTCCACGATCTGCTGGGGCGTCACGCCCTCCTTGCGGGCCTTGATCGTGATGGGTACGCCGTGTTCGTCCGATCCGCAGACCGAAATCACGTCGCGCCCCCGAAGCCGCAGGTAACGCGTATAAATGTCCGAAGGTATGTAAACTCCAGCCAGATGGCCGATATGTACCGGACCGTTCGCATAAGGGAGCGCCGATGTCACGAGGTAGCGTTTGAACTCTTTTGCCATAAATGTAAAATAGATACAGTATTACTAATTTCTGTCAAAATTACTAATTTTTAAGAGAATCGGGAACGAAAAGCACATATTTTGTGAAAGGTTTAAAGAAAAGAAGGCGCACCCGCCGGGCACGCCTTCTCGATCTCACCGGAAAATCCGGCCTTTATTCGAACTGCAATTCGTCGAGCAGCCATCCGGCTCCGGCGAATTTGTCGATGACAAACAGCACGTAACGCACGTCCACGGCAATCGTCCGCTGCAATTCGGGTTCGAACGCCACATCGCCCGACATGGCCTCCCAGTTACCGTCGAAGGCCAGTCCCAACAGCGCTCCTTTGGCATTCAGCACCGGGGAACCGGAGTTGCCGCCCGTGATGTCGCAGTCGGCCAGGAACGCCACGGGAAGCTCTCCCCGTTCGTTGGCGTAACGGCCGAAATCCTTCGCCGCATACAACTCCTTGAGGCGGGCGGGAACGGTGAATTCGGTGGGATTCTGCGGATTCTCCTTATCCATCACGCCCTTGAGCGTCGTATAGTAGTTATAGTGAATGCCGTCTGCCGGATCGTAGGGCAGCACGCGCCCATAGGTCAGACGGAGTGTGAAATTGGCGTCCGAAGCCCAGGCCTTGTTCGGCTGCATGCGCATCAGCCCCGCAATGTAGAGCCGCTGTCCGTCGGCGAACTTCCGCTTCCCGGCCAGCTGCGCCGCCGCCAGTTCCCGCATTTTCGCCGTATAGGATTTGTTCAGCAGCACGGCGGGATCGTTCGAAACGTCCGTTCCGGCGGCGGCCGCAGCCAGCGCCTTCCGCTCGTCGGCGAACACCGAATTGTCGTAGAGATAATCCACATAGGCGTCCGTATCGCCGCCGAACCGCTTGCCGATCACCTCGGCGAACACCGAAGGCAGCTCCTTGCAGTTCTCCCCGACGATCCGGAACATCCGCTTCGCCACGCGCCGGTCGGTCGGCATGTTGTAGTCCTTGTAGAACGCTTTCAGCGCCTCGGTCAGCTCCCCGCCCTTCTTCGAAACGGCCAGGCGCGCCGGTGCGAGAATCTCCACCGAACGGCCTATCGCCTCGCTCAAGTACTGGCTCGAAGCGAAATAGGGGGCCGTCTCCTCCACCGATTCGCGGATCAGGTTCAGAGCGTTCGAATAACCTTCCGTAGGCAGCGTGTTCTTCGCCGCCCAGGCGGTGAAAGCCGCCTCCTGCTCCTGCTTGCGGCCCTTCACGTCGAGCCGGCGGATACCGCGCGACTTGCCGATCGAGTTCTTCCAGTAGTTCGACGACTGGGCGTACTTCGAAGCGTACTGAATGCGGACCTTGGCGCTGGCGGCCATGTCCTCCTTCAGAATGGCCTGCCGCTCGCCGCGGATGAAGATGCGCTGCGGGTTTTCCACTTCGAGCAGACGGTCGATCTCGTAGGAGGTCATGTAACGCTGCGTCGACCCCGGGAAACCCATGATCATCGCGAAATCCCCCTCGTCGTAACCGCCGAGCGAAATCTTCAGGAACTTTTCAGCCTTGTAAGGGCGGTTTTCGGGCGCGTAATCGGCCGGCTTGTTGTCGGGTCCGGCATAGACGCGAAAGACCGAGAAATCGCCCGTATGACGCGGCCACATCCAATTGTCGGTGTCGCCGCCGAACTTGCCGATCGACGTGGGAGGCGCACCGACCAGGCGGACGTCCCTGAATACCTCGATCACGAAGGCGAAATACTGGTTGCCCCCGAAAAAGGACTTGATCTCGACATCCATACCGGGGTTCTCCCCGGCGAGGCGTTCCGAAACGGCCTTCACCTGTCCGGCGACCAGCTCTTCCCGCTCCCCGCCGCCGGCGATGTCGGGCACGGCGCCCAGCACGTCCGGCGTCACATCGACGATCCGGCGGATAAAGCGCACCTTGAGTCCCGGAGCCGGCAGCTCTTCGGCGCGCGACATGGCCCAGAAACCGTTCTTGAGGTAGTCGTGCTCCACGGACGAAAGCGACTGGATCGACCCGTAACCGCAGTGGTGATTGGTGAACAGCAGTCCGTCGGGCGAAACGATCTCACCCGTGCATCCGCCGCCGAAAATGACGATGGCGTCCTTGAGCGAAGAGTTGTTCATGCTGTAAATCTCCTCGGCCGAGAGTTTGCATCCGCGGGCCTTCATGTCCTTGCTGTTCATTTTCTGGAGATAGGGCAGCATCCACATGCCCTCGTCCGCCGCCGCCGAGAGCGTGACGCACGCTGCGGCGAGCAGTAAAAAGATTTTCTTCATAAAGTGCATTAAAGATTAATCGTATGTAATCGCTTCAAATTATTTGACATTGATCATATTCAGAATGGACCGCTCCGCCGCCCGGCGCACCTCGTCGTCGAGCACGATCTCGGGCGATTCGTTCTCGAGGCACGCGCAGATGTTCTCCAGCGTCACCATCTTCATATACTTGCAGTTGTTGCATCCGCACGTCTCGTCGTCGGGAGGCGCCGGGATGAACTCTTTTTCCGGATAACGCCTCTTCATCTCGGCGAGGATTCCCGCCTCGGTCACCACGATGAACTCCTGCGCGTCGCTCCGGCCGCAATATTCGAGTATCCCCGCCGTGGAACCCACATAGTCGGCCACTTCGACGATATAGGCCCGGCACTCGGGGTGCACGACGACCTTCGCCGCCGGATGCTCCCGTTTGAGCGTCAGCAGTTTTTCGAGCGAAAACTCCTCGTGGACGTGGCACGCTCCGTCCCACAGCACCATGTTCCGACGCCCGGTGAGCTTCTGGATATAGGAACCCAGATTGCGGTCGGGAGCGAAAATCACGGGCTGGTCGGCGGGAATCGACTCCACGACCTTCAGCGCGTTGGACGACGTGCAGCAAATGTCGGTCAGCGCCTTCACGCCGACCGTGGTGTTCACATAGGAGACGACCGTGTGCCCGGGATGCGCGGCCTTGAAAGCCGCAAATTCCCCGGCGTCGCACGACTCGGCCAGCGAGCACCCCGCCTCGGGACAGGGGATCAGCACCTTCTTTTCGGGGCAGAGGACCTTGGCGGTCTCGGCCATGAAGTGCACTCCGGCGAAGAGGATGATGTCGGCGTCGACCGACTGCGCCCGGACGGAGAGGGCGAGCGAGTCGCCCAGAAAATCGGCGACGGCCTGCACCTCGGGCGTCGTGTAGTAGTGCGCCAGGATCACGGCGTTTTTCTCGCGCTTGAGATCCCCGATGCGGCGGCTGAGCTCGGAGGAGTTTTCCACGTTCATTTTTTATTTTTATTCCTTTAATTAATTTAAATAATAAAAAGAAGAATAGATATAATAGCTGTTGATACTGTTGACAAGTGGAAGTGTTATTTTCCAATCAACACTTTTTATTTTTATTGTTTCTTATTTTAAATTTTAATTGATTCAAAATCAAAAGAATATAAAAACAATCGACAATTGTTGAAACAGTTTGTCGACATATCGACAGCCTTTTGTTTTAAACATTCTCTTCCGGTTTCATCCCTTTTCCGGATATGACAACTTCTTAAAACTATTTTTGGTTTCGGCGAAAAGATTTTTATATCCGTTCTCTTTTTCGAAAAGCAAATTTTTCAGCGTCGACTTTTCATT
>OJRB01000112.1_pt1 | contig 51144 bp, 47 predicted proteins | sample 1599061 | NCBI WGS metagenome assembly OJRB01 (sample SAMN03922522, study PRJEB24848) | human gut metagenome | isolation source: stool sample | host: Homo sapiens | place: Germany | collected 2010-02 | reverse complement strand
AGTATCTGCGCACCATGCCCACCCTGCGCCCCCGCACCAACACCTTCAACGCCGCATTCCGCGTGCGCAGCGTGGCTGCCTATGCCATCCACAAGTTCTTCCAGGAGAACGGCTTCATCTACTCCCACTCTCCCCTGCTGACCGCTTCCGACTGCGAAGGTGCCGGTGAGATGTTCCAGGTCACCACGCTGGACCTGCAGAACGTGCCCAAGAACGAGGACGGCACCGTGGATTACAGCCAGGACTTCTTTGAGAAGCCCGTCAACCTGACCGTTTCCGGCCAGCTGGAGGCCGAGGCCATGGCCATGGCCTTTGGCAAGGTGTACACCTTCGGCCCCACCTTCCGTGCGGAGAAGAGCTTTACCACCCGCCACGCCGCCGAGTTCTGGATGATCGAGCCCGAGATGGCCTTCTGCGACCTGAAGGGCTACATGGACACCGCCGAGGCCATGACCAAGTTCGTCATCCGCTACGTGCTGGACAACTGCCCCGATGAGATGGCCTTCTTCAACCAGTTCATCGACAAGGGCCTGATCGAGCGCCTGGAGCTGGTGGCGAACAGCGAGTTCGGCCGCATCACCTACACTGAGGCCATCGAGATCCTGAAGAAGAACAACAAGAAGTTCCAGTTCCCCGTGGAGTGGGGCGTGGATATCCAGACCGAGCACGAGCGCTACCTGACCGAGGTCGTGTTCAAGAAGCCCGTCTTTGTCACCGATTACCCCAAGGAGATCAAGAGCTTCTACATGAAGATGAACGCGGACGGCAAGACCGTGGCCGCAGCTGATATGCTGGTGCCCGGCATCGGCGAGCTGATCGGCGGCAGCCAGCGCGAGGAGAACTACGACAAGCTGGTGGCCCGCATGGACGAGCTGGGCATGGACAAGACCAACTACGAGTGGTACCTGAACCTGCGCAAGTTCGGCGGCGTGGAGCACGCCGGTTACGGCCTGGGCTTCGAGCGGATGATCATGTACCTCACGGGCATCCAGAACATCCGTGACGTGCTGCCCTTCCCCCGCACCGCTTATGGTTTCTAAGGATTAAATTCAACCCTCTCAGTCAAAGCCTGTCGGCTTTGCCAGCTCCCCCGAAGGGGGAGCCTATTGCGGCTCTTGGATAAAGGCAGCATAGCCTCTCCCCTCGGGAGAGGTGGCATTGCGGAGCAATGACGGAGAGGGTTGTTTTCAACAAGGAGATAAATACAAGTGGAAAATATCGCTCCTGCCCTGTTGGACTGGTTCTACACCAACCGCCGCATCCTCCCCTTCCGGGAGGACCCCACGCCCTACCATGTCTGGCTGAGCGAGATCATGCTGCAGCAGACCCGGGTCTCGGCGGCGCTGCCCTACTACGAGCGCTTCCTTGCCGCCCTGCCGGATATCCCCGCGCTGGCCGGATGTGAGGAGGAAAAGCTGCACAAGCTGTGGGAGGGGCTGGGTTATTACAGCCGGGTGCGCAACCTGCAGAAGGCAGCGAAGATCGTCTGCGCCCAGTACGGCGGGCAGCTGCCTGCTGATTACAACGCCCTGCTGGCCCTGCCCGGCATCGGGGAGTACACGGCGGGGGCCATTGCATCCATCAGCTTCGGTCTCCCGGTTCCCGCCGTGGACGGCAACGTCCTGCGGGTGTTTGCCCGGCTCTACAACGACCCCCGGCTGGTCACCGACCCGCAGGTGAAGCGGGAGTTCACGGCACGGGTCATGGAGCACCAGCCGCCCGCAAAAGCCGGAGACTACAATCAGGCCCTGATGGAGCTGGGCGCGCTGGTCTGCCTGCCCAACGGCGCACCTCTGTGTGAGCAGTGCCCGCTGGGCACGCTCTGCCGGGCCCGGGCCGCAGGCACCGCCCTCTCCCTGCCCCAGAAAACGCCCCCCAAGGCCCGGCGCATCACACCGGTCACGGTGGCGCTGGTGCTGAACGAGGGCCGGGTGCTGCTCCAGCAGCGGCCGGCCAAGGGCCTGCTGGCCGGGCTGTGGCAGCCGGTGCTGTGGGAGGATACCATCCTTACCGCCGCAGAGACCGCCGCCCGCCTTGCTGCCCTGGGGCTGGACTGCACAGGGGCACATTTCACGCCCCTGCCTGCGGCCAAGCACATTTTCACCCACATCGAATGGCACCAGAGCGGCTATTTCCTCACTGTGCCGGAACAGCCCGCCCCCGCAGGCTGCGTCTGGGCCGGAAAGGAGCAGCTGGAGGCAGCGTACACCCTGCCCGGTGCCTTCAAGGTCTACAAAAAGCTGCTGCTGACCAAATTGCTGTGATTGCCCGGATTGATGAAATTTCTGCATTTCGGATTGTAATTTTTTGCTTTTCCGGGTATAATAGCCTTATCAAAATGAACTCCGGTTCCATGAACCACCGTTCCCCACCAGAAAAGGAGTGTGTCCTATGAAGAAATCCTGTCTGATCGCTGTTATCGCCACGCTGGCCGCTGTGGCCGGTGCGCTGGCCGCCGTGGCTGTCTATCTGCACCGCCGTGAGAAGGAGCTGGACGAGTACGAGCGTCTGCTGTTTGGCGAGGATAAGGCTGAGACCGTTGAGCCTGCCGCAGAGCAGCCCGCAGAAGATCCTTCTGCCGAGGATGCCGCAGAATAAACCAAACACCGAAAAACGCACCCAGCTTGTCCCTGCAAGCTGTGGTGCGCTTTTTTATACGCCGCATTGATTTGAAATCAACCTCTCAGTCCCCGCTCCGGCGCGGCCAGCTCCCCTGGCAGGGGAGCCAAGTGCAGGGATGCGGCTTTGTAACAGGAGTACATATCCATGAAACGATTTTTGTTGTGGGTCGTTGGTGTCATTCTGGGCGTTGCTGTGCTGCTGGGCGCGGTGATGACCGTGAGCTATTCCTTTACCGGCGAGGGTTCCCGCCCGGCGGCAGACACGCAGTTCGGCGGGCAGGCGCTGGAAGTGAACGGCTCCTGCTGGCAGGTACCGCTGCTGGGCGGCGTGTTCGATAAGGTGTTCACCAGCCCCGAAACGCTCACCGTGCAGAAACTGGGCGTGCTGTATGACGCACACCCGGCCCTCGCCCTGCCCGATTGGGCCAGCTACACCACCCTGACCATCGAGACCGACATCGGCAGCATCGTGTTTGCTGGGTCAGCCTCTCAGTACGAGGACTTTCTCTTCCCTGCCAACGGGGATTACAAGGCAAAGCTGACGGTCTGGCGGCTGCCGCAGGACTATCTTGCCACCCAGTTTGAGGGCGGCTCCACCGGTGCCATCCGCAAGAACCTGGGTGTGGAGCACCCGGCCAAGCCCACGGGCTGGTACAGCTACTCCTTCCGGTTCACTCTGCAGGCCAGCGCGGAGGTCGCCCTTTCCACCGAGCGGCTGGAGCAGGGCGGTGTAGCGGCGCTTTCCATCACCGGCCTGACCGGCGAGACCGCTCCCGCCGTGGAGACCGACCTGGGCAGCGTTCAGTGCGTCCGGCTGGGCAGCGGCTGGCGCGCCTACATCCCCGCCGCCTACAACGCTTCGGCGGGTGGGCACACGGTCAACGTTACCGTCAACGGCGAAACCTTTGCCCGGACGCTGACCGTTCTGCCCAAGGATTTCGGCACCGTGGAGGTGGAGCCGGAACCTGCATCCACCGAGGCCGCCAACGCCGAGTTCCGGAACAACATCTGGCCTCTGTACGAGCAGCCCGTGCGGGAAAAACTCTGGTCCGGTGCCTTCCTCTGCCCGGCAGAAAGCTACATGACGTTGGTGGATTTCGGCCAGGTCAAGGTGACCGGCGGCCAGCAGGGCAGCCGCTCCAACTCCACCCGGCTCTACACCATCCCCGGTGAGCCCTGCCGTGCCCCGGCAGGCGGCGTGGTGGTCTTTGCAGGCAATCTGGCTCTCACCGGCAGCACCGTGGTCATCGACCACGGCTGCGGCGTGCGCAGTTATCTGTACGGCCTGCAGGAGCTCTCCGTGACCCGCGGCCAAACCGTGGAGCGGGGGCAGGCTGTCGGCGTGCTGGGCGAGGAGCTGACCATGGACTTCAAGCTCGGCAGCAAGAGCGTGAACCCCTGGCCCCTGTTCCAGACCAGCGGCGGGTTATTCTGGCAGGAGAAGGGCTGATCCTGCAAAAAATTTGCAGAAACCTGTAACGCTTTCTCCTTTTCTGCGTTATTGGGGTGAAAGGCCATGAAAAAGGAGGGCAAAATACGATGAAAACGAATTGTGATATCATCCGTGACCTGCTGCCGCTGTATGCGGAGCACATCACCAGTGAGGCCACCAACGCACTGGTAGAAGAGCATCTGGCCGAATGTGAAGCCTGCCGCGCCGAGCTGGAACAGATGGAGCAGCCGGTGCCGGTGCGGCCGGAAGCGCAGCCGGATGCGCCCCTGCGCAGGATCAGGGCCGCCCTGCAAAAAAGGAGCATCCGCGCAGCAATCGGCTCAGTGCTGGCGGCCCTGTGCGCTCTGGCACTGATATTCTGGATGGGCACTGCCCGCGTCCCGGCCACCACAGAGCAGGCTCATTTCTGGACCTACAACCGCAAAGAGAACGGCGCAGACATCTGCATTCTGGAAGTGCAGGGCGAGGGTGTCTGGCTGGATATGGAGGGCACCTTCAGCTGGGGCAAGCCGCAGATCACTGTGCGGGCCATGCGCTACCGCTTTCCGGGCGTGCATCGGGTACTGACAGCTCTGGTGGGTTCTGATCGATTCTCTGTATGGGTCATGGTGTCTCCTACCCAGCTGCTGACCGTAAACTGCGCAGACCAAACCCTGTACTACCGCGATGGACAGCAGGTAGACCGCTTCATCGTGCAGGAAAACCCGGACGGTACCTTCGATTACGCCTACGGCACTGACCAGGAATATGGCACCGACTATAAGAAGGGCTGAGCCTATGGACATCGACAGCATTTACCGGCTCTACTTCCGGGATGTGTTTCTGTTCCTGCAGGGCCTGACCCACAACGAGGCGCTGGCCGAAGAACTGACACAGGAGACTTTCTTCAAGGCTCTGGACGGCCTGAAAGACTACGACGACCGGCAGGATGTACGGGCGTGGCTGTTCACGGTGGCCCGCAACGCCTATTATTCCCACTGCCGCCGGACAAAGCGCACTGCCCCGCTGGAAGATGCCGATACCGCCCCCGCCGATACTCCGGACATTGCCCAGCTGCTGGTCGATCAGGATGCGGCATTCACTGTACATCAGTGCCTGCACACGCTGGACGAGCCTTACAAAGAGGTGTTCAGCCTCCGGGTATTCGGCGAGCTGCCCTTTGAGCGCATCGGGCTGATTTTCGGCCACAATGCCGCATGGGCCCGGGTGACCTACTACCGGGCCAAGACCCAGCTGCAAAAGATGCTTTCCTCTTCCACCTGACATTCCCTATCACAGCAGAACACCCCCGGCCCAGAGGCGCGGGGGTGTTCTTTTTGTGCGCAGGACTCAGACCGTTTTGCCTGCTCAAGCTGACCAAAACAAAAACGGCTCTGCCGAAGCAGAGCCGTAAAGATACATCTGAAACAAATCAGCGCTTGGAGAACTGGGGTGCACGACGTGCAGCCTTCAGACCGTACTTCTTACGCTCCTTCATACGAGGATCGCGGGTCAGGAAGCCAGCCTTCTTCAGCACAGGACGGTTCTCGTCGCTCTGCTGCAGCAGGGCGCGGCTCAGGCCGTGACGGATAGCGCCAGCCTGACCGGAAACACCGCCGCCGGAAACGCGGACGACGACGTCGTACTTGCCCTCCAGGCCCAGCAGGACCAGCGGAGAGCGGACGATCAGCTTCAGGGTCTCCAGACCGAAGTAGTTGTCGATATCACGATCGTTGATGGTGATCTTACCGGTGCCGGTGTAAACGCGAACGCGGGCAACGGAATCCTTACGACGACCAGTGCCGTAGAAATAAGGTTTGGTTTCGTACATGTTCGATTGCCTCCTTCTTAGAACTCGATCTTCTCGGGCTTCTGAGCAGCGTGAGCGTGCTCGGCACCCTGGTAGCAGTGCAGGCGGGTCAGAGCCTTAGCACCGATGGTGTTGGAAGGGATCATGCCCTTGACAGCGTAGGTCATAGCCAGATCGCTGTTCTCAGCCATCAGCTTGCTGTACTGGACCTTCTTCAGGCCGCCGATGTACTTGCTGTGGGTGATGTGGAACTTCTGCTCGGCCTTCTTGCCGGTCAGAACAGCCTTGTCGCAGTTGATGACAACCACGAAATCGCCGCAGTCCACGTTGGGGGTGTAATCGACCTTCTGCTTGCCGCGCAGCAGAACAGCGGCCTCAGCAGCGACGTGGCCCAGGCTCTTGCCGGTAGCGTCGAGCAGGTACCACTTACGCTCGACTTCAGCGGGCTTTACGAGAGTAGTGCTCATATCTATTTCCTCCTGATAAGCTTTTTGTACGTTTCAGGCACCCTTTTGGGGCGCGAGTGTCAGTATACAACACAAAAACGCGCCTGTCAACATGATTTTTGGATTTTTTCAGCGGAATTTTTTGAAACTCTTAAAATCGCTTGTTTTCTCTTGAATCCTCTTGATTTCTGAATTTCGATTTTTGCAAAAGTTTTTTGCCTGCCCCGGCATATTTTTGCCATTTGCCCGCTACAAATCCCGCTGCGGTTGTGGTATACTATAAAGGATATGGGCGGCGTACCGCCGCCTTGCCAACACAAGGAGAATACATCCATGCCAAATGAGATCGACCGCACTTCCTCGGCGCAGCGCCGCAGCTCCAGGCTGCTGACGGCGATGGCCATTTTCATCTGTCTGGGCATCGCAGCCTACATGGTGCTTACCCTGCTGGTGAACCGGCAGACCCCCGCGACACCCGACACCCACTATACCGGCACGAACGGCGTCTCTGTCTACTACGACAGCAGCGTGTGGAGCGTGTGCCGCATGACCGAGGACGCAACCCTCGGCACCGTGCTGGAACTTGCCACCGCCGACACGGCAGACAACGAAGACTATCAGGCCGTGCTGCTGCAGCGCGGCACCGCCGACAGCTACGACAACTTTATTGAGGATTCGGAAGCCGACCTCAAGCAGGCCTACGGCGTCATCAAGCCCCGCAAGGTCAACCTGACCGTGGAGGGCGCAGCGGTAGAGGCGGTGCGCTGTGATATCCGCACCTACTACGCCGTGCTGGCCACCATCACCTACGACAGCGGCGATGTGGTCTATGTTTCGGCGCTGACAAAGCTGGCGTCCATCAGCGATGTGGTCAATCTGGTAGAAAGTGTGAGCCTGTCATGAGTGATCTTCGTGCAATGCAGCGGCTTTGCGGCCTGATGCGCAAGGCCGTACAGGACTATGAAATGATCGCCCCCGGCGACCGGGTAATGGTGGGCGTTTCCGGCGGCAAGGACAGCGTGGCGCTGACCATCGGCCTTTCCATGCTTCGCAAGTACATCGGCTTCGATTACGAGGTGGTGGCGGTCACGCTGGACCCGCAGTTCGACCATCAGCCCATGGACTACTCGGCGCTGGCAGAGCTGTTCCGGCGGCACGGCATCCCCTACGAGGTGCGCCGCACCGAGATCGGCCCTGTGGTGTTCGAGTACCGCAAGGAAAAGAACCCCTGCGCCCTGTGTGCCAAACTGCGGCGGGGTGCGCTGCACACCGCCGCGCAGGAGCTGGGCTGCAACAAGGTGGCGCTGGGACATCATCTGGACGATGCCGTGGAGACCTTTTATATGAACCTCTGGCGGGAGGGGCGCATCGGCTGCTTCTCGCCGGTGACCTACCTCTCCCAGCGGGACCTCACCCTCATTCGCCCCATGCTGCTGGCAACGGAGTACGAGGTGCAGTGCGCTGTGCGGGAGGCGGGTTTGCCCATCGTGAAGAGCCGCTGCCCCGCCGACGGCGTTACCGTGCGGGAACAGACCAAAGAATTTGTGCAGGAGCGCTGCCGCACCGACCACGCCTTCCGGCAAAAGACCCTCCATGCCTTGCAGGAGAGCGGCATTGACGGCTGGCGTCCCGTCCACACGGGCCGGGGCAGCTTTATCGTACCAAAAAAGGAAACAGATCATGCAGAAACAACCGTTTGAAAAACACGTCTGGGCCGAGATCGACCTCGAGGCCCTTCGGTATAATTTCCGGGAGGTAAAGGCCCGGGCAGGGGAACTGCCCCTGTGCGCAGTGGTCAAGGCGGACAGCTACGGCCACGGCGCGGTACAGTGCGCCCGAGTGTTCGCCGAGGAGGGTGCCGCATGGCTGGCGGTCAGCTGCCTGACCGAGGCTGTGCAGCTGCGCAAGGCAGGGCAGACTTTGCCCATTCTTATTCTGGGTCATGTGCAGCCCGCCTACGCCGCCGCCCTGATCCAGAACGACATCACCGTGGCCTGCTACTCCCTTGCGCAGGCACGCGCCCTGAGCGAAGCTGCCGTGGCGGCGGGCGGCAGGGTGCACATCCACCTCAAGGCCGACACCGGTATGGGGCGCATCGGCTTTGCCCTGCGCACCGATTTTGACGCCGCCATCCGGGAAATGCTGGAAGCCTGTGCGCTGCCCGGGCTGGAAATGACCGGCCTGTTCCAGCATTTTTCCGTGGCAGACGACACCGCCCCGGAAAATGTGGCCTATACCGCCGAACAGCACGCACTGTTCGTGAAAGCTTTCCACGCGCTGAAAGCTGCCGGGCGGGAACCCGCCCTTGTGCACTGCGACAACTCTGCCGGGGTCATGCTGCACCCGGACTGGCCGGAGGGGTTGCCCCGGGAGCGCTGCATGGCGCGCCCCGGCATCATCCTGTACGGCTACGACCCCAGCGACGAGGTACGCTTTGGGCGCTTTAAGCCGGTGATGACCCTCAAGACCGTGGTGAGCATGATCAAGGAGATGCAGCCCGGCCAGTGCGCCAGCTACGGCCGCCGCTTTACCGCCGAAAAGCCCACCAAGGTAGCCACCCTTTGCACCGGCTATGCCGACGGCTACCCCCGGCTTTTGAGCTGCGGCAAGGGCGTGGTGGAGATCCACGGCAAGGCCTGCCCGGTGCTGGGGCGGGTGTGCATGGATCAGATGATGGTGGACGTGACCGATGTACCGGAGGTGCGCGAGGACGATGAAGCCATCCTGTGGGGCGGCACCGTGAGCGACACCGCAGAGACCATCGCCCGCAAGACCGATACCATTCCCTATGAAGTGCTGTGCGGCGTTTCCCGCCGCGTGCCCCGCGTCTACCGCGACCATGGACAGATCGTGGCCGTGGAGGACTGGATCTTAGAAGCATAAAGCTGCCCGGAGGAACTACATGGCAAGAGACAACATCCGCAACTTCTGCATCATTGCACATATCGACCACGGCAAATCCACCCTGTCCGACCGCATTCTGGAACTGACCAAGAGTGTGGACGAGCGCACTATGGAAGACCAGATCCTGGACAACATGGATATCGAGCGCGAGCGCGGCATTACCATCAAGGCGCGTGCCGTGACCATGAACTATACCGCAAAGGACGGCAAGACCTACGAGTTCAATCTGATCGACACCCCGGGTCATGTGGACTTTGCCTACGAGGTCAGCCGCAGTCTGGCTGCCTGCGAGGGCGCTATTCTGGTGGTGGACGCCACGCAGGGCGTGGAAGCGCAGACGCTGGCCAACACCTATATGGCACTGGAGCACGATCTGGAACTGGTGCCCATCCTGAACAAGATCGACCTGCCCAGTGCCCACCCGGACGAGGTGGCGCAGGAGGTGGAGGACGTGATCGGCCTGCCCTGCATGGATGCGCCCCGCGTCTCCGCTAAGACCGGCCTGAACATCGATCAGGTGCTGGAGCGTGTGGTCAGTGATATCCCCGCTCCCACCGGTGACCCGGACGCCCCTCTCAAGGCGCTGATCTTCGACAGCATCTACGACAGCTACAAGGGCGTCATCGTCTACATCCGCGTGTTCGAGGGCACAGTGAAGCCCGGCGACACCATCCGCATGATGGCTACCGGCGCAGAGTTCACGCTGGTGGAGGTGGGTCACATGGGTGCCACCGCCCTGACTCCCTGCGCCCAGCTGCAGGCCGGTGAGGTAGGCTACCTGACCGCCAGCATCAAGACGGTGCAGGACACCCGCGTGGGCGATACCGTCACGCTGGCAGAGCGCCCCACCGCAGAAGCGCTGCCCGGCTACCGTCAGGTCAAGCCCATGGTGTTCTGCGGCATCTATCCCGCCGATGGTGCCAAGTACCCCGACCTGAAGGACGCACTGGAAAAATTGCAGCTGAACGATGCCTCCTTGACCTTTGAGCTGGAAACCAGTGCCGCACTGGGCTTCGGCTTCCGCTGCGGCTTCTTGGGTCTGCTGCACATGGAGATCATCACCGAGCGTCTGGAGCGGGAGTTCGATCTGGATATCATCACCACCACCCCCAGCGTGCGCTACCGTCTGACCTTGACCGACGGCACAGTGGAAATGATCGACAACCCTTCCAGCTACCCGGACCCCAGCAATATCGTCAAACAGGAAGAGCCCTTTGTGGATGTGCATCTGTACACTCCCAACGACTATGTGGGCGGTCTGATGGATCTGTGCCAGAGCAAGCGCGGCGTGCTGATCGACATGAAGTATCTGGACGATGTGCGTGTGGACCTGCACTATGCGCTGCCGCTGGGCGAGATCGTGTACGACTTCTTCGACGCCATCAAGAGCCGCAGCCGGGGCTACGCCAGCTACGACTACGAGTTCAAGGAGTACCGCGAGAGCGATCTGGTCAAGCTGGACTTCCTGCTGAACGGCGACCCCGTGGACGCGCTCTCCATGATCGTGTTCCGGGACAACGCCTACGCCAAGGGCCGCCGCATCTGCGAAAAGCTGCGGGACAACATTCCCCGCACCCTGTTTGAGATCCCGGTGCAGGCCGCCATCGGCGGCAAGATCATCGCCCGTGAGACCGTCAAGGCCATGCGCAAGGACGTGCTGGCCAAGTGCTACGGCGGCGATATCTCCCGTAAAAAGAAGCTGCTGGAAAAGCAGAAGGAAGGCAAAAAGAAGATGCGTCAGCTGGGCAGCGTTTCCCTGCCCAGCGAAGCTTTTACCGCCGTGCTCAAGCTGGACAGCGACGACGATTGATCCGCAAATATGCAAAAAAGGGATGCTGCGCTGCGGCATCCCTTTTTTATGGGAAACTCCCAAATGTGAAATCCGCTCATGGCAGAGATGCACTCTTTGCTTTTTACTCTAAATATGTTATAATTTATTCATATATCAGTTTTTGTATCCGCTCAATTCCATTCCCGGCAGAAAGGATGTGGCCTTTATCAAAGCAAAGCACGGAAAAGGCGCAGCGCAAAACGGCAGACACAGCGGCAGCTGCGCACAGGCGCCGGCTTCCCGGTGGAAGCAGGTGCTGCTGACCCTGCTGATCTTTATTGCTCTGCTCGCTCTGATCGGCGGGGCGCTGTGGCAGAATATCTGCTATAACCGTACCCACTATACCGCAGAGTTTTATCAGATCCATTCCCGCAAGCTGACCCAGAGCTGCCGGGTCGTTTTTCTCACCGATTTACATCTGCGGGAGTACGGGCAGGATAACTGCGAGCTGGTGCAGGATATCCGCAGCCTTGCCCCGGATCTGATCCTGCTGGGCGGCGACCTTGTGACCTACGGCGAAGGTTCCAGCTATGATAATATGCTTTCCCTGTGCAGTCAGCTGAGCGAGATCGCGCCGGTGTGCGGAGTGCTGGGCAACCACGAGGACGAGCTGTATTTTCTGGACGGCGATCAGGCTCTGGTGGAAAAGTTCACCGCCGCCGGGGTGACCATCCTGCGCAATCAGGAAGCGCGCTATACCGTCCGCGACAATGTCATCAGCATTCTGGGTGTGGAGGGCAGCCCGGAGGACTTTTATAATTACGGAGCAAGCACCTTTATGGACAGCGTGGAGCCGCAGACAGACTACGATCTGCGCATCTGTCTGGCACACGTGCCCACCTACTTTCCTGAGCATCTGGAAAATTATTCCTTTGAACTGGGTCTGGCCGGGCACACCCACGGCGGCATCGTGCGGCTGCCAAAGATCGGCCCGCTTTATAGCGCCGAGGAGGGCTTTCTGCCCGACTATGCCGGTGGCAGCTATGGGCTTGCCAACAACGCCACCCTCATTGTAAGCCGGGGACTGGGCGATTCCAGCTGGGTGCCCCGCATCAATAACGTGCCGGAGCTTTCGGTCATTGACATCGACTAAGCAGTCTGCGCAGAGCGCACAGGCCGCTGCAAAAGGGTAGAATGCCATGGATGACATCAAAGAAAAGATCAAACAGGCGCTGCGCCATATCTGGATCAATAAATACCGTCTGTTTTTCTGCCTGCTGACCTTGTGCTGTCTGTTCGGGCTGGTTCACTATTTCAAAAGTGCGGACAGCGCCACCGCCAGCATCTCCTTCAATTACTCCGAGGCGGCGCTTGGCATGAACCCCAACAAGACCCGCTTCAACGCCTACGAGATCGTTTCGGACGAGGTGATGGAACGCGCCATCCGGCGGGTGGGCTTGCAGGACAGCCTGACTGCATCTCAGCTGGCGGAGTGTCTCTATCTCAGCCCGGAAGGCACCGGCAGCGCCAATGGCAGCGAGTATATCAGCACCAACTACTATCTTTCCATCAATACACGCAAACTGGAGCTTGGCAGCCGCAAGCCCATGGATCTTTTGCAGAGCGTGTGCGAATCCTACCGGGAGATCTTTCAGAGCAGCTACTGCGACAACCAGAGCCTGCTGAAGGAAAAGCTGGAAGTGACCTCTGCGTGTGAGCCTTATTTGCGGCTGAACGAGCTGGAGGTGCGCGCTGAGGGGCTGAACCGCTACCTGAACGCTCGTCTGCAGGAGAACAAAAGCTTTACGGACGAGGCAAACCCCGACTCTGCCACCAACAACTTTACCACGCTGGGCAAAAAGATCAACAATCTGGTGGATTACGATCTGCCCAATGCCATGGCCTTTGTGATCGAAGGCGGCGTTGCCCGGGATCCGTCCATGCTGACCAGTATTCTGGAATACAAGAACAAGATCGACGATATTGCCATGCGCAAGAAACAAGCCTATTATGATGCAGACAAAAAGGGAATTTCCATCTACGAAAAATCCATGACTTCCATCATGATGATCCCCACCGTGGATGAGGACAGCGAATACTATATGTCCCGCACCAAGACCGCCATGGACGCGCTGGCGCGGGCGGCAGATAGTGCCCTGTCCGATGCCACCGGTTACCAGACCGAGATCGTGAGCACGAATTATGTGAACCAGAAGATCCGGGAGCTGGATGCCGGACAGCCGCGTCTGGCCGAAGCACAGGCCATGGTGAACAAGCTGGAAGCTGCCATCAACGAGATTTCGGAGGAGCTGTTTGTACTGGATAAAGCGTATATCAAGTACAAATCCCAGAACTATATCACCTTTAGCTATGGCGCAGTCTCCTTCCTGCAGCGCCTGAGTCTGAAAAAGACGCTGATGGAGTCTGTTGCCGTCATGCTGGGCGGCGCATGGCTGCTCCAGCAGCGCAAACGCAGAAAGGCAGGAAAACGCAAATGAAAAAGTTTGAGATCCTGCGCTATCTGAAGCGTTTCAGCATCCTGATCTTTCTGGTGTCGCTGGCAGGTGCCGCCGCCATCTATCTGTATGCGGATGGCAAGCAACAGTACACCGCGTCGGTCATCATCCGCTATACCAACGACGGCATTTCCGACGGCTACACCCCGGACGGCAGCGATCTGGATGTCAACGAGATCTATTCCTCCACGGTCATCTCGCAGGCCATGGACGCGCTGGGCGCTTCCGGGCGGCTGAGCACCATCCGTTCCAACATTTCGGTGACCCCGGTGATTTCAGAGGATCAGCAGACCATCAATGATGCGCTGCTGGATAAGGGCGAAGAGGTGACCTATTTCCCCGATACTTACAAGGTGAGCCTTGTGGTGGACGGGTCACAGGGTGCAGGCTACGCCCGCAATATGCTGGATGCCATCATCCAGAGCTACTGTACCTATTATACGGAAAAATATGTGGAGCAGAAGCTTTCGCTCAACCCATCCTCCGGCTTGCTGGACAACGGCTACGACTACTACGAGTGCATTCGCATTCTGGAAAACGATACCAATGAGATGCAGGCCTATCTGCAGAACAAGCAGGAAAGTTACCCGGACTTCCGTTCTTCCCGCACCGGCTACACCTATGCAGACCTGTGCGATATCTATACCGATTTCAAAAAATACACCATTCCGGAACTGTACGCCTATGTGCTCAATGGCCCGCAGGTGCGGGACGGCACAGTGCTGCAGGAGTATCTGGCCAACTGCATTGAGACCGCAAAGCAGACCGAACAGATCACCACCGAGCAGCGGGACAGTCTGTGGGGACTGACGGATCAGTATGTGTACAAGAACGCCGACCTGCTGAAAAACTACTTTACCGACCGGGGCGAGGTGGTGTCCGCAGAATACATCCTGAACAACATTGAGCTGGAGGGCGCAGGCGAAAAGGCGCAGACCACCTATGATGGTCTGGTGCTGAAGCTGGTGTCGCTGGAACAGCAGGTGGCTGCCAGCCAGATCGACCGGCAGTTCCAGGAGGAGATCCTGCAAAGCTTCCGCAATATGGATTTTGGCGGCACGGACGAGCAGCACGCCAAGATGGAAAGCCTGATCAATGATTACGAGACAGAGCTGAAAAAATACTACGAGATCATCAATACCAGCAGCAAGGAACTGAACCTGTACATCAGCGCGGATTATCTGAAGATGATCAGCTCGGTGCAGGTGGCTGCTGCTATCAACGTCAAGCTGTATCTGATGCTGGCGCTGGTGCTGTTCTTCGTCATCGGCTGCTGCGGTGCCGTTTTGCTGGGCCGTATCTCCGATATCGTGGATTATCTGCTGTATGTGGACAAAAAGACCGGGCTGCCCAACCGCGAAAAGCTCAATGTTTATATCAGCAGTATGGCAGACCGCATCCTGCCGGAAGATTATACCTGCTTTGCTTTGCAGCTGGATAATCTGTCCGATATGAGCCGCCGCTTCGGCTACCATGTAGGCGATGGCATCCTGAAGGATTTTTCCGGTCTGCTGCAGCTGATGGGTGATACCGACGGCGTGGTTGGCTACAACGGCGTGGGCAAGTTCCTTGCCTTCTTTGGTGAGTGCAGCAGCCGGAAGGCAGAGGTCATGATCCGCATCCTGCAAAGTCAGGTGGACGAGTACAACAAGCTGAACCCGGAGTACCCCATCCTGTTCACCGCCGCATGGGCGACCTCCTCGGAGGATGATATCTATAATGTGCGGGATCTGGTGCGCACGGCGCAGAAAAAGATGTCCCTGATTGCAGAGGAGGGCGGCTCTGCCCTTGCCGGGATCGAAAGAGGTGGAGTATGATCCGCAACCGACGCGCTTACCAGTTGATCCAATGCCGCACCCACAGCCGTCTGCTGGCGGGTGCTGCCGCCGTGTGCGCCGCCGCCTGCGGTCACGCAGACCTTGCGTTGTACCATCTGCTGCACCGGGGCGGTGCACCGCTGCCGGACAGCACACAGGCCGACCGTGCTGCGCTGACAGCATTGTGTCCGAAGCCCGCAGCGGAGGGGGAATGCCCGCCGCTGCCGCCGCAGGACCCGGCGGTGACGCTTTCGGTCATCGTGCCGGTGTATAACGGCGAAGCCACCATTGCTGCTTGTCTGGACAGCATTTTGCAGCAGGATACCGACTGCACCGTGCAGCTGATCGTGGTGGACAGCGATTCCACCGACGGTACAGCCGCTGTGCTGGAACGCTACCGGGCACAGCCCGGGGTGGTGCTGTGCAATTGCATCGCACCCCGCAGCGCTGCTGCCGCCCGCAACGAAGGGCTGCGCCATGCCGTGGGGCGCTGGCTGATGTTCGTGGACAGCGATGATCTGTTATTGCCCGGTGCAATCCGTACCCTGCTGGAGGCCGCACAGCGCCTTGATGCCGATGTGGTGCAGGGCGGCTGGCAGTACCTGTACACGGATGGCAGCTACGGTCCGGTGCAGTGCTACCCGGCGGCGGTCTACATCGGTAACGCTGCGCCGGAGCGATTTGAGCTGCCCGGAATGCCATGGGGTAAAATATACCGGCGGGAGCTGTTTGCACAGGTGCGCTTTCCGGCTTACTATACCTGCTTTGAGGATACCATCATCCATTTTCTGGTGTTCCGTCAGGCAAAAGCAGTGGTCTCTGTGCCGGAGGTCGTCTACCTGTGGCGCAAAAACCCCAAGGGACTTACCGCCACCAGCCAGCACCGCCCTGCAGCCGTGCAGAGCTACTGGATCATGGAGCAGCTGCTGGCGCAGGATGCCGCGCTGGGCTTGCCCCACGATGCCCTGTACCGCTGCAGCCTGACGCTGCAGCTTTCGGCTTTTTGCTATGCCACCATATCTGGATTGCCGCAGGAAACGCAGCTGGCCGTTTTCCGGCTGTGCTGCGCACTGTATGCCAAGGCGCTGCCGCAGGAGAGCGCACTGCCCCGCCGTGCTCGCTGGGGCACCCGTGCGCTGCGGCAGCAGGACTTTGGGCTGTGGTGCCGCTACGGCAGAAGATTTCAGTTGTTATAATGTGAGGAGTACCCCATGATACGAGTGCTGCATTCGGTCAGCAATATGGACCGCGGCGGGATCGAGACCATGCTGATGAACTACTACCGGCATATCGACCGCGACAAGGTTCAGTTTGATTTTATCGTCAACAAGAAAAAGCCCGGCGACTACGATGACGAAATCCGCCGTCTGGGCGGGCACATCTACCAAAGCCCGGGACTTGACCCGCTGCATTACCCGGCGTATCTGCGCTTTGTGCAGCAGACTGTGACCGCAGAACCCCGCATCCGCATCCTACACGCCCACAACGAGGCGATGGGGCTGTACGCCCTGAAGGGCGCCGAGAAGGCGGGGCTGCAAGTGCGCATTGCCCATGCCCATAATATCTGGATCGTCCGGGACTACAAGTGGCCGCTGAAGATGTTCTGCAAGCGGCTGCTGCCCGGTGCCGCCACCCACCTGTGGGCCTGCGGACGGGATGCGGGCATCTACTACTTTGGAAAAGCAGACTGGGAGCGCCGGGGACAGATCATTCCCAACGCCATCGAGCCGGAGACTTTCCGGTTCGACTCCGCCGTCCGCGCCGAAATGCGGGCGCGCTACGGGCTGGAAGACCGGGTGGTGCTGGGCCATGTAGGACGCTTTGACGTCCGCAAGAACCACGAGCGTCTGCTCGAGATCTTTGCCGCCTTTTTGCAGCTGGAGCCCCGGGCGATGCTGGTGCTTATCGGCACCGGCAGGCTGGAGCAGGCTGTCCGCGCACAGGCACAGACACTAGGCATCACAGACCATATCCTGTTTGCCGGGCTGCAAAGCAATGTGGCAGACTGGTACCAGCTGATGGATCTCTTCGTCATGCCTTCCCGCTTCGAGGGTCTGCCGGTGGTGGGCATCGAGGCGCAGGCCGCCGGGCTGGGGTGCGTATTTTCGGACGCAGTGCCGGAGGAAGTGCTGCTTTCGCCCCACGCCATCCAGATCCCGCTTTCTGCCAGCAATGCAGACTGGGCGGCAGGCTTGCAGCGGATGCTCCAACAGCCCTGTGACCGCTCTGCCGGTGCAGCGCTGATCCGGCAGGCGGGCTACGATATCAACATCGCCGCCGCCCGCTTACAGCAGCAGTATTTGCAGCTGGGCGGGGAGGCGTAAGTCACCTGCGGGAACACCCGCTACAAAAGGAGAACCCTTTTTCATGCGCACATTGGATCAGATTTTGACTAAAAAGGATTACAGCCGGAAAACTCCGGCCTCTTTGTTTTATAAGGACAGCCCGCTGTGGCAAAGACTGCTGACCATCGGCTGCGTGGTCTTTCTGTCCGTTGCCGGGCTGGGAGAGTGGAAAGTCCTTAACGGTATGCTGGGCGGTCTGCCCAAGGCCATCACACTGGGAGTGATCGGGCTGGCAATGCTGTACACCCTGTTTTACCCGGACGAAAAGCGTCTCCGAGAGATCTGGAAGCCCACCTTACTGTATATGTCCCTGATGGCGGCACTGTTTTTCTGGTCGATAGTCATCTGGGTCGAAAGCTTTGCGGCGGTCTCCTCCATGATCCGCAGCTGCTCAAAGCTTCTGTTCCAGAGCATTGCCATCCTCACCGCTGTGGCACTGGTCTATCTGTTCCGGGAAAAGGCCATCGAGCTGTTTACCATCAGCATCTGTATTACCAACGGTGTCATTATGCTGCTGTACATTCCCGAATTCGGCGTTGGTGCCAGCATCCAGTCCCTCATCACCTGTCTGGTCACTTTCGGTGATGCGGTCGGCTACGCCCGCGAGCTGGAGATCCACGACCTGACCTTTGTGTTCGGGCAGATGGTTTTGTACTACGCCGTTTTTGCGCCTCGCACCACCCCGCAGGAAAAGCGCAAGCGCTGGCTGTATCTGCTGGCCTGCTGCTGGTTCTTTCTGGTCGGCATGAAGCGCAGCGCCATTCCGGCAGTGCTCCTGTTCATCCTGATTGGTCTGCTTCTCCGCAAGCGCAAGGTGCCCAGCTGGCTCTACCCGACAGTGGGCGTGTGCTGCATCCTGTTTTTTCTGGCATTCCTCTACGGTGTGCGCAATGGCATCGTTTCAAGGCTTTTAAACAGTGTCGGCGTGGATATGATGGGACGGGACTACCTGTGGAGCATGGCGAACCCCTACTATGAATTTTCCATCACCTATCTCGGCCACGGCTTTGAATATGTGGATACCATCATTGGTCAGTGGTACAATGCGGGACTCATCAACCACGCCTATCCCTTCCATAACGACATCCTGAAGGTCTTTGTGGAACTGGGCTTTCCGGGCTTACTGCTCTGGTCCGGCATCCAGTATGTTCTGACCCCGCTGTTCTGGCAGCACTATGCAGACCAAGAGACGGCGCTTTTATATATGTGTGAACTGGGCTATATGACGGTGACTTACCTGACCGACAATACTGCCTTTTATTTCTGGAGTACGATGGCACTGCGACTAGTCGCATTTTCCCACGCCATGGAGCGTAAAAAGCCCCCGAAGCCCAAGGTGTGGGTGCCGGATAGCCGACAGGAGATGCGGGACCGCATCCGTATTCTGATGCAGGAGGGTTAATAGAGATGACACAAACCGCCAAGCGTTTGGATCACATCGACATCGCCAAGGCCATTGGCCTGCTGCTGGTGATCTACGGCCATACCTTTCGGATGTCCATGCGTGCCGCACATCCATGGTGTGCGTTCTCTTATACCTTTGTTTACCGGTTCCACGTCCCGCTGCTGTTTCTGCTCTCCGGTATGGGCTGCACCCTGACCGCGCAGAAGAACCGCAGCCTTTCCGCCCGGCAATACGTGCGCAAAAAGGCGCACAGCCTGCTGCTGCCCTGGGGTATATATTCGGCTTTTTTGTACTTTTTGTTTTATCTGGCGAATCTAGTGCCGCCGGTGCGGGCGCTGCTGTCCGGCGGTGCATACCAGTTAAAACAGCCTGCGGAATATCTCTGGTTGGTGCTGCGCAACGAGAACCCCTATGGTTTTCATCTGTGGTATCTGCCTACGCTGTTCTGGTTTGTCCTCACGGCATGGCTGCTGGACAAAGCCTTGTCCCCGGCAGCAGCCCGGGCGGCAAAGCTGGTGCTGGTGGTAGCGCTGCCCGCGTGCTATCAGCTGCTTTTCACCGAATGGTTCTGGGCAGTGAAAAGTTATTTCCAGCAGGGCGCGTTTTTCTTTCTGGGCTGCGTGCTCCCGCGTGAAAAGGCCGAACAGCACGCAAAGCCGCTGATACTTTTTGGCGCCTTGTGCGGCCTGTGGGTGGTGTGGGGACTGCTGTTTCCTACTATGGTCTGGCCTGACGGCCTGCTTGCAGAAGCTGTGCGCACATGGGTGGACTATTTTGCGGTCAGCGGGTTCTGTGTGGGCATCTGGGCGGCGTGTGTGCTGCTGCAAAAGCCCCTGCGGCGGCTGGTTCCGCTGGGGCAGAATACCATGCTGTTCTATCTGTATCATCAGCCCTTTTGCTGCGCAGTGCCGGGACTAGTGCTGTATGAAAAACTGGGCGTTTCTGCGGGCGGGACAGTTCTCGTATGCGGTGCGACCGGTCTGGTAGTGCCGTACCTGTTCTGCCGTCTTGCCGGTCGGCTGCATCTGCGGCCGCTGCTGCGTCGGCTCGGTCTGCCGGGATAATCATTTCAAGGAGTTGGGATCATGCCCTGTATTACGTTTATAGTGCCCATTTATAATATGGAGCGCCTGCTGCCCCGGGCGCTGCGCTCACTGCGGGCGCAGACTTTGACCGACTTCGAGGCCATCCTCATCAACGATGGCTCCAAGGACGGCAGCGCTGCGCTGTGTGCACAGGCTGCTGCCGAGGACGCACGCTTTCGTTTCATCGACCAGCCCAACGGCGGCGTAGCCGCTGCCCGCAACGCGGGTCTGGATGCCGCCCGGGGAGAGTATATCTTCTTTCTGGACCCGGACGACTGGGTGGAACCGGATGCGGCAGAGGTGCTGTACCATACCGTCCGGGACGCGGATGCAGACTGTGTGGAGTTTGGGATGTTTTATGACATCTGCGATGAAAACGGAAAGCTGCTGCACTCTGAAACCGACCACTGTACCTTTTCCGGCGTGTACCGGGGCGAGCCCTTCAAGGAGCATTTCGACAAGATGGCGTCCTCGTATCTGGCTGCAAACAAAATGTACCGCAGAGCGTTTCTGGAACAGTACCATCTGCGCTTTCCTCCCCATCAGCTGGGTGAGGATGGAATGTTCTTCGTAGCATTCTATCGCCAGAACCCCGGCTGTCTGGTGGTGCTGGAAAAGCCGCTGTACCATTATGTCATCGCCCGGCAGGGCAGCCTGACCAACAGCTACCACCCGGAACGGCTGGAAAATAACTTCTACCTGAGCGATGCGGTGTGGGACACCGTTGCCGCGTGGGGCTTGCTGGACAGTCCCATGCACCGCGCAAAGGCCAATTACTGTACCATCCGCGACCTGATGATGGGGATCAAGAACCTTGGCTGCAGCCCGCTTTCCCTCGCCGAGCAGACTGCTTGGCTGCGCAGTGCGCTGCAAAATCCTCGGGTGCGCACAGCGGTGCGCAGCACCCCGCTGCACGCCATGCAGAGCCGGAACGACCGGGTAAAGCTGCTGCTGCTCAAGCTGCGGCTATGCCGCGCAGTGCTGCTGCTCTGTGGCGCAAACCAGAAGAGCTGAAAGGGGAAAAATACGGATGAAATATAAGCTGCTGCGTGCGCTGTGCTACCTGAAAGAGCTGCTGGTCATGTTGCTGTGCAAGCTGCTGGGTGCAGTGTGCCGTGCCTTCAGCCCGGCGTACCGGGGCATCTGGCTGGTGGGCGAGCGCGGCACCGATGCCCGCGACAACGGCTACTGGTTTTATCGTTATCTGCGCACACAGCACCCGGAGCTTCGCGCCTATTATGTCATCACCGCCGACAGCCCGGATGCTGCAAAGATCACCGCTCTGGGTGGTGCGGTGCAGCGGTGCAGCTTCCGGCATTATCTGCTGTACTACTGCGCCGACTATCTGGTGGGTACCCATGTGCAGCCCTGTGCGCCGGACCTGATAGTGCACTACCACCTTGCCGCGAAGGGCATCCGCGCCCGGGGCAAACAGGTGTTTTTGCAGCATGGTGTCATCAAAGACGAGATGCAATGGCTCCACCGGGAAAATCTGTATCTGGACCTCTTTGTCTGCGGCGCAAAACCGGAATACGAGTATATCCGGGACACCTACGGCTTTGCGCCGGAAGTACCGCGTTATCTTGGGCTGGCGCGCTGGGATAACCTTTTGCAGGTCGGGCAAGCTCCCTGCAAAAAAATGATCCTGTTCATGCCTACATGGCGCGGTGCGCACTATCCCGATGGAGAAGCGTTCCGGGATACACAGTTCTATCAGAGCTGTCAGGCACTGCTGAACAGTCCGCGCCTGCACAAAATGCTGGAACAGTACGGCTATACGCTAGTTTTTTACCCGCATATTGAAATGCAGAAGCATCTGACACAGTTCCACACGGATTCTGCGCGGGTGTGTCTGGCCGACAGTACGACCCATGACGTGCAGCAGCTTTTACTGGACTGCGCACTGCTGATCACAGATTATTCCAGCGTCTTTTTTGATGTAGCCTATCTGGAAAAACCGGAACTGTACTATCAGTTCGACGAAGCGGAGTTCCGGCAGTATCACTATAAGCAGGGCTATTTTGATTACCGCAGGGACGGCTTTGGCCCGGTGTGCACCACCGAGGATGCACTTTTGCAGGCGCTGGAAACGGCTTTGCAGAACGGGATGCATATGCCGCCGGAATACAAGACCCGGACTGCGGCTTTTTTCCCTCTGCGCGATACCCAAAACTGCGCCCGCACCTACGAAGCCATCTGCGGGCTGTGACTGGCGTAAAAGAACCGTTTGCGCAAAAATCCCCCCGCTGCCAAGCAGGCAGCGGGGGGATTTGTTACCGATTTAAATGAAAATCAGCGCTTAGTTCTGCTTCATGCGAGCGAAGCAGTCAGAGCAGTAGACCGGACGATCCTCACGGGGCTGGAAGGGAACCTTGCAGGTCTTGCCGCAAGCTGCGCAGACAGCGTCGAACATCTGACGCTCGCCGCTGTTGCTGCGTGCGCCGCCGTTCTTGCGGGCGTCACGGCAGGGCTTGCAGCGCTGGGGCTGGTTCTCGAAGCCGCGAGAAGCGTAGAACTCCTGCTCGCCGGCAGTCCAAACAAATTCCTTACCGCAGTCCTTGCAGACCAGAGTCTTGTCTTCAAACATAGTAGTATCTCCTCTTTAGTTAGTTCTTGCCCACGGAAGGATTGTAACCATACCTTTGGTTTTGGGACCATCGCGCTGATCAGTAAGCTTACCAGGGGCTTGAATAGATAAACGCCCTCGGATTGAGGACTTTCCTATTGTACCGTTATTTTTGAGATTTGTCAACCAAAAAACAACCGTTCGCCCTTTTATTTGTACACATGGCACAAACCGACAGCATATATTTGGGTGAAATCACCGCCGGAAGGAGAGAAAAGGGGCTGCCGCACAGAATGTGCAGCAGCCCCTGCAAAGCCCTTTGGGAAAAGCTTACTTCTCTTCGATGACTTCCTTGGTGTCGCGGGCAATCATCAGCTCCTCGTCGGTAGCAATGACCAGCGTGCGCACCTTTGCGCCCCAAGCGGTGATCTCGCACACATCGCCAACAGGGTGCTTGTTCTTCTCGGTGTCGATGCGGATGCCCAGCCAATCCATGTGGTGGCAGATTTTTGCGCGGGCGATGGCATCGTGCTCGCCGATGCCGCCGGTAAAGACGATGGCGTCCACGCCGCCCATGGCTGCAATGTAGCTGCCGATGGTCTTTTTGATCTGGTAGTTCAGCATATCGGAAGCCAGCTGTGCGCGCTTGTTGCCGGCCTCGGCAGCCTCTTCCACGTCACGCTTGTCGCTGGAAACACCGGAGATGCCCAGCAGGCCGGACTTCTTGTTCAGGATCTCGTCCAGCTCGTGGCCGGTGATGTTCAGGGTGTACTTCAGGTAGTTGACCACAGAGGGGTCCAGGTCGCCGCAGCGGGTGCCCATCATCAGGCCGGCCAGCGGGGTCATGCCCATGGAGGTATCCACCACCTTGCCCTGATCGACTGCGGCAATGGAAGAACCGTTGCCCAGATGGCAGGTGATCAGCTTCAGGCGCTCAATGGGCTCCTCCAGATACTCGGCTGCCTTGTGGGCAACATACTTGTGGCTGGTGCCGTGGAAGCCATAGCGGCGCACGCCGTACTTCTCGTAGTACTCGTAGGGGATGGCGTACATATAAGCCTTCGGCGGCATGGTGCTGTGGAAAGCGGTGTCGAACACGGCTACCATGGGAATGTTGCCGAACACCTTGCGGGCGGCTTCGATACCCAGAATACCGGCGGGGTTGTGCAGGGGAGCCAGCGGGCTCAGCTCGCGCAGGGTGTTGATGACCTCATCGGTGATCAGGCAGCTGCTCTTGAACTTCTCGCCGCCGTGCACGACGCGGTGACCGATGGCGTCGATCTCGCTCACGTCATTGATGCACTTGCCTGCACCGGTGGTCATCTTCTTCACGACCTCGGCAAAAGCCTCGGTGTGGGTGGGGAAGATCGCCGGGGTGGTAGCCTTGGTGCCGTTGGCCTCGTGAGTGATCATGCTGCTCTCCATGCCAATGCGCTCGCACAGGCCTTTGCACAGCACCTTCTCGCCGTCCATATCGATCAGCTGATACTTCAGGGAAGAAGAACCGCAGTTAATAACCAGAACTTTCATCTGTGTTGCCTCCTGAAAATTTTTGTACCGTCCGCAGCCTGAAAAACCTGCGGACAGAATTTTACAGATTCCTATGTTTATTATATAATAGGGATGGCGGCTTTTCAAGGCGCAACCCGGGCAAAGCGGTAAAACTTGTGTACAAGGTTTTTGTACATCCTGCCCACAAATCCCGGAGACGGCAGGATTTTTCTGTATATCCGATATAAATTTAACAATCTTTTGGCGAAAAGGAGCAGTTCCATGAAGTTTGCAGGCATCATTGCGGAGTACGACCCCTTCCACAACGGCCACGCATGGCAGCTGGCGCAGGCGCGGGCACTGGGGGCGCAGCGGGTGGCTGTTGCCATGAGCTGCGGGCTTACCCAGCGGGGTGCGCTGCCGCTTTTGCCGGAGACGGTGCGGGTGCAGGCGGCGCTGGCCTGCGGGGCAGACCTTGTGTTTGCCCTGCCCGCGCCCTGCGCCTGCGCCGGTGCCGAGGCCTTTGCCCGGGCGGGCGTGCGCATTCTGGCAGCTGCCGGGTGCGACGCACTGGTCTTTGGGGCAGAGACCCCGGACACCGCCCTGCTGCAAAAAGCCGCCCGGGTGCTGTGCAGCGAAGAATACCGCACCGTGCTCAGGCAGCAGCTTGCCGCCGGGGCACGCAGCTTTGCCGCCGCCCGGCAGGCGGCGGTGCAGGCGCTGTGTCCGGGGTCGGACATTGCTGTCTTGCTGGACAAGCCCAACAATAATCTTGCCGTAGAGTATTGTAAAGCCATCATAGAACAAAATGTAGAAATGCAGCCCATCGCCCTGCCCCGGCAGGGCGCAGACCACGGGCAGGCGCTGACCGAAAGCAGCCACGCAGCCTTTGCCAGCGCCAGCGCCCTGCGGACGCTCTGGGCGGAGGGCGGCGCGGCGGCGCTGGCTCCTTATGTGCCGGAAAAAGCACTGAAACTGTATATAATGGCAGAATATGACGGAAAGTATACGGATTTTGCGGTCATGGGGCACTGCGAGCTGGCACTGCTGCGGGCAGCCTGCGCAGGGCAAGCTCCCTTTGCAGCAGTGCGCGGGGTATCCGAGGGGTTGGAGCATCGGCTGGAAAACGCCGTGCGGGAGACCGCAAGCCTGCCCGCTTTGCTGAATGCCCTGACCACCGTGCGCTACCCCCGGGCACGGATGCGGCGGCTGGCGATGGATGCGGCGCTGGGCTACACCGCCCAGACCCCGGCGCTGCCGCCCTACCTGCACCTGCTGGGTGCGCGCAAGGAAGCGCTGCCCCTGCCCGGGGAGACGGCGCTGCCGCTGTCCCACTCACTGGCGCGGCTTGCGCGGGAAAACGGGACCTGCGCCCAAATGGCTGCCGCCCAGAGCAGGGCCAGCGACCTTGGTGCGCTGTGCTGGGCAAAACCGGAGCCGATGGGCGGGATATATCGTCAAAAAATTATCTTTTTGACGAATTGACAAAAAATAACGTGAAAAATTTTATATTGTGCCCTCTTGTATCCGGCGCGGTTCGGGTGTATGATTAAAGCAATGCAATGTTGGATACAACGAGCTTGTAAAAAACGACTGCCCCGCAGGGGAAACACAAGGAGGAACCCATGGCACTTCATGTTCTGGACGAAGCCAACCGCTGCCTCGGCTGCAAAAAGCCGATGTGTCAGGAGGGCTGCCCCATCCACACCAATATCCCGGAGGTCATCCGTCTGCTCAAGGCAAACCAGATGGACGATGCAGGCCGGATGCTGTTTGAAAACAATCCCCTGACCACCGTGTGCAGTCTGGTGTGCAACCACGAAAAGCAGTGCGAGGGCCACTGCATCCGCAACCGGATGCCCAGCCACGACCCGGTGCACTTTTCCATCATCGAGGACTATATCTCCACCACCTACGCCAACAAGATGACAGCAGGCCCTGCCCCGAAAAACGGCATGAAGGCCGCTGTGGTGGGCTCCGGCCCGGCAGGTTTGACCATTGCGGTGCTGCTGGCGCGCTGGGGCTATGACGTGACCATCTTTGACGCCCGGGATAAGATCGGCGGCGTGATGCGCTACGGCATCCCCAACTACCGCCTGCCGGACAGCGTGCTGGACGATTTCCAGTACCGCCATCTGGAGCTGAAGGGCATCAAGGTGCGCCCCAACACCACCATCGGCAAGACCCTCACCATCGACGATTTGTTCCGCGACGGCTACAAGAGCGTGTTCATCGGTGCCGGTCTGTGGAAGGCCAACGCCATGCACATCAAGGGCGAGAGCCTTGGCAACGTGGCCTTTGGCATCGACTATCTGGCAAACTCCAAGGCTTTCCGTCTGGGCGATGACGTGGCTGTCATCGGCGTGGGCAACTCCGCCATGGACTGCGCCCGCACCGCTATCCGCAACGGTGCCCGCCATGTTACCTGCTACGCCCGCCGGGACGAAAGCTGCATCAGCGCTTCCGAGTACGAGGTCAGCTACGCCAAGCTGGAGGGCGTGGGCTTCCGCTTCTGCAAGGCACCGGTGGAGATCCGGGAAAACGGCCTGATCTGCCGCGACACCGTCAAGGGCGAGGACGGCAAGTTCACGCAGGTGGAGGGCAGCGAAACTCTGTACCCCCACACCGGCGTCATCGTGTCGGTCAGTCAGGGCTCTGAGAGCAACCTCGTCAAGACCACGACCGGCATCGAGACCAACCAGAAGGGTCTGCTGAGCGTCAGCGAGGACGGCCGCACCACCCGCGAGGGCGTGTTTGCCGGCGGTGACGCCGTCATGGGCGCACGCACCGTGGTGGAGGCTGTGGCTGTTGCCAAGAAGGTGGCTGTCGCCATGGATGAGTATATGAAGAGCCTGCCCGCCGACACCGCTGCCGACCCCTATGCCGGCATCCCGGTGTTCCAGACCCCTACCTCTGACGTGCTGGGCAAGCAGCAGCTGTAATATCTTCCTATAAAAAGGGACTTGGAAACGCCGCAGGCGTTTTCAAGTCCCTTTTATCTTATAACATTACCCGCAGGGTGAATTGTCCGTCCTTTGCGGCAAAGCTGGTCAGGCCGCCGTACCGCTCTGAGATGGCGCAGATGCTGCGCACCCCAAGCCCGTGGCCGGGCTGGTCGGTGACCGGGATGCCATCCCGGAGCTGCACGTCCGGCAGACAGCTGTTGGTGATCTGCAAAAACAGCTTGTGGCCTTTTTCGTGCCCGGAGGTCTCGATAAAGGCTTCGTGCCCGGCTTCGCGGCAGCGCACGGCGGCGTGCAGGGCGTTTTCCAGTGCGTTGGAAAGCAGCACGCACAGATCGCTCTCCGAGACGGCCGGCTTTTGCGAGATGCCTGCCTGCACCGTGAACTGTACCCCGGCCTTGGCGGCGCGGTCTGCAAAGGCAGAAAAGATGAGATTCGCAGCTTCGTTCTCGCAGTAGACGGTCACCTTGCCGGCCTCGATCTCGCTGCACACGCTGCGGATGTAGCCCAGCGCCTGCTCGGTGCGGCCATTCTCGATGCAGCCTGCCAGAAACTGCATATGGTGGCGCAGGTCGTGGCGGTAGGTGCTGGCGCGCTGCTGGGAAAGGCGCAGTGCTTCGATCTCGCGCATGGCCTGCGTGACCTGCAAGTTCAGGCTGGTCTGCAGCTGCTCCATCTGGATGCGCTGCCGCTCCACCCGGGAGGCGCGCAAAATAGAGCACAAAAAGGCTGCGCAGCACACAAAGAACATGAACTCCACCGCCGCCGGGTTTGCACCGGACAAAAGGCTGGTGTAGACACGGGTGATGTAATCAAAGAGATAACCCACCAGCGGCACGATGCCAAACTGGCACTGCACGGAAGCCGGGTAGCGGGAAAGCTGCCGCATGGAGGGGGCAAGGAACCGGATGAACAGCAACAGCAGCGGCAGGGTGAACAGCAGCTCAGCCACCGGCTGCACCAGCGGATGCTGCGGGAAGAACAGCGCCACGGCCAGCGCCGCCCAGCGCCGCACCTGACAGCACAGGTAGGCCGTGAGCACCGCCACCAGCGGCCAGACCTTCTGTCCGCTGAACAGCACCAGCACGACATACAGCGGCAGGTGTGTAATGAGGGGGTAAAGGTACTGGGCAGCCGTGGGACTGGTGCCAAAGTAGAAGATGCCCTGCAGTGCCAGCAGCCCGGCGGTGCAGCCCGCCAGCGCCCAGCGCTTTTTGCCCGTCCAGCGGATGGGGCAGAACGCCGCACTGAGCAGGATACCGAAAATGCCTACTGCTGCACCGTCCAGCACTTCCGGCAGAATGCCCGGGGCGGTCACAGGACGACCTTCTTTCCCGCAAAGGCGTATTCCAGATACTGATCCCGCACGGCGGTAAAGCGCCCGTGGGGCAGCGGCACCTCGGCAAGGCTTTCCATGGTGATGCTCTTGGCAGTGATGTTCTGGATGTACTCCATGTTTACCAGATAGGAGCGGTGCGGGCGCAGAAAGCCCGGGTAATCTGCCAGCTGCCGCGCCAACTCGTCCATGCTGCCGCTGCTCTCGATGACGGTGCCGTCCAGTAGGTGGAACACCAACGTGCGCCCCTGCACCTCGCAGTATTCCAGACTGTCCAGCGTAATGCGGGTCACGCCGCTTTTGCAGCGCAGGATCAGGCTGTGCTGGGTGCGTTTGCGGCACTCGGCCAAAACGGCATCGGTAAGGCGGAAAAAGCTGTCCTTCCAGATGGGCTTGAGCTGGTAGTAGTATGCGCCTACCACATAGGACTGTACGGCAAATTCCGAAGAAGAGGTCACAAAGATGATCTGCACCGCCGTGTCGTACCGGCGGATCTCCCGGGCGGCGTTGATGCCGTTGATACCGGGCATAAGCACATCCAGAAACAGCACGTCAAAGCGCACCCCGGCTTCGATATCTGCCAGAAGCTCCATGGGTTTTGTATAGGAAAACAGCTCCAGCTGCACACCCCGCAGGGCACGGTACTGCTCCAGAAAATCCTGCATCTGATGCAGCAGGGCGGCATCGTCATCACAGAAAGCGATCCGGGTCATAGCAAAGAAATCCTTTCCGAACAAAAATCTACCCTTTAACGATACCACATCTGCGCCGTTTCGTCACGTCTTTTTCGCAAATTTGCCTTTTGTTATAGGTGGGGGTTCACAAATCCTTTCCCGTGAAAATGGGACACCGGAGCGTCCGCAGACGCTCCGGTGTCCCGAAATTATAAATAATCTTTCCGCTTGTTTTTTAGTACGAGCTCAGCCCAAGGCTTACGTCCAGCGCCTGATCCACCCGCTTCTGGTCGGCGGCGGTGATCTGCCCGGCGCGCTCCCGCAGGCGGTGCTTATCCAGCGTGCGGATCTGTTCCAGCAGCACCACGCTGTCCTTGGCAAGGCCGGTGTCCGCCGCCCGGATGTTGATGTGGGTGGGCAGGCGGGTCTTGTCCAGCCGGGATGTAATGGCTGCCGCGATCACAGTGGGGCTGTGCCGGTTGCCGATCTCGTTCTGTACGATCAGCACCGGGCGCACACCGCCCTGCTCCGAGCCCACCACCGGCGAAAGATCGGCGTAGAAAACTTCTCCTCTGTGTACCTCCATGGAATCTCCCTCCTGTTTGTCTGGAGGATGTGCCCCGCTATGTGATGCGTCCGGCGCATCCTGTCTGCTCTCAGTATGCGCAGACCGGGTGCGGCTTATGCAGTGCGGGGGCGATATTCCATTGTATGCACAAAGGGCGGTCAGCTTTCCTCTTCCAGCGTGCAGAAGGCCAGCGCCATGCCGCCCTCGTGGCTTAAGGAAAGCCGGGCGCGCAGCCGGTGCTGCGCCACCCATGCGGCGGTCTGCCCGCTGAAGCGGTAGGCCGGGGCACCGTTTTCCTGCCGGACGGTCTCGATCTCCCGCAGAGAAAAAGGCTCCCGCAGGCCGGTGCCTGCCGCCTTGAGAAAGGCTTCCTTGGCGGCAAAATCTGCGGCGGCGCTGGCAAGGCGGTGGGCGTTCAGCGGCGCAGCAGAGCCTTCCAAAAGCCCCAGCGCCGCCTGCTCAGCCGGGCCGTACACCCGGCGCACAAAGGCTGCTGCGTGGGCAGAGGAAAGGCTTTTTTCCAGATGGGAAAGGCTGCACAGGTCGCAGCCGATGCCGTAAAGCATACAAAGGCTCCTTTCGCGGGCAGAATGCCGCCCGGACATCGTTCATCTTGCCGGAACATTGCTGGAAATTTTGTACAGGATGTGCAAATCCGGCGTAATTATCTTGAAGTTTCGGCGCATTTCGTGTACAATGAGACTAGTTTCAACCGAAGGGGGTGTATTGCGTGGGAGACGCAACCGCGATTTTCTCCATCCACGATAAAAAGGACTATGAGATCCACGAGATCGTACAGCAGGTGTACGATGCTTTGAAGGAAAAAGGCTATAACCCGGTCAATCAGCTGGTGGGCTACATTTTGTCCGAAGACCCTACCTACATTACGACCTATAAGAATGCCCGTGCTATGATCCGCAAGGTGGATCGTGACGACCTGCTGCAGGCTATGCTGCGCAGCTACCTCAACGTGTAATACGGTCCTTTTCAGCCCCGCTGTCTGCATAAGACGGCGGGCTTTTTTATTGCAGATGCAGTTTTCCTCTGCGACCCCACCCGTGAAAATGTGTTTGGAGCACTCCTCAGAGTGCGACAAACACGAAATTATAAATATGATTTCCGCTGAATATGTGCAGAGCAAAGCGGAGCACATTTTAATTGTTTTCCACCAGCGGCAGGGTGAAGATCTGGTTCACCACCACCTCGTACTCCCACGGCTCCCGCAGCTTTTTCAGCTGTTTTTCCAGCTTTTCTGCCCCGGCAAAGCAGTGGATGAGGTAGAACCAGTGCCCCTTCATCCGGCTGATGGCGCAGCCCGCGCTGCCGAACAGTTCAGTGTAGCCGTGGTACAGGTCGGTCAGGTAGCCCCGCAGCTCCTCTTTGGCGGCGGGCGCACCGCCCCGCGCCCTGCGGAAAAGCGCCGGGTCTGCGATCAGCCCGCGCCCCACCATGATGCCGGACAGGGCGGGAAACTCTTCTTCCAGCGCGTGGAGCTGGGCGGCGGTGGTCACATCGCCGTTGTAGCACACCGGCATGGTGCACCGGGGCAGCGCAGCCGCAAAGGCGGCGCGGTCGGCCTGTCCGCGGTACTGCTGCCGCATCACCCGGGGATGGATGGTCAGCTCCGAGATGGGGTAGCGATTATAAATTTCCAGAATGGCGGCAAACTCTTCCGGCTTCTCTACACCCAGCCGGGTCTTGACCGAGACAGGTCCCTCGGCGTGGGAGAATACCCCGTCCAGAAAGGCGTCCACCTTGGCCGGGTCCCGCAGCATCCCGGAGCCCTTGCCCTTGGCGGTCACCGTCCCGGCGGGACAGCCCAGATTCAGGTTCACCTCAGTATAGCCCAGCGCCCGCAGCTGCCCGATCATCCAAGCAGCCAGCTCGCCGTCCTTCGCCAGCAATTGCGGGATGACCGGCGCACCGGGATTTGCCGCCGGGGCAAGCTCTGCCATCTTCTTTTTAATGAGCACCCGGTTCTCCGGCGGGGAGATAAACGGCGCATAATAGCGGTCGGCAGCGCCTTGTGCGCCGAACCATTTCTGATGGGCCTGCCGCCAGACCCGGTCCGTGAACCCCTCCATGGGGGCAGCATAATAAAGCATGGGCGTTTCTCCAAACGTTTTTGTTACCGGTATTGTAGCATAAAATCCGGCGTGGGGAAAGGGGAGAAAGTACCCCGTAAGCGTCCTCGCCCTCTCCGTCACGGCTTGCGCCGTGCCACCTCTCCCAAAGGGAGAGGCTCTGGCGTAACCGCAAACTCTGCACTTTAACCGGAAACTTTTCCGCCATGCCAAGGGCTCTCCCTTTGGGAGAGCTGGCGCGTAAGCGCCTGAGAGGGCGAGCCCGCTACCCGACGCGCATTCAAAACGTCCTGTTCCCAAACAAAAACTCCCGCCCTGCGGGGTGCAGAGCGGGAGAGGAGAGTTTTTGGAGATTATTCAGCAAACAGCGGGGTGGACAGGTAACGGTCGCCGGTATCGGGCAGCAGGACAACGATGTTCTTGCCTGCGTTCTCAGGGCGCTTTGCCAGCTGGATGGCGGCCCAGACGGCAGCACCGGAGGAGATGCCTACCAGCACGCCTTCCTTGTGGCCAATCAGACGGCCGGTGGCGAAGGCATCGTCGTTCTCAACGGCGATGATCTCGTCATAGACGGTGGTATCCAGCACGTCCGGCACAAAGCCTGCGCCGATGCCCTGAATTTTATGTGCACCGGCAGTGCCCTTGCTCAGCACAGGGGAGGAGGCGGGCTCCACAGCCACTACCTTGACGGCGGGGTTCTTGCTCTTGAGGTACTTGCCAACGCCGGTCACGGTGCCGCCGGTGCCAACGCCTGCCACAAAGATATCGACCTTGCCGTCGGTATCTTCCCAGATCTCGGGGCCGGTGGTCTCGATGTGTGCCTGCGGGTTAGCGGGGTTCACGAACTGGCCGGGGATGAAGGAATTGGGGATCTCCTTTGCCAGCTCATCGGCCTTGGCAATGGCACCCTTCATGCCCTTGGCACCCTCGCTCAGCACCAGCTCTGCACCGTAGGCCTTCATCAGCTGACGGCGCTCTACGCTCATGGTTTCGGGCATCACGATGATGATGCGGTAGCCCTTGGCAGCTGCCACAGCAGCCAGACCGATGCCGGTGTTGCCGGAGGTGGGCTCAATGATGACGGAGCCTTCCTTCAGCAGACCCTTGGCCTCGGCGTCGTCGATCATCTTTTTCGCAATGCGGTCTTTCACAGAACCAGCGGGGTTGAAGTACTCCAGCTTGGCAATAACGTGGGCGGGCAGCTGCTCTTCCTTCTCGATATGGCTGAGCTCCAGCAGCGGGGTGTGACCGATCAACTGATCTGCGGCGGTATAGATCTTGCTCATAATACTTGTCCCTCTTTCTGGTATCGTTACGGGGTGTATGACCCTGTCTTGTGCCGGTGAGCCCGGCTGTGATTCCCTCTAAACCTTTAAACCAACATTCTTTGTGGGTTTGATGGCATTATAGCCCTGTTTTCCCTGCTTGTCAAGGGTTATTTTGAAAAAAGTGGGATTGAAAAGTGATTTACCCTGTTGTATAATGGGTTATATTAAAATTTGACCGGAAGGAAGTACGGATTATGATCGTTTCGACCAAAGGACGCTATGCGCTGCGGGTGATGATCGACCTCGCGGAGCATCAGTCTGAAAAATATGTTCCCTTAAAGGAAGTAGCCGCCCGGCAGGAGATCTCGGAAAAGTATCTGGAGAACATCCTCAAGGTGCTGGTACAGAACGGCTTTCTGGAGGGGCTGCGCGGCAAGGGCGGCGGCTACCGGCTGACCCGCAGCCCGGATCAGTATACGGTAAGCGAGATCCTGATGCTCACCGAGGGCAGTCTTGCCCCGGTAAGCTGCCTGACCCCCGGAACTTCTGCCTGCGCCCGGATGGCCAACTGCCGCACCTACGAGATGTGGAAGGGGCTCAACGACCTGATCTCGGACTACTTTGGCAAGATCACGCTGGCAGACCTTGCCCTGCCGGATCAGGCCGGCAACGATTATGTGATCTGAGGACATTATCGTGTTTGAGCAATTTCGATGGGATTTTCGTAGCCCGGAGGAACGGGGAGACGCTGGAGAAAACATTATTTATAATGCCCTGAACAAAGTCCACGGTCGTAAAGCTCTTTTGCCGAATTGTTATATCCCGGTAGGTCAAAAAGGAACAACTGAGATTGACATGGTCTTTCTGCACGAGTCCGGACTTTATGTAATCGAATCCAAAAATTACAGTGGCTGGATTTTCGGCAATGAAGAGCAAGAGCATTGGACGCAATGTCTGAGGGGAAAATTTCATACAACGCAAAAGTACTCCTTTTATAACCCTCTCCGGCAGAATGAGACGCATATTTGCGCATTGATGGAACTGCTGAAGGATGATACTGTCCCATACTATTCCTATGTAGTATTTGGAAACAATTGTGAACTAAAGAACATTCAGCTCACAAGCGGAAAGCATCATGTGACCTATGCCCTATATCTCCGAAGGGATATTGAGTATAATGCTCGGTGTACAGGCACTCAGCTATCAGATGAGAAAATGAATGCACTTTATGCAATACTTGTGAATTTCACAGAAGCAAGCGGCTGGCAAAAAGACGCCCATATAAGAGACGTTCAGGCAAAGCAATATCCAGTCGTTCAAGCGGATGGAACTTGGACTTGTCCGCGATGCGGCGGACAGCTTGTTATGAGGGTAGCTCAACGAGGAAATCACGCAGGGCAAACCTTCTGGGGATGCTCGAATTACCCACGCTGTCATTTTACCTATCAGGAATAATTGATTCTGCGCACCGGCCTTGGCCCGGTGCGTTTTTTTGTACAGTTCTGCGCAAAAGGTGCAGAACTTCTTGGCAAGATTTACGGTTGATGGAGCGGGCAGTCCGCGGTATACTTTTACTTTGTGTAAGGCAGAAAATTCCGGGCAAAAAGCCCGTTGTCTGTTCGTTTATAAGACCAGAAAGGGGAGTTCTGACACGAAGTATATTTTTCAGTTCGGGCGCATTCTCGCGTTCTGTTTTCTGGGCGAGGTGCTGCACGTGGTGCTGCCGCTGCCGGTGCCTGCCAGTGTGTACGGTCTGGTGCTGCTGCTGGCAGCCCTGACCGCCGGGATCGTAAAGCTGGAGCAGGTCAAGGAGACCGGCACCTACCTGACCGGTATTTTTCCGCTGCTGTTCGTGCCCGCTGCTGCGGGCATCATGGAGCTGTGGGCAGAGATGGGACAGCTGCTGCTGCCCATCCTGATCGCCATTCTGCCGGTGACGGTGCTGGTGATGGCGGCGGCAGGCCGCACCACGCAGGCGCTGACCGCCCGCAATAAAAAGGGGGAGGCCGACCATGACGGAACTGCTGAATAACTTTTTGACCGGCTCTGCGGCCTGGGGCGTGCTGCTTACGCTGGCGGCCTTTGGGCTGGGTGCGCTCATCAACCGGGTGACCGGCAAGGCCATCTTTAACCCGCTGCTGCTGGGCAGTATTTTTGTCATCGTTTTTCTGTCGGTGTGCAATATCCCCTATGGGGACTATAAAACCAGCGCCGCGCCGGTAAGCTATCTGCTGCTGCCCGCTACGGTGGCGCTGGCGATCCCGCTGTATGAAAAGCTGGACCTGCTCAAAGAGAACGCGCCCGCCATCATTGCGGGCATCTCGGTGGGCACGCTGGTCAGTCTGGGCAGCGCCTTTGCATTGGCACTGGCGATGGACCTGACCCAGGAGCAGTACGCCACCCTGCTGCCGAAGTCTGTGACCACCGCCATCAGCATGGACGTGGCAGCAGAGCTGGGCGGCATTGCCGCCCTGACCGGTGCCATCGTCATCGTCACTGGCATCGTGGGCGCACTGCTGGCCGAGACCGTGTGCAAGCTGTTCCACATCACCGACCCTATCGCCAAGGGCGTGGGCATCGGCACGGCAGCCCATGCCGTGGGCACCAGCAAGGCACTGCAGATGGGCGAGGTGGAGGGTGCCATGAGCGGCCTTTCCATTGCCGTAGCCGGTGTGCTGACCGCCGTGCTCTGCCCGGTGTTCGTGGGCTTTATCCAGTAAAACGGGCGTGCGGAAAAAGCGCTTTTCCGTGCAAAGCAGCCGTCCGGGCAGACCGGGCGGCTGTTTTGTCAATCGGATGTATCTGTATAAAAGGGGCGTTGTATTTTACAACAGCCCCTTTTTTTGCGCGGCAGACTGTGCTATACTATAATAGCATTGGTGCGTGCCGCAAGGGCAGCGAGCCGGTGCGTTTTACCCAAGGTAGCGTATCCCGGGCAAGGTGCACGGAAAAGGCTGTCTTTTGAAAAAAGGATAAAGAGGTCATTTATTATGCTTACTGCAATTACGGGTATCAACTGGGGCGATGAGGGCAAGGGCCGCATGGTCGACCTGATCAGCCAGGAGTACGACATCGTTGCACGGTATCAGGGCGGCAACAACGCAGGCCATACCGTTAAAAACGAGCGCGGCAAGTTCGTGCTGAACCTGCTGCCCTCCGGCATCCTGCGCCCCAATGTCGTCTGCGTCATGGGCAACGGCATGGTCATCGACCCGCATCATCTGGACGGCGAGATCAATAAGCTGCGCGAGCAGGGCATTAAGATCACCCCGGAGAACCTGAAGATCTCCGACCGCGCAACCATCACCATGCCCTATCATGTGGAGCAGGATGGTCTGGAGGAAGCACGCCTGTCCAAGACCGGCGCACAGTTCGGCTCCACCAAGCGCGGCATTGCCTACGCTTACGGCGACAAGTACATGAAAAAGACCCTGCGCATGGGCGATCTGCTGCATCTGGATGACGCCGTGAAGAAGCGTCTGGTCACCATGGTGGATTCCAAGAATCTGGTCATGGAGGGCAGCTACAACGCAGCGCCCATCAGCGTGGACGAGATGTGGAACTGGCTCGAAAAGTATGCCGCCATCTTCAAGGACTATATCTGCGATGTGGGTCAGTATCTGGCCGATGCCGATGCAGCCGGCAAGAAGGTGCTGTTTGAGGCACAGCTGGGCGCACTGCGCGATATCGACTTTGGCATCTACCCCTACACCACCTCCTCCAATGTCATCGGTGCTTATGCACCCATCGGTGCCGGTATCCCCGGTCACAAGCTGCACAACTCCATCGGTGTCATGAAAGCCTACTCCTCCTGCGTGGGCGACGGCCCCTTCGTCGCCGAACTGGCCATGACCGAGGAAGAGAAGCACGCTCTGCGTGAGGCCGGCCACGAGTACGGCGCAGCCACCGGCCGTCCCCGCCGCGTGGGTCCCATCGACTTGGTGGCAAGCCGCTACGGCGTGTTCTGCCAGGGCTGCGATGAGGTCGCTCTGACCCTGCTGGATGTGCTGGACTACATGGAAAAGATCCCCATGGTCACCGCCTACAAGCTGACCGACGGCACTACCACCACCCGCTTCCCCATGGGTGAAGCACTGGATACCGCACAGCCCGTGGTGGAGTACCTGCCCGGCTGGCACTGCGATATCACCGCAGCCCGCAAGTGGGAGGATCTGCCCCAGCAGACCCGCGATTATGTGGAGTATCTGGAAAAGGCTGTGGGCTGCAAGATCACCTATATCTCGGTGGGCGCAGAGCGCGAGGCCTACATCCACCGCGTCTGAGCTGCCGCCAAAAGCAGCCCCTGAGTTTCAGAAAAGGAAGCGTCACAGATGTTTGATATCATTACCGACAGCGCCTGCGACCTGACGCTGGACACCGCCAAGCAGCTTGGCATCGAGGTCGTGCCCTTTTATGTATCGCTGGACGGCGAGCATTACCGCAAGGAAGGGCTGGAGATCCCCGTGCGGGACTTCTATCAGTTCATGGTAGATAACCCGGCGGCCTATCCCAAGACCAGTCTGGCCTCTATCGAGGACTTTGAAAAGACCTTCCGCGCACACGCCGAGACGGGTCGGGATGTACTGTGTCTGGTGTTCACCGGCAAAATGAGCGGCTGCGTGGGCAGCGCCCGCAACGCCCGGGATCTGGTGCTGGAGGACTACCCCGATGCCCGCATCGAGGTCATCGACTCTGCCGCCGCCACCGTGACCGAATCCACCATGGTGGAAAACGCCGTGGCCATGCGGGACGCAGGCTGCACGCTGGACGAGACTGTGACTTGGCTGGAAGCGGAAAAATCCACCAACCAGATCTTCTTCACCGTGGGTGATCTGGACTACCTCATCAAGGGCGGGCGCATCGGCAAGGTGACCGGCCGCGCCGCCAATATGCTGGGGCTGAAGCCCATGATCCTGTTCAAGGAGGGCGAGATCTTCTCCGGCGGCGTAGCCCGCGGCCGGCAGAAGAGCTTTGAAAAGGCACTGGAACAGCTGATGAACTATCTGGATGCCCACGGCGGCACCCCGGACGACTACCGCATTACGGTGGGCTACGGTTACGATGCCGACGAAGGCAAGCGTCTGTGGATGCAGACCCGTGCCGCCCTGCGCGCCAAGTACCCCGGCGCACAGTGTGAGGTAGGGCTGTTGCAGATCGGCTGCACCATTGCGGTGCACACCGGCCCCTATGCACTGGGCATGGGCGTCATGCGCCGCTGGAAAAAGCAAAATTGATAAGCAGGAATGCCCGCCGGAGGACGATTTAAAATGCCCTCCGCGTTGCTCTGGGCATGATTCAAGGAACTCTATTTTTATATTTGAAAATCGGGAAGATCTGCGGATCTTCCCGATTTTCTTTTTCACGGGAGAGATGCAGCTTATCTTTACGACCCTTCTCGTGAAAACGAAATACAGCCAAGCCCGCAGGCTTGGCTGTATTTCAAAATAAAAATATTTTTCCGCTGAAAATATCCAGAGCGTAAGCGGAGGATATTTAAAATCGTTCCGCTTACAGCAGCGGGATGCCGGCCTTGGCGCAGGCTTCGCGGGTGGCCTTGTCCCACACGCTGGCCTGAACCTCGCCGATGTGGACGCTGCCCAGCAGCAGCATACACAGGCGGCTCTGGCCGATGCCGCCGCCGATGGTGTAGGGCAGCTCGCCCGCCAGCACTGCCTTGTGGAAGGGCAGGGTGCGGCGGTCATCGCAGCCTGCCATGGTCAGCTGCCTGTCCATGCTTTCCGGGCTGACGCGGATGCCCATGCTGCTCAGCTCATAGCTGCACTGTAGCGGGTCGTTCCAGAACAGCAGGTCGCCGTTCAGATCCCAGTCATCGTAGTCCGGGGCGCGGCCGTCGTGGGGCTTGCCGCTGCGCAGGGGTGCACCGATCTTCATCAGGAAAGTGGTGCCGTTCTCCTTGACAAAGGCGTTTTCCCGCTCCTTCGGGGTCAGATCGGGGTACTTGTCCTCCAGCTCCTGTGAGGTAACAAAGGTCACGTTGGGGGTGTGCAAGGGCAGATCCTGCAGCTGGGGGAACATGGCGTGCAGGTTCATCTCGGTGGCGCACACCGCAGACACGATGCAGCGCACCACGTTTTTCAGGTAGGTCTCGTTGCGGTCCTCCACCGTGATGATCTTTTCCCAGTCCCATTGGTCCACATAGACCGAGTGGAGGTTATCCAGCTCCTCGTCCCGGCGGATGGCGTTCATGTCGCAGTACAGACCCTTGCCCACGCGGAAGTCGTAGTCCTTCAGCGCCTGCCGCTTCCACTTTGCCAGCGACTGCACCACCTGTGCTTCGGTGCCGCTGTCTTTGATGTCAAAGGTCACCTTGCGCTCCACGCCGTTCAGGTCGTCGTTCAGGCCGGTGGAAGCCTCCAGAAACAGCGGAGCCGACACGCGGTAGAGGTTCAGTGTGGCACACAGGGTGTCGGCGAACAGCCGCTTTACAGTGCCGATGGCACGCTGGGTGTCGTACAGGTTCAGCGCGGGTGTGTAGTTCTGCGGGATCATCGTTTTGCTCATAACAGTATACCCCTCTCTTTCCGTTCTCCGCCGCCGAGTTGCGGCACCGGAACGGCTTTCCCTTTAATACAGTAAATTATGGCACAATTTCAGAGCGTTGTAAAGGGGAGAACGCAAAGCCGGTGCAATTCGGGAGCTTACGCCTCTGCCACGGCCTCGATCTCGCACAGGACACCCTTGGGCAGATCCTTGACAGCAACGCAGCTGCGGGCGGGCTTGGAGGTGAAGTACTTTGCGTAGACCTCGTTGAAGGCGGCAAAGTCGGCGATATCGGCCAGGAAGCAGGTGGTCTTGACGACCTTGTCGTAGCCGGAACCGGCGGCTTCCAAGATCGCACCCACGTTCTTGCAGCTCTGCTCGGTCTGGGCGGCGATGCCTTCGGGCACAGTGCCGTCCGCGGGGTTCACAGGGATCTGGCCGGAGGTGTAGACGAAACCGCCTGCGATGAAGCCCTGGGAGTAGGGGCCGATCGCGCCGGGAGCTTTTTCAGTAGCGATGACTTTCATGGAAAATACCTTCTTTCTGTGTGTTTGATGGAGCTTTTCTCTTCGGGGAAAAAATTCTGCTGCTTGAAGTCTACACCATGCGGCGGGATGTGTCAATCCGGGAGGGACTTTTTGCCCATGCGGCCTTTACAAGCAGGCAAAAAGGCGGTATCCTTAATCTATTGATACACCACCCTTCAGGAGGAACCCATGGATATCCGCCAGCTGCACTATTTTCTGGTTTTGTGCGAAGAAATGAACTATACCCGCGCGTCACAGCGGCTGTTTCTGTCGCGGCAGGCCCTGCGGCAGAGCATCACGGCGCTGGAAGCCGAGCTCTGCGGTCCGCTGTTCGTCAGCGCTCACCACAAGCTCTCGCTCACCGAGCGGGGGCTGAGCTTGCAGCGCCATGCGGCCCCGGTGGTGGAGCAGTTCCAGCAGATGCAGGCGGCCCTCCATGCGGAGATCCAGTCGGCCCAGCCGGTGCGCATCGGCATCAGTGTCTCGCTGGTGCCGGACTACCTGCCCGGGCTGGAGACCCAGCTGGACAAGTTCCGCCAGCAGTACCCCCACATTGAGATGCGGTTCCGCCTGCTGGAAAACGATGCCGTGGCCGATGGTGTGGAGCAGGGCGAGCTGGACGCGGGCCTTGTGATGGACCTGGGCACGGCGGCTCCGGTGCTGGCCCGCACCACCCTGCGGGCAGACCCAGCCTGCCTGCTGGTGCCGCGCGGCCATCCCCTCTGGGAGAAGGAGCGGGTGCCGCTTTCGGCCCTGCGGGGCCAGCGGGTGCTGCTGCCCAGCCTGCGGCAGGATCTGTTCAGCCCCCTGTGGGATGCCTGCGCCAGGGAGGGCTTTGCGCCCAACGCGGAGATCGGCCCCAGCTTCTATCAGGCATACTATCTGGTCCAGGAGCAGCTCTGCACCTGCCTGACCCGGTACGAGCCGGGAGCACGGCGGGAGCTGGACCGGGTGCGTGACGTGCTGCTGGAAGATCTGCCGCCCCTCTGCGTCTCGATGGTGCAGCGGCGGGACCACAACTCGGCCTATCTTGACCTGCTGCGGGGCTACCTGATGGAGGTCATCGGGGGAGCGGCATCCCTGCCGCCCCGGCGGGGCCGCCCGGCAAAGCCCTTCTACAACTTCCCGGTGCTGTCCAGCGCAGCCCCCAAGGCGGCACCGCAGCACCCGGCTCCGGGCACCCAGCTGCCCTTTGCGGGCGGAAACAACTTCCGGGAGCTGGGCGGCTACGAGGCCGACGAGGGCAAGCATGTCAAGTGGGGGCAGATTTACCGCGGCATTCCCACCGGACTGCTGACCGGGGCGGCTGACCGCAAGCTGCTGGACAGCCTGGGCCTGCGGCTCATCCTCGACCTGCGCAGCGAGTCCGAGGCAGCGGAGCAGCCCGACTATGTGCCCGATGGCGCGCGGCTGGTGCGCATCTGCGGGCTTTGCCACCCGGACGGAAGCGAGATCTCCTTTTCTCCCGGGGACATTGAAAAGCTGCTCAAGGGCAAGAAGGATGAGGAGCATAACCTCGCCGATGCCATGTATGAGCAGATGCTCTTCCGCAATAAGGCCTACAAGGAGCTGTTCCGGGCGCTGGAGGCGGGCGAAACGCCGATCCTGTTCCACTGCTCCGGCGGGAAAGACCGCACCGGCGTGGCAGCCATGCTCATCCTGCTGGCGCTGGGGGCTTCCGATGAAACGATCTGTCAGGATTTTGTACGGACCAATGTCTGCCGCCGCCCGGAGCTGGAAAAGATCTGGGCCGCCCATGCCGAGGAGATCGAGGCGCATCCCGAACAGAAGCAGTTCTATCAGGGCATTGCCGGTGTCCACCCGGAGTCTGCTCCCTTTGTGTTGGACACCATCCGCAAAGAGTACGGCACCACCGATGCCTATCTCGAGGCGGAATACGGCCTGACCCCCGCCCGCCTGATGCGGCTGCGGCGGATGTATCTGGAATAATGGCTGTTTTTTTAGAAAATTCCTTTCACTTTACTTGACATTGTACCAAATGTTTCGTAATATAAGAAGTAGTATGGAATCCATGACGCTGCGTGCAGGGATCTTCCGCAACCAAAGTTCAATGGGGCTTCATCTGCCCGTTTTTATATGAAAACCTTGTAGATAAAAAAGCTGCATCAGGCCGCAGGGGCAAACATGCCCTTTTTGTGCGGTGCTGTTGTCTGTTTTGTTGTTGAGAGCTTGATTTTGTATTGTTGACCCACGCCTTGCGCGGCAGCGTCTCCAGATTTTAGTTAATTTTGAACTTTAATTGTAAGGAGAGTGAACACGATGTCCCCGATCATTCTGTTGATCGTGGTCGTGGTTGCTGCTGTTGCTGCCGGCGCGGGTTATTTTATTGGTTACAACAACCGTAAAAAGACCGCCGAGGCACAGATCGGCAGCGCAGAAGCCGAGGCTACCCGCCTGGTGAACGAAGCAATCAAGACCGCTGACCAAAAACGAAAAGAAGCTGTTCTGGAAGCCAAGGACGAGGCTTTCCGCCTGAAAGCCGAGGTCGATGCCCAGAAGGCAGAGGCCGACAAGGAGATCAAGCAGCGCCGTGCTGAGATCAGCCGCCAGGAGAACCGCATTGACCAGAAGGAAAATGCGCTGGACCGCAAGACCGAAGCCCTGGAAAAGAAGGAAGAAGAGCTCAAGAAAAAGCACGAGGAGGCCGACAGCCGTCTGGCTGAGGTGGATGCCATCCGTGCCAAGGAGATGGAGCGCCTGGAGACCCTGGCGGGCCTGAGCCAGGAGGATGCCCGCGAAGTGCTGCTGCACAAGGTGGACGAGGAGCTCACCCACGAGAAGGCTGTCCGTGTGGCTGCCTACGAGACCGACCTGAAGGAAAACTGCGATAACATCGCCCGCAATATGATCGGTCAGGCCATCAGCCGCTGCGCCGCTGACCACTGCAGCGAGACCACCGTCAGCGTGGTGCCCCTGCCCAGCGACGAGATGAAGGGCCGTATCATCGGCCGTGAGGGCCGCAACATTCGCGCGTTGGAAACTGCCACCGGCGTGGATCTTATCATCGATGATACCCCGGAGGCCATCACCCTGTCCTCCTTTGACCAGACCCGCCGCGAGGTTGCCCGCATGACGCTGGAGCGCCTGATCGGTGATGGCCGCATCCACCCCGCCCGCATTGAGGAGACGGTGGAGAAGTGCCGCCACGACCTTGAGCTGCAGATGAAGCGGGAGGGCGAGCGCGCCGTGATGGAGCTTGGCATCCACGGCCTGCACCCCGACCTCATCAAGCTCATCGGCCGCCTGAAGTACCGCACCAGCTTTGGCCAGAACGCTCTGACCCACAGCATGGAGGTGGCCTGGCTGGCCGGTCTGCTGGCAGGCGAGATGGGCGTGAACGTCACGCTGGCCCGCCGTGCCGGTCTGCTGCATGATATCGGCAAGGCCCTTGACCACGAGATCGAGGGCAGCCATGTCCAGATCGGTGTGGATATCTGCCGCAAGTACAAGGAAAACACCCAGATCATCCATGCCATTGAGGCCCACCACGGCGATGTGGAGCCCAAGACCCCGCTGGCCTTTATCATTCAGGCCTGCGATGCCATCAGCGCCGCACGTCCCGGTGCCCGCCGCGAGAACGTGGAGAGCTATGTCAAGCGTCTGGAAAATCTGGAGGAGATCTCTTCCAGCTTTGAGGGCGTGGAGCAGGCCTTTGCCGTTCAGGCTGGCCGCGAAGTCCGCATCATGGTCAAGCCTGATGTCATCAGCGATGATCAGGTCATCCTGCTGGCCCGCCAGATCGCCAAGAAGATCGAGGATACCCTCGATTATCCCGGCCAGATCAAGGTCAACGTCATCCGCGAGAGCCGCGCCATCGAGTACGCGAAGTAAGATCAGAACCAAGAGGAGCCCGTTGTGTTCGTACAGCGGGCTCCTTTTTTGTCTGTGAGCCTCTCGGGCGCGTCGTGTCAGATCTCCGGGCAGGGGTGCAGGTTTATGAGACCGCCTATCCTGCTTTTCCTGCTGGGAGAGGTGTCATTGCGAAGCAATGACAAAGAGGACTGCGATAGACTGAAGCAATTTCAACTCTTAATAAAATGAAGTGAACAAAGTTAAATGTACTCTGTAGAAATACAAGTAGTGACTTTAATGCAAGAACTGTCTTTGTATAAAATACAGCACAGGAGAAAAACTATACAAAAATTAGTTTCCATTTTCGGCGGGATGTTGGACAAAGGGGAGAAATGGGCCTTTTTGGAGGACAAATTCCCGAAAACCCCTTTTCAACGGCGGGGAACAGCGGTATAATGCGGCCATGGCACAAGGGTGTGCAGAAGCTCCAGAGGGGGAGCAGAGCCCCTTGTGCATTTTCAGAAATTAATGCTTTATCAGTGTAGAGCATTAAAGAGAGGGGAAAACATATATGAAATTCGATCGTCGTATTTCGCGCCGCAGCTTCCTGGCAGCTGCCGGTGTCACCTCTGCCGCGCTGGCTCTGACAGCCTGCGGCGGCTCTTCCAGCTCCACGGCTGCATCTTCTGCAGCCAGCGGCGCTTCCTCTGCTGCGGCTGGCACCGCACAGGGCGGCACCCTGAACATCATGCTGGAGACCGAGGTCCAGTCTCTGGACCCGCAGGTGGCCACCGACGGCACCTCCTTTGAGGTCATCGCGGATTACACCGATGGCCTGATGCAGATGGATGCTGACGGTGCAGCAGTTCCCGCCATGGCGGAGACTTATGACATCAGCGAGGACGGCAAGACCTACACCTTCCACCTGCGCGATGCAAAGTGGTCCAACGGTGAGGCCGTGACCGCCGCCGACTTTGTGTTCGGCTGGCAGCGCGCCGTAGACCCCGCCACCGCTTCCGAGTATTCCTACATGCTGTCCGACATTGGTCAGGTGGTCAACGCCGCCGAGATCATTGCCGGTGAAAAGCCCGTTACCGACCTGGGCGTGACCGCTGTGGACGACAAGACCCTGGAGGTGCAGCTGAACGTTCCTGTCAGCTACTTCCTGAGCCTGATGTACTTCCCCACCTTCTACCCGGTGAACGAGGCCTTCTACAACACCTGCGCTGACACCTTTGGCACCAGCCCCGAAACGGTGCTGTCCAACGGCGCGTTCGTGCTGACCGATTATCAGCCCGCAGCCACCGCCTTTGCGCTGGAAAAGAACCCCGATTACTATGATGCGGATAAGATCGCTCTGGACGGTCTGGCCTATCAGGTCATCAAGGACAGCCAGCAGGCTTTGATGAGCTATCAGACCGGCACGCTGGATATCACCCTGCTGAACGGTGAGCAGGTCGATCAGGTCAAGGATGATCCCGAGTTTACCAGCGTGGGTGCCGGTTACCTGTGGTACATCAGCCCCAACATCGACGCTGTGCCTGATCTGGCAAACCTGAACCTGCGCAAGGCCATGACCTTTGCGCTGGATCGTGATGCCATTACCGGCGATGTGCTGAAGGATGGCTCCACCCCCGCATACACCGCTGTTCCCGCACAGTTTGCAACCGGCCCCGACGGCAGCGATTTCAGCGCCGACCAGACCAAGTTTGCAGATGACTGCGCTTATGACCCCGAGAAGGCCAAGGAGTTCTTTGAGACCGCCAAGGCTGAGCTGGGTAAGGATACCTTCACCTTTGATATGGTGGTGGATGCTGACGATGCACCCCAGAAGGTGGCTCAGGTCGTCAAGGAGCAGCTGGAGACCACGCTGGAGGGCCTGACCATCAACCTGACCGTGGAGCCCAAGAAGCAGCGCGTGCAGGATATGCAGGACGGCACCTTTGAGCTGGGTCTGACCCGCTGGGGCCCCGACTACGCCGACCCCATGACCTATCTGGGTATGTGGGTCACCGGCAATTCCAACAACTACGGTCTGTGGAGCGATGCCGACTACGATGCCATCATTGACGAGTGCACCACCGGCGATCTGTGCACCGACCCCGAGGGCCGCTGGGCTGCCCTGTACGAGGCAGAGCAGATCGTTCTGGAGCAGGCGGTCATCTTCCCCCTGTACGGCCAGTGCAACGCTGAGATGATCTCCTCTGCCGTCAAGGGTGTCGAGCATCACCCCTGCGCTCTGAACCGTGTGTATAAGAACACCACCAAGAGCGAGTAAACAACTGAAAGCACACTGAACAAGGCCGCACAGTGGCCCGCAAAGAGCCACTGTGCGCCTTTTTGGCATTGTGCCTGTCCGCGGCAGACGAACGACTGACCGCGAGATCCCGGAAGGAAAAGGGGGCCCACCCGACGTGAAAAAATATACGCTCAAGCGAATCCTGACCTCGCTGTTCACACTGCTGGCAATTTTGCTGGTGCTGTTTATCCTGATGCAGCTGATGCCCGGTTCGCCCTTCAATGATGAAAAGCTGACGCCCGATATGCGGGCTGCCCTGTACGCAAAGTACGGCCTGGATCAGCCCATCTACATCCAGTTCTTCCGCTATGTGGGCAATATGCTCCGGGGAGATTTTGGCGTGAGCTATAACATCTCCAAGAATACACCCATCTCCCAGCTCATCCAGAGCCGCCTGCCCATCTCCATTCAGGTGGGCGGCATGGCTGTGACGCTGGGTGCCGCTGTGGGCCTGGTGCTGGGCATCATTGCCGCACTCAAGCGGGATACCATTTTTGATACCATCGCCACCATCATCTCGGTCATCGGCGTGTCGGTGCCTTCCTATGTGTTCGCACTGGCCCTGAGCTATGCCTTTGGCTTCAAGCTCCGCTGGTTCCCGATGCTGTTCTCCGCCAAGGATGTCTTTGGCTCCAGCGTCCTGCCCAGCATCTCGCTTTCCATGTTCACCATGGCCTCCATTGCCCGCTTTACCCGCAGTGAGATGATCGAAGTCCTTGATTCCGATTACATGCTGCTGGCCGAGAGCAAGGGCATCTCCGGCCCGGCGCTGATCTTCCGCCATGCCCTGCGCAATGCCCTCATCCCCATCATCACGGTGCTGGCACCCTTGATCGTGGATCTGATGACCGGCTCGCTGGTGGTGGAAAAGATCTTCGCCATTCCCGGCGTGGGCAGCCTGCTGGTCACGGCCATCCAGTCCAACGACTACAACGTGGTCATTGGCCTGAGCTTTATTTACAGCGCCATGTACATTGGCATCATGCTGGTCGTTGACCTGCTCTACGGCATCATCGATCCGCGCATTCGTCTGGCAAAGGGGGATGACTGATATGGCAGAAAAAGCGATCCGCCTGGGCGGCGAATCCACAGCGGATGCCATCGTCAGCGCGGTGGATTCCCTGTATCCCGAGCACACCTTTGAGGACAAGGAGTTTGCCCTCAAGCACAACGACGATGAGATCGCCGTGGATACCAACTTTGCGGCCCAGAGCTTCTGGAAGGATGCCATCCTCCGCTTCTTCGGCAAGAGGAGCGCCGTGCTGGGCCTGATCCTGATCGTCGTCATCGTGCTGCTGGCCGTTTTTGGCCCGGGCATGAACAGCTATACCTACTCCGGCCAGGATCTGAGCCAGAAGAACTTTGCTCCCCGTGTGCCGGGCATCGAGCGCTTCGGCATCTTGGACGGCAGCGAGAAGATGAGCACCACCACCGGCAGCAAGAGCGTCAACGCCTATGTGGAAAAGGGCAAGGACGATGTCTACTACTGGTTCGGCAGTGACCTGTACGGCCGCGACATCTGGACCCGCACCTGGGAGGGTGCCCGTGTCTCCCTGATCATCGCGGTGGCCGCTGCTGTCATCGATATGGTCATCGGCATGAGCTATGGCCTGATCTCCGGCTACTTTGGCGGCAGGGTGGATATGGTGATGCAGCGCTTCCTCGAGGTAGCCAACGGCATTCCCCGTCTGGTCATCGTTACGCTGCTGCTGCTGGTGCTGCAGCCTGGCATGGTCACCATCATCTTTGCCCTGATGCTGACCGAGTGGGTGGGCATGAGCCGCATCGCCCGCGCCGAGATGCTCAAGCTGAAGGATCAGGAGTTCGTTCTGGCGTCCCGTACGCTGGGCGCAGGCAGCTTCTTCATTATCTTTAAAGAAGTGCTGCCCAACATCATCGGACCCATCATCACGCAGGTCATGTTCAGCATCCCCACCGCTATCTTTACCGAAGCATTCCTGTCCTTTGTGGGTCTGGGCATCCCGGTGCCCCAGTGTTCGCTGGGTTCTCTGATCAGTGAGCTGTACAACAGCTTCACCACCCACCCCTATCAGATCATTCCGCCCATTGTGGTGATGAGCCTGCTGATGCTCAGCTTCAATCTGGTGGCCGATGGTCTGCGCGAGGCCCTGGACCCCAAGATGAAGAGTATGTAAGGAGGAACACCCCATGCCTGAGAACAAAAAAGAACAGGTCTTGTCGGTGCGAGACCTTGATATCACTTTTAAGACCACCGCAGGCCCGGTGCACGCCATCCGGGGCGTGAACATCGACCTGTACAAGGGCGAGACCGTTGCGCTGGTGGGCGAGTCCGGCTCCGGCAAGTCCGTGACCATGAAGGCCGCCATGGGCATTCTGGCCAAGAACGCCACCGTGAACAGCGGCTCCATCCAGTTCAGCTACCACCATGCAGACGGCTCTCCCGAGACGGTGGACCTGCTGCAGAAGGACAAAAAGTGGATCCGCCGCCACATCAATGGCAAGCGCATCGCCATGGTGTTCCAGGACCCCATGACCAGCCTTGACCCCACCATGACCATCGGCAAGCAGATCATGGAGGGAATGCTCTGGCACTTCAAGATGCCCAAGGCCGAGGCCTACAAAAAGGCACTGGAGCTGCTGGAGGAGGTGGGCATCACCGATGCGGAAAAACGGATGAAGAATTACCCCCATCAGCTGTCCGGCGGTATGCGCCAGCGCGTGGTCATTGCCATTGCCCTGTCCTGCGACCCCGACCTGCTCATCTGCGATGAGCCCACCACGGCACTGGACGTGACGATCCAGGCCAAGATCCTGGAGCTGATCCGCAGCATCCAGAAGGAGCGCGGCATCTCGGTCATCTACATCACCCACGACCTGGGCGTTGTGGCAAAGGTGGCCGACTATGTGGATGTCATGTACGCGGGCAAGATCGTGGAGACCGGCACCATTGATGAGATCTTCTACGACCCCAAGCATCCCTACACCTGGGGCCTGCTGTCGGCTATGCCCGATCTGGACACCGCCGATGACCGTCTGTACACCATCCCGGGCTCTCCGCCGAACCTGCTGCATGAGAAGCCGGGCGATGCCTTTGCACCCCGCAACCGCTTTGCCCTGCACATCGATGATGAAGTCGATCCTCCCATGTTCAAGATCAGCGAGACCCACTATGCGGCCACCTGGCTGCTGGACCCCCGGGCCCCCAAGGTGGAAATGCCGCCGGAGCTGGCCCAGCGCATCAGCCGCATGAAAGCGGATGCAGAAAAGATCAAGGAGGCGGAATAAATGGCTGCACAGAGCGCGACCCCGCTTCTGAAAGTAGAGGGCCTGAAACAGTATTTCAAGGTGAACAAGAACTTCACCGTTAAGGCTGTGGACGACGTGAGCTTTGAGATCTACCCCGGCGAGACCTATGGTCTGGTGGGCGAATCCGGCTCCGGCAAGTCCACCATCGGCCGGAGCATCATCCGGCTGTACGACCCCACCGCAGGCAAGATCACCTTTGACGGGCAGGACATCAGCGGACACCTGAGCCACGCACAGAACAACACCCTGCGCACCCAGATGCAGATGATCTTCCAGGACCCCATGGCCAGCCTGAACCCCCGCAAAAAGGTGGAGGACATCATCGGCGAGGGATTGGACATCCACCACATGTACAAGACCCCGGCGGAGCGCCGGGAGAAGGTGGAAAAGATTCTGGCCAAGGTGGGCCTTGCCCCGGAACACGCCGAGCGTTACCCCCATCAGTTCTCGGGCGGTCAGCGCCAGCGCGTGGGCATCGCCCGCGCCCTGATCATGAACCCCAAGCTCATCATCGCCGACGAGTGCATCTCGGCACTGGATGTGTCCATTCAGGCACAGGTGGTCAACCTGATGAAGGATATCCAGCAGGAGACCGGCACGGCCTATCTCTTCATTGCCCATGACCTTTCCATGGTCAAGTATATCTCTGACCGCATCGGGGTGCTCCATCTGGGCCACCTGCTGGAGACCGGCACCACCGAGGAGATCTTTGAGCATCCCATCCACCCCTACACCCGGAGCCTGCTGTCGGCCATCCCGCTGCCCAACCCCGTTGTGGAAAAGCGCCGCGTGGCCGAGACCTACGATTATGCCGCCTCCGGCATCGATTACAGCCTGGGTACCAGCCACCATGTTGCGGGCAGCCACTACGTCAAGTGCACAGACGCAGAGTTTGCCCAGTGGTGCAGGTAGACCATATCCTCCCAGCAAATGCAAAGCGCCCCCGCTCACCGGTGTTTCCGGCAGGCGGGGGCGCTGCTTTTTGTAGGAAGTTCAGAAGGTCAGCCGCATCTGGTACCACACCACGCCGCCGTGGGTGGAGCCGGAAACGCCTTCGCTGACAAAGCCGAAGCCGGCGTAATAGTGCACGAGCCTGTCCTTGCAGGTGAGCACCAGCCCCCTGCGGCCCTGAGCCTTTGCATCGGCGATGGCCCGGCGGAGCAGCTGCCCGGCCAGGCCCTGCTTCCGGTATTCGGGCAGGGTGTTCACCCCAAAGATCATCTGCCACGCCCCATGGGCATCGTGCAGGGAAGCGTCGGCGTACATCTCGTCTGTCAGGTCGGGGGTATCGGTTACAAAGCCGTCCACAAAGGAGACGAGCTTTTCGTCCTCGAACAGCAGCCAGAAGTGGTCGGCGTAATGGGTCAGCCGCCCGGCAAATTCTTCTTTTGTGGCCGCCTCCGCAGCCGGAAAGCAGGCCGCCTCCACGGCGGCAATGGCATCCAGATCTTCAAAGGTGGCAGTACGGATCTTTTGCATAGTCATTCTCCAGAGTTTGATTTGTTGAGCTGAGTATACCACACCATCCCGCAAAGCGCCAGCAAAACAAAAAGAACCACTTAGTCTTTGCAAATAACCTTTGAACCTTCACCATCAATTACAATTCCCTGACGG
>OJRB01000068.1_pt1 | contig 62317 bp, 50 predicted proteins | sample 1599061 | NCBI WGS metagenome assembly OJRB01 (sample SAMN03922522, study PRJEB24848) | human gut metagenome | isolation source: stool sample | host: Homo sapiens | place: Germany | collected 2010-02 | reverse complement strand
CGCTTTCATCTCGGCAATTGAATAACCGAGGATTCTCGCTTATTATCCCAAATGCAGCATCTCGATCAAAAAGATCCAGGTAAGGCCATAATAGGAAATAACCGCTACCAGGTCGTTCACGGTGGTGATAAGCGGACCGGACGCAACCGCCGGGTCTACGCCGAATTTTTTAAACAGGATCGGGATCACGGTACCGGAAACACTGGAAATCATCATGGCCAGAAGCAGGGCCACGCCGATGCAGGCAGAAACCGCAAATCCAAAGCCCGGTGTCATGCCCTTTGCGAAAATCACATAAAGTCCGATAAATACAAAGGAAAGAATGCCAAGGATCAGACCGTTGCACATTCCGACTCTGGCCTCTTTGAATACCAGGCCAAGCTTCTGCTTGCCGTCCAGGTTTTCATCCATCAGCACACGGATGGTAACTGCCAGTGACTGGGTACCAACGTTTCCGGCCATGTCCAGGATCAGGGACTGGAAACAGATGACGATGGTCAGCTGGGCTACTACGCCCTCAAAAAGTCCTACGACACTGGAAACCACCAGGCCAAGGCCCAACAGGATGATCAGCCACGGAAGACGCTTGTGCACGCTCTGGCGGATCGGCTCGTTTAATTCCTCCTCGGAAGCAAGACCTGCTAACTTTGCGTAGTCATCGCCCATTTCATCATCTACAACCTGAACAATATCCTGGGCAGTGATAACACCGATAATCTTGTTGTTCTCATCCAGTACCGGGATAGAATCCTCGGAGTAATCCTTCATGCGCTCGATACAGTCTTCGATCACCTCACGGGCATACACATATGGATAAGATTCCATGATGATGTCGTCCAGATTGCTGCCCTCGCGCGCAATGATCAAATCCTTTAAATCAATGGCACCGCAGAAGGTGTGATCGTCATCGGTCACATACAGCGTAGAGATGTTGTCATTCTCCGCTGCCTGATCGATCAGCTCCCGCATAGCTTCGCGGATGCTGATGCCGGACTTGATCTCAATAAAGTTCATGCTCATGCGGCTTCCGATCTCGTCTTCATCAAAGGACTCCAGCATGGCAATGTCGCGTTTGGATTCGTTATCAATGAGGTCAATGAGCATGTTGCGCTCCGGCTTGGCCAGACGCTTCAACAGTGCTGCTGCCTGGTCAACCTCCATGCAGGAAAGGACCTCAACCTTTTTTCTTGCATTCAGTTCTTCAAAATAAATCTCTGCGTTATCCAGATATTCGAAAATATCGGAAAGCTGCTCCGCATCCAGAATGCGGTACAGCCGCTCCCTCTCATCTCTTGTCAGCACCTCAAAGGAGGATGCGATATCATTCTCATGGTAATCGGAAATGCGATCCTTTAAGACACGCGGGGATACATTGCTCCGCATGATCTGCTCCAGTTCAGTCTGATAGTCACGAACCTGAACTGCGGTATCTTTTCCGTCATTTTCCTTCATCTTTTCCATGTCTGCCCCTTTCTCTGCCTGCGGTCCGGTTTTCACCTTCCCGCGACGGGATGTTCTCACGGCTGTCATCCGTGGACTGGGCATTTTTGATCTGCGCAAACCTGCTGCCTGCAGTTTTTGCCTTCTTTTCAATCTTTACAGATTCTTAACGCATAGCACAGCATATCAGCTGACCAGAATCTCAAAAAACAAAATCTATGCAGCAAAACATCTGTCTGAAGCTGTTTTTTCCGTTTCCGCAAATAAAAAATGCCATCACCAGTTTCACTGTAAACGGGCAATGGCAGACACACAGAGAAACAGCCTGATCCGGCTCCGGTTTACCCGGCGCGCCTGATCAGACAATTTCTTTTCATTTTATGTCATTCCGTGTGAGATGACGGACAGCGGACCCAGACAGGCTGCCGGTCATCTTCTCTCTTCCATTGCCGCTCATTCGCTTATAACTGTCCGCGACGTCCATCATCTCACCTCCTTATATATGCACGATCAATAAATAACTTCCTCTACAACTATACTACACGGTTTTTTTATCGTCAACCACCCAAATTCGTCAAGTGATAAATTTGTCACACCTCCGGGGTTTTCTACATCTGATTTTTCAAGAAACTCCTTTTACGGTCCAGTTATATGTTTCCCACGCCTGATTCAGATTGACCACTGCGGTTTCTTTCGCATCCAGCGCACTGTAGTAATCCGCCACGCCCTGCAGGTAATCACTCTGGTTCAGCATACCGGCCTGCTGCTTTTTCTGCAGGGAAGCATAGGTAATGGATGCACTCTGGTAAGCAGCCTCTGCACCATCATACTGAAGCTTTGCAGCCTTTAACTGATCATACAGGCTCTGCATCCGGGAACGCACCGTTCCCTCGGCCTGACTTTCCTGATCGGATTTCACCGAAATCTCCGTTGCGGTTCCCGCGCTCTGATGCCGGGCATTCTGTACGCTGGAGCTGTTGCCGATGGCCTGCTCCATATCGCTATTAAAATCTACAGCCTCAATGGCGGCAAGATCCGGGAGCGGCACACTTCCGATGGCGATATCCGCACCGGTGTCCAGCCCCAGGGCTGAGAGCAGATTGAAGCGGGCATTTGCTGCCTGCTGCCGGTAGGATTCATACCGGTTTTTTGCGCTCTGCATGGTGTCGGAAGCCGCCATCACATCAGCTGCCGTGGCCATGCCCGCGCTCTGCTTTTTCAGAGCTGCCTGATAACTGCTCTGGGCCGCCTGATAGTTTTTCTCCTCGGCCTGGGCCTTGGTATTCATCTGATTATAGGTACGCATCAGGCTCTGGGCCGTCAGCACATAGCTGTCGATCGTTTTCTGGCGGCTGGTGGTCTGGGTTTTGGATTCCTGGGATTCCAGCTGTTTGGTAATCTGGGAAATAGACATGTTTAGCATGGAAGCATTCATTTTGTAGGTTGCCTTCGCCTCCGCGTCATCCTCATACTTTTCCTGCATAAACTTCATGTAATCCCGCTCGTCTTCCAGAGTCTTCAGCATGCTCTCATAGGTTTCCCTGCTGCTGGTGTAATTGTCCAGGGCATTTTTTAGGTTCCGGTTATTCTGTACCAGCTGTTCCAGATTGTTGTAATCCACAGATATCACAGATGCATCAGTCCAAACTGCGGTATCCAATGAATCAGACCGATCTGCCACATTGCCAGAAGCGCTTTCAGAAGCATCCGCAGCAGTTTCCGCCATCACTGGAAACGCAGCGGACGGCAGCGCCAGAGCACCTGCCGCAAGAGCAACCACCAGTGCGGTCCTGGCACAGGCTGAACCAAATCCACCCATGCCGTGTTCTGCCTCTTTTCGCAAACTCCGCAGGCACATACGCTTCTGCGGCACTTTCCTGTCTGCCTGTTTTCTCATCACACTGCGCTCCTTTCCTTACTCTGCGGATGCCAGTCCGTTCACGGCCCAGTCATAATCATTCATGGCCTGTAACAGGAACAGCTTCTGGGTCTGGGCAGTCACCTGGGCGGTGGTGTAGGATGCCTTCTGGCTCTCATAGGTATTTTTTGTAATGGTTCCCGCTGCCAGCTTCGCGTCAGCAGACTTCATGGAAACCTCCTGCAGCGCCAGAGCCGACTGGGCCTGCTCATAGCTTGACTGGGCCAGAAGCAGGGAATCATAGGCAGATTTCACACTGTTGGAGATGGTCTCCCTCTGATTCTTTTCCGTCTCGGTCAGCTTCTCCTTTACGCTGTCTGTTCTGGCATTGGTGAGCTGCTTTTTCGTCAGGCGGTAGGCGTAACTGTTCTCCAGAGCCGTCTGGATATCCGCGTTCACATCAATGGCCACGATCTTACTCTGATCCGGCTCTGCCAGCTCCGCGATCTTCACATCCGCGCCGTAGCCCCAGCCTAACATCAGGCACAGACTCTCCTTTGTGGAGGCCAGATTACTCTCGGCAGTTACCAGCGCTGCCTCCGCATTGGACACGGATTCCTTTGCGCTTAAAACCTTGGACTGGGTAGACATCCCTGCTGCCAGGCGGTTCTGCTCAGACTGGTACGAAAGCTTTGCCTGCTCAATGCGGGCCTTCTGGCCATCCAGGTTATAGTACTGGGTCCAGTAGGTGATCATAAGCCCCTGTGCCTGCTTGGCCAGCTTCGCCTCGGCCTGATCGTACTGGATCCGCATGGTGGCCTGGTCATCGGTGTTTTCATCACCCTGCTCCATCAGGCTTTTGGCCTGCTGTTCATTGCGCAGTGCCGCTGCCACACCACTTCCGTAGTTGGCATCGTCTAAGTCCGGGTAGCTGATATTGGAATAAATCTCATTGGCCTTGTCGTAATAATCCTGTGCCACATCATCCCGGTTCTTGGTCAGATAATCCTTGTAGCTGATCTCGTTCTGGACCACGGTCGGATTGTACTCATGAACCAGATCTGAAATCTCATCAAACTCCAGCTTATTGTCGCGGAGTGTCGCCCATTTTTCTGCTGAATAAGCAAATTCCGGGCTTCTCTGGGCAAATGCCTGAAATGGCATTGCCGTAATGGCGCCGGCGGCAAGCACTGCGCCTGCCAGCCGTTTTGCACGTTTCCGGATCATTTTTCATCTCCTCCTTAAATATCCAGAACCTTCAATTCCTTCCTGCCATTCATCAGAGCGTAATAAACCGGCAGGATAAACAGCGCTACCAGCACACCGACACTCAGTCCTCCGATATTTACCACCGCAAGGCCCTGTGTGGTGGAACCGCTGCTTCCGAAGGCCATCGCCATCGGCAGCATGGAAAGAATGGTGGTCAAACTTGTCATCATGATCGGACGCATACGGGTAGCACCGGCCTCGATCAGAGCCTTCCGAAGCGGCATCTCCATGCGGTACTGGTTGACCGTATCCACATAGAGGATACCATTGTTAACGACCGTACCAACCAGGATCAGGAATCCCAGGATGGAGGTCATGGACATGCTGACTCCGGTGAGCTTTAAGAGTCCGAAGGAACCAACCAGGCTGAACGGAATGGTCGTCATAACCATGAAGGAGAACTTCGGGGACTCGAACTGCGCAGCCATGACCACAAAGATCAGGAATACTGCCACCGCAATCGCGTTATACAGTCCGGAGAACTCCTCCTGCATCATACGGTCTCTGGAGTTGGTGCCACGGACAATGGTTCCGGTCAGGTTCGGGCTGATAACCTCATTATCGATTTTGGTCTTCACTGCCGCACTGGAGCTGCTGTCCACATAATCTGCGGAAATCGTGATCTGGTAGGACTTATCCTCCTTCTCGATGGAAGACGGGCTGTCCTTATAATAAATTTCTGCCACATCGGACAGCGCCACATAACCGCCGGACGGCTTCTTTAAGATGATGCGCTCCAGCTGCGGCACAGTCCTATACTGATCCTCCGGATACTCGGCCTTGACGCTGATCTCCTGACCGTCCACCTTTAAGGTGGTAACCTCCTCACCGTCTAACATCTGTTTTATCATGGTTCCGATCCGGGCTGCAGTCAGTCCTTCCGCGGAAGCAGAAACCGGATCCACCTTGACAGCCACAACCGGCGCGGTATTCTCAATGCTGGAATGCACATTTTTCACATCGTCCCGGGCAATCAGCTCATTTACAATCTCATTGCTGACCTCCTGCAGCTCATCGTACTGGGTGCCCTTTAAGATGGCCTCATAACCACGGCTTCGCCCCATCATGCTCATGGAGGTGGAGGCCTCTACCGTAACGGTACAGTTTTCCAGATCCGCCATCTCATTTTCCCACTGGCTTACCACCTCATCGGTAGACATCTTCCGGTCATCCTTTAAGTAAGCGGTAATGGTTCCTTCATCATTGTTGTAGCGCAGCATGTAGGATTCCACATCCTCATGGGCTGCCACAATGGATTCTGCCTCTGCCAGGATCGCGTCTGCCTGCTCCGTGATCAGGCCGGGCCGGGTCTCAATGCTGACGCTGACGGTACCGGTATCATCGGCCGTCATCAGCTCTGTCTGCATACCGCTGGCCAGGAACACAGTGGCCACGATAATACCAACAGAGGCTAGCATGACGATGGCTTTGTGTTTTAAAAGGACCGGCATGATCTTCCGGTAAGCGTCCTGCAGGAAGGTCAGAGGACGGGTCGCCGGCGCAGAGGAACGCTCCTTCGGCTTATACATCATATAGCACAGCGGCACAATGGCAATCGCGGAAAGCAGAGACGCACACATACAGAACACGATGGTGTAGCCCATGGCCCCGAACATCTGGCCGCTCATACCGTTTAAGAATACCAGAGGGATAAATACAACACAGGTTGTTACCGTGGAGCCAAAGATGGAAGCCACCACAATGTTGGTTCCCTCCAGGGCCGCCTTCGCGTACCCCAGTGCCCCCTTGTCTTCCTGCTTATCCATGGCCCGAAAACAGCTCTCCAGCACAACAATGGAGTTATCGACCATCATGCCGACACCGAGGACCAGACCGCTCATGGTAATGATGTTCAGCGTAAATCCCGCCCGCGTCATAACGATCAGGGACATCAGGATGGAGGTCGGGATAGAGCTTCCGACGATCAGAGATGCCTTGAAATCTCCGAAAAACAGGAAAATGATGATCATGGAAATAACGACCGCCATCACCATGGTCTCTGCCACATCCTTTAAGGAGTCCTGGATGGAGTCTGCCTCATCCCTGGCTACGGTGATGGTCAGATCATCATCATCATTCTGCAGGCTTTTGATGACCTTCTGCACCTGCTTGGACAAATCCATCGCAGTGCTGCTCTGCTGCTTGGTCAGGGAAATGGAGATAGTCTCCTCTCCATTATAACGGGAGACACCGCCCTTCTGCTCCTCCGCGTAAGAAACCACTGCAATATCTTCCAGGTAAATGATCTTATTTCCGGATACCGTGATCGGCATTTCCAGCAGCTCATCCAGCGTGTCATGCTGCGTTAACGTAGACACGGATAAGTCCAGATTGCCGGACTCTGCGCTTCCGGACGGATAGGACAGGTTGGCTGCCGACATGGCGGACTTGATATCGCTAATGCTCACATTGTACTGATCCATCATATCGGACATCAGTTCAATTTTGATATACTCAGAGGAACCGCCCATCGTGGATACCTCTGCCACGGTGCTGAGCTTTTCCAGTTCCGGCACAATCTTCTGATCTACATAGTCATAGAGATTTTCCTGGGACGGATTCGCAATAGTAAGCATCATGCTGGCCTGGGCGTTGTTGTTCATCTCCATGACCGTCGGCTCTACATCATCCGGCAGATCACGGATGCTGTTTAAGCTCTTGGTTAAGTCGCTGTAGGCCTCATCCATATCGGTGTCGTAATCATACTCCAGCATGATCATGGAACGGCCCTCACTGGTGGTAGAGCTCATACTCTTCACTCCCTCCAGTGTGCTGACCTGATCCTCAATGAGCTGCGTTACCAGCTCATCCATGTCCTCCGGGCTGGCGCCGGAATAGTTTGCCATAATGATCATCATCGGCTGATCCATATCCGGCATCTGCTCCAGTGTTGCGTTAAACACTGAAGAAATACCGAACACGATCAGGCATAAGAGCGCCATCAGCACGGTGACCGGACGCTTCAGTACAAATCTGGTAACTCCCATTTACGTCTGCCTCCTTACTGTGCTTTCGGTGCTGCGTTTCCGTTCTGTGCGCCGCCAGCTGCAGGCGCGCCCTGCGGTGCCTTGCTGTCTGCGTCCTGTGCGTCATCTGACGGAGCCTGACCGCCTGCGCCCTGTGCATCACCTGCCGGGGCCTGACCGCCTGCACCCTGTGCATCACCTGCCGGGGTCTGACCGCCTGCACCCTGACCGTCACCTGCTGCATCGGCTGCCTCAGCATCGGATTTCAGACGGATATCCGCACCCTCGTACAGATTGGAGCTCCAGGTGCTGACTACCATATCATCGGCATTCACGCCGGAAAGGATCTGCGCGTTCTCGGAATCATAAAGGCCAACCTCCACGGAAGCCATTTTTGCCTTGCCATCTTCATATAAGTAGACATAGCCCTTGCCGCCGCTGTAATAGATGGCATCTACCGGAACCAGCATCACGTTCTCCGCGCGTTCGGTCACCAGCGTGATCTTCACGGTACTTCCGATGGCGATCTCATCGCTGCTCTCCATATCGCCTTTTACCTTGAACAGACCGCTGTTTTCATCTACCATGTTGCTGATCTCGGTGATGTTTCCGGTATAGGTATTTCCGTTTTTGGAAATCTCCAGTTCATCTCCGGTCTTTAAATTCTGTACCATACGCTGGGTTGCGTAGAAGGTGATGCTGTTCTGACCCTCGCCCGCAATAACACAGAGCTGGGCAGACTGGTTGACACGGTCATATACATCCACATCCACGCTCTCCACGCGGCCTGCGATTGGTGCGGTGATGGTGCTGTACTCCACCTGCTTATCGTACTGAAGCTTCGCGGATTCATACTGGAGCTGCGCGGATTTCAGACTGTTCTGATACTGCTCATACTCCTGGTCAGACAGATCACCGCTGTCATAAAGGATCTGCATTCTGCTCAAGTTGCTCTGGGCCTGGGACAGATTGACCTGGGCGGAATCCATGTTGTTCCTTGCGGATTCTACCTGCTCGGTGTTGATCTCCATCAGCACCTGTCCCTGGCTGACCATGTCACCGGCCTTGACATTCACGGCAGTCACATCGCCGCCGGCCTTGGCGTACACATACACCACATCGGCTGCCTCAACCGTACCGGTCAGGCTGGAGGTTACGGAAACATCTCCCGTAGTCGGATTTGCCGCATTCACCACCGTTACCGTGGATTCCTGCATCATTCCACCGGGACCTCCCATGCCTCCGGGGCCTCCCTGACCGCCTTTTGCGCCCTTCCCTGTAAGGAAAAATGCTGCGCCTGCAAGAATGATCACTGCCGCGCCTGCTCCTGCCATGATTTTTTTCTTCTTATCCATCTTACACTCCTTCACCTTCTATATTTCCTGTTACGTTACATGCGGCTGCCCCGCAGGATCACCACCAGCACGATCATGCCTGCCACCAGAAAGGTCCATCCGGCAATATAAACCAGATGCAGGTTTTCTGTGACGTGCACCACAGCGATTCCTGCTTTCTCCAGAAAGGAGGCTGCCGCCAGAATCCAGACTCCGGGATGATACAGCAGCGTAAAGGTCTTAAAAAACTCGGACCGCTCTGTCTCAGGCCGGAACCGGAAAATCCCGGCTGACATGCCAAGGCCTCCCACGACCAGATAACTCAACGCGCTGAGCACACCCTGCATCGGAAAGGTATCAAACAGTCTTTCTCCGGTCCCCAATAGCAAAAGCAGGACCAGACAGATGCCCGCATACCCAAACAGCTCCTTTTTTAATATTCCGTGATCCGGTGGTCTTGCTGAAGATTTCTGGTTCATAAGGCACTCCTTTCCGCACATATTCTGACATGCTACAAAGCTTAAATAGGAAATGTGAGAAAAGTGTGAGAAAATCCGCATAATTCTGTGAGGGAAGTTTCAGAAGCCGGGAAAAGATGTTATAATCCCAGAAGAACGTAGAAGGGAGAAAGATCCATGCCGCACATTCTTATCACCGATGATGATCCGCACCTGCGCCGCCTGGTGCGCACCTACGCAGAGCTGGAAGGCTTCGAATGCACGGAGGCCGGAGACGGAGCTGCCGCGGTTACTGCTTTAAAGCAAAGTGCCTTTGACCTGGTGCTTTTGGATGTCATGATGCCGGGGCCGGACGGCTTTGAAACCCTCGAAGCCATCCGCGGCTTCAGCCAGGTACCGGTCATCATGCTGACCGCTCGAAATGAAGAATATGATAAGTTAAACGGATTCCGGCTCGGTGTCGATGACTATGTTGCAAAGCCATTCAGTCCCAAAGAGCTGATGGCCCGCATCGGAGCCGTGCTGCGCCGCACCCAGGTCCGTACAACAGCACCCGTCACAAAGGAGCTGGCCTTTGGCGGACTTTCCATTTTCCCGGATTCCCGGATCGTCACATTAGACGAAAAAAAGATCACTCTGCCGCCCAAGGAATTTGACCTGCTGTACAAGCTGGCGCAGAACGAGCACATCGTCCTGAGCCGCGACAAGCTGCTGGAAACTGTGTGGGGATACCGGTACTGCGGTGATGCCCGCACCGTGGACACGCACATCAAGTCTCTGCGGGAACACATCGGACCTTACCGGAAGCTGATCCAGACTGTATGGGGAGTGGGGTATAAATTTGAAAAAACAGATGAAAATTAGACTTTCTGCCCTGAAAAACCGGATGGTTTTCCGGCTCTGGGCCTTTATGATGATCCCGGTCATGTTCGGGATCGGCTTTATGTGGGTGGTGCAGATTTTTCTGTTTGAACAGAATTACGCGAATGCCGCCGTTAATGAAGCTCTGGACCGGCTTTCCCCGGTCATGGAGGATTTGCGCACCCGCGATATCGGAGAGGATGAAAAGCTCTTATCCTTTATCAGCCACATCGGCGGAGAGCTGCTCCTGGTCTCTGAGGACGGCACCCTCATCAAAATGTACTCCTCTGGACACCTGGTGCAGCCGCAGGAATGGGAGCGCAAACTCGACGATCCGGAGATGACCCGCCAGAAGCCTGATTTCAGGGAGCTGCTGGCAGGCCGCCCCTACCGCCACATTGAGCGGATGCACGGAAAGATCATCGGCTACGAGCTTGGTTTCCCGGTCACCTGCAACGGAGAGCATAACTACCTGATCCTGCGCAACGCCCTGATGGCCCGGACCGTTTTAAACCTGAACCGTTCCCAGCTCATCATTCTGAGCATTCTTCTGACCGGCATCGCATCGGTACTGGCCGCAGTCCTCTCCAGACAGTTTTCCCGCCCCATCTTTCAGATCAAAAGGGCAGTGGACAAGCTAACCGAAAATGACTTTTCGATCGGCCCGGATCTGGAACGCCAGGATGAGCTCGGACAGCTGTCCCAATCCGTCGGGAAGCTGCGGCTGGCCTTACAGCGGCTGGATGTTCTGCGCCGGGAGGTCATTGCCAACGTCTCCCATGAGCTACGCTCCCCGTTAGCCCTCATCACCGGCTATGCGGAGATGGTGCGGGACATCACCTGGAAAGATGACGAGATGCGCAATGAAAACCTGAACCTCATCATCAGCGAGTCCAACCGCATGAGCGAGATGGTCAATGATATCCTGGACTACTCCCAGTTTTCAGCCGGATACAGCAAGCTGAAAAAAGACTGGTATGATCTGCGGGATATCGTAAACGCGGAACTGACCCGCTGTCATCAGGCTGCCGCGGAACATGGCATCACACTGACACTGGAAGCGCCGGACGCTCCGCTGAATTTTGAGGTGGATTCCCTGAAAATGAGTCAGGTCATGCGAAACCTCTTAAACAATGCCATCAATCACTCACCGGAAAACCAGGAAATCTTCATCCGGCTGATACCGAAAGAAAATAACTGTCTCGTGGAAGTCGCAAACCCCGGCGATCCCATACCAGAGGAAGACCGATCCATCATCTGGGAACGCTACCAGCGCAGCCAGCACCAGAGCGGCCGCCGCCTCGGCACCGGCATCGGACTTTCCATCGTCAGCACCATCTTAAAAGCGCACAATATGCCTTATGGCGTAAACTGTAAGGATGGATATAATATTTTCTGGTTTGTGTGCAGGTAATACTTCGGCAACCATCTACCTTCGCGCCGAATGCGCATCCCTCCGGACACATAGAAAAAGCACGCCCCCGAATACAATAGGGACGTGCTTTTTCTATGTGTCATTGTTACCGTTTTAGTTTCTCCCGCTCCTGATTCAGAACTGCTCTGGTCTCATCCATGGATTTTCCAAGGACACCGTCCAGAAGTTCCTGCGGAATGGTTGGAGCGTAATAGTAACCCTGCTGATATTCGCAGCCGAATTTTGCCAGAATATCTAACTGGCGCTGAGTCTCCACACCCTCTGCGATGAGGCGCTTGCCCAGCTTGTCTGCTGCCTTGATCAGACATTCTACAATCGGTTCGGACTTCGGGTTGGTTTCCAGCTGCCACATGAACATGCGCTCAAATTTCAGCGTATCCACCGGGAGCTCCAGAATCTTGCTGATTCCGGAATAGCCGGAACCAAAGTTGTTTAAGATCAGCTCCACCCCCAGATCCTTTAATTGCTGCATCACAATCTCAATGATGACCGGCGTGGTGGTAAGGGCGTATTCATCAATCTCCACGGCCAGCTTACCAGACGGAATCTGATATTTCTCAATCATGCGCTGAACAGTATCTACAAAATTCTCCTGAATGATCAGCACCGGCGATACCGGAACTGCAATGGACTCGTACGCGATGCCCTTTTTCTCCAGCTCCGCAATCTCCTGAGCCACACGCTCCAGCGCGTAATATTCTACACTGCTGATCTGGCCGGTATCCTCCGCGATGGGAACAAACTCCGCGCTTCCCACCAGACCGATATCTTTTACAAACATCCGCATATAATACTCCGCACGGACAAAACGGTTCTCCTTCGTGTTGTAAGTAGGACGGAAGCGGATCTCCAGCTCATGGTTCTCCAGAGCCGTGCTGATATACCGGGCAATGGCCTGCTTGCGCAGATACATGGCATGCAGCTTGGAATCGTAAATGGCATACTGATTGATGCCGGTCTCCGCTGCCTTGCTGACTGCCAGATCCAGATATTTTAAGATTTCGTCCGCACTGGACGCATATCCCGGATAGGAGCACAGACCGATCTGACAGGAACACATACAGTCGGTTCCATCAATCTTCCAGCTCTGGGAGAAGCGGTCCAGAATCTCCTCCGCCAGACGCACGGCCTGTCCCTGGGTACGGCTTCTTAAGATGGCGATAAATTCCACGCCCACATAGCGGTACACGGTACAGCCGGTCTTTTCTCTCAGATATTCCAGAATTGCTTTTAACAGTTCCTCACAATAAGAAAAACCGAATAGCTCGTTCATTCGTTTGAAGTTTTCAATATAAAACTTCATGACCACGCCCTGTCCATCTCCGGATAACGCATGGTCCAGCTGGTGACGGCACACCATGCGGTCACCGCCCAGGCTCATATCTCCCGGATTGGTACTTTCAGCCGATACCTCTGCGACTGCCTTTTCCACAGTCTCAGGCATATTTTCTGTGTTCTGTTTTTTTCTTCCAAATAAACCCATGATCAAATCCCCCTTTTCTGAGTGATTTTCTCGTTACTGTTCACGCGTTGCGCAAACAGCAACGGAACGCTCTGTCCTTACAAAATCCGCGCTGCAATCTCCCGGCAGATTTCCTCCGGTTTCTTGCCATCGGTGGCTACCACGATATCTGCAGCCGCCTCATAGAGTGCCCGGCGCTTTTCCTGCAGTCCGGCAATATATTCCACATTCATATGGCCATTTAAAACCGGGCGGTTGCTGCTGTCTTTCACCCGCTCGTAAACGGTTTCCGGGGATGCCGTCAGAAGCACTACCTTTCCACTACGTTTCATATGTGCCTGATTCTCCGGCCGCACCACAATGCCGCCGCCGCAGGAAACTACGGTGTTGGTTTTGTCCTGAAAGCTGACCAGCATATCGGTTTCCAGTTTCCGGAAATGATCCTCTCCATACTTTGCGAAAATCTCCGTGATCGGCATGCCCTGCTGCTCTTCAATCAGCTGATCCATCTCAATCAATTCCAGTTGAAGCTGCCGTTTCAGCTCTGCCGCAATGGTGCTCTTTCCCGCTCCCATAAAGCCAATCAGGAAAATATTACAGCCGGGCTGCTTTGTCTGCGTTGTTTCCATAAATTCCTCCAAACTGTAACACAATTCCGGGCACTTTAGGAAGCTGCTGTGCTCCCACGAAGGCCCGGAATCATGCTCCTGTAACCGCCGACACCTCCGCCACGCAATTACTGATTTTCTATATGCAATTATATCAGCAGTTTCCCCTTTTCGCAATCGTTTTGTTGCTGTTCACGTGTTGCGTAAAGGCTTTCGAAACTGTATGAAAATCGGTCATTCTTTCGCCTTCGTTGGCAGAAATGTCACAACCACACCGGCGCAGATCAGCACTGCGCCTAGCACAAAGGACGGCGTGATGACCTCATGCAGAAGCAGTACACCCATGACCGCAGATACCAGCGGCTGCAAAGGATAGAACATAGAACAGGTACTGGCATTTAACAGCTGCAGGGCCTTATTCCAGCAAGTGTGTGCCACAGCCGTACCAAATACTGCCACAAACAGGCAGGCACCAATGGCCACAGCCGTCGGATGGCTTCTCGTCACAAACACATTCTCGATCACGGCCGCCGGAACATTGAACACCAGTGCAATGACCATACCGTAAAGTGCGGTCTGTACCGGATCATAGTAACCGGAAATCTTGCGGATGGATACGGAAGCGGCAGACCACAAAATCACAGATCCAATGGAGCACAAAACACCCATCATATTGATCTCCATGCTGCCTTTTCCCAGAATGATGTAAACACCGATCAGGGATACCACAATGCTGACTACATTCTTCCAGGTAATCTGCTCCTTTAAAAACAACGCTGCCATAATGGAAATGACTACCGGATTTAAGGAATTGATCAGGGATGCCAGGGAACCGGATAACAATGCGGTTCCTCCAAGCTGAAGTATAATAGAAACAAAATATCCAAGTCCGCCCAGGATCAGCAGATACTTCCAGTGTTCCGGCTGAATCTTCTTCGCTCCGCCTTTCAGCTTCAGAAGTCCATAAAGGCATAATACCGATACCGCGTACCGGCACATTCCGACCGTTACCGGTCCCATAACCGCCAGGGCATACTTACTTACAATATAAATGCTGCCCCAGCAAAAAAATGTGATCAACAGAAATAAATAACCTGCATTGCGTTTCATAATCTCGAGTCCTCTCTTGTACTGTCATGTTCCAATACTATTTACACCAGTGCCCCCTGTTTTTGCAGTTCCGCCCGTACCTTCTCCACACAGGGCATCTGACCTAGATTTGCCTGCAGTGCCGCAGCCACTCCGGCCGCATGCCCGGTGGCAAAGCAGGTCCCCATCACTCTCACTGCCGCAAAGGCAGTATCATCTGCCCAGACCATTCTTCCGGCTCCATACAGATTTTCCAGTGTTTCTGACTGTAATGCTCCCAGGGGAATATCGAACCAGCTGCCCTCTTTTACGGAAAGATAGGTGGCCATCTCTGTCATGTTTCTGTGAATCTCTGGTTTCCAGCCGCCCCGGGCAATCCCGTCGGCCCGTCTGCGTCCGGAAAGCACATCCTCACCGGTCAGCTGCGTCCGGCCCACCAGCTTTCTTGTCTCCCGAAACCCGATGGAAGGGCCGATCATAACCAGTTCACTGTGCTCCATGCCGGGCATATACCGCTTCAATGCCGCTGCATAACTCACGGCCTGCTCTCTCAGTTCCTGTTCCATTCTGGTAAGGTCCCGGGCAGATAAGCCTTCCGGCATCACACTCGGGATCAGGGCACAGACCACCTGGGATTCCTCCAGTGTCAGCAGAAATCCGCTCTCCCTTGGAAGATGCTGCATACCGGCGTTTCGGGCCTGTTCCACTGCACGCTTCACAGCCGCAGGAGACATGTCTTTTGTGATGTCAACTCCGCTCAGCCGAAACGGAAGGGACGCTGCCTGGACCTGCCCACGCTCACCGCCCCATGTGATCTTCGCTCCGGCCAGACGGGCCAGGTTCGCATCCCCCGATGCATCCACAAAGGCCTTCGCCCTTATCGTAAAGATTCCTTCATCATCCGCGCAGGTCAGCGCACAGATCCGGTCCTTCTCTGTCTGTGCGCCAATGACCAGACTATGAAGCAACAGGTCCGCCTGTAGCTTCTGCAAAAGATGATCCAGCGCGCATTTTAAGTATTCCGGCTGAAAAGAAATGTTCCAGTTGCCGGAAGCAGACAAACGATTCTGCGCCGGAGTTCCCAACTTTTCTAATTCCTCAAGCACCAGGCTTCCGGCACCTTCTACTACCCGGACCGGATTTTTTCCACAGGTTGTAAAACCGCAGAAGGCTCCGACGCCGGAATGGGTTGCCTCCCCGCCCAGATAGGCATTGCGCTCTATCAGGACGACCCTGGCTCCGGTCAGGGCTGCTCCGGCTGCCGCTGCGCATCCGGCAGTACCTCCGCCCACCACAGCCACATCATACTCTTCCAATCGTTCCATTCTAATCTCCGCCCATTCCTATTCGCTGAAATACCGCTCCTGCACTTCCTTCACCGGCATTTCCTGTCCGGTGTACAGGCGGAAGGCCTCGGCACCCTGCCACAGCAGCATGCCAATTCCCGGAAGCACCTTGCAGCCAGCTTCCTTTGCATCCCTTAAGAGCTTTGTCTCTCTTGGATTGTATACAATATCAGAAACCACCAATTCCGGCCGCAGCATGCTTACATCCGGAATCACACTCTGGTCATCCATCGGTTTCATGCCTACCTTTGTGGCGTTGCAGAACAAATCCGCACCCGCCAGCTCGCGACGCAGCGCTTCGCTATCCTCCAGGTCAAAAATCTCTGCCTGGCACTCCGGCACATGCTCCCGGATCTTGCGCACCGTCTCCTCACCGTTTGCGAAACGTGGGGAAGATTTCCGCGCAAAGATCACGATTTTCTTTGCACCGCCCAGGGCGGCTGCAATCTGAATCGCCGTACCTGCACCGCCGGTTCCGGCAATGACCAGTTTCTTCCCGTGAATGTCAAATCCGTACTCCAGACAGTTGCGGATCCAGCCGGTTCCATCGGTGATATGTCCCACCAGTTTTCCATCTTCATTTACAATGGTGTTGATGGCACCTGTCAGCTGTGCCGCTTTGGAAAGCTCATCACAGCAGGAAGCCGCCACCGTCTTTCCCGGCATGGTAATATTGCAGCCGCGGAAATTCATTATCTTTAAGGCCTCAATGGCCTTTTTGGTATCTTCTTCTTTAATGTCAAAGGCCAGATACCGGTAGTCCAGTCCCAGCTTCTCAAAGCTGTAGTTGTACATAGCCGGGGACCCGGAATGAGCCACTGGGCTCCCAATCAGGCATAACAGTCTTGTATGTCCGCTGATTTCCATAGTAATGCTCCTCATCTCTTCTGATTTTTATACTCGTTTCATTGTGCATCAGAATTTTTCTGTTGGCAAGACTTTTTACAGATTTCTTTATTCATATTTCGTTCACAATTCATTCAAAAACCTTTTACAGATTCAACACGATTTCTTCACGATTTCGCCCTATACTGTAACCATAAACAACAGGAACGAAAGAGTTGTTTATAAAACGCTTAAAAGATTTTTTTCATAATACTCGAGCTGATAACGAGAGTTATCAGCTCTCCTCCCTTTTTATAACAAGCAAAAGCAGGCGCTATTTTCCGGCACCTGCTTTTTTCGTAGTTTTTTTATTCTGTTTTCCAGACCTATCTCACACAAATATAGACCAGATATCCCGCATACATGACAAGCATCACCAGTCCCTCTGCCCGGCTGATCCGAAGCTTGCTGCGGCATAACACCCAGGTAATAACACTGGCCACAATCAGACAGGCTGTATCGATCACCGCAAAACCGGTCACTGCAATCGGATGGACTGCAGCGGATGTAGCAAGCACCATCAGAATGTTAAAGATGTTGGAACCGATGACATTGCCAAGGGCCAGGCCATTTTCGCCCTTCCGGGATGCAACCACGGAAGTGACCAGCTCCGGCAAAGAAGTTCCAAGGGCTACCACAGTGAGACCCACCAGCGTCTGGGAAAGACCAAAGGATAAGGCAATGGCCTTTGCACTATCTACCACCAGATTGCCGCCCCAGACAATGGCCGCCAGGCCGCCGAAAATATAAACCGCGCTGACCAGTGGGGACAGCACACGAATATCATCCTCCTCTTCTGTCCGATTCGCCAGTGCGTCCCGGACAGTCAGGACAATGAAGCCGGCAAACAGTATCAGCAGCATGATCGCTTCCGGCCTGCTGATGTAGTGATCCCGGAAGATCATCAAAAACAGGATCACCGCCACACTGACAGAAGCTGCGTAATCCCAGCGCAGCTGCACCGCAAACGGGCGGATGACACCGCAGCAGCCTAAAACCACCAGCAGATTGAACAGATTGGAGCCGATGACATTGCCCACCGCAATCTCATTGCTTCCGGCCAGAGACGCAGTCGTGCTGACCGCCAGCTCCGGCGCGCTGGTTCCAAACGCCACGATAGTAAGTCCAATGATGATACTGGGCACCCTCAGCGCCCGCGCAATAGAAGAGCTCGCCTCCACAAAATAATCCGCTCCCTTGATCAAAAGCACAAAGCCGACAACCAGCCAGACGTACATCATAATCTTTCCTCCTGCCCTGTCCCCAGGTTTTTGTATTCTTTCCTAAAGTGAAATACAGTATAGGTGGTTTTGATGTACTTGTCAAGGCGGTGCCGGCTTTCTCCATGCACTTATTGAAAATCTGTTTATTCCGTTTCTTCTCCGTTATCCTTCGGAAGGATCGTATTCAGGAAGATCGACAGAATGGTGGTCACTACAACGGAGGAACCGCCGAAGATGGTCACAAACCACTGCGGAAACAGCTGCAGGCATCCCTCTGCCTGGGTAATGCCGGATCCAAGTGCCACGGAAACACCCACGATCATCATGGTACGGCTGCTAAAGCCTGCCTTCTGGATCAGCTTGATTCCGGTCATGGCGATCATGGAGAATACGGAAATGGTCGCGCCTCCCAGTACGCAGGACGGGATCGTTGTCAGCACAGACGCTGCTTTCGGGATAAAGCCTGCGATCAGGATGAACACTGCTGCTGCACCCAGAACGTAACGGTTAATGACTCTGGTCAGAATCACAATACCTACATTCTGGCTGAAGGTTGCGGTCGGAAGTCCACCGAAGAATGCGCCAAGGACGCTGCAGAGACCATTTCCCACAATACCGCCGCTGATTTCCTGTTCAGACGGATCACGGTCCAATCCGCCGCATGCGGTGGAGGTCAGGTCACCGATGGCTTCGACCGCCTCGATGATGCACATGATCGTCATAGCCGCAATGGCACTCGGCACAAATTTCAGGCCAAACCGGCCGACCGGCGGGAGCTGGAACCAGGACGCGGATGCCACATTATCAAAGGAAACCATGCCCAGAACCAGTGCCAGGATATAACCGGCGATCATACCGATGAGGATAGCCGCCTGGCTTAAAATACCTTTTGTAAAATAGCTGAAGAAAATGACAACAGCCAGAGTAAATACTGCTACCGCCCAGTTCTTCGGACTGCCAAAATCGGCCGCACCCACACCGCCTGCCATATAATTGACTGCAGTCGGATACAGGGAAGTCCGATGCTGAATAGCACGGTTCCGGTAACAATAGTCGGGAAGAAGTGCATGACCTTCTTATAAAAGATACCGACCAGTACCACCACCAGACCGCCCACCAGCTGTGCTCCCAGAATCGTTGCGAGGTCATACTGAAGCCCTAGTGTTGTCAGGATCGGAATATAGGCAAAGCTGACACCCATGATGATCGGCAGCTTCGATCCCATAGCCCGGATTGGCGGGAATAACTGGATCAGCGTTGTGATTCCGGAAATTAAAAGCGAAGCCTGGATCAGCATGATCTGCGTATGCGTATCTGCATTGAGTACACCGCATAAAATGATGGCCGGTGTGACGCAGCCCACAATCATGGCTACGACATGCTGGAATGCCAGCGGAAGCAGTTCTCCTGCCTTCGGCACTCCGTCAAATTCTGTTACCTTTGCGTATTGTTTGTTTGATTCCATAGTGTCTGATTCCTCTTTTCTTCCTGATCTAAAACCAATATGAAACCTAGTTTAACACTTTGGTGTTATGGAAACTATGGAAAAGAACGCTAAAGAAACAATACTTTTTTGTTGAGAACAGAAAATTTTTCAGGTCTCATGACTGATTTTATTTTTGTCTATATAACTATTTTTCAGTTTTTATTTTCGGAAACTGAACATGGCCTGCCAGAAGCCACAGGGTCAGAAGATTTGGATATGCCATCAGGCCATTCACCAGATCCGACACAAGCCAGACAAGCTCCAGACGGCAGATGCAGCCCAGCCAGACCGCCAGAAGATAAAGGATGGTATACAGATATTCCGTATTTGCACCAGGACACAGGTACTCTGCCAGATAAGAAAACATCTGTCTTCCTATATAGTACCAGCCAACAATAGTGGCAAAAGCGAACGCAGCCATGCTGGCGGACACCAGAAATCCACCAAAACTGCCAAGAATTTTGGTAAAACAGAAGGATGTAAGGGCAGCGCCATCCAAACCGGCTGCAATGCGCCACACCTCTTCGCCCCCGGCCATCAGTGCGCACTCCCGTTCCACGCACAGAATTACCAGAGCCGTCAGCGTGCAAATCACAATCGTATCAACAAACACCTCAAACATGGCCCACATCCCCTGTTCCTCCGGCGTGGTATCCTCCGCCGCGCCATGCAGCACCGCAAGCGTTCCAAGTCCCGCTTCGTTGGAAAACACGCCCCGGGCCAGGCCAAAACGCACACTTCGTGAAAACAGAAATCCGGCAATTCCACCTCCGGCCGCCCCAGGCGTCCAGGCTTCTTTCAGAATCTGTCCAAGCATCACCGGAATGCTGCGTCGGCACACCACCAGAACCCACACGGAAAAGAAAAAATAAATCCCCGCAGACAGCGGCACAAACCAGGAAGTCATCCGGGAAATGCGCCGGATCCCTCCCCACACCACTGCAGCTGTCAGGGTCGTTACCAGAACCGCCGCAATTTCCTGCTTCATGCCGGCTTCATAGCAAAGTGTTTCACTGACCGCGTTCGCCTGCACCATGCATCCCATCCCCTGAGACGCCAATACCGCAAACAGCGCATAAATCAGTCCCATGCTCCGGCAGCCCAGGCCCCGCTCCATGGACACCATGGGACCGCACTGCCACGCGCCATCCGGCCTGCGATAACGGTACTTCTGTCCCAGGCTGGTCTCCGCATAAGCCGTGGCCATGCCGATGAAGGCTGAAATCCAGAGCCAGAACACGGCACCGGGACCACCGGCAGTCAATGCCGTCGCCACGCCGACAATATTGCCTGTGCCGATGGTAGCAGCCAGAGCAGTGCAGGAAGTCTGGAATGAAGAAACCGAACCGTTTCCAAGACTTCCCACCGTCTTTTTCCACCAGTATGGCAGTTTCCGGATCTGAAATCCACCAGACTTCACGGTAAAGAACAGTCCTGTCCCCAGAAACAAAAATATCGTCCACGGTCCCCAGACAATTTCGTGTAACAGCTGCAATGTCTGCTGCATGCTTATCCCCATCCACCTGCTATTCATCCTAACTTATGCATAGAGTTCCTCGTAATTTCATGTGGGATGTGCTATAATCCAGCTATAGGAGGTATTCTTATGCCCGGATTTACTACACACTATATCTTAGGAATGAAGGCCTACAATGACCTTCCCAACAATCAGTTAAAATACATCATCGCCAAATACCGCTGGCTCTACCAGCTTGGCCTGCAGGGGCCGGATATGTTTTTCTACAACATTCCCGTTCTGCGTCACCGTGACTACCGCAACGTCGGCTCCTACATGCATGAACATCACATCCAGGACTTCTTTGTCTGCTACCTGCAGCATTTAAGCGAAGTGAAATCCCGTCAGCAGAGAGAAGAAGGACTGGCCTACTTCTGCGGCTACTTAAACCACTATATCGGAGACTCCATCTGTCATCCTTATGTGTACGGCCGCATCGGCTACGATGCCAAAGCTCCAAACAGTCAGGCCCACGGCCGCCACGCCTCCCTGGAGAATGATATTGATGCCATACTCCTGTGGAAATACAAGCACAAAAAGCCATCCCAGTTCAACCAGGCAGCAACCATCTGCTTAAACGGCATGGAAACCCAGTTTATCTCCCGTTTCCTTGCCGACTGTATCAATGAGACATATTATCCCATCACCTACAGCAACAACTTCCAGGTGACTCCGGCCATGATCCACCGTTCCATCCTGGCCCTGCGCTTCGGCTGCCGGACCCTGGCAGATCCAAAAGGATCCAAGCGCAATAAGATTGCTTTTGTAGAAAAGCTGGTTCTGAAAAATCCGGTGGCATCCCAGAAGCTGGTTACTGACGAGATCAATAACCCCCGGGAAGTCCTGAACATCGACCACGACATCTGGTGCAACCCCTGGGACCGCAGACTCGCCTCCCGCGCCTCCTTCCCGGACCTGTTCCTCCAGTGCCTGCATAAAAGCAGCAATGTATACGCCATCATCAATTCCTACCTGACCGGTGAACTGCCAAACACCAAAGAAAACCTGGACCGGCTGCTGGATGAATTGGGGAGCTACTCCTACCACAGCGGACTTTTTGTTCCGGATTAATAATCCCAAATAGAAAAAACCAGGCGATCCTTATCGGATCACCTGGTCTCCATCTTTCATGCAGTAATGCTTTTCTACATTCAGTTCTTTCATCCACGCCTTTGTCTCCGGCGTTGTATACTTCCCGTCTTCGTTATCCCACAGCCACTGTGGTGTCGGCCACAGACAGATGCTCGGGCTGACTGCCTCGTAAAATTCTTTCGTCACGGCATGCTGTCCGTGGTGTGCCATCTGTACAATGTCGGCTTTTAAATCTTCCTTCGCCACCGTTTCCAGCACATGGTTGCCGCCGTCCACCTGCAGATCGCCGGTAAACAGAATGGTCACGCCATTGACCAGCATCCGGTATACCATGCTGGCATCGTTTCCGTCCCGCTCGCCCACATGATCGTCATCCGGCTCGTAGCGGTCGTTTAACACGGTGATACATACATCATCCACCAGGATCTCATCACCCTTTTTCACTGGGCAGGCCTCGCTCTTCGGAAGTCCGGCCAGGGCGGTGAGGATAGCATCCGCGGTTCCCAGATCGCCAAGCTCATGGGTCTTGTACCAGTCCAGGGAAGCAAAATCATAGTAAATGTGGTCAATGGTAATGCCGGTATCTTCCCCGTCAGCCTCGCTCTGCAGGATATTTAAGAGTGCCCCCACATGATCGGTGTGGGCGTGGGTCAGAAACCAGGCAGATACATGGCCGCCGCGCTGTTTGATCTGCTCTTTTAGGTAATCGGCATCGTCCCACCAGCCGCCGTCCACCACGATCAGACTGCCTTTCTTTGTCTCCAGAAGGAACGACATCATCTGGGCCTTCGTCTGTCCGGCCAGCATGGTCAGCTCCGCTCCGCCAAGAATCGGCTCCGTCCGGTCTGTAATTTCTTTTTCTGTCTTTCCCTGGGTCTCCAGCTCTTTTGCCTTCTCGCCCTCTGTCACCAGCTCCACATTTTCATAAGCTCCGGTGCTTCCGGTCTGCTCCGTTTTATGGGCTGATTCTGAAGCATCTGCGCCTTTTTTGTGAGCTGCCCGCCTAACCGCAAACACGCAGCCAAAGGTAAGAAGCAGCACCAGCAATACGCCCAGGATCACAAACCACATATTCCTGTGACGCCGGTAACTGCGGTATCTTCTGGACGCGGCACGGTCGATGGACATCTCCATCTGCCATCCGATTTTCCGGCTGCCGCTTCTTCTAAATCTGTGTCTTCTGCCAAATCTTCTCATAAAATCCCCTTGCTTTTTCCGCATTGCGGTGCTATTATGTTCAATATAATTCAATTTTAAGTTTTTTTGAACAGGAGGCCGTTATGAAACATCAAACTGACCACGCTGCGAAACAGACATCTCTGTTCCAGCAGATAGACTGGTTTACCACACTGGTTCCCTTCTTATGCATCCTGGCGCTCTGTGCCTGGTTTGTCGTAAGTCCGGAAAGCTCCACAAATACCATCAGCGCCATCCGCAATTTCCTGGGTGATGAGATGGGAAGCTATTATCTCATTGTCGGTCTGGGCGTCTTTGTCTGCTCCCTCTATATCGCGTTTTCCCGGTTCGGAAGGATCCGCCTGGGTGATACCGACAAGCCGCTGTACTCCGGCTTCCAGTGGGGCTCTATGATCTTCACTGCCGGCCTGGCTGCCGACATCCTGTTCTATTCCTGCTGTGAATGGATCCTGTACGCTTCGGACCCGCACACCGCCGAGATGGGACCGCTACATGACTGGGCGGCCACCTTTCCGCTGTTCCACTGGGGACCGATCCCCTGGGGCTTTTATCTGGTGCTGTCCGCAGCCTTCGGCTTCATGCTCCATGTCCGCAAACGGACACGCCAGAAATATTCCGAAGCCTGCCGCCCGGTTCTTGGAAATAAGGTAGACGGACTTGCAGGAAAGCTCATTGACCTGATCGCGGTCTTCGCGCTCCTGGCGGGAACTGCCACCACGTTTTCCCTGGCAACACCGCTCCTGGCCGGCGCTATCAGCAGCGTAACCGGCATCCCCCAGAGCACCGGACTCACTCTGGTAATCCTGGTGATCGTCTGCGCGATCTACACCTTCAGTGTCTACTTCGGCATGAAGGGCGTTCAGCTTTCCGCTGCCACCTGTACCTGGCTGTTCTTCGGCCTGCTGGCCTATGTCTTCTTCTTTGGCGGCCAGACCCGCTTTATCATTGAAGAAGGCATCACTGCCCTGGGTAACTTAACCCAGAACTTTATCGGACTAGCCACCTGGACCGATTCCCTCCGGACCTCTTCCTTCCCGCAGACCTGGACCATTTTCTACTGGGCCTACTGGATGGTATGGTGTGTGGCTGTGCCGTTCTTTATCGGCTCCATCAGCAAGGGCCGCACTCTGCGCCAGGTCATTCTGGGCGGTTATGTATTCGGTCTTTCCGGAACCTTCACTTCCTTTATTATTATGGGAAACTACGGTCTCGGCCTGCAGATGCACGGAAAGCTGGATGTGCTCTCCTCCTATGCCGCAGACGGCAATCTGTATCATGCCATCCTGGATATCCTGGGGCAGCTTCCGCTCTCCAAGGCCGTGCTTGTCCTTCTGGTTCTGTGCATGATCACCTTCTACTCCACATCCTTTGACTCCATCACCATGGTGGCCTCCACTTACACCTACAAGGAGTTAAAAAGTGATGAGGAACCGCACCGGAATGTGAAGCTGTTCTGGGCCATTTTCCTGATCCTGCTGCCGCTGGCGCTGATCTTCTCGGAAAACTCCATGTCCAACCTGCAGACCGTATCGATTATCGCGGCCTTCCCGGTGGGAATCATCATGCTGCTGATTATTACATCGTTTTTTAAAGATGCCGATGCTTATCTGAAAGAGCAGGCAAATCCGCCGGAATAACTCCGGCGGATTTTTTATTTCTTCTCCACATTCTGTGTTTCTTCCACGATATAAATTGGCCGGTCCTTCAGCTCGCTGAACAGAATCGCGATATACTCTCCGATAATGCCCACGATCAGAAACAAGATCGCGAACATAAAGCAGTTTAAGATCACGATGGTAGCGTAACCGCTGGGCGCGCCCTGGCGGGTGAACAGCGTGTAAACCATCACCGCCACTCCTAAAAGTCCCGCAAAAGCTCCGGCGTAGATGCCAAGCTTTAGTGGCAGATTCGAAAAACACATGATGGTATTCATGGAAAATGCCAGCAGCTTTCGGAGGCTGTACTTGCTCTCTCCTGCTATGCGGTCATGAGCCTCATAAGTAATGGTTGCCTTCTGAAACCCGATGCTCTGCACATAGCCCCGCAGAAACCGCACCTTCTCGCGGTAATTCTTCCGCAGCACCTCGGCTGCTTCCTTCGATACCGCGAAAAAGTCCGATGCGTTGGGCTCAAATTTCACATCGGACAGGGTGTTGATGACCCAGTAAAATCCGGCGGAGGTGATGTTCTTGATCAGGCCTGCGGACTTATTCTTCGTCCGCACCATGTTGATGACCCCGCAGCCCTCCTCAAATTTCCGCACAATCTCCGGCAGGCATTCCGGCGGATGCTGCAGGTCAGCATCCATGCAGACGATTCCGTCTCCGTCCGCATAGTCGATGCCCGCGATCATAGCCGCCTCATGGCCGAAGTTGCGGGAGAAGGATACCACCTTCACCTTCTCGTCCCGGGCCGCATACTCTCTCAGAATCGAAAGGCTGTCGTCCCGGCTGCCATCGTTGACAAACAAGAGCTCATAATCCCAGGGAAGAATCTCCAGGATCAGCTTGATCGTCTCATAAAACATAGGCAGTGCCTGTTCTTCATTATATACCGATACCACTACCGATAATTTCTTTTCCATCATGCTTCCTCATCAAATACCTGAATGTCTATTGTGGAATGGGCCGGTACCCGCTCTGCCTCCGGAGGCAGCTTCATGTAATCGCCATATACCCAGGTCAGTACCTCATGGGCATGTTTTGAAGCCATCAGCGTCTCGCCCGCAAACTCGATGTCGGTAATCTCCTCACACCACTCCTTCTGAATGGTCACATACAGATAATCCGGCTGGTAGTTGCTGTAATAACGCAGACTGCTGCGGCCATGCTTATCCTTCAGCGCTGCCGCATGCTGCATTTTAAAGATCAGCTTCATCGGAATCAGCTTTCCGACTGCGGAACCACCGCCCACCGCCAGCTTGTGGAACAGGCTGTATTTGGAGAAATCCAGATGATACCGGTGTCCCATGGCCAGAAGATAGATGCTCTTGTGGAGCAGCCGGGTAAAGCCTGCTGCAGCCTTGTTCTCCGGAAGCTCGTCAATGATAAACAGATCCACCCACAGGTGATTCAGCTTGCCCTCGTAATACCGCACCTCAGGGGAATCCTCATGCCGGCGGCTGTTCTTGTAGATAACCCGGGCTGTAAAGTCGAAGAAAGCCTTTCCTCCCTGGAACTCCTCCGGCATTAAAAGCTCCATCGTATCTGGAAGTTCCCGCTTTACTACCTTTAAGAATGCCTCGTAATTGTTTCTGGTAAAGGCGATATCCGCATCGTCATCCCACGGAATAAAGCCTTTGTGGCGGACAGCACCGAGAAGAGTGCCGCCGTCCAGCATATATTTGATCTTATATTTTCTGCAGATCCGGTCGATCTCTTTTAAGATTTTCAGATTGATCTCATGGACCTTCGTTAAATCATACTGCATATTCGGCCTCTTTTCCGGATATTACTGGTTAATGGCTTCGCGGATTGTCGCTGCCATGTAATCGATCATCTCATCGCTCATGCCCGGGTAAACGCCTACCCAGAAGGTATCCTGCATAATACGGTCGGTGTTGGTCAGCTCACCCACAATGCGGTAGCCGCGTTTTTCCGCGCGCATCTGGTCAAAGCACGGATGCTTGGTTAGATTTCCAGCAAACAGCATACGGGTCTGCACGCCTTTCTTCTCCACATACTGAACCACTGCGTTTCGGTCCACGCCCTCTTTACAGGTGATGAGGAAACCAAACCAGCTCGGTCTGGAGTTCTCACACGGTTCCGGCAGGATCAGCTTGTCGGTGGTATCCGCCAGCGCTGCTTTTAAGCGGTCAAAGTTGTGACGTCTGCGCTCCACAAAGCCCGGGAACTTATCAAGCTGCGCACATCCAATGGATGCCTGCAGATCGGTTGCCTTTAAGTTGTAACCAAAATGGGAATATACATACTTGTGATCGTAGCCCAGCGGCAGCTCACCGTACTGACGGTCAAATCGGTGTCCGCACAGGTTGTCTCGGCCGGACGGGCAGACACAGTCGCGGCCCCAGTCACGGAAGGAACGGATGATCTTGTTGAGCAACGGGTTGTCGGTGTAAACAGCGCCGCCCTCGCCCATGGTCATGTGGTGCGGCGGGTAGAAGCTGGAGGTTCCGATATCGCCCACGGTACCGGTAAACTTCTCTACACCGTCGATGATGTAACGGCTTCCCAGGGCATCACAGTTATCCTCGATCAGCCACAGGTTATGACGGTCACAGAACTCCTTCACGGCCTTTAAGTCAAACGGGTTACCCAGCGTATGCGCGATCATCACGGCTTTGGTCTTCTCTGAATAAGCCTCCTCCAGTCTGGTCACGTCAATGTTGTACTGCGGAATGGTCACATCCACAAATACCGGTACCGCGCCGTACTGGATGGCCGGAGTTACGGTAGTCGGGAACCCTGCTGCCACAGTGATGATCTCGTCACCCGGCTTTACCTGGCGCTCCTTTAAGAGCGGGGAAGTCAGGGTCATGAACGCCACCAGGTTTGCGGAGGAACCGGAGTTTACCAGGGCACAGTAACGCACACCCAGATACTCTGCCAGCTTTGCCTCAAACTCATCGGTGTAACGGCCGGAGGTCAGCCAGAACTCCAGGGCGCTGTCCACCAGATTCACCATCTCGGCCTCATCGTAGACGCGGGACGCATAAGGAATGCGGTGGCCCGGTTCGTACTTTTTCTTATTATTAATATGATAGGTTTTGCAGTAATCCGCTACCAGGTCAAGGATTTCCTGGCGTGCCTGCTCCTGTGTTTTTTCCATATTATTACTCTCTCCTATATACTCAGTTGGCAAATTCCAAATCCGGCCATCTCAGTGCTGCCCGGATTTCATCTGCCCTTTCTTAATACACTTCAATCTGCTGGTCCATCACCTGCCGCATGTCCTCACCAGCCAGGTACGCCTTCGACCAGACAATGGTCTTTTCAATGGCATCCTGAATATGCCAGTGCGGCTTCCAGCCAAAGGTCTTCTTAAGCTTCGAGCAATCCAGCTTTAAGAAGTTTGCCTCATGAGGGCCTCCGTCATGCTGGTTCACCCAGGAAGCTCCATCACCCCAAAGGTCACAGAACAGGGTTACCAATTCGCCGGTGGTCACACAGTCGCACTCATCCGGTCCCACGTTGTAATATCCCTGGTATGCCGGATCCTCATACTGCTTCTGGGCAATCTCCAGATAGGCAAACAGCGGCTCCAGCACATGCTGGAACGGACGGGTGGAGTACGGATTTCGCACCACGATCTCTTTTCCGGCCTCCATGGCCCGCACGCAGTCCGGAATGATCCGGTCATTCGCAAAGTCACCGCCGCCGATGACATTGCCCGCCCGGGCTGTGGAAATCGCACAGTGTCCGTCTGCAAAGAAGGACTTCTGATAGCTGTGGGTCACCAGCTCGGAACAGGACTTACTGTTGGAGTACGGATCATAGCCGTCTAACGGATCGCATTCCCGGTAGCCGTACTCCCACTCCCGGTTCTCATACACCTTGTCGGTGGTCACGTTTAAAAAGGACTTCACAGAAGAAGTCAGGCGCACGCACTCCAGCACATTCACTGTTCCCATCACGTTGGTCTCGTAGGTATAGACCGGATCCTTGTAGGAATCCCGCACAATAGGCTGTGCCGCCAGATGCAGCACGATCTCCGGCTGCACCCGGTCAAATACTTCCTTCAAATGATTCAGATCCCGGATATCTCCGATTTCGCTGTCCATCGTATCTGCCAGTCCGGCAATCGAAAACAGGGCCGGGTCGGTCGGTGCCTCCGCTGCATAACCGGTCACCTGTGCTCCCGCGAGAGTCAGGATCCGGCACAGCCAGGAGCCCTTAAAGCCTGTATGGCCAGTCACCAGGACGCGTTTTCCCTGATAAAATTCCCTGCATGTATTCAAATCATACTTCATCGTTTATTCCTTCCATATTTTCCACGGTGCGTTTCCAGACTGCCACAGCGTCTCTAAGAGCTGCATCTCCCGCTGCGTATCCATGCACTGCCAGAAACCGTCATGGTAGAAGGACATCAGCTGTCCCTCCGCTGCCAGACGGGTCATCGGCTCCTGTTCAAACACGGTGGTGTCATCCTTTAAGTAAGAGAAAACTTCCGGGTTTAGCACCATAAAGCCGCCATTGATGATGGCTCCATCGGAGGCTGCCTTCTCACGGAAGGAGCGGATGGTGTTGTCCGGTCCGATATCCAGCACCCCCTTCTGCTGATCGATGCTGACGGTGGTAATGGTAGCGGTCTTTCCATGAGACTTGTGGAAGTCCACCAGCCCCTTTAAGTCTACGTTGCACACGCCGTCGCCATAAGTCAGCATAAACGGCTCATTGCCAATGTAGGGCTGAATGCGTTTTACGCGGCCGCCGGTCATGGTATTTAAACCGGTATCCACCAACGTCACCTTCCATGGCTCCGCATAGTTGTTGTGAACCTCCATCTTGTTGTTGGCCAGGTCAAAGGTCACATCGGAGGTATGCAGGAAATAATCTGCAAAGAACTCCTTCACAACATACTGCTTATATCCAAGACAGATCACAAAATCATGGAATCCGAACTCGGAATAATATTTCATGATGTGCCACAGAATCGGGCGTCCGCCAATCTCGATCATTGGCTTCGGCTTTAAATGGCTCTCCTCGCTGATCCGGGTTCCCAGACCGCCTGCCAGAATTACAACCTTCATCTTCTTTCCTCCGTATGCTATCACGGCTGAAACCTCCACACGCCGTTTTCCGTCATGCGCGGTCTCAGCCAGTTTCATTTATTCGCTGTCAGCCAGTACCATCTGCAGTCATTAATCCGCCGTCATCTTCAGAAGCACGGCCAGCCGTGTCACACCGCGTTTCTCCAGCGCGTTCGGCACATAAAAGTTACTCTCGAACCGCAAAGTCACCGGCTGATACGGATCCACCTGGATCGCGCATTCCTCGTTCTGCTCGGTAAAGTTAATATATTCCGTCGGCTCCCCGTCCACATACACGGTCAGCCACTGGTCATCCGTGAGATCCCTCGGATAGTTGAAGCTTAAGTGAATCTCTCCCGTGCTTCCGGCCATCACCTGAACGGATGCCCGCTCGTCTAACCAGCCATCATCGTAGAAACCGTAGATTGGGCGGCACTTAAACAGGGACGCCGCATGGGTGATATCCTGAAACCGGTTGTTCTCCGGATCCTCCTGGATCACCAGCATATCATCGGTAATGAGGCCGATGTCCCGCAGATCCCTGATATGAACCACTTTCACGCAGTCCTCACGGTTTAACCGGTCAAATACCCGGAAAAACTCGGCCTGGGTGAAATCATCCATCTCAAATTTGTCCCCTACAATGTAGATAGTTTTTCCGAAGATTCCAACACCGTACTGCCCGTAGGTTTCCTCTGCCAGCGCATTGTAGTGCTCCTGGTCTGCCCAGTAGTAGAGGTTTGGGAACAGGCCCCGGTAATAATGCTCCACCGGAAGCATGAACAGCACATAGAGCGTAAACAGACTCAGATACGGAAGTGCCTGAACCCAGCGGCCCCGCTTTGCCATCTGCTCGGTGAGGCTGCCGTACATCCAGGACAGGAATAACAGAGCTGCTGCCAGGGAAACGTATATCCAGCGCATCTCCACACGGATGGTCACGCTGGAGCAGACGATACAGGCTCCGATAAAGGCCACAAACAGAAATGTCTTTTGTAAGTACGGTACCATCTTCTTTCCTTTGTGAAGCACCCGGATTACAAAAGCCAGTACCAGCACCGCGATCATCAGGTCTGCCAGAGCAATGAGAATGGTCACCCCGAGCGGTGCCTCCCGGAAGTTCTGTCCGTTTAAATGCTCCGGCCCCGCGTTAATTCCGAAAATATAAGCAATCTGGCTCAACACAAAGTGCAGCACAGAGCTCACAGACATGGTATCCACCACATCGGTTCCGCCGGTTCCCGGCGGGGAAATGGTTCCGATAAAGATAAACCTGAGAAGCTGGATCAGGGCAAACCCAACAGTCGGAGCGGCCCAGAGCTTCCAGTTCTTTGACAGTTTAAAGAGCAGGGAAAAGTAAAACAGCGGAAGCAGCACCATATAACGCTCATGCACCAGGCAGACGCAGAAATAAAGCACCGCCGCCAGGTAAAGCCTCCGGTTCGCGGATGTCTCATCCTCATCCCCCAGATACTCCAGCAGGAAATACAGAATCCCCAGCGCCATCCACATGGCCATGGTCTCCATCAGGCCCAGTGCCTGGCCGATCTGGTAGTAGGACATGCGGGACATCAGAAACATGACCGCGCATAAAATCCCCACATACGCAGAATGGCTGAACCGTTTTGCCATGCGGTACAGGTTGTACGCAAGACAGGAGTTCAGCACAATGTTAAAGGGCACGTACCAGTTCACATGGGTGCCGAAAAGTTTCATTTCTGTCCATGCCACCAGATTATACAGGGCACGAAAACGGGTTCCGCCGCTGGTAAACACCGCCGTAAAGAACGGGTTATCGTTAAAACAGAACCACTGGTAGAGATCGTCCATGTAAAGACCCTTGATCTCCATATGGCGGTTGATCACAAACGCGAACGCAGTCAGCAGAATCAGGACCAGAGCCTCCGTCTTCCAGACATCTGCACGCTTTGTCCACTGATACTGCATGGCCTCCGCCTTCTGCTTTCCGCTAAATTCCATCTTTTCCATAATTTTACTCCAAATTTTTTGTTGCCGTCAGGCTGTTATGCTTTCTCGTAAGCTGAATAGGCTTTCCGGTAAAAATGCATCAGAACCTTCACCACCGGCTTCGGCCAGATTTTTCCGTACATGGCGGTCTCATCCGCCGTCCGCCGGTGATCCTCAATACAGGCTTTTGTGGTAGCTCCCTCATGAATCCGGTAACGGATCAGCGGCCGCTCCACACAGGTAAAACGCCCCGGACGGTCTGCCAGCTTCCACATGGTGTCCCAGTCCAGCGCAAATTTGTAGGGCGAGTCAAATAACGGCGCACCCAGTGCTTCTTTATCATAAGTACAGGAAGGGCAGATGATCGGGTTGCCAAACACCAGCGCTGCCTTTTTTACCACTGCCCGGTTCGCCAGTCCATGCAGACGAAGCGGCAGACGCAGCAGCATCTTGATAAACTGGATCATGCCCGGCTTCTGCAGAGTTTCCCCTTTCAAAATCGCGCAGTCCGTAGTAAATACCGTAGTATCCGGGTATCGCTCCCAGCACCGCTGTACCTCAGCCGCGTAATCCCGGTGGTAACAGTCATCCTGATGGGCAATGGTCACCAGACGGGTATCCGCCTTCTCATAAGCGAAATTCCAGTCATCCTGAATGTCGCTCTTTCCGTTCCGCACATACAGAGGGATGTCGTGGATCTTTGCCATAGCCTCCAGAAACGGACTGGGCGTGGAAGTACAGAGAATGATCTTTGACTTCACCGACTGCTTCTTCAGAGAATGGATGCAGGCATCCAGATAGGGCGAATCCTTGTAGGCGCAAATCGCAAAGGTATGACTCATCATATTCTTACTCCTCGAAAAATGCTTCTTCCAGCATCAGGCACAGTATGTGATAAATCGGAAGATGCAGCTCCTGAATCTTAAAGGTCTCCGTCTCCGGAACGATAATCGCCACATCTGCCCGTTTTCCGAGCAGGCCGCCATCCTTTCCGGTCAGGCCAATGACGCTTAAACCCTTCGCCTTTGCCACGGTCACTGCGTAATCCACATTTTTTGAGTTTCCGGAGGTTGATATCCCCAGGAACACATCCTCCTTATCCCCATATCCACAGATCTGCTGGGCGAAGATCATGTCTGCGTCCACATCGTTGGCAAAGGCCGTGGAAAGACCCGGATGTCCGTCCAGAGCAATGGCTCTTAAGCTGCCCTGAAGGCTGCGGGCCAGCTCTTTCCCATGGTTTGTATCTTCCATCGCAAGCCGGCGCTGTAACTCTTCACTTAGCGGACGGCGCTTCTTAAAGCCCTTCATCAGCTCCCCGACAATGTGCTCCGCGTCCGCGCAGCTTCCGCCGTTTCCAGCAACCAGAAGCTTTCCGCCTGTGCGGTAGCAGGTCTCCAGAACCTCATATGCCTTTAAAATATCCTCCCGGTTCTTCTCAAGAACCGGATAGCGTACAAACAGCTCCTCAAAGATTTCCTGCTGTTTCTCTGTTAATCTCATCATATGCCTCCAGTAAATCGTCTGCGTACAGGTCATAGGGGAAATCTCCCTTTTTCTTCTGTTCGTCATGGACTCCGGCACCGTAGCCGGTTCCCACTAACACCGTACGGACTCCGTAATTGCGCCCCGCCTCAATGTCGATCAGCTTATCACCGATCATCCAGGAAGAAGCCTTGTCCACCTCAAAATCCTGTTCCGCCATTTCAAACATCCCGGTTTCCGGCTTGCGGCAGTGACACGGAATCTTATACTTTCCAATGCCATGTTCCGGGTGATGCGGACAGTAGTAAAACGCGTCAATCCCCGCGCCCTGCCCAGCCAGAAGTTCATTCATGTAGCGGTGCAGTTCTTTGACATCTTCTTCTGTGTAATAGCCCCGGGCTACTCCGGCCTGGTTGGTGATCACCACCAGTTTGTAGCCCTGGTCCTTGAAAGCCTTTAAGGCCTCCGGCACTCCCGGAAGGAGCACCAGGTCTTCTTTCCGGTGCAGGTAGTTGACCTCTACATTCAGCGTACCGTCCCGGTCCAGAAATATTACTTTTTCCATAGAATATCCTTATAATTTAAATTCGTAATCTCCGTTCGGCAGATGCACTTTCACCTCATTGTAATCCCAGCGGTTTTCATCCGCGATCCAGGACTGGGCACCGCGCAGCTCAAAATTCCAGTCTGCCATCTGGCCGCCCATCTGCTCCATGCGGGCTGCCACTTTATGCTTTACATTGTACGGGCAGTACATGAGAAGGTAACCACCGCCGCCAGCGCCAAGAAGCTTTCCGCCCAGAGCCCCGGCCTTGATGGCCTCATCGTAAAGCTCATCGATCTGCGGGTTGGTGATCTTGCTGCTCATGCGCTTCTTGCTCTGCCAGCCATAGTCCAGAAGCTTTCCGAAGCTGTGCAGATTGCCTTTCAGCAGTTCATCCTTCATGGCATAAGCCAGGGCTTTCACCTCGCACATGGCATCGAAGGCATCCTTCTTCTCGTAGTTTTTCACCTGGTCCTTGATGATATTCGCGGACACATGAATGTTTCCGGTATAGCATAACAGCAGGTTATACTGCAGCTCATGCAGAATATCTTTCTTAATGCGCAGCGGGTTTACCACCACGTTGTTGCGACCGTGGAACTCGATAAAGTTGATGCCGCCAAAGGTTGCCGCATACTGGTCCTGGTAACCGCCGTCAATCTTTAAATCCTCGCGCTCTACCTGGTAAGCCAGGTCAGCCAGGCGGTAAGCGTCCATCTCCACGCCCTTCCAGCGGGCCATGGCCGTTAACAGAGAAACCATAACCGTAGAAGAGGTTCCAAGACCGGAACCCGCCGGAGCGTCACACTGCAAGTAAACCTCGCAGCCCTGGTTGATATCCATGGCCTTTAAGGCCGCAGTGACCAGATCCAGCCGTCCGTCGTAGACGAAATTTTCCTTCGCGTTGTATTTAACTGTCATATCAAAGTCCAGAGAGTGTACGATAATCTGGTCATCCTCTCTCGGAACGATGGAACAGTACGCATATTTGTTGATGGTGCTGCCGATGATGGCTCCGCCCTGCTCCACACAGAATGGTTCCACATCCGTACCGCCGCCGCCAAAGCTCACGCGAAGCGGTGCCCGTCCCCTGATTACCATACCACTACTCCTTTCTCTACATCCTCAATAAACTGATAATAAGCCTCCGGAATTCCGATGTCGATGAAATAGCCGTCATTCACAAAGCCGCCCAATGCGCGGCCCTCAGAAAGCCACTTCGGGATCATCTCATTTTCCAGAGAGACTTTGCCCGCCGGGATCTCATCCAGAAGAGCGCGCTTCATTAAGTACACTCCGCCGTTGATGGTGCCCGGCTTCGCCTCCGCGCTCTTTTCGTTAAAGCCGGTAAGGCGTCCGTTCATTAACACGGCTGCTCCGTACCGGGAAATATCCGGCACTTCCCGGAGCACCAGTGCCATATCCAGATCCGATTCCCGCTGCATGGTCACCAGGCGGCTGTAGTCGATCTGATAAAAGGTGTCCGCGTTCAGGACAAAAAAGCTGTCCTCCGTGACAAATCTGCCAGCATTTTTGATGGCTCCGGCTGTGCCGAGAAGTTCTTCTTCATAAGCATAATGCACCGTGATGGGAGTTCCGTCCGGTGCGGTAAAGCCGCTGCCGTCCCCGAAATACTCCTCCACCATAGAACCCTTGTAGCCCACAGCAAAGATGATATCTGTGATGCCATGGCGGGAAAGCTCGTGCACCACATATTCCATAAATGGCTTCTCTCCGATCAGGGCCATGGGCTTCGGGCGGTCGCTTACCACGCTCCGAAGCCGGGTTCCCAGACCGCCGGCCAGTAAAATTGCCTGCATTGTATTTCTCCTTAACTATCTCTTAAAATCGTTCTCAATGACCTTCCATGCCGCATCCATGCTGAAGTGGGTGCGGATGTAGCTCTGGGTCTTCTCGCAGAGTGCCCTGCAGCCCTCCGGACTCTGGTACAGTCTGGTCACGGTCTCGGCAAATGCCTCCGGCTCGTCTTCCACCAGAAGCACATCCTCTACCTGCGGGATTCCCTCCGCGCCGATGGAGGTGGTGACGATCGGGGCACCGTTATAAATGGCTTCTACCACCTTGCCCTTTACACCTGCGCCGTAACGCAGCGGAACCACCACCACACGGCAGGTGGCATAAAGCTCACTCAGCTCTTCCTCAGACACAAAGCCCTTGATGATGATACCGTTACCCGGCTGCTGCAGCGCCCTGATCTCGTCGGTCACCTTGGAACCGACTACGATAAATTCCGGCGGAACCTGGCCTGCTGCCTCCATCTTCTGACGGATGCGCGGGTAAATATCCGTTGCAAACCAGAGCACCGCGTCTGCATTCGGCGGATGCGCAAAGCCGCCGACAAACAGAAGTCCGTTGCGCTTCGCAAAGTCCTCCTGAATGTCAGACTTAAACTCATCAAAAACATATGCTGTAATATCCTTGACATTGATGGTCGGATCAATCTCGTGAATTGCGTCACGCTCAATGTAAGACGGATAGTAGGAAACAGCCGCCTTGCTCATCAGCGTAAACTCAATGGACTTCCAGTATTCCGCATCCTCACGGATTTTCGGATCCTTCGTGATCTGATACTCACGGCTCTCCCGCAGCCAGTGCAGATCGTGTCCGTAGTAGATCACCTTGATATCGGTATTGTCTAAAATGTAATCAATATATTTGGACGCGATATGCGGGCGGTTTAAGTAAGCCACCGCAATGTCATCGCCATGGTCACGCAGCCAGTCCCAGATCTTGACCTGGTATTCCGGTCCGTATAAGACCTCAATGCCCATCTGCTCCAGTTCGCTGGTGTAGGGCTCCTCGTTCATGAAGTTATCGCCAAGGAATTTTACTACATAGCCCTTCTTTAAAAACATTTTTAAATACTGGTACGTAGTCTTAGATCCCGCATCCTTGTCATAAGTCGGCACATAATGGTCCACCACCAGGATGATCGGCTTGCCCATGCTGCGCTCTCTTGCCCGGAACGGATCCGGATTGCCGTCGTTCTCGCACTGCTTTGCGAACTCATCGGCCCATTTTTCCTTCAGCTTCCTGCTGTTTGCCACCTGATAACGCTTTAATCCGGTACCCTGCACATCGGTGCCGTTGGAAATGCCCTCAAAGTGGATGACCTTGGACTTCGGCTGATATACCACGCGGTAGCCCGCCTTCCTGACCTCGAAGGCCAGGTCGGAATCCTCACAGTAGGCCGGCGCAAAGCGGGTATCAAAGCCGCCGATCTGATTCCATAATTCATTGGATAATAAAATAGCTGCACCAGAAATGTAGTCAACATCCTTGACGTAGTTGTACTCCGGCTTGTCCGGGTTGTCCAGACGGCCATAGTTCCAGCCGGAGCCGTCGCTCCAGATGATGCCGCCCGCCTCCTGCAGCCGTCCGTCCGGGTACACCAGCTTGGAGCCTACCATGCCGATGGACGGGTCAGACTCAATGAGCTGGACCAGGGAAGACAGCCAGTTCTCCGTCACCTGGGTGTCGTTATTTAAGAACATCACATATTTGCCGCGGGCATGGCGCGCTGCGTTATTGCAGTTGCGTAAAAAGCCCTGGTTTGTGCTGTTTCTGCAGATCACAAGTCCTTCCGCGTACTCGGAAAGATGCTCCGTTGCGTCCGTAGACACATCATCCGCGATGATGACCTCATAAGAAACATCCTTCGTGTGCTCCAAAATCGAAAGCAGGCACGCATAGGTGTAGTGGATCTGGTTGTATACCGGAATGATGATGGAAACCGTCGGGTTCTCCACCCGTTCAAATTTCAGGCGTCCATGCTCCCGGTAAATCTCACCGATGTTGAAATCGCCGTCCCGTAAGTTTCTTCCCTCCGGTGTGGAGTAAAGCTTCATGGAACGAAGCGGATGCAGCATGTATTCCTTCTTATAATGAAGCTTCTTTCGCTCCACGGAGCCCTTCGGGTACTTCTGGTTGAATTTGTCTCCCAGTTTCCGGCGGATCTTAAAGAGAATCGCCTCATGCTTGTTTAAGTAATTTAAGGTTTTTGCCATCTCCCCGATCTCATGCTCGTGGTTGTGGATGATGGCTTCCAGGTTGGTGACATGGTTGTTGGTCAGACGCTGCACCTCGGTGATCTTGCGGATGGTCACGTCCTTCTCACGGCTGTGGATCTTCATCTGCTCGATGCGCTCTCTTGCCCTTGCCAGGTCACTCTCGGTCTGGCGGATATCCCGGACCGTGCGGGAATAAACCATGTAGTTGCCCAGATACAGTTCCTGGTTCTCGCCGTGTACGTAATTCTGGAAGTTCACTTCCATCCTGCGGTACACCTCAGCCATCTCCGGCGTGATGCCGAAGTAACCCAGGATCTGATCTAAGGTCAGCTGCTTTAACACACTGCTGTACTGCTCATAGAAATAGTACAGAATGCGGTATTTCACAAAATGCTCCGGAACCGGGAACAGGAATACCCACTCGTAATCCAGACAATAGATGCCTTCCCGGGTCATCAGCATGTTTTCAAACAACGCGTCGATGTTGGACACCTCGCAGGCTGTATCGGAAAGCAGCAGATTCTGCTCCTCTTCTGTCAGGTCCGCGCCAAACACTTCGTCAAAATCCGCAGTCCGGACAAACGCGCTGCGGCACTCCGGGCTGATGTCGTAGATCTGATTCATGACAATCTGCAGCACATCCAGCGGAAGCTGTCCGCCCTCTAATTGCTCACCCAGCTTCTCCGCGCAGGTTTCTCCAACCAGATACGGAAAGAATACGGAATTGCGGTGCTCGGCAAACTTCGGCTCTGCCACCTTTAAGGTACGGTGCTGCTTTGTCAGCTTCTCATATTTTTCTTTGAAGGAAGCGATGTGCGCGCTGCCGTCCAGGCTCAGAGCCGCTTTCTCGACATAGCGCTCTTTTTTGCCCGCTGCGCTATTTCCCGTTGCATCCGCTCCCGCTGCGCCACTGGCTCCAGCCGCGCCGATCACATTCCGCTCGCAGATGCAGGTCTTGATCTGGAACTCTTCTCTTCTTGTCTTGTTGTATTTAATGAAGATACGCTCATCATCCTTCTGAAGCTGTTTCGGATCCGCGCTCCAGAATACCAGGTAGGAGTTGGCATACAAATCAAACAAACCTGCCTCGCAGACTGTATCAAACTTCTCGCCCTGCTCCATCAGGTGATATGGCGGATAATCGTAAGCCGGAGTTACCCGGGTTAAGTCGCCTTTTTTCGGCAGATAGGCATCGGAATAGATGCTGACCGGAGTCTTATAGTCCGGCATCGGATAATAGAATTTCAGCGTGCCGCTCTCATCGGCCATGCTCTGGGTTTCTTTGTCCCCACAGAGCAGTTCCGCCAGCTGACGTTTGGTCAGCGCATTCTCTTCCTCCACAGTGCCTGCAAAATATTTCATGCCCAGGGCATTGGCCAAAGCCACAATCAGAATTCCATCCGGCTTTAGCAGAGACTTAGCCGCATGAATGTGTTTCTCATAGGGAGCTGTCAGAGTTCCCGCAAAGATCACATAGTCATACTTTTTGCCCTCCGCACAGGCCTCTGCCGCGTAACCGGCCAGACTGTCCTTTCGGTAATAAATATTTGCTGCGCCCGGATAGCGCTGGCGCACCGTTTCCAAAGCACTTTCCGTCTCATCCAGCACCGTCACTGCGCGCACGCTGGATCGAAAAAGCCCGGTCAGCGCACCGTAATCGGCTCCCACCTGCAAGACCTCTGCCTCCGGTTCAAAGTCATACCACTCAAGCAGCAGCTCACGCTGGGAAGAGAGTGCATACAACAGATCCAGCCTGTGGTTGTCCTTCAGGATGGACCGGATATCTCCGCGATGCTCTAACAGGAGCGCCTGTATCTCATCATCGATCTTTCTCATGCTCAAAAAACCTCTTTCTTATGTTCACGTTCGTTGTTCGCCATGTTTGTGTTCCGATCAAACCAGTTTCCGTCTCACGCATTCCCGGTTTCCGTGTTCACGGCTCCCGCCGGTTTCAGCACCGCCTCCACCTCAGACTCCATATCATAAACACCCACGGTATTCTTATTGGAAATAACCGTGATGTTCGCCACATCATACAGACGGTGGTACACAGTATGCTCGCCCTGTTCAAAGCCGGTGCAGCTCATGGAAAGCAGATACTCGCCGCCCTGAAGGGTCATCTTCTGGCGGAAGTTCACCTCGTACTCGTCACCGTTTTTGACCGGACGGATCTCCGCCCCCTCAAACATGGTGTTGGTACCGGTTAAGTCTGCGCCCTTCTTATCTTTAATGGTGTAGGTAAAGATCGGGGCCTGGATGCTGTCATGGAAACGGATCTTCTCTTTGATGGTAAAATACTCACCCTTTAACAACAGGTTCGTTAAGTTGCCACGCTCATCAAACATGCCAAGATCATAGATCTCCGCCTTTCCGTTGCCATACTCGGTACGGTTCGGGTTAATGGTGATCTTGTCCTTCATAAGACCGCTGTGGACCGGCTTTGCCTCAGCATGTTCTGCCGGAGCAGTATTTTTTATGCTGTCTTCTTCATCCATCCCACCGGAGAAATCATTCATCTCCAGCAGCTCCTCTTCCAGATCATCCATCTGGTTGGCCAGGATTTTCTTGTACAGATCCACCATCTTGCCCGGCGCGCCCTCAGCCACATAATGACCCTTGTTTAAAAGCACCACCCGGTCACAGTATTTGATGACACTGCCCATGTCGTGGGTAACCATAAGAATGGTGGTTCCGTTCTTCCGGATCTCCTCCATGCGGCGGTAGCACTTGGACTGGAAGAACACGTCTCCCACAGAAAGGGCCTCATCCACAATGAGGATTTCCGGCTCCACATTGATTGACAATGCAAAAGCCAGCCGTACAAACATACCGCTGGAATAGGTTTTCACCGGCTGGTAAACAAAGTCTCCGATATCCGCAAATTCCAGGATATCCGGAAGCTTCTCGTCCATCTGTTTTTTGGAAAAGCCCATCATAGTTCCGTTCATGTAAATATTCTCAATGCCGGTGTAATCCATGTTGAAGCCCGCTCCCAGCTCCAGAAGCGCCGAGATAACTCCGCTCACCCGGACCTGTCCGCTTGTCGGGGTCAGCACTCCGGTGATGATCTTTAATATCGTTGATTTTCCGGAACCGTTGGTTCCGATGATGCCTACCGTCTCACCTTTCTTTACATTGAATGAAATATCACTCAGTGCAAAGAAGTCCTTATGGTAGTTTTTATGGGTTAAGCTGAGAGACTCCTTCAGCCGGTCGATCGGCTTGTCATACAGCTTATATATCTTGCTCACGTCCTGTACCTGGATCGCGTATTCGTTATTTGAAGACATGGGATTCCTTTCATCCGTCCTTTTGACCCGAAAACCGCCCCCAAACGGGGCATTTTATTGTTTTTCCGGCCCTGCTGGACGCAATACGGGTAATTTACCACGACAGTATACCATTAATTTTCGCAAGGTGCAAGGCACGTGAGGGTGCACACCATAATTTTCATAAAATCGTCAGAATTAGCCAAGAGAACAACAAAAACACGGCAGCCTGCATTTCACAGTCTGCCGTGTTTTTGCTATATGTTACATAAGAGAGAGTTACAGCCCTTTTTCGTTTCTGTCTACGGTTACATGTATCAATGCATTGTCCATTGCGTCCTTGGTCATTTCCTGGCCAAGTCCCGGAAGCTCCGGAACGGTGTAAATACCTTTAACCGGCTGGTAATCGTACTTGCACAGTCTGGTCAAATCCGGCTGGGTGCTGCGGAAGTGATGCTCATGGATGCAGAAATTCGGAATTGCTGCCTCGATATGGAGTGCTGCTGCAGTAGAGATCGGGGAGCCTGCGCAGTGAGCCTGTACCGTTACATCAAATACCTGTGCCATATCGCAGATCTTCTTGGACTCGGTGAGACCGCCACAGTTACAGATATCCGGCTGTAACAGCTGTACATTGTTCTCCGCAAAATTGTTCATATAATGCCAGCGTCCATAGAGACGTTCACCGCTGGCGATCGGAGTTTTCACCTTGTCGTGAACCGCTTTCTGCATCATCGGATTCATCGGGATAACCGGCTCCTCCAGAGCCATAACTTTATACTTGTCACACAGCTCGCCGATCATAACCGCGCTGACCGCATCGGTACGACAGTGGTTTTCCACAATCAGGTCAAAATCATATCCCAGATCACGGACTGCTTTCATACGATCCTCTACCATCTTCATGAAGGTTCTGGACGGAATGCCCTCGCACTCGCTCTTCGGAAGGTGGGTGCCGTCCGGTCCGATCTGGGTAAAATCGATCTTGATGGCATCGTAGCCGTCATCCAGAGCATATTTTGCAATCATGCGGTACTCTTCCGGTTTGCCATAAGGTCCGATTTTGTCACACCAGCCGAACTGCAGCTGGGAAGCGTAGGAACGCATCTGACTTCTGAACTTGCCGCCCATTAACTGATAGCATGGAACATTTAATGCCTTGCCCTTAATGTCCCACAGTGCAATATCAATCGCGCTGATACCAGCAAATACGATGGCACCTCCGCCCATGCCCCAGAAGCTGGACTTAAACATCTTATTCCAGATTACTTCAATATTCATCGGATCCATGCCAACAATCAGGCCGGCCAGGTCTTTTACCATGCCAAACGCTGCGGTGCTTCCGATTCCGAATGCGATACCGGCTTCGCCGTCACCGTAAATGCCTTCATCGGTATAAATACGGCACACGATCGGTTTTCTCTGCCATCTCTGAGAACCGGCATCCAGCATAAACACATCTACTTTTGTAATTTTCATCTGACAATCCTCCTGTACATTCGTTATTTCATACTGCGCCTTTTACGCTTTCTTTGTTCTTTTCTTAATCAGAGCTGCAATAAACGGGAAGAAGAAGCTTAACAGGGCAATGATTACGATGGTCAGGGTAAGCGGCTGGGTATAAAGGAAATTCCAAGAACCCTTGCTTGCGATCAGCGCCTGTCTTAAGTTGTTCTCCGTCATGGATCCCAGCACCATAGCCACAATCATCGGTGCGGTCGGAATCTTGAATTTGTAGCAGAAGTAGCCAATCAGGCCAAATACGATCAGCACGAGCACATCAAACGGGTTGGTGGCCAGTGCGAATACACCCGTTACACAAAATGCCAAGATAATTCCTGCCAGCAGTTCCTCCGGAACGGAAAGAATGGTCTTCATATAGCGAAGGGTAAAGATTCCGAGAGGCGCCATGATAATGTTCGCAATGATGATGGAAATGAACAGGCCATAAATGATATCCGGATGCTCGGTAAAGAATACCGGGCCGGTTCTCATGCCGTGAATCATGATTGCGCCAAGGAACAATGCGGATGTGGAGTTTCCAGGAACGCCCAGTGCCAAAAGTGGCACCAGGGAACCGCCGGTTACTGCATTGTTGGCTGCCTCAGGAGCCGCAACACCGTTTACATTTCCGTTTCCGAAGGAATCCGGATCACCAGACAGCTTTTTCTCAATATCGTAGGCCATGAAAGTCGCTACATTGGTTCCTGCACCCGGGATGATGCCGACGATGGTTCCGATTACGGAAGCTCTCAGCCATACCGGAAACTGACGCATACATTCTTTCCAGCCAATCCAGACATTATCGACTGTCGGCATAGTACTTGTTGTTTTCACATTTTTGCAGGCTTCCGCAGTCTTCATAACGGATACGATACCAAACAGACCGATCAGGGAAGCTACCAGGCTGATGCCACTTAACAGGTTTACATTGCCAAAGGTCAGACGCGGAGTACCATTCTGCGGATCCATACCGATGACTGCGATCAGAAGACCGATCATGCCGGAAAGAAGTCCTTTCGGAATGTTGTCACCGCTGATGCTGGTAATGCAGGCAATACCTAACAGAGAAATTGCAAAGTACTCACCAGGACCAAACTTTAACGCGAAATCTGCAAGTACCGGGGTTAAAAACATCAGCACCAGGGCACTGAACAGTCCGCCAAAGACACTGGCCATGGTGGAAGTTCCAAGGGCCAGGCCTGCCTTCCCCTGTTTCGCCAGTGGATAACCATCCAGTGTTGTCGCGAAACTGGAGATAGTTCCCGGAATACCAAGTAAAATTGCGGAAATCGAACCGCCATAAATGGAAGAACAGTAGATTGCTGCCAGAAACGCAAGCCCCACACTCGGCTGCATGCCAAAGGTCATCGGTACCATCAGCGCAATCGCCATATTACCGGTCAGACCCGGAAGAGCTCCGATTACCAGTCCGACTACACAGCCCAGAACCAGGAACAGCAGCACCATCGGTGAAGCTACCGTCTGAAATCCTAAGAAAATACTGGACATTTTCTCTCCACTCCTTTCTCACATGATTTTAGAAAAACAGACCCATGAATCTTACATGGAATAACTGTGTAAATGCCAGATACAAACCAATGCTGATCAACAGATCGGTTGGGATCAGAACCTTCCAGTTCCGGTATCCCAGTGTTACCGATGTGGCTAACATCATCAGAAACGTTGGGATTACATAGCCCACATACTGGAACAGGAAATAGTATGCAAACAGATACACTACAATCAAAGCCACGGTTTTATAGGAAATATTTTTCTTTTCCTTCTGAGCCGGTTCTTCCTGCTTTGCAGCCTTGAAAGAACCCGCCAGAATCAGAATTCCTAAAATTACAATAGCCGCGCTGACCAGCTTCGGGTATGATCCTGCAGCACCAGGAAGGCCCTGAAAATATACAAATACTGCAATACCTAAGACGATCGCGCCAATTCCAAGTCCACAGTCTTTCTTACCCACAGTGTACTCCCCCTTCTTATTCCTTCAAAAGATCCTGAATGGATTCCATATTCTTGTAGTCTTCATCCAGCATAGCCTTAAAGTCTGATGAATTTGCATAGGTAATCGGAAGTCCGCTGTTTGCAAACTGGTCTTTTACTTCGTCAGAGTTCATAACAGATTCCATGGTATCGGACAGGTACTGAACGATCTCATCCGGAGTGCCGGCTGGAACACCAATACCTCTATAGGAACCATACGTGAAGTCTATACCACTTTCCTTTAAGGTAGGAACATCCGGAAGGTTTTCACTTCTCTCATCGGAACAGATAGCCAGAACCTTGATCTTGCCCTGATCGATCAGAGAAGCTGCACCTGCGTAAGTAGTAAAGCCAACCTCAGCATGTCCGCCTGCCAGCTGTACAGTCTGCTCAGATGATCCGTTGGTATGCATATACTCAAACTGAACATCGGTCTTCTGGGAGAATAACAGGCTTGCAATGTGATGGGAGGTAGAGAAACCAGGTGTGGTATTCAGTAACGCTCTCTTCTTTCCTTCTTCTACGAACTGATCGATAGTCTCAATTCCGGAATCTGCGGATACTACGATAATCTCCGGGTCGAAGCAGTACTCTGCAACCGGGATAATGGAATCCATATCATAAGTAGTAGTTCCGCTCAGAACGTTGGTAACGAAGGATGAGGTCATAGCCAGAAGCGTGTAGCCGTCCGGTTTGGAGTTTGCTACATAAGTCTGTCCAATAACGGCACCGCCACCCTCTTTGTTCAGAACGCTGACAGGCTGTCCCAGTTCTTTCTCCATCTCCTGAGCCAGGATACGGCAGGAAAGGTCTACGTTGCCGCCTGCGGTAAACGGTACAACCAGGTCAATGGATTTGGTCGGGTAATTTGTGGGAGCTGCTGCTTTTCCGCTGTCGGCCGTTTTACTATCATCGGCTGCCTTGGTATCTGCGGCTGCTTCTGTAGCAGCTGCGCTGCTGTCTGACTTCGGTGCCTCTGTCGCAGTGTTTCCCCCACCAGAACATCCGGATAATGCAAGAACTGCTGCTGCCATCATAGCCATTACCTTCAGATTTCTTTTTTTCATAGCGATCCCTCTCTTTTCTTAATGTTATTTTTTGCCGCTCAGGCTTTTGTTTATTTTGTTTATTTTTTTCATTATTTTTATCTTTTTTTGTCTTTTTTAACTACAACCATTTTAACACACCGCACTTTTATTAGGAAATATACATAAACAATATGCCTATAACATAAACTTATCGCAATAAAAAAAGAAATCTGAAAGGTTATCGCATTTTCCTTTCAGATTTCCTGTTATCCAGTAATCCTATTCTGTTTTTTGGCCATCTTCACAAACTCCTGTGCAGCCGCCGATAAGTTTTTCTCCAAATATCCGACCGCCAGTGTCCGGATTGCATCCGGGCTGTTGATGGAGTAATATACGATTTCTTCATGGTTCGCTGTTTTTTCTACCGAGGAAGGTACAAACCCGATTCCCATGCCATTTCCCACCATCGCATTCAGGCTTTCGCAGGAATTGGATAAAAATGCCGCCTTCGGAACAAATCCGGCACTTCTGCACAATTTCTGAGAACTTTCATACATACGCCGTCCACGTTCATATAGAATAAATGGCTCCTCTTGCAGCTTCCGCAGATCTTCCGTCTCCAGTTCCCGTGATTCAGATCCCCCCAACTTCTGACATACATCCGAATGCTTCGGAACCGCCAGATAAATCTGCTCCCGGTAAAGCGGTTCATACCGAATCGTACCGCTGTGGAACGGCAGCATAACCAGTGCAAGATCCACTTCCCCGTTCATCAGCAGTTCCTCCGAGTAATTGGAAAACGCATCTACCACCTGCACCATGATTCCCGGATATTTTTTTCGGAATTCCGCCAGAAACGGAAGCAGAAAATTCTTCTGGTAAAATGGCGCAATGGCAATTGACAATTTCCCCTGGGTCAGCTCTTTAAATTCCCGCATCCGGCTAATCAGATGCTGACTGCGATTCAGGATTTCCCGCCCCTCTTCGCAGAAAATAGCACCCTCCTCTGTGAGGATTACTTTGTTGCTCTTCCTTATAAAAAGCTTCACCCCAAGCTCATCCTCCAGACGCTGGATCATCTGGCTCAACGCAGGCTGGCTTACGTGCACCACAAGCGCTGCCTTAGAAAAGCTGCCAGCTTCCGCAGCCGCAATTACATACTGGATATCACGTAGCTGCATTGTATCCCCTCCCCAATTATGTCGATTCTCTCTCGCATGACGTCTATTTTACCACAAAATCAACAAAATATGACCGTTATCTTTCGCAAAAAATGTGAAGAGGCGAACAGAAAAACAACTGCTATGTTTTTCTGTCCGCCTGACATACAATATATTATTTCCGTTTTTACAGATGCAGCACGCGGTCGCGGATTTCCTGCGTCCGTCCCTGGTTCCAGAACTGGGTTCCAATATAGCCGCAGGTACGGCGCGCAACAGACATCTTGTCCTGGTCGCGGTTGCCGCAGTTCGGGCACTCCCAGATCAGCTTTCCGGCCTCATCCTCGATGATTTTGATCTCACCGTCGTAGCCGCAGCACTCGCAGTAATCGCTCTTGGTATTCAGCTCTGCATACATGATGTTCTCATAGATGAACTTCATGACAGACAGGACTGCCGGGATATTCTGCTGCATGTTCGGCACTTCCACATAGCTGATCGCGCCGCCCGGAGACAGCTTCTGGAAATCGGACTCAAATTTCAGCTTGCTGAAGGCATCGATTTCCTCACTGACGTGAACATGATAGCTGTTGGTGATGTAGTTCTTATCGGTTACGCCCGGAATAATACCGAAACGTTTCTGTAAGCATTTCGCGAACTTGTAGGTGGTGGACTCCATCGGGGTTCCGTATACGGAGTAGCTGATGTTCTCGGCCTCCTTCCACTCCCTGCACTTGTCGTTCATCTTCTGCATAACAGCCAGGGCAAACGGCTTTGCAGACGGATCTGTATGGGACTTGCCGGTCATGCGTACGCACATCTCATGCAGGCCGCAGTAGCCCAGTGAAATGGTAGAATAGCCGTTAAACAAAAGCTTGTCGATGGTCTCACCCTTTTTCAGTCTTGCCAGGGCACCGTTCTGCCACAGGATCGGGGCTACATCGGAAATGGTTCCAAGCAGACGCTCATGACGGCAGCGCAGTGCGCGGTGGCAGAGCTCCAGACGCTCCTCAAAAATCTCCCAGAAGCGGTCCATATCGCCCTCCGAGGAGCAGGCTACATCCACCAAGTTGATGGTGACAACGCCCTGATTGAAACGTCCGTAGAACTTGTGGCTTCCGTCTGCGTTTCTCTGGGAATCCTCCACAGTCAGGAAGGAACGGCAACCCATGCAGGTATATACGTTTCCGCCCTTTAATTCCTTCATGATCTTTGCGGAAATATAATCCGGAACCATACGCTTTGCAGTACACTTTGCAGCCAGCTCCGTCAGATACCAGTATTTGGAATCCTCTGTAATATTATCTTCATCCAGAACATAGATCAGCTTCGGGAAGGCCGGAGTGATCCAGACACCCTTTTCATTTTTTACGCCCTGCATTCTCTGGATCAGAACCTCTTCGATGATCATAGCCAGATCATCACGGGTGCGTCCCTCCGGGACCTCGTCCAGATACATGAACATGGTCACAAACGGTGCCTGTCCGTTACAGGTCATCAGCGTGATCAACTGATACTGGATCGTCTGGATACCGCTCTTGACCTCCTCACGCAGTCTGCGTTCTACTACACGGTTGATGATGGTCTCATCCAGAGTCTCTCCGCACTCTTTGCGCTCTTCGATCACGTTTTTGCGAAGCTTCTGGCGGCTGATATCCACAAACGGCGCCAGATGAGCCAGGGAGAAGGACTGTCCGCCGTACTGGTTGCTGGCCACCTGCGCCACGATCTGGGTGGTAACATTGCAGGCAGTAAAGAAGCTGTGCGGCTTCTCGATCATGGTCTCACTGATGACCGTACCGTTCTGGAGCATATCCTCCAGATTGATCAGGTCGCAGTTGTGCTCCTTCTGCGCAAAATAATCGGTATCGTGGAAATGGATGATACCGGCCTCATGCGCGCGCACAATCTCTTCCGGAAGCAGGACACGGCGGCTTAAGTCCTTGCTGACCTCGCCGGCCATGTAATCACGCTGGGTAGAGTTGATGACCGGATTCTTATTGGAATTTTCCTGCTTTACTTCCTCATTCAGATGCTCGATCAGAGCAAGGATGCCATTGTCCGTGGTATTAGACTTTCTGGTCAGCTCTCTCTTATAACGGTAACGCACATATTTCTGCGCCACCTCATAACCGCGCATCTCCATGATGCCGGTCTCTACCATATCCTGAATATCTTCTACATTTACCGCATGCGTAGCCTCTTCCACCTGCTTAGCGATCATATCTGCCACTGCATTGATCTGATATTCATTCAGCTGATGAAGATGATCCACACTGGCATTTGCCTTTGTGATCGCATTCACGATTTTAGAGACATCAAAAGAAACTTCCTTGCCGTTTCTCTTGATGACATTTGTCTTAACATCCGTAGTCATGCCTAAACCCCTCTCAAATATACTATATCTTGTATTTTTATTGTTTGTAAACAACTATATATCGTAGCAGAGACTATGATACTACAAATACAGGGAAAATGGAAGTGGCAATTTCACGAATATTTCATGGAATATTTGGTTGAATATTTATTTTACATAAGGTATGATTAGACAGGTCCGGTTTGCCAAAATACGGATATTTCCGCAGAGTTCCTTGCTTTTCACTCGAACCGGCAAACGGAAAAAGAACACGGGAGGTTTACACATTGCTAAATAAATGGAAACAAACGATATCAAAATTTGTATGTTTTGTCCTAACATGCCAGTTGTTCATTCTGACAGCCTGGGCAAAACCGGACTGGCCCTCCGATACCGGCATCATGGCTGAGGCAGGCATTGTCATGGATATGGATTCCGGAGCCATTCTGTATGGCCAGAACATCCACCTGCCGTACTACCCGGCCAGCATCACCAAAATTCTCACAGCGCTCATCGTCCTGGAAAATTGCAATCTGCAAGATACTGTAACATTTTCTACGACGGCTGTCAACCAGGTTGAAGCTGACAGCGGAAATAAAATCAGTGTCGTAGCCGGGGATGAACTTTCCGTGGAAGACTGTCTTTACTCGCTGCTTTTAGTGTCCTCCAATCAGGCTGCCAATGCCCTGGCCGAGCACACGGCCGGCAGTATTCCTGCCTTTGTGGACATGATGAACGAAAAGCTGGCGCAGCTTGGATGTCAGGAAAGCCACTTTGAAAATCCATCCGGCTTAAACAATGACAATCAATATGTTTCTGCCTACGATATGGCCCTGATTGCCCAGGCCGCCTATGACAACGAAACCTTGGTAGAGATCAGCTCTGCCACTACCCATAAGATTGCGCCAACCACCCAGAACCCGGATGGTTTCACCCTTCACGGCGAACATCGTCTCTGCGTTACAGAAGATCCAAGCAGCCCCTATTACTATCCAGAGGCCGTAGCAGGAAAAACAGGATACCTGATCAAAGCCGGAAATACCCTGGTTACCTACGCGGTAAAAGATAACCGCCGCCTGATCTCTGTTATCTTAAAAGGGCAGCCAAGACAATACTTCGTAGATGGTAAGGCACTTTTGGAATTTGGATTTCGCTCTTTCCAGGACTACACCGTGGCAGACTATGAAAGCCGTTATGTAACCGGAAACGAGACCATCAATCTGGATAAAGGCTCGTTTCAGGCATCTGATCTGATGATCGATCCTGACAGCGTAATCACCCTGCCAAACGGTGCCTCCTTTGAAGATGCCGATATCACGCTCGGCGCGCTGCCGGAGATCAGCCCAGACAATGCCGTAGCGCTGCTCACCTACAGCTACAATGACCGGACAATCGGTACCGCGTATCTGCTGGCAAAAGATGGCATCATAATCGACGGGGATGATTCCGCCGCAGAGGCTGCCACAACCGCTTTCGATACCGCAAATGCAGAAGCTTCCCTGGCTACTGCTTCCAACGCAGAGAAGCCCCAGCGGCCACACAAACATATTTCCGTAGCCGGTGTCCTGATTACAATCCTGATCGTGCTTCTTATTCTTAGCGTGATCGGCCTTATAAGCTGGTTCATCTACTCGAAAAAGAAAGAAGCCAAAGCCCTGGCAGAACGACGGGAACGCCGCAGACAGCGCCTGCAGCGCTCCGGTGACGAAGAAGAGTTTGAGCGGCTGCTGGCTGAGTACAAAAATAAAAAGAAATAACGCCGCACCGCAGACCACATTATAAAAGGCATATTGAAAAAGCCCATGAAAACCGTTCACAAATCGTTTTCATGGGCTTTTCTAATGCTCTTTTCTGAATTTTTCAGGGATTTTCTGATATGCTTTACCACCCCAGATTAACTGGTTCCCCGCCTCCTGCTGTAATTGTTTTTGATGTGGAAGCCGTACTCTCTGACTGAGACGCAGCGTCTGATGCGCTGTCACTGTTCTGGCTCTCCTGTGGGGCCTCTGCTGTCTGCTCCGCAGTCTGTCCAGCCGCCGCATTCTGGTCTGCCTGTGCATGAGCTGCCGGCTGCTCCGTCTGCACACTGTCTGCTGTCTCCGTCGTTCTGCCATAGTTCAGTGCCGCGTATACATCCAGCATACCATTGCTGCTGAGCTTGCCTTCCAACGGCGGAATCTTTCGCGCCGTTTCCAGAAGAACTTTCCGGATATCAGAAAGCTGCAGATCCGTGCGATAGGAATACAAAAACGCCGCCGCTCCGGCTACCATCGGAGCTGACATAGAGGTTCCGGTCATAAATCCATAACCGCCATCTGCGATGGTGCTGACAATGTAGGTGCCCGGTGCCGCGATATCCACGCTCTTTGCTCCGTAATTGGAGCTTTCCGCCAGGCTTCCGTCAAACATCAGGTTTGCCACAGAAATGACATTATCCAGGTCAAAGGAGGATGGATAGTCCGGCTTCTGGTCTGTGTCCTCTCCGATGCCTTTTTCGTTTCCGTTTCCGGCCGATACCACAAACAGCATCCTGGATGCCCGCATTACCTTCTCCAGTTCCGGATAATACTCTGTCGTACCAAAACTGAGGTTGCAGATGGAGGCTCCGTTTGCTTCCGCATAGCGAATGGCTTCAATGATGGCCTTCTCCTCACCTACACCGTACTGGGTTCCCAGTGCCTTTAATACCATGACCTTCACATATTTGTTGTCCGTAATACCGGCAATACCGCCATTTCCGCGGGCGGCGGCAATGGTTCCCGCCGCATGCGTTCCATGATTATCCTCACTGCCTTTACAGAGTTCATTGTTTCCATCAAAAAAATTCCAGCCATGTACATCATCCACGTAACCGTTTCCGTCATTATCAATGCCATCTCCCGGAACCTCATCTTCGTTGGTCCAGATAGCATCCTTCAGATCAGGATGATTGATATCAATTCCCGTGTCAATGACTGCCACCACCACCTGCCGGTGCTCCTCTGTGCTGGAATCGTAAAGGTTCCATGCCGGCAGGATATCAATATCCACTCCCCGTCTTGCCCGGATCTCCTTGATACGGTAAGCATCCGGTCCGGCTACCGGGGCCGGCACGCCAAGGTAGTTTGCCAGATCAATGTAGGTTGCCAGCTTCGGGTTGCTGTCCTTAAAGCGATTTGTGATCTCGCTGTACTGCAGCTCCGCATCATTCTTCAGGCCCCACTGATATCTGGAATAGCTGTCTGAAGAAGACAGATTAGCCACACCCGGTCCATAGACATCGGTATGAAAGGTATATTGAGTGTCCGGCATTGCGGATGCCGCAGCATGCAGTCCCGCTCCGCAGAGCACTGCTGCTAATGCAGTAGCCGCCTGCTGTTTCCATTTCATTTTCATAATATACTCCTCAATTCTATCGCCATAACCGTGCAAGCACGCTTCGGGCTCTCTTGCACTCGTTACATTATAACACAGCTGTCAAATCTTTAGTTTGAACTTTGTGTGAAATTGTTTGCGCAATGCGTGAACAGTAACGTGAAATTCACGCAACAGAAAAACCCGTGGAGAAAATCTCCACGGGTCATCTTACGTTTGGACACAGTAGGCGCTCCTGCGCATCTACATGATATAAAAATTTCGATTAATTTCTGATCAGTGATTACTCAACGATAGAAACAACACGGCCTGAACCTACGGTTCTACCACCCTCACGGATAGCGAAACGAAGACCCTGCTCCATAGCTACCGGATGGATCAGCTCAACGGTCATCTCTACGTTATCACCAGGCATGCACATCTCGGTACCAGCCGGGAGCTCGCAAACGCCGGTTACGTCAGTTGTTCTGAAGTAGAACTGCGGACGATAGTTGTTGAAGAACGGGGTATGACGACCACCCTCGTCTTTTGTCAGAACGTAAACCTGTGCGGTAAACTTGTTGTGGCATTTTACGGATGCCGGCTTACACAGAACCTGTCCACGCTCGATCTCAGTTCTCTGGATACCACGAAGCAGAGCACCGATGTTATCACCAGCCTGAGCCTCATCCAGTAACTTACGGAACATCTCGATACCGGTAACAACGGTCTTCTTGGTCTCCTCGTGAATACCAACGATCTCAACCTCATCGTTCAGATGAAGAACACCACGCTCTACACGGCCGGTAGCAACGGTACCACGACCGGTAATGGTGAATACATCCTCTACAGGCATCAGGAACGGCTTATCAGTCTCACGCTGCGGATCCGGGATCCAGGTATCAACTGCATCCATAAGCTCCATGATCTTGTCGCCCCACTCACCGTGCGGATCCTCAAGAGCCTTCAGAGCGGAACCCTGAATGATCGGGGTGTCATCGCCCGGGAACTCGTACTCGTTCAGCAGCTCACGGATCTCCATGTCTACTAACTCAAGCAGCTCCGGATCGTCAACCATATCACATTTGTTCATGAATACAACGATGTACGGTACGCCTACCTGACGGGAAAGCAGGATGTGCTCTCTGGTCTGAGCCATAACACCATCGGTTGCTGCTACTACAAGGATAGCGCCATCCATCTGAGCTGCACCGGTGATCATGTTCTTAACGTAGTCAGCATGTCCTGGGCAGTCAACGTGTGCATAGTGTCTGTGCTCAGTCTCATACTCAACGTGTGCGGTAGAAATGGTGATACCACGCTCTCTCTCCTCCGGAGCCTTATCGATGTTCTCGAAATCGGTAGCGGTGTTACCAGCAACTCTCTCAGCCAGAACTTTGGTGATTGCTGCGGTCAGAGTGGTTTTACCATGGTCAACGTGGCCGATGGTACCAATGTTACAATGCGGTTTGGTTCTTTCAAACTTTGCTTTTGCCATTTTATAACGTCCTCCTTGATTTGCCCGCCTAGTACGGGCGATTGATTATATGGTTAGGCTGTTCTTTATTATATGCTATTTACGCAATATTTTCAAGCCTTTTCTATATTCCGGCTGGCGGCTCTGCAGCATGTTCTTTGATAAAAACAACTGCAAAACCACCGGCTGAAAATTAGATTACATTATTTCTTGTGCTCGTTGATAACCTTCTCCTGTACGGACTTCGGAACCGGCTCGTACTTCTCGAAGAACATGGAGTAGTTACCACGTCCCTGAGTCTTGGAACGAAGGTCAGTAGAGTAACCGAACATCTCGGAAAGCGGAACGTATGCCTTAACGATCTTACCGCCGCCTAAGTCATCCATACCCTCGATACGGCCACGACGGGAGTTGATATCACCGATAACATCACCCATGTACTCCTCAGGCATGGTAACCTCAACCTTCATGATCGGCTCAAGCAGGATAGCGCCTGCCTTCTGCATAGCCTCTTTGAACGCCATGGAACCAGCGATCTTGAATGCCATCTCGTTAGAGTCGACCTCATGGTAAGAACCATCGTATACGGTAGCTTTTACGCCGAGTACCGGGAATCCAGCAAGGATACCGGACTTAGCAGCCTCTTCGATACCAGCGCCAACTGCCGGGATGTACTCTTTCGGGATAGCACCACCGACAACGGTAGACTCGAACTTGAAGGTCTCTTCTGCGTTCGCATCCATCGGCTCGAAGTGAACTTTACAGTGACCGTACTGACCACGACCACCAGACTGCTTAGCATATTTGCTGTCTACGTCTACGGCCTTGGTGAAGGTCTCTTTGTAAGCAACCTGCGGAGCACCAACGTTAGCTTCAACGTTGAACTCTCTCAGAAGACGGTCTACGATGATTTCCAGATGTAACTCACCCATACCGGAGATGATGGTCTGGCCAGTCTCCTGGTTGGTGGATGCACGGAAGGTCGGATCCTCCTCTGCAAGTTTCGCAAGTGCCTCACTCATCTTGCCCTGACCAGCTTTGGTCTTCGGCTCGATAGCGATATCGATAACCGGCTCCGGGAACTCCATGGACTCCAGGATAACCGGATGATTCTCATCACAGATGGTATCACCGGTACCGGTAATCTTAAAGCCTACTGCTGCAGCAATATCGCCGGAGTAAACTTTGTCAATTTCCTGTCTCTTGTTAGCATGCATCTGAAGGATACGGCCAACACGCTCTTTCTTGCCCTTGGTAGCATTCAGAACGTAAGAACCGGAATTCATGGTACCGGAGTACACACGGAAGAATGCCAGTTTACCTACGAACGGGTCAGTCATGATCTTGAATGCCAGAGCTGCGAACGGCTCTTCATCAGAAGAGTGACGGAATACTTCATTGCCATCCATATCGGTACCCTTGATAGACGGGATATCGGTCGGAGCCGGCATGAACTCGATAACTGCGTTCAGAAGTCTCTGAACACCTTTGTTTCTGTATGCACTACCGCAGCATACCGGAACAGCGGTACACTCACAGGTAGCTTTTCTTAATACTTTCTTCAGATCCTCGATAGACGGCTCTTCGCCTTCCAGATACTGCATCATCAGATCATCATCCAGCTCGCAGATCTTCTCTACCAGCTCGGTGTGATATAACTCTGCATCATCCTTCATATCATCCGGGATTTCGCAAACAGTAACGTCGTCGCCCTTGTCATCGTTGTAGATGTAAGCCTGCATCTCGAACAGGTCGATGATGCCTTTGAACTCGTCCTCTTTACCGATCGGCAGCTGTAAGCAGATAGCGTTCTTACCAAGTCTGGTACGGATCTGCTCTACTGCGCCGTAGAAGTTAGCGCCCAGGATATCCATCTTGTTGATGAATGCCATACGCGGTACGTTGTAGGTATCAGCCTGACGCCATACGTTCTCGGACTGCGGCTCTACACCACCCTTTGCACAGAACACGCCTACAGCGCCGTCCAGTACACGAAGGGAACGCTCTACCTCAACAGTGAAGTCTACGTGACCTGGGGTATCGATGATGTTGATACGATACTCCGGCTGTCCTTTGATCGGACGGTTGTCCTGGCCATGAATGGTCCAGTGACAGGTAGTAGCTGCTGAAGTAATGGTAATACCACGCTCCTGCTCCTGCTCCATCCAGTCCATGGTAGCAGTACCTTCGTGAGTATCACCGATTTTGTAGTTTACACCAGTGTAATACAGGATACGCTCAGTCAAAGTGGTCTTACCAGCATCGATGTGAGCCATGATACCAATATTTCTGGTTCTCTCCAACGGATATTCTCTTCCAGCCAAAGCTTTTTCCTCCTATTAGAATCTGAAGTGGGAGAAGGCCTTGTTAGCCTCTGCCATCTTATGCATGTCTTCTTTACGTTTTACAGATGCACCAGTGTTGTTTGCTGCGTCCATAATCTCGTTTGCCAGTCTCTCTTCCTGGGTCTTCTCGCCTCTCTTACGGGAGAACATGGTGATCCAGCGAAGCGCAAGAGTCTGACGTCTCTCCGGCTTAACCTCGATCGGCACCTGATAGGTAGCACCACCGATACGTTTTGCCTTAACCTCCAGAACAGGCATGATGTTGTTCATAGCCTCTTCGAAGACTTCCAGAGCCGGCTTGCCGCTCTTCTCTTCTACACGGTTGAATGCACCGTATACGATTTTCTGTGCAACACCCTTCTTACCATCAAGCATGATGTTGTTGATCAGCTTGGTTACAACCTTGTTGTTGTATAAAGGATCTGCTAATACATCTCTTTTCTGAATATGTCCTTTACGTGGCACGTTACTTCCCTCCTTAATTATAGAAATTAATTCATAGGTACTCACATGTTTCCATAAAAATGTGTTCGCGCACGGTTCTATCTATTCCTGCAACCACAGGCAATATCATCCCGGCACTAACTACTTTTACTTACGTTAGTGGTACTACTAGTGTAAGCTGTTACTTATTATTTCTTCTTAGCGTCTTTCGGTCTCTTAGCGCCGTACTTAGAACGAGCCTGCTTTCTGTTGGCTACGCCTGCGGTATCAAGAGTACCTCTGATGATGTGGTATCTGGTACCCGGAAGGTCCTTAACACGACCACCACGAATTAATACTACGCTGTGCTCCTGTAAGTTGTGTCCCTCGCCCGGGATGTAGCTGGTTACCTCGATACCGTTAGAAAGACGTACTCTGGCGATTTTACGAAGTGCAGAGTTCGGCTTCTTCGGGGTTGCAGTCTTAACTGCGGTGCAGACACCTCTCTTCTGCGGAGAAGAAGTGTTGGTTGCACGCTTCTGTAAGGAGTTGTATCCTCTCTGCAGAGCCGGTGCGGTAGACTTCTTTTCTGCGGTCTGTCTTCCCTTTCTCACTAACTGGTTGAATGTTGGCATTCCTTTCACCTCCTGTGATATTGTCTGTTGGTTGCTGTAATTCTTTTCAGCTTTTTGCGCATCAAAAAATCCTGCGATTTTCGCACGCCATATCATTATATCCGTTTGATGATAGCATGTCAAGGATATTTTTGCAATTTCTTGCCTGTTTTTCTTTGTATTTAAGCCATTTGTTCCCTTCATTTTTCCCACACATATTTTCGGACAGCCCGGAATAGAATAAAGCAATCAGAGTATTCCCTAAAGGAGAAGTTTTATGCTGCCATCCCGCCCGAAAGCTGTTCTGATCTCGCTTGTTGCGTCCTATCTTTTATCTGCCCTGCTTTTATTCATCCTGACCTTTGTTTTATACAGGCTGAAACTGAAGGAGTCGCAGATTGCACCCGCGGTCTATGCCCTCTATGCCATCTCCTGCTTCGCGGGCGGGCTGCTCTGCGGCAAAGCGCTGCGTACCCGGCGTTTTTTCTGGGGGCTTCTCACCGGAGTTCTGTATTTTCTGGCGCTCTTTACGGCATCCCTTCTGCTGCGCCACGGGCAGGTACCAGAGCTTTCCCGGATACTTCCGGTACTGGCCTGCTGCGCGGCAGGAGGCATGGCAGGAGGAATTTTAAGCTGATGAAAAAGAAAGGGATGCAGCAAAGCTGAACCCGGTATGTTCCGGGACCAGTTTGCTGCATCCTCTTCTTTTTTACTGTTTTATTCGTGTTCTCCGTCTTTTTCCTTCTCTCCATCCTCCGACTCTTCCGGATGATGAATCTGAATGCGGATTTTTCCGATCCGGTTTTTATCCATCTCTTCTACTTTTAAATGAAGATTCTCGTAATCAACTTCCTCGCCTTCCTCCGGCAGATGGTCCAGCAGGCCGATCACCAGGCCGCCAATGGAATCATAATCCTCGGATTCCAGTTCCAGGCCCAAGCGGTCATTTAAATCATCCAGCTTGGCTGAACCATTCACCAGATATTCATCCGGCGCAACTTCCTTTACGTCATCCTCCTCATCCTGATCGTACTCATCGCGGATCTCACCGACAATCTCCTCCAGCATGTCCTCCAGAGTAATAAGACCGGCAGTGGCACCGTACTCATCCAGTACAATGACAATATTGTTGAAGGTTTTTCGCATCTCCAGCATCAGCTCGGCCGTCTTCTTGTATTCGTAGGTATAAAGCGGCTGGCGCAGATAATCACGGATGGAAAAATTCTTTTCCTTTTCATGATCAAACAGAATAAAATCCTTCATATTCACAATGCCGATGACATTGTCCGTATTTTCCTCGTAAACCGGGATACGGGTAAAGCGTTCATTCTGGAACAGCTCCATGAGCTCGTCGAAGGTTGCGTTTACATCTACCATGACCATATCGATACGCGGCACCATAACATCCTTGGCCACAGCATCCCCGAAATCGAATACGTTGTTGATCATCTTCTTTTCTTCGCTCTCAATAACGCCTTCCTCATGGCTTACTTCCACGATCGTCCGGAGCTCATCCTCTGTTATGGGATCCTGCTTTTTGTTGGGGTCTACACGCAAAAGGAAGAGAACTCCCATGGACAGCTTATTGACAATGAAGATTACCGGAGTCAGAACCACCATCAGCACATGGATGGCACCTGCATAAGCAAAAGAGATTTTCTCCGCATACAGCGTGGACATAGTCTTTGGCGTGATCTCACCGAATACCAGGATCAACAGCGTCAGCACGCCGGTGGCCACACCAACCGCCGCATTGCCGAACACACGCAGGGTCAGGGTTGTCATCAGGGAAGATGCTGACAGATTCACAATGTTGTTGCCGATCAGAATGGTGCTGAGCATCTTGGCCGGATCTTCGATGACGGCCGCCACCATGGCTGCACGCTTGTCACCGCTCTCTGCCAGAGTACGCACCCGCATCTTGTTTACCGTAGTCAGGGCAGTCTCCGCCGAGGAGAAAAACGCTGACAGCATCAGCAGAATCAAAACCGCCGCCAGTTGTATGCCCGTACTGTCTCCAGAATCTAACATAGAAATATTTCGCTCCTTTTATATTTTCATTCGATTTTACATGGTTTCACGACTGCTGTCAACAGGAGTTTTTTCCGGCAACATACCCCGGATTTCCTTTATGAGCTCCGCTCCGAACAGAATGCCGGAGCCAAAAAATACAAAGATATCCCCAAGATTGAAGACTACCTTCTTCAGTTTTCCACACTGAATGCTGAAATAGTCCACCACATAGTGTCGGATCATGCGGTCATAAAGATTGCTGACAGCGCCGCCAAGAATAACAGCAATGCCGAATTTCTGTACGGTTTTTCCTTTCTGCGGAAGGATCGCAGCCAGAAAACCGGCCAGTCCTGAGATCACCGCCAGCGGCAGCATCCGCACAAGCTCTGCATGCTGCTCCAGAAAGCCGAAGGGAAAACCGGCGTTGTGATTCCGGTACAGCAGGATTTTTCCTTTTGTATGCGGCAGCGGCTTCGGGAAATTCTCCGGTTTTTCCCGGTCAATCAGCCATTTAATGCCAAGGTCCAGTGATGACAGCGCCGCGATGATTCCTGTATAAAGCATAGACACATTCCTCCTGATTTCCAGATATTCTCTCAATTGCGCAGGTGGCAAATTACTGCGCAGCTATTCTTATTGTACTATCGAAACGGAACGCCGTCAAACTGTAACCTGTTCGTAACTGTTCAGTACCATCACACTTACACCTGTTCTGATGTTCCTTCATATATTATCAGAAAAAAGTTCCGGGAGTTTTCATGATCCCCTGCAATGTTTCCCCTGCCTCGGAAGAGATTGCCGATTTCATCGTCCGGTATTCCCCGCGGGCTGTAGATTCCCTCTACGAGCTGGCCCAAACCCGGTGTGTCAATCTGGTGAGTCAGGAATACGCCATTGTCCACGCGCCCCTTTCCGGCGTCCTCCCTTTAAGTTTTACGCAGCACACCTACTCCGCCATTCCAAAACTTTACGGACTACAGGATACCACGGCCCTGGAAGCCGCCGGAATCCTTCCGGTCTTTTCCCAGCCAAATCTCATGAGCACCGGCCAGGGCATCCTCATCGGGATGATTGACACCGGGATTGATTATACAAACCCGCTGTTTCAAAACCCGGACGGCACCAGCCGGATCCTGCGGCTCTGGGATCAGACTATTGAAAGTGAAAATACCCCGGAAGCTGTGGCCGGATTCCAGCCGTTTTACGGCACCGTCTACAGCCAGGAAGACTTAAACCGCGCCCTGGCCTCCGAACAGCCGCTGGAGCTTGTGCCCTCCACTGATACCAGCGGGCACGGAACCTTTCTGGCCGGAGTTGCCGCAGGCCGTCAGATTCAGAGTCCCACCACGTTTTCCGGTGCCGCCCCGGACGCCGCACTGGCAGTGGTACGGTTAAAGCCGGCCAAGCAATATCTGCGGGAGTTTTTTGCCGTTCCGCCAGATGCAGACGCTTATCAGGAAAATGACATCATGGCTGCCGCAGCTTTTCTTTTAGGCGTAGCCGGGCAGTACCAGATGCCGCTGGTGCTCTGCCTTGGTGTCGGCACCAGTCAGGGAAGCCACAGCGGAATCTCTCCCCTGGCCATGCAGCTGCAGGCCTTAAGCGGCACCCGCGGTTTTGCCTGTGTCACCGGTGCCGGAAACGAGACCGGATTCCGGCATCACTATTTTGGAAATCTTTCTCCTGATCAGGAATATGAGGATGTGGAGCTGCGCGTAGCGGATTCCACCTCCGGTTTTTCCATGGAGTTGTGGGCTGATGTTTCAGAACTTTACACGGTAGGCTTTGTCTCTCCCTCCGGAGAAGTCATTGAGCGGATTCCCATGACGGTAGGCCAGGAAACCACGATTTCCTTCCAGCTTGACGCCACCCGCATTTTGATCAGTTATCAGATTACCGAATCCTCCTCCGGACGTTTTTTAGCTTTTCTGCGTTTTACCGGCCCGGCCCCCGGCATCTGGCATATCCGGGTCTATCCCACGCTGTTTGTCGCCGGGCAGTTTCATATCTGGCTCCCCATGCAGGGATTTCTCACAGAGGACACCGGATTTCTCCGGCCGGACCCGGACATCACCATCACCGATCCCGGCAACGCGCCGCTGCTCTTAACCGTCAGCACATACAACCACGTTACCGGAAGCCTTTACATCCACAGCAGCCGCGGCTTCACCGCCACCGGACAGATCAAGCCGGATTTCGCCGCTCCCGGCGTGGAGGTGCAGGGACCAGGGATTCCGCCTGGCACTTTCCGCCTGTCCCGGCAGACCGGTTCCTCCGTGGCCACCGCCATCACCGCCGGAGCCGTGGCCTGTCTCTTCTCCTGGGGATTCACCCAGGGAAATGACACAACCCTCACCAGCATTTCCGTAAAATCCATCCTTATCCGCGGGGCAGAACGAAAAGAAGCGTTCCGCTATCCCAACCGGCAGTGGGGATATGGAACGCTAAATCTGTACCAGGCATTCCTGCTGATGCGGGAATAAAAAGATTGAGACGGAACTAATAAAGAGTCCGGGCGTACGGGAAATTGAATTCTTACATT
>OJRB01000055.1_pt1 | contig 71028 bp, 63 predicted proteins | sample 1599061 | NCBI WGS metagenome assembly OJRB01 (sample SAMN03922522, study PRJEB24848) | human gut metagenome | isolation source: stool sample | host: Homo sapiens | place: Germany | collected 2010-02 | reverse complement strand
ACGAGATCAGCCTCGGTCTCGTGGGCTCGGAGATGTGTATAAGAGACAGGTCTGCTTCAGCGTCACGGTATGGACGAGGCCGCTTTCCAGCAGCTTCAGGCGCAGCTTATCCAATGTGCGTCGGTAGAACCGCTCCGCACCGCTGGCGGTTGTTCCCTCAAAATCCACTGCTAAATCCTCAAATGTGGACTGCGTGGACAAGGAGCTGACGCGCCCGCAGGTCATGCAGACGGCGTTTCGCTTTTCCAGATACCATTGCTCTTTATAGGATAACCGGTCAAACGCCGCCGCGACTGCCTTTGCCTGAATCCCGTTCCAGAGGGTGTCGGCATAGTTCCAGCTATCGTCGCGCGTTACATCCTCGCCGGTTTCTTCGCCGTCCTCGTCCTGCTCCGTGCGGTAGAGGGAAACGATGCTGCGGTTGCGCTGGGCAATGGTCAGCAGCTCGTCCGCGGATCCGCTTTCGTCCTTATATCTGCTTTGAGCGGCGAACTCGGAAATGACCTCCGCGCGGCTTTTGCCCGAATTGTTATAAATCGCGCCGATTTGCCGCACACGCCGGTACTCCGCAAGGCTGGCAAAGGAACCGGCTTCGCCTATCATGCGGCAGAACAGCAGTCCGTCCCGGATATAGTGCTTGGCGTATTTCAGAAACTCCGTTTCCTGTTCCGGGTCAAACCTCGGCAGACAGCACAGCAGCATTTGCAGAACTTCCAGCTTGTAGTCCAGAAACCGCGCCGGGTCATAGCGGTCATATCCGCTGCGAGTAAGAAAACGGTAGACCACGCCGTTCAGCCGCTTTTCAAAGTGGTGCAGGAAGAAGGAAAAGTATGCAAGGTCTTTGTGACGGACAGCTTCGCGTATGTAGCCGTTCAGCTCCATTTGCGGCGGTTCCGGGTCAAGCTGAAAGACGTTCCGGACTTCGCGCATGGTCAGATCGTCGGCATTATAGAACGGCACTTTTGCCGCATAGACGGTCAAATCCCATGTCCAGCCCGCAAGCTGTGCCGGTATCAGTTTGTCACGGTTATCCTCCATGCCTGCACCTCCCACCGCTATGGCGTTCCATTACCGCTCCATCGTTTCTTTCGCTTCCGCCATCAGAGCCGCCTGCTCCATCTCGGCGGCATAGCCGCCCTGCGCATAGCCGCTGTCTTGCAGGGCCTTTTCCAGCTTGCTTTTTGCCAATGCTTTCATTGCGGCGGCGGTCTGCTCGTCCAGCGTGCCACGCCCAAGATACTGTGTGATTGTGTTGAACCGCTTCGTATAGATTTTCTTGATGGGATGATCTGCGGCAAGCTCCCGCTGCTCCCGGCCACGGAGATTCCCGACTTGACGGCAGGTACGCCCGCGCTTGTCTCCGGGAGCCAGACCGTCGCAGTATTTGGCGTATCTTGCGTCAGTGGTCAGAAACCATTTCCCACAGACCGCGCATTTCCTCGGCGCGTGTCCGACGCATAGACCCTCGTACAGATCGGAGCGGAACATAGACACGAAAGACATATAGTGCATCCGGCGCATGAGCTGCGGCGCGTCTTGCGCGGAGCGGACGGCAGATACATATTGAATTGTTGTGTTGGAAAATGCCTGCCATGACTTATCGTCCAGCGATAGCTTCGGCTGTCCAGAGAATATCCTGCCAAACACCTGCGCATAGCCGTCCGGAGTCCGCTTCCCCTTATGCAGCTCGTCTGCAAACGCCGTCATACCGCTTTTGTAGTTGCGAATAGTGGCGGGAAGCTCCTCCGCAAGGGTGATGATCTTCGTTATGCCAACGCCCTGCCTGAACTGTTCGTTGAAGGTGGCCAGCAGCCCAACCACGGCGGCAGCCTGCACATAGGCAAGGGTATTCTGAATCCCTTCCTCCGAGAAGATATGCTCCACACGCCCGTTGTAATAAGCAGCGTCGGCACGGGAAAACGGCGGTGTATCCTTCGCAAGCTGTATCATATGCAGAACACTGCCCTTGGCAGGATGAAGCAACTCGGCAGTCAGATTGTTCTCTTTGATTGCCGCGACGATCTTCTGCAAGGGGATACTTGCCTGTGCCAGCTTTTCCCTCAGCGTATCCGGGATGTTCAGAGCTTCACAGCCAATGGTGCCGCCGGGTACGGTTTTGCCCTCGTAGGTCACGCTGTCCTGCCAGTAGTCCAGCGTCAGCAGATTGTGGTCAATGATCGGTGCAGCCATCGCGTTTCCTCCTGTCACGTTTTTTTAATTATACCATGCAAATATGAACATGAAAAGACCTGTCATGTTTTTTGAAATGAACTTGTCATGCCATCCGCCTGTTTTTTACGAATCCGAACATAAAGCAGACAGAGAGGTGCGAAAGCCGCCGCTCAAATCTATTTTACGGAGGATAACGCATGAATTGTTTTCAGAACGTCAAATATGGCGTAAGCTGCCGGGAGGCGGCGGAGCGGTACGGCGTGGAGGTCAACCACCACGGCATGGCGCTCTGCCCGTTTCATAACGACCGGCATCCCAGCCTGTATGTGGCAGACGACCACTATTATTGCTTCGCCTGCGGAGAACACGGCGATGTGATTGATTTTGTAAGCAAGCTGTTCCGGCTCTCGCTGTATGATGCAGCGCAGAAGCTGGCAGCTGACTTTCGCCTCACCCCGGACAAGCCGCCCAGCGCAGCGGCGCTCCACGCAAAGTGCATCCAAACAGAAGCACAGCAGCTCAGAGAAAACGAGCGGCTGTGCTTTTCTGTTCTATCCGATTACGCTCGTGTCCTGCGGAGCTGGAAGGTGCAGTATGCGCCGCAATCACCAGCAGAAGCACCGGATAAGCGGTTCGTGGAAGCCTGTCACAAACTCGACCAGACAGAATACTACTTGGATATTCTGTGCGCGGGTGATTCTCACGAACGTGCCGAGGTGGTCAGTTATCTGCTTGCAGATGGTCGGCTGGACAAGCTCAAGGAAACAGTCAATGGGAGGGACGCCGCGCGAACAAGAAGTATGCAGAGCTTGATTTCCCAGCATGGTTCGATGGCAAGGACGTCAATGAGGCGGCTTTTTGCCGGGAGTTTCTGTCAAGGAACAAGCTCATCTATGCGGACAACGCATTTTTCACACCGGATGGGCGGTTGACAGACCCGCTGCTGCTGAAAGAGAAAATCTATGCCGAGCTGGAGTGCTGCGCCGCAAAGAACATTCCGCGCACCATTTCCAATATCGTGGAGATCATGAAGCTGGCGGCTCATGCAGAGAGCTTCCCGCCGAAGCCGGATGAGATTCATGTGCAGAACGGGACGCTCTGCATCGACTGCAGCTTTCTCGCAGGACGTTCTGAAATCGTGCGCAGCCGGTTTCCCATTGCTTACAATCCGCAGGCGGAGGAGCCGGTTGTCTGGCTGCGTTTTCTCTCCGACCTACTTTACCCGGAGGACATTCCCACCTTTCAGGAATATATCGGCTATTGCCTCGTTCCCAGCACCAAGGGGCAGCGCATGATGATCCTCAAGGGCGAGGGCGGCGAAGGAAAATCGCAGATCGGTCCCGTGTTGGCGCGGCTGTTTGGCTGCAATATGAAGGACGGCAGCATCGCAAAAATCTCCGACAACCGGTTTGCCCGCGCCGATCTGGAGCACATTCATCTTCTTGTGGATGACGATATGAAAATGGAAGCGCTGAAGCAGACCAACTATGTCAAATCCATCGTTACCGCACAGGGCAAGATGGATCTGGAACGCAAAAGCGTCCAGAGCTATCAGGGGTGGATGTATGCCCGGCTGCTGGCATTCTCCAATGGCGATCTGCAATCCCTCTACGACCGCAGCAACGGCTTTTACCGCCGCCAACTGATTCTGACCACAAAAGAGAAGCCTGCCAATCGTGTGGACGATCCTGACATTGCCGAGAAGATGAAGCGAGAGGTCGAGGGCATTTTTCTCTGGGCGTTTGAGGGCTTGCAACGGCTTGCGGCAAACAGCTTCCGATTCACGGAAAGCCCCCGGACGCTGAATAACCGGGAGTACGTCAAGCGTGACGCCAACAATGCCATCGACTTTATGGAGTCCACCGGCTATATCCGGTTGAAAGCGGATATGTCTGTCACCTCCAAGGAGCTGTATGCCATTTATGGAATCTGGTGCGATGAGAATGGGCTGACGCCCATTCGGCAGCGCTCGTTCAGTGATTTTTTGATGCGGAATCTGAAAACGTACAATCTGGAGCATACGAATACCGTCACGAACGCCACCGAGCGCAGAGTGTGGGGCTATCTCGGTATCGAGCCGTTGATCAGTCCCCGTATATCTGAGAATTGGGGCAAATCGCTATGTACGTATGTACCGGAAAGCTGACGCGCACCCAATCGTGAACAAATCTGCCCATGCCGTGAAATGCTGCCTGCCCTGCACCATCGGTACGTATGTACACAGCAAAATGCCCTAATTCTGCTATGTACAGAGTACCGGTGAGATGCCAAAAAAGGCACTTTGGAATCAATCCTTGTGAAATTCATGATAATTTTCACTGTAAGTCGAACGCAATGCACCATCCGGTGATTTACCATAGCGCGAAGCCATTGCACCGGAATGCGGTGTATCCCACCGTTCCGCATGACCTCGCCCAGAACGATGAAGCTGATAGGGTGCTGCTACGTATAGGGCATCATAGGCAGAAATCTGAGCGGATTTGTGGCATGGCAGTTTTTTCACTGACAAGTACACCAGCATCACCGATACGAAACCACACTACACGAAATTACGGAGGTAAAAATTGATGAAATCCAATCTGAGAAATGAAATCAAGTCGTACATCGTCCGTCAGGGAATGACCATGCAGGAGGTGGTCGATCTGCTGCGGGACGAACACGGCTGGTCTGACAGCGTTTCCAACCTTTCAAACAAGCTCCAGCGGGAGTCCCTGCGCTATGTCGAGGCTGTCCAGCTTGCCGACGCGCTGGGCTATGAAATCGTCTGGCAGAAACGAAGATAAGGAGGGCTTTCGCATGATGACAGATGCGGAAAAGAAACTGTTGCAGGCACAGCACCGGTTGGAAGAAGCGCAGGCGCGGGATCGGGTCAAGGAGCGCAAAGCCAGAACACGCAGGCTCATTCAGGAGGGCGCAATTCTGGAAAAGGTGCTGCCAGAAGTGCGGACGATGGAGCCGACTGTACTGGAGGATTATCTGATACAGAAGCTGCCGCAGCACGATTGAATCTGCTGGGAGGTCTCCGGGAAACCGGGGACCTTCCTCTTTTTTCTCCCAAAGGGCGCACTTACTCACCACCCCGAAGGGGCGGTGGTATGCCTACGGCATCGTGCGCTCTCCGAGGGGGATTTCGCTTTCTGCGGAAAGCGACAGACAATGCCACAGCACCTGCGGGCGCTGCTGTCATCGTCTGCGCGATTGGGCAAATACCGTCGCTTCAACCGACGCTATTTTCCAACCGCCTGCGCAAACCTGCCACCGGCAGCTTTGCCGCAGAAATGGACAGGCGTTCAGCCCGTCCATTTTCTCTTTTACAAAAGAGAAACAGAAAAAAGAAAACGAGGTGAACGAACAATGGCAATTTACCATCTGGAAGCGAAGGTGGTCAGCCGGGGCGCAGGGCGCTCCGCTGTGGCCGCCTCCGCTTATCTGAGCTGCTCCCGCTTGTATAACGATTACGACGGGATACAGCATGACTACACAAAAAAACAGGGACTTGTCTGGCAGGAAGTGTTTCTGCCGGAATATGCCCCGCAGGAATGGCAAGATCGTGAAAAGCTCTGGAACGCCGTGGAGGAAGTGGAGACAGCCAAAGACAGCCGTTTGGCACGGGAATTTGTCGTTGCCTTGCCCATAGAGCTGAACCGTGAGGAGCAGATTGAGTTGCTGCAAGAATTTATCCGGGAGCAGTTTGTGGCCGATGGAATGTGCGCCGACGCAGCCATCCACGACACCGACGGTCGCAACCCTCATGCCCACATTCTCTTGACGGTGCGCCCGTTGGATGAGCAGGGACACTGGCAGTACAAGACCGAAAAGGAATATCTCTGCATGAGAAACGGTGAGGAACGAGGTTTTACCGCCGCTGAGTTTAAGGCGGCACAGAACGAGCGATGGGAGAAACAATATCCCTACAAGGTCGGCAAAAAGAAGGTGTATATGGTTCCTTCCGGGGCCGATGCGCAGGGGCTTGCCCGTGCAGATAAGCACCCCAAAAGCACCCGCTACGGCAGACAGAATCCTATCTCCGAGCGCTGGAACAGTGAGGAGCAGCTTGCGGCATGGCGGGCGGTATGGGCAGATGTGTCCAACCGCTGTCTGGAACGCGCCGGGCACGAGGAACGCATTGACCACCGCAGCCATGCAGACCGAGGTTTGACCGAGCAGCCTACCATTCACGAGGGAGTGGTTGCCCGTGCATTGGAGAAGAAGGGTATCATCTCTGACCGCTGTGAAATCAACCGCCAGATCAAGGCTGACAATGCGTTGCTCCGGGAATTGAAAGCGACGGTCAAAAAGCTGATGCAGACAGTGAAGAACAGCGTTCCTGCCATAGCGGAGGCAATGGAAAAGTTGCGAGGCAGTATGCTGATTTTCAGTTATCAGCTTCGTCATATCGGCATTGGCAAGCACAACATCGGTAGGCGTGTCAAGGCAATCAAGCCAGAGTTAGAGCGATATACGGGCTTGGTGCAGCAGATCAAGGCAAAAAGCAAGGAATGTAAAAATCTGCTTGCGGAGAAAAAAGAAACGCCGTTTTATCAGATACCCAAGCTGCATGACCTTTCCCACCGTATCGCAGAGCTGACTGAAGAATTGGAGGAACTGAATACCGAGAAAGAAATGCTGCTCCGTTCTCTGGACTGCGCCGATGATACCGGTATTTCTTCTGTAAAGAAGGATATTGCCGCAATGGAAAGTGCGCTGAAAAAACTGGAAGCGCAGGAGGCAAAGTATTCTGCTGAACTGGATGCCGCACTGAAGGAATACAGCGGATTGAAGGAACAGGCTTCAGAATTTGACGCCGGTGAGCTGATGGAGGCACGGCTTTCCATCCGTGGGGAAAAAGAACGCTCTGCGGTTACTCGTGTGCAGGACGCCTACGGCGAGAAATACGATTCGCTGATGATGTTTGACAGCAAGCGAGATGTTGCAAATCTGCTCCATGAGGAAGCGGAAGCACACTCCGTCCGGGAGCGCCTGCGACAGAAACAACAGACAAAGACGCAACGGCAAAGGAAACCCAAACACTACGAACAGGAACGGTGAATCCCGTTCCTGTTCAGTATTGTAAAACAGCATGGCGACGTCCTCCCGTGGGCCGCCATGCCTTTAACTGCTGGGAATGACAGAAAGAAAGCAGCGGCCTTGATTTCTCAAAACCGCCACCAGTGAATATAAATTAAGCGTGAAAATGGGTCTGCCCAGCAGCGGTTTTTTTCTTTTCTGCCGCTGGGCAGATGTTTTTTCTTTAGATACATGATAAGAGGAATTTTTGAAGATTAAATGTGTTACTCCACTACGAACGGAATTCCATACTCCTTGGCAAAGGATTCAATATAGCTGTCTGCCGGACCGTAGATGGTGAGGTTGTCGCAACCCTCAAAGCACCCTTCATCGTCAATATTTGTGAGTGCCTGCGTGAAGTGGAGTTCCTTCAACTTGGAGCAGTTACCGAAGGTGCCAATGCCTCCCAGTTCCTGGAGGTCCTTGCCGAAGATGACCTGCTGCAAATTAGAGCAGAAGCCGAAGGTCAGCCCCAGCGTTCTTGTCGCACCCTCGCAAATGACCAGTTCCACCGTTTCATTGTTGATAAATACCTCTTCAATTTCTTTAACGCTCTCCGGAATCAGCACCGCCCGCACCGGGGAGTTATTGCCAAATACATAATTATAGAGCGCCGTAACCGGCTTGCCTTCAATCTCCGCCGGGATAACCACCACGGTGTCACTTCCCGTGTAGCTTCTGATTTTGATACCATCATCCTCTACATCATAGGTGAAGTCTTCTGCCGGAGCGACTGCATGGTTGCGAAGCATTTCTTCGGTGATTGGGGAATTAGGGTCAACCTTGGTGTTCTGCGTCTTGTGATCTTCCTCTTCTGCGGTCACAGTGTTGTCCGTACTGCCGGTCGTGCCATCCGTGGTCTTGCCGCCGCAGGCCGTCATACCCAGCACCAGAACAAGTGTCAGAAACAGCGCTGGAAGCTTCTTATTCATTTTGCTCATGATATTTTCTCCTTTTTGGGATAAGTTTTAAAAAATCAGGAAACACCGCAAATAGGGCCAGAAAACGTTCGATTCAATTACATCTTCCGAAATTCTTGCACCTCCGTTCCAAAGTAACCGGATAAATAATAACGCCAGCTGAAAATAGTTTTGTCGGGATCATTCATTAAATATTCCCAGTATAGGCTCCAAATTACCCATGACGCTTCTTCCGATTCGTTGCGTTTGTTAATGCAGATTACGCACAACATGCATTAGATTTGCAACTTCCATATCCGCTCTCAGATACGCATCCGTCATAAGTGCAGGCAAATCTCTGTAGCACTGGTAAATGTACGGGGTGGAGAGTCCACATCAATACGCCGATTTCAAAAAATATGTCAATATTTTTCGCAGAGTTTGCCACTCTATGTGAGAGCCTGTCTGCTATATTCGAAAACATTATAGCATTTGGATGGGCAAAAATCAATATCAACTAATATTTTAATATTGTTGTTTAGTTTTTCACAGAATCATCAGCAAATTTATTTATCTTTACAATATGGGAAAAATACCCTTGACAAATCTCGTCTCAGAAAAAGATCCTTCAACGCTACGCACTTGACCACGGCTACAAAAACTATCGCTTTTATATTGATGACGGCATTTCGGGTACGACGTTCAACCGACCTGGTTTCCAGCAAATGATTGCGGATATCGAAGCCGGCCTTGTCAAGCGGGTCATTATCAAGGATATGTCACGCCTGGGCCGTGATTATCTGCAAGTGGGCATGTATACCGAGATCATGTTCCCGGAGCATGACATTCACTTTATTGCTGTCAACGATGGTGTGGACAGCACCCAGGGTGATAATGAGTTCACCCCTTTTCGGAACATCATCAATGAGTGGTATGCGAAGGACACCAGCAAGAAGATCCGTGCCGTGATGAAGGTCAAGGGCAACGCTGGCGAGCATCTGACGACCCTGCCGCCCTATGGCTACATGAAGTCTCCTGACAACAAAAAGCTGTGGGTCAGGGACGAGGAAGCCGCAGCGGTGGTCTATGAGATCGGCCTATATGTGATGGACGGTTTCGGACCGTCCCAGATTGCAAGGAAGCTGACAGAGCGAAGGATCTTGACCCCGGCCGCCTATTATGCCAGCAGGGGCCGGAAAGCAAGCAATATCAAGCGGGGCTTGCCTTACGCATGGGATGCCTCCACCGTAGCGGATATCATGGACCGCTGGCGGGAGTACCTGGGGCACACGGTCAATTTCAAGACGAGGAAGAAGTCCTACAAGAGCAAAAAGGTCATCCATAATCCGGAAAGTGAGTGGCTGATCTTTGAGAACACCCATGACCCGATCTGGACGGAGGCAATCGCAGATGCCGCGAGAGCAGCAAGGCAGACGCGCCGTCGTCCTACAAAAATGGGAGAAATGGGGATGTTCTCCGGCATGATGTTCTGCGCGGACTGCGGATCTGTCATGTATCAATGCAGAGCCACCAACTTCCGGCGCGAGCAGGAATACTACCTATGCGCCGGCTACCGAAAGAGCCGTGACTTCTGCGGTCAGACCCATTCCATCCGCACAGTGATCTTGGAGGAATTGATTCTGGAAAATCTGCGGGAGATCGTTTCCTTCGCCTCCCGCAGTAAGGACGAATTTGTGAGGCTGGTCATGGACAGTGACCTGCGGCAGCGTGACCGGGATCTTGCAAAGCGGAAACGGCAGCTTGCCGATTCCGAAAAGCGGATCACAGAGTTGGATGCTATCTTCAAGCGGCTCTATGAGGACAACATTTCGGGCAAGCTCTCCGATGAACGCTTTCAGAAGCTCTCTGCGGACTATGAGAAGGAAGAACAGGATCTCAAGGTGCTGGCGAGTTCCCTTCGGAAAGAAGTGGAGCTGGAGGAAAGCAAATCGGCGGATGTTGATCGTTTTCTCTCCGTTGTGGAGAGGTACACGGATATCCCGGAGCTCACGCCTTGCATCCTCCATGAGTTCGTGGAGAAAATCATCGTTCATGCGGCCAGCGACCCGAAGGGCAAGAATCGGACGCAGGAGATCGACATTTACTACAAGGGCATCGGAGCCTTGGAAATGTCAAAAGTCACGGCATCAATGGAAAAATGAGAAAACGGTACAGCCGAAGCTATACCGTTCTCTCTTTCCTCACGATGTTTTCTTATCGGGAGCTGCCTTCCGGCAGCCCCTCTGTTTGCAGGGATTCTATCAATCAGTCGACCATGGACTTCAGGTTCTCGGCGACAGTGATGGGGGCAGCGGTGGCGGCCTTCACCTGCTCGACGGTGAACTCGGGGTTAATCTCGGTCATGACCAGGCCGTTCTCGGTGACTTCCAGCACGCACATCTCGGTGATGATCTTGTTGACGCAGTGGGAAGCGGTCAGGGGCAGGCGGCACTTCTCGAAGATCTTGGGGTTGCCCTTGGCGGTGTGCTCCATGCAGACGATGCACTTGCGGGCGCCGACGCACAGGTCCATAGCGCCGCCCATGCCGGGCATCTTCTTGCCGGGGATGATCCAGTTGGCCAGGTTGCCCTCAGCGTCGACCTCCAGAGCGCCCAGGAAGCAGGCGTCCACATGGCCGCCGCGGATCAGGCCGAAGTTGGAGGCGGAGTCGATGAAGCCGCCGCCGAAAGCCACGGAGGAGGGAGAACCACCGGCATCCACCACGTGGTAAGGATCGTAATTGTCATCGCCTTCCTTGGGGGACTTGCCGGCGGAGACGATACCCAGCTCAGCGTGGATGATCAGCTCCACGTCCTTGGGCAGGTAGTTGGGGATCAGGGTGGGCAGGCCGATGCCCAGGTTCACGACGTCGCCGTTCTTCAGCTCTTTGGCGCAGCGCTTGGCGATAAAGCCTTTGATCTCGCTCTTTTCCATTACTTTCTTTCTCCTTCCACGATGTAGTCAACACACATACCATAGGTGTGGATGTTCTCGGGCTCGATCTCGCCCACGGGAACCAGATACTCGGTCTCGGCGATGACGGTGTCGGCGGCGGTGGCCATGACAACGTTGAAGTTGCGCATGGTGCCCTTGTACCAGCAGTTGCCGAACTCGTCGCACTTATAGGTGCCCAGCAGGGCGAAGTCAGCGTGGATGGGCTTCATCAGCAGGTAATCCTTGCCTTCAATGGTCCTGCGGCCCAGGCAGAAGGGGCTCTCCTCCACCAGGGTGTCGATGCCCACGGGGGTCAGCACGCCGCCAAGGCCGGCGCCGCCGGCGCGGACGCACTCGGCCAGGGTGCCCTGGGGCAGCAGGTTCACTTCCAGGGTGCCCTCGGTGTTCTGCTGGCCGACTTCGGGAGTCATGCCGACGTGGGTGGCGATGACGCGCTTGACCTGATGATTGTGGATCAGCTCAGCGATGCCGAAGAACTCCTCACCCTTGGGGCCCACCGCGCGGCCCATATCGTTGGCGATCAGGGTCAGGTCCTTGGTGCCCAGAGCCACCAGCTCCTTGACGATCGCTCTGGCCTGGCCGCAGGCCAGGAAGCCGCCGCACATAATGGTGGCGCCATTGGGGATCATAGCCGCTGCCTCTTTGGCAGTGATAACAGGTTTCTTTGCCATTTCAGTTCCTCCTTGTTATTTGTCGTTCTCCCAAAAAATAGAATCCCTTCTATTTTCTCACCTGTAATCATAACACTTCTGTGTGGAAAATACAAGAGATGATTGGTCGATTTTTTCACAAGCAAACAGGTTCGCCGTCAAAAAACTTGGGCAGTGTCCGATATGTGGCGAATTGTCTGTTTGGCAACACGACCAGACGGCCACCGGAAAAAGTGACCGTCTGGCGTGATGGGTTATTTTACTTCATGCCCCGCTTGACCATCTCGGTCACGGCGAAGGAAGCCACGTCGTCGGCATACTTGCCGGCGCCGAAGCCGGCGTCGTAGCCCAGCTCCTTGGCCAGCTCGTGGGTAATACGGGGACCGCCGCAACAGACAACGAACTTGTCGCGCAGGCCCTCGGCCTCCAGCAGCTCGATGAGGTTGGTGAGGTTCTGGATGTGCACGTCCTTCTGGGTCACCGTCTGGGACACCAGCAGCACGTCGGCGTGCAGCTCCAGGGCCTTCTTGATGAACTCCTCATTGGGCACCTGGGAACCCAGGTTGTAAGCCTCGATCATCTCGTAGCGCTCCAGGCCGTAGTGACCGGCGAAGCCCTTGCGGTTCATGATGGCGTCGATGCCCACGGTGTGGGCATCGGTGCCGGTGGATGCGCCCACCATAACGACCTTCCGGCCGATATGCTCGCGGATATAGTCGTTGGTGTCCTCCATGCTCATGACATCGGACTCCACGGTGATGACGTGGATGTCCTCATAGTTCACGGAGTGGACGCAGCTGCCGTAGACCACATAGAAGGTGAACTCCTTGTCCAGGGCGGCGTGATAGGCCACGTTGGGCTCTTCCAGGCCCATCTTCTTGGCGATCTGGCGGGCAGCTTCTTCGCCCCGCTCATCGTCCTTGACGGGCAGAGTGAAGCTGGTCTGCACCTTGCCGTCGTTCATGGTGTCGCCGTAAGGCTTCAGACGGGTCAGGTCCAGCGTGGTATCGAAATCGATCTTGTGGGTATTATACAGTCCGCTGCTCATTCTGCTGCCACCTTCCCTTTCATGACTTCAATAAAGGGATTGAAGTATTTGTCGTCCTTCACAACCACGCCGGCCAGGCCCTTGCCGCCGTCCTTGGGACGCTTCACGTCGGCGAAGATGCCCTTCTCGATGGTGGTGAACAGGCCCAGCTTCTCGATCTCCTTCAGCAGATCGGTGGCCTTGGTCAGCACCTCGTTGGCACGGTTGCGGATGATGCCGTTCTCTTTATAGGTCAGCTCGCTGCCCAGGTCCTTCATGGTGCGGAAGATGTACTGCGCATTCTCGATGGACAGGGCGCGGTCGGACATGAACGGGGTGTGGATGGCCTCGGTCATCATGCCCAGCAGGCACAGCCGCTGGTTGGTGAGGATGGTCACCATGTTGAACAGGGCATCCTGGATGTGACCGCGGAAAATGTTGCCGGTCATGAACTTCGTGGGGGGCATATACTTCAGCGGGGCGTTGGGGAAGATCTCGCGGGCCATCTGCGCCTGGGCCAGCTCGTAGAGGAAGGTGTTCTCCACGGCGGGGTCCATTTCGAAGGCGTGGCCCAGACCCATCTGCTCCTCGCGCATACCGGCGTCCTTGGCAAAGGCCTCGTTCAGGAACTGGGAGGCCAGAACGGTGTGGGCGGCGGTGATGGCATCGTCGGTGGTCAGATAGTTGTCCTCACCGGTGTTGATGATGACGCCGGCATAGCCGTTGATCACGCGGGAGAAGTACTGGTCCACGATGGTGCGCTGCATGTTGATGTCGCGGAACAGGATGCCGTACAGAGCGTCGTTGAGCATCACGTCCAGGCGCTCCAGAGCGCCCATGGCGGCGATCTCGGGCATGCACAGGCCGGAGCAGTAGTTGCACAGCCGGATATAACGGTGCTGCTCCTCGCCCACCTCGTCCAGGGCCGCGCGCATCAGGCGGAAGTTCTCCTGGGTGGCATAGGTGCCGCCGAAGCCCTCGGTGGTGGCGCCGTAAGGCACATAGTCCAGCAGGGACTGGCCGGTGGTACGGATGACGGCGATGATGTCGGCGCCCTGCTTGGCGCCGGCCTTGGCCTGGATAATATCCTCATAGATATTGCCGGTGGCCACGATGATATACAGGTAGGGGCCTTCCTTGTCGCCCCATTCCTTCAGATAGGAATTGCGCTTGGCAACGTTCTTGTTGATGCGCTCCACGGTGGCGTTGACCACGGGAGTGATGGCGGCGCGGATCTCCTCGTCGGAGTGGGCGGGAACCTTGGACAGGTCCAGCTCACCCTTGTCGATGGCCTCAGCCACGGCCTGGGGATCCTTGCCGGTTTCGAGCATGGCGTTGCCGATGGCCCACGCCGCGCCCATAGGCAAGAAGGACGTTGCCATCATGTGGTCCACCACCACGTTGGGCAGGGGGACGTCCATCTCGTTGACGCCGTCGATGCCCAGCAGGCGGCAAACCGCGCGCTCCACGGTGACCGTGGTATGCTGGTCAATGAACCGCTGGGTGTCGTCTGCCACATGGGCGGCGGACTGGCGGGCCTGGTTGACCAGCTCTAAGTTCAAGCCGAGTTTGCTTTCCATAGTTTTACCTCTTATTTCTTCACGTGACGCTCGTTGCGCAGCAGCTTGGTGGGCTCCAGATAGCGCTGCTTGGTGCCCTCAGCGACCCAGGCCACGCCGGTCTTCTCCGCCTTCTTCTTGCCGGTGCAGACGTCGCAGTGGCAGTTCTGGACATAGTGCTCAGGCTGAGTATAGGAGGTGATGACGCCCTCGAAGTTGCGCAGGATGACCTTGCGGGGGGTCTCGGAGATCAGGTAGTTGGGCATAACGGGGGTCTTGCCGCCGCCGCCGGGGGCGTCTACCACGAAGGTGGGGATGCAGTAACCGGAGGTGTGGCCGCGCAGGGCTTCCATGATCTCGATGCCCTTGGACACGGGGGTGCGGAAGTGGCTCAGGCCCAGGGAAGGATCGCAGGCATAGATGTAGTAAGGACGCACGCGCATCTTCACCAGGCCATGGACCAGCTCCATCATGACATGGGAACAGTCGTTGACGCCGGCCAGCAGCACGGACTGGTTGCCCAGAGGGATACCGGCATCAGCCAGCATGGCGCAGGCCTTGGCGGCCTCATCGGTGAACTCCTTGGGGGTGTTGAAGTGGGTGTTCAGCCAGATGGGATGATACTTACGCAGCATGGCGCACAGCTCCGGGGTGATACGCTGGGGGCACACCACGGGGGTGCGGGAGCCCAGACGGACGATCTCCACGTGGGGGATGGCCCGCAGGCGCTTGATGATGTACTCCAGGTTCTCATCGGAGACCATCAGACAGTCACCGCCGGACAGCAGGACGTCGCGGACCTCGGGATGAGCGGCCACATAGTCGATGCACTTGTCGATCTGGGCCATGGGCACTTCGCAGTCGTTCTGACCGGCGAAGCGGCGGCGGGTGCAGTGACGGCAGTACATAGAGCACTGGTCGGTGATCAGCAGCAGCACGCGGTCAGGATAGCGGTGGGTCAGGCCGGGGGTGGGGGAGTCGGTATCCTCGTGCAGGGGATCGGCGTCCTCATAGTCGGCATACTCCAGCTCCTCGGCCCGGGGGATGGCCATCTTGCGGATGGGATCAAAGGGATCGTCCAGGTCGATCAGGGACAGATAGTAGGGGGTCACGGCCATGCGCAGCTTGCCCAGGGTCTTGCGGACACCCTCCTCCTCGTCGGGGGTCAGGTTCATGTACTTCTTCAGATCCTCAACCGTCTCGGCGCGGTTGGCAACCTGCCAATGCCAGTCATTCCACAGATTTTCGGGGACATCGGCGAACAGACCATTGCGAGTCTTCATATTCGTATCTCCTTAATAAAAATGGATTCCAAAAGATGGATAGGGCGAGGGCAGGGAGGCCAGAGACCCGGCCGCCCTGCACTCGCGTAACTTCGTTTAGCAGTACTTCTCGTCGAACAGCTTGCGCAGCTTGGGGTTCTCACGCAGCACGTCCAGGGTGATCTGGGCATGGTTCTTGGTGTAGCCGTTGCCGATGATCATGGTGACGTCCTTGCCGATACCCTCGGCGCCCAGGGCAGCCTTGGTGAAGGAGGTAGCCATGGAGAAGAAGTACACCAGGCCGTCATCGTGGACGGGCAGGATGGCGGACATCTCGCAGGACTCAATGTTCACGCAGCAGATGGACAGATCGTACTCCTTGCCGTCGTTGGCAGCCAGAGCAGCCTCCATAACCTCAACGGGCTTGGTGCAGTCGGCCACGATCACGTCGGTGTAAACGCCCAGCTCCAGCAGACCGGGAACCTGCTTGGGATTGCGGACCACGCCCACGACCTTGCCGTTGGGGCCGACCTTCTTCATAGCTTCCCAGCCGCACAGAACGCCGGACTTGCCGTTGGCGCCCAGGATCAGGACGCTGTCGCCCTCCTTGGGCAGCTTGCGGGCCTGAGCGGGAGCACCGGCCACGTCCAGGGCGGCCAGGGCCAGAGGCTCGGACATATCCTCGGGCATCTTGGCATACAGGGCGGACTCGAACAGGATAGCCTTACCCACGATGTCCACGCGGTCGATATCCTTGTGGATAGCCAGGATCTTCTCGATCTTCAGGGGGGTCATGGACAGGGACACCAGGGAGACGATCTTGTCGCCTTCCTTCAGGTCGAAGCCGGGCTTGTTCTTCAGGTCCTCGCCGATGTGAGCGACGACGCCCTTGAACATACCGCCGGAACCGGTGACGGGATTCTGCTGCTTGCCGCGCTCAGCGACGATGCCCAGGATCATTTCGCCGATCTTCTTCTCGTCGCCGCCGCAGGCGTCGGAGATCTGGGTGAAAGAAGCGGAGTCGATGTTCAGGGAGGTGACGTCGCAGACGATCTCGTTGGAATAGACCTTGGACATGTCGTTGTCGACCTTCCAAGCAGCCTGGGTCAGAACGCCCTTGGGCTCGATAACGCGATGGGTACCGTACTTGTTGCCTTTCAGTTCAGCCATTGTAAAAATCCTCCTAATATATTTCTCTTAATTGTTTGTCGGGTTACTGCAGGGGCTTGAGGCTCAGGATCTCGCGGGCCTCGGCGGGGTTGGCGATCTCGCGGCCCAGCTCCTTGGCGATGCGGACCACCTTGGCCACCAGCTCGCCGTTGGACGCGGCCTTCTGGCCCTTGCCCAGATAGATGTTGTCCTCGAAGCCAACGCGGACGTTGCCGCCCATGGCGATGGCAGCGGCCGCCATGGTCCAGGCGGCCCGGCCCACGCCGGACACGGTCCAGGTGGAACCGGCAGGGATCTTGCTGGCGAAGAAGGCCAGGTTCTCCACGGTGGCGGGGGTGCAGCCGTGGACGCCCAGGACGAAGTTGAACTGCATGGGATGGGCAGGCACCTCACCCTTCTTGGCCATGCCAAGGATGGTGTCGATGTGGCCCAGCTCGAAGCACTCGTACTCGGGCTTGATGCTGTTTTCCAGCATGCGCTTGCCGAAGGCGCGCATGGTGGGCATGGTGTTGTCGAACACCTCGTCGCCGAAGTTACAGGTGCCGCAGTCCAGAGTGGCCATCTCGGGGAACAGCTCGGTGGGCTGCAGACGCTCCTCGGGGGACATGCCGGTGGCGCCGCCGGTGGAGGGGATCATGATGACGTCGGGCAGCTCCTTGCGGATGGCGTCCATGACCACCCGGAAGCGCTCGCGGTCCTGGGTGGGGGTGCCGTCGTCCTCGCGGACATGGATGTGCAGAATGGCGGCGCCGGCCTCGTAGGCGGACTTGGCCTCGCGGACCATCTCCTCCACGGTGTAGGGCACGGCGGGATTCTGCGCCTTGGTGACCTCGGCGCCGCAGATAGCAGCGGTGATAATCAGCTTTTCCATTTCTGCCGCTCCCTTACTTCTCGATCTTCTTGCGCTGGCAGTCCTTGGGAGTCACGCAGGTGCCGTGGGCGCGGCAGACCACGATGGGCTCTTCCAGAACGTCGGCAGCGGAAGCGCTGATGTCGGGACGGGACACGATGACCTTGCGGGCCTCGAACTTCATGGTGCGGGAGGTGTTGCCGACCTTCTCGATCTCGCCATAAGCCTCGATGTAGTCGCCGGCGTACACGGGAGCCAGGAACTCCACGTTGTCATAGGCACAGAACAGGCCCTCGTCGCCGTCGCACTTGATCAGCAGCTCGGTGGCCACGTCGCCGAACAGGTGCACCATGTGTGCGCCGTCCACCAGGTTTCCGCCGTAATGAGCATCCTTGGCGCTCATACGCAGACGCAGCAGAGAAGTCATCTTTTCCATAAGTATTTTCCTCCTTCAGATTTTTTGGGATCGCCTTCAACAGAAGCCTTGCTGCAAACAGGCCTTCCTTCTCTCCGGCGCTCCTTCGGGCATAAAAAGAGCGCTATCGGTCAAGGTCATTGACCAATAGCGCTCCATGTTACAAACACGATAACATGACAGTAACGCCGCTTACGCAGACGTCCCCAAGGGCAAGGTCACAGACCGGCATTGTCCTTTCGGCGGGCGGCCCCTTCCTGCTCCGGTTATACCGGATGTCTGTCCCCTGCGAAGCAGTACCCTGTCTCCCGCGCCTCTATTGATTGTAGTATGAACTTCTGTTGCACCCATTATATCGCGATGGCCTCGAATTTGTCAATAGAATTTGTGACAGAAATCACAATAACTTTTTTGCACATCTGACAAAATTTCGCACTCCGTTTCCCCTGAATAAACGCCGGGGGCGACAGAACGCACAGGGGGAAATGTCCGCCGTGCGCGGACATTTCCCCCTGTGAAGGCATCAATAGCTCTGTTCGATTTTCTCCAGAATTTCCGGCTTCAGCGACAGCATCCGGCAGATGTTCAGGGCGTCCCGGGGGCAGTCGGACCGGCCCTCCACCCGGTACAGGCCATAGTTCATGTGCCGGGCGATAACGGCCACGCCGTCCTCGTTGGTGGCGGCCAGCTCCCGGCGGATCTGCTCGGGGTCCACGTCCCGCAGGCCGATGATCTGATAGTGGACCCGGGCGTGCTCGGCCACCTTGTCATAGTGGGTGGTCAGCAGGGAGATGGCGTTGACGTCGTTGAGATACCGGGTCACCGCCTGGACGATGATGGCGCCCTCGTCGGGGTTGGTGCCCCGGGCGAACTCGTCTAGCAGGAACAGGGAATAGCCCTGCTCCACCTCCGCCAGGGCCTTCTGGAACTGGACGATCTCGCTGCCGAAGCCGGACAGGCCCGACTGGATGGACTGCAGATCGTCAAACAGCATATGCACGCTCCAGAACAGAGGCATCCGGGCGCTTCTGGCGCAGACCAGGAAGCCCGCCTGCAAAAGCAGAACGTTCAGGGCCACGGTTTTCATGGCCACGGACTTGCCGCCCATGTTGGCGCCGGTGATCACCGCCGCTCCCCGGTCCAGGGAGATGGACACCGGCACAAAGGCCCGGCCCTGCTCCTGCAGCAGGTCGCACAGCTCCGGGTTGATCATATCCGTCAGCTCCAGGGCGGTGTCGGTCAGCTCCGGCCGGACGCCGCCGAACCGGTGGGCAAACAGGGCCTTCTGGATCAGGAAGTCCAGCCGTCCGGCGGTGTCGGCATCGGCCAGCAGGTCGTCGGCCATGGGGGCCAGAGCCGCGCCCATGGCCCGGCGGACCTTCATCTCCTCACTGTCCTCCTCGGCGCAGATGCGCACCCGCTTCTGCCGCAGGTCGTCCTTCTCCGCATCGGTCTGGGCCCGGTACAGCTGCTCCTCCACCTGCTTCTTGGCGGCGCGGATCTCCCGCAGCTTCGGCGTGGCGGCGTCGGGGATGTAAAAGCCCCGGCTGCGGGTGTTTTCCGGATCCAGAATGGCCAGGGCCGCCGCCGGATCGTGGAAGGCAAGGCCCGTCAGGCCCGCCGTGTCCCGCAGCTTTTCAAACAGGGGGCGCAGGGTCTCCAGCCGCTGGAGATAGCCCTTCAGCTCGAACAGCTCCACATGGTCCGGCACCTCCAGCTCCCGGCACCGGCGCAGGGAGCCCCGGATGTCCTTCATCTGGCACAGCACCACGCAGATCTGGTCATACAGGTCCTTCAGCTCCTCCGCATGGGCGGCGGCCCGCTCCACGTTGCGCAGCTCCTGCTCCAGCTCCTGCCGCTCGTCCGGGGTATAGTACCGCAGGCGGCGGATGCGCTCCTGGCCGAAGGGACTGCACCCGTGCAGGCTCTCCAGGATGTATTGCAGGCCGATCTTCTCTCTCTCCTCAAAACGAATCTGGATCATGCCAGCTCCTCCTTTACATTGATGACCGGTACGTCCACGGCCTCCTTCATCCGGGCCATGAACTCGTCCTTGTCGAATTTCCACCCGTAGGCGGACACGGGGTTGATGGTGACGCACAGGGTCCGGGCGGCCTCGGCGGTTTCCAGCCGCACCTGGCGGGTCCGGAGCTTATCCAGGGTATCCGGCGTCAGCAGCACCCGGCTGGGGTCCTTGACCACCAGGCGGCCGCCCCGCAGCACGCCGCTGCGCAGCAGGGGCACCACCATGGAGTCCGTCAGCGCCCCGGGGGCCAGGGCCTCGCCGTGCTCCTTCAGGCACTTTTCCAGGCCCTCCTCCGCCTCCGGCGGCAGAGTCTCCGCCTTGGGCAGGTTCATGATGCGATAGATGTTGGCGGTGTCCGCCACCACCTTTTCCATGCTCATGTGATAGGACGCGCCGGTGCACAGCACCACGCCCTCGGCCACCGCCCGGGCTCCCAGGGATTTCCGGCCCAGTGCCCCGTCGATGATGGACTTGTCCGCCCCCAGCTCAAAAAACATCCGGGACACCTCCCGCAGCTGGCTGGTGATGGACGGCCCCGCCAGCTGGACGTTTCCGGCGCTGCGGGCCCGGAGGATCACCACCTCGCCCAGAGGCGTGGGGATGCCGGTGGTGGCCAGGATCTCCGTGGTCACATCGCCCAGCCGCAGCATATCCCGGGCCGTGGCGATCAGCGTTCCCTCCCGGACGAAGATGCCGGGCTTCTCCGTGCCCGTCACCACGTCGGTGGACTCGCCGTCCCGGCCGATGGACGTCAGCCCCAGGGTCCCCCGGAGCCGGTCATGGTGCAGCATCCAGTTGAGCATGGTGGTTTTTCCCGCGTTTTTGCACATGCCCACAATGGACATGGTTTTCACGCCGTTCAATATCTCAAGCAGCTGTGAGGACATATGATTCCCTCCCGGTGTAAGTCAATCTAAAATCATATTATAGCGTATATTTTGTCAAAAGAAAAGGGGTGATTTTTTCCCGGCAGAAATGACCGGAATCGGTCTTGCAAAACCGGGAAAACTTGGGTATAATAGTTTGGATAAACTGCGGTATTATGCCGCCAGAGCTAAAGAGGAACAACAAATGAGCACCATCATCACCTCCGTGGACCGGCACAGCCCGGCGGAGCGGGCCGGAATCGCCGCCGGGGAGCAGCTGCTGACCATCAACGGCCACGAGATCATCGACGTGCTGGACTATCGCTTTTACGGCTACGATACCGACTGCCGCCTGGAGCTGCGGGAGCCCTCCGGCGCCGTGCGGACCGTGTCCCTGCGCAAGCCCGAGGGCCGGGACCTGGGCCTGAATTTCGACACCGTTCTGATGGACGAAATGCGCTCCTGCGCCAACCACTGCATCTTCTGCTTCGTGGACCAGATGCCCCCCGGTATGCGCAAGACCCTGTATTTCAAGGACGACGACGCCCGGCTGAGCTTTCTGCAGGGCAACTATATCACCCTGACCAACCTGACGGACCGGGAGGCCCAGCGGATCATCGACCTGCGCATCAGCCCCATCAACGTCTCCGTCCACACCACGGACCCCCAGCTCCACTGCACCATGCTGGGGAATAAGAACGCCCTGCGGTCCCTGGACTACATCCGGGCCTTCTGCAAGGCGGGAATCGTGATGAACGGGCAGATCGTGGTGTGCCCCGGCTGGAACGACGGGGACCAGCTGCGCCGGACCCTCCGGGACCTGACGGAGATGCAGTTTTCCAGCTGCTCTCTGGTGCCGGTGGGCATCACCAAATACCGCCAGGGCCTGGCTAAGCTCCGGCCGGTGGACGCGGCCACCGCCGCCGAGATCATCGACATCGCCGACGAATACGGCCGGGAGAACCTCCGCCGCTTCGGCACCCGGCGCTTCTTCTGCGCCGACGAGCTGTATCTGCGGGCGGGCCGTCCCCTGCCCCAGGCAGAGTATTACGAGGGCTACCGTCAGCTGGAAAACGGCGTGGGCCTGATGCGCTCCCTGGAGGACGATTTCCTGGCGGGACTGGCCACGGTGGACGTGCCTGCGCGCTTCTCCCCTTTCACCATTGCCACCGGCACGGCGGCGGCCCCGTTTCTCCGGGGCCTGGTGCAGCGGGCCATGGGGGACTATCCCGGCCTGCGGGGCCAGGTCATCGCCGTGGAAAACGACTTCTTCGGCCACACCATCGACGTGGCGGGCCTGCTTACCGGGCAGGATATCTCCGCCCAGCTGCGGGGCCGGGACCTGGGGGACCGGGTGCTGATCCCCATCCACATGATGCGCCATGGCGAAACCGTGTTTCTGGACGACTACACCGTGGAGCGTCTGAGCCGGGAGCTGGGCGTTCCCGTCCAGGTGGTGGACGAGGACGGCTTCGCCCTGGTGGACGCCATGTTCGCGGCGGAATGACCGCCGCATCCAAATAGAAGGAGGTAAACCCCTATGTCCAAGCCCCTGATTGCTATCGTGGGCCGGCCCAACGTGGGCAAGTCCATGCTGTTCAACAAGATCATCGGGCGGCGTCTTTCCATTGTGGAGGACACCCCCGGCGTCACCCGGGACCGCATTTACGGTGAATCCGACTGGAACGGCCGCAAGTTCACCCTGGTGGACACCGGCGGCATCGAGCCCAACACCGACAACCAGATCCTGGCCTTCATGCGCCAGCAGGCCCAGATCGCCATCGACAACGCCACGGTCATCGTCCTGGTGACGGACATCAAAACCGGCATGACCGCCGCCGACCAGGAGGTAGCGGGAATGCTGCAGCGGTCCAAGAAGCCCATTGTCCTGGCAGTGAACAAGATGGACTCCACCGGCCCCGCCGACCCGGAGTTCTATGAGTTTTACAACCTGGGTCTGGGCGACCCCATCGCCGTGTCCGCCGTCCACGGCCACGGCACCGGCGACCTGCTGGACGCCTGTCTGCAATACTTCCCCCCGGAAACGGACGAGGAGGAGGACAGCGACGTGGTCCAGGTGGCCATCATCGGCAAGCCCAACGTGGGCAAGTCCAGCCTCACCAACCGGATCCTGGGCGAGCAGCGGGTCATCGTCAGCGACGTGGCCGGTACCACCCGGGACGCCATCGACAGCTACTTTGAAAACGCCACCGGCAAGTATAACTTCATCGACACCGCCGGTATGCGAAAGAAGTCCAAGGTGGACGACGCCATCGAGAAATACAGCGTCCTCCGGGCCACCATGGCCATCGAGCGCAGCGACGTGTGCCTCATTATGATCGACGCCCAGGACGGCGTCACCGAGCAGGACACCAAGGTGGCGGGCCTGGCCCACGACGCCGGAAAGGCCTGCATCATTGTGGTGAACAAGTGGGACCTGGTGGAAAAGGACGGCAAGACCATGGACCGTATGCGGGAGGATATCCGCCGGGACCTGAGCTATATGCCCTACGCCCCCATTGTGTTCATCTCCGCCATGACCGGTCAGCGGGTCAGCCGGCTGTTTGAGCTGATCAACTATGTCCGGGAGCAGGCGTCCATGCGCATCACCACCGGAATGCTCAACTCTGTTCTGGCCGATGCCCAGACCCGGGTCCAGCCCCCCACGGACAAGGGCCGCCGGCTGAAGATCTACTACATGACCCAGGTGGGCATCCGGCCGCCCCACTTCGTGGTGTTCTGCAACGACAAGAAGCTGTTCCACTTCTCCTATCGCCGGTATCTGGAAAACCAGATCCGCAGCGTGTTCGGCCTGGAGGGCACGCCCATCATCATGACCGTGCGCCAGAAGGGCGAGGAGGATAGCTGAGTTGTCTGTGGTATTTACTGTGGCCCTGACGCTGCTGGTGTCGTATCTGCTGGGCTGCTTCAATGGGTCGGTGATGACCTCCCACTTCATCATCCGGGATGATGTCCGCCAGCACGGCAGCGGCAACGCGGGCCTGACGAACTTCTACCGGACCTACGGCGCCCGGTACGCCCTGTGCGTCATCGTCTGCGACATGGGGAAAACCGTTCTGGCCTGTCTCATCGGCGGATACCTGATGCACTGGGTGGTGGGCGACTGGACCCTGGGCCTGCTGATCGCAGGCATCGGCTGCGAGCTGGGCCATATGTTCCCGGTGTTCTTCGGCCTGCGGGGCGGCAAGGGCATCCTCTCCGGCGGCGTGCTGGTGCTGCTGCTGGACTGGCGGGTGGCTCTGATCGCCTGGGGCCTGTTTGCGGTGCTGTGGCTGACCACCCGGTATGTGTCCCTGGGCTCCATCGCCGCCACGGCCAGCATGCCGGTGTCGGTGTTCCTGCTGATGGGCCACAATTGGCTGTATACCGTCCTGTCTGCGGCGATAGCGGCCCTTGTGATCTGGTGCCACCGGGGCAACATCCAGCGGCTGCTCACCGGCACCGAAAAGAAATTCCAATGGCACGTCGATCCCCTGGACGGGGGCGAGGACGGCCCGCAAGCATAAGAAGAAAGAGAGAGAGCATTCGTATGAAAAACAATCAGCTTCGCCAGGTGGTATTTCCCATTCTGGCGGCCTTTATCTGGGGCACGGCCTTCGTGGCCCAGGACGTCTGCGCCGACGCCATGGGCGCGTTTACCTTCAACGGCACCCGGTATTACATCGCCGTGCTGTCCCTGCTGGTGGTTCTGGCCGTTTCAAGCGGCTTCAGGAAGGACCGGCCCCAGATCTCTCCTGCGGAGAAGAAGGCCCAGCGCAGGCAGCTGTGGCTGGGCGGCTTCTGCTGCGGCACGGTGCTGGCCATTGCCTCCAACTTCCAGCAGGCAGGCCTTGTGGCCGGTACCGACGGCGGCAAGGCCGGGTTCATCACCGCTCTGTATGTGGTGCTGGTGCCGGTGTTCGGCCTGTTCTTCCGGCGGAGGGTCAGCCTGCCGGTGTGGATCGCCGTGGCCCTGTCCGTGGGTGCTCTGTACCTGCTGTGCATCAAGGGCAGCTTCTCCCTGGCCCCCGGCGACCTGCTGGTGCTGGTATGTGCCATATGCTTTTCCGTACATATCCTGGTGATCGACCATTTCACCGCCACCTGTGACGGTGTGAAGCTCAGCTGCCTGCAATTCCTGTTTGCCGGCACCTGGTCCACCATTCTGGCCCTGTTTTTCGACACCATCAGCCTCCAGGTGCTGCTGGACTGCATCTGGCCCCTGCTGTATGTGGGCGTGTTCTCCTGCGGCGTGGGCTACACCCTGCAAATCCTGGCTCAGAAGGGCTCCAATCCCACGGTGGTCACCATTCTGCTGAGCCTGGAGAGCGTGTTTGCCGTCATCGCCGGCGCCGTTGTCCTGCACCAGCAGATGACCGCCCGGGAATATCTGGGCTGCGTGCTGATGTTCGCGGCGGTGGTCCTGGCCCAGATCCCCATGCCCCAGAAAAAGGAAGCCAAAGCCGAATAAACCGAACCCATAACAAATCTGACGCTGCTGCCGCGGCGTCAGTTTTTTATCCTCCGGTGCTTCCCATACACAGGAATTCCTCCGGCCCGTCCCATTTCTTCACAAAAACGTAGTGCCCTCATACTATTGACATCAGGGACAGGGTCCGATAAAATGAGAATGCCATATCGACACAGCGCTGAAAGGAGGTGCCGCTATGCTGACGGTGCTGAATTCCTCCCACGACCCGTTTTACAACCAGGCGTTTGAGGAGTATGTGTTCGAGCATTTCCGCGAGGGTGAGATATTCCTGCTGTGGCAGAACGACCCCGCCGTGATCGTGGGCAGTTATCAGAACATCTGCCGGGAGGTTCACGTGGAGCGTCTGCGGCAGCTGGGGATCCCGGTGATCCGGCGCATCACCGGCGGCGGCACGGTATACCACGACCTTGGGAATCTGAACTATACATACATTTCCGACGGCGGGGCCGCGATAGACTACGACCAGTGCCTGGGACCTATCCTGGCGGCGCTGAACGACATCGGCGTTCCGGCCCGGAAAAACCGGACCTGTGACATTGCCATCGGCGGCGGAAAGATCTCCGGCAGCGCCCAGCGGATGACAAAGGGGCGGCTGCTGCACCACGGCACCCTGCTGTTTTCCTCCGACCTCGGCGTGCTGGACCGGATCACCACCCACCGGAAAAACGACTGCTTCCAGAGCAAGGGGACCCAATCCGCCATCTGCACCGTCACCAATATCCGGGAGCACCTGGCCCGGCCCATGACCATTGAGGAGTTCCGGGAGCGGCTTCTGGACCGGATGGTGCCCCCCGGCAGCCCGCGCCTGACGCTGACGCCGGAACAGGAGGCGGAGGTCTGCCGCCTGCGGGACGAGAAATACCGTTCCTGGGAGTGGACCTGGGGCAAGACCCCGGCCTTTGCCTATGAAAAAACCGGCGTGTTCGCAGGGGCGCCCATCCGGGTGGCCTACCAGGCCAAACGCGGCATTGTATCCGGTGTAACGGTGGACTGTCCCCTGCTGGACGGAGGCCTGGCTGCCGCACTGCTGGAGGGCGGACGGCTGGACCCGGAGCGCTTTTCCTCGGTCTGTCTCGGGGTGGCCCCGGATCGGGCCGATGAACTGATGGACTGGCTGATGTAGCCGGATATTCTGCGAGAAAGGGAAATTTTTATCATGGAGAAAAATATTGTCATGCCCCGGCTGCGGCCGGAGATGGAAAAGGGCGTTCTGTGCGCCTGGCTGAAGGAGGAGGGCGAGCCCGTTTCCGCCGGTGAGCCCCTGTTCGAAATCGAGACGGACAAGGTGGTCAACCAGATCGAGGCCACCCAGGACGGCGTGCTGAAAAAGCAGCTGATCGAGGAGGGCGACACGGTGGACGTGGAAACGCCGGTGGCCATTCTGGAAACGGAGTGAGGGCCGGCATGGAGAGAAAACCCGATTGGCTGAAAGTCCGCTATAACCAGGAGGCCGTGGATGAAGTGGCGGAGCTGATGCGGGACCTGAAGCTCAACACCGTGTGCAAGGAGGCCAACTGTCCCAACCTGGGGGAGTGCTACCGGAAGCACACCGCCACGTTTATGATCCTGGGAAGCGTCTGCACCCGGAACTGCCGGTTCTGCAACGTCACCACCGGACGGCCCCTGCCGCCGGACCCGGAGGAGCCCATGAACGTGGCAAAGGCCGCAAAAAAGCTGAATCTGCGCCATGTGGTGCTGACCTGTTCCACCCGGGACGATCTGCCCGACGGCGGGGCGGAGCAGTTCGCCAAATGCGTCCGGGCCATCCGGGCCGCATGTCCCGGCACCACCGTGGAGGCGCTGATTTCCGATATGAAGGGAAACACGGATGCCCTGGACACGGTGATTGCCGCCCATCCGGAGGTGCTGAACCACAATGTGGAGACGGTGCGGGAGCTGCAAAGCGCCGTCCGGCCCCAGGCCCGGTATGAGCGGTCCCTGGAGGTGCTGCGGTACTGCAAGGAGCAGGATCCCACCCTGCTGACCAAAACCGGCTTCATGGTGGGCCTGGGCGAAACGGAGGAGCAGATCGACCGCCTGATGGACGACATTCTGGAAACCGGCTGCGATATTCTCACCATCGGCCAGTATCTTCAGCCCACGCCGCAGCATTACCCCCTGGCCCGGTATGCCACGCCGGAGGATTTCGCCCGGTGGAAGGAGCTGGCGTTGGCTAAGGGCTTCCGCCATGTGGCCTCCGCGCCTCTGGCCCGCAGCTCCTATAAGGCCTGGGAGGCCCTGGAGGACGTGCATGATCTATATTGAGACCGGCTCCACGGACGTTTACTACAACTTCGGCCTTGAGAACTACTTCACGGTGGAAAAGCGCCTGCCGGACACGGTGTTTCTGTTCTGGCGCACCACGCCCACGCTGATGGTGGGCAAATACCAGAACATACTGGAGGAGATCAACAAGCCCTATGCCGACGCCCACGGCATCCACCTGGTGCGCCGCATGAGCGGCGGCGGCACCATCTATACGGACCTTGGCGGCTGGCAGTTTTCCTTCATCCAGCACCGGGAGGCCGGGGAGATCGAGTTTGGCCAATACATCGCCCCGGTGATCGGCGCACTGGAAGAGATGGGGGTCCGCGCCTCCTTCAACGGCCGCAACGACCTGACCATCGACGGCCGGAAGTTTTCCGGCAACGCCCAGTACCGGCTGGGAGACTGCATTGTTCACCACGGCTCCCTGCTGTTTGACACGGACATCCGGCAGATGGTGGCGGCCACCACGCCGGACAGCTACAAGATCACCTCCAAGAGCATCAAGTCCGTCCGGGACCGGGTCACCAACATCTCCGACCATCTGCCCCAGCCCATGGACCCGGAGACCTTCAAGGAGACCATGGTGCGCCATATCATGAACGGCAGCCGGGACACCTATGCCGTGACGCCGGAGGACGACGCCCGCATCCGGGAGCTGGCCCGGGAAAAATTCAACAGCTGGGACCGTATCTTCGGCGCGGACCCCCAATTCAACATTGAGCGCACCGGCCGCTTTGCAGGGGGAAAAATTCAATTTAAAATCGAGGTCCGGAAGGGTATCATCCGCAGCGCCTCGGTTTACGGCGACTTTTTTTCCACTCTGGATGCGGAAGCAATTTGCTCCGTGCTGCCAGGCTGCCGTTATGAGCGCGGCGCGGTGCTGGCGGCGCTTGAGCCTCTTGGCGGGGCCGTGTACCGCATCACGCCGGAGGAAATGACCCAGACGATTGTGGACTGACCCAGAAAGCCGCAGCCACCCCCCTTAGACCTCCATAATAAAACTGACGCTGCTGCCGCAGCGTCAGTTTTATTATGCGTATATGGTTACAGGTTCTTCTCGTAGGACTCGATCATCTTCTTGACCATCTGGCCGCCCACGGAACCGGCCTCGCGGGAGGTCAGGTCGCCGTTGTAGCCTTCCTTCAGGTTGACGCCCACCTCTTGCGGTGTGTATTCACCTCAAAGAATTGGTGTTTTTCACTACTTAGAAACACAAAATGCGAATAAGAGACGAATTATGAGATAAAATGGATATTTGGTCGGAATCACTCATTTACATCGCAGACAATCAAAAGGTAGTCTTCACATACGGCGGTTTGTACTAACAATGTGTTGACATTTTCTGCTGCTGTGGGTATACTAAAGAAAAAGGAGGTCTGAGCTATGCAAGGTTCAAGTATCAATGTAGCTTCTGCGCCCAAAACGGCGATGTTTCAGATGCGTATTAACCCGGAGATCAAGCGAGAGGCTGAGGATGTTTTTTCTGCCTATGGACTGAGCTTGACGGATGCGTTTAATATTTTTTTACAGCAATCGCTGAACAGCAACGGCTTTCCATTTCTGCTGTCCCCCGAAAACGCAGAGTACATGAAGTCAAAGGCTGCGGCTCAGCTTATGGCGGAGATCGACAAGGGCTGGAAATCTGCGGAAGAAGGGGGCTGGCTCACGCTGGAGGAAGTGGAGTCCCAGCTTGGGCTGACGGATGTATAAACTGAAAATTACACCGGCAGCAGCCAGTGATTTGGCAGAGATCAGTGCGTATATTTCGATGCAGCTGCATAACCCACAGGCGGCGCGACGCATTGCGAAGAACATCACACATGATTTGCGGCTTCTACAGCAGAATCCGCATTTAGGATTTTCCGTCTCGGCCAAAATTGGTAAAGAAACTAACCTGCGGGCACTGCTCAGCGGAAATTATTTTCTGTTCTACCGCATTGAGAATGAGGCGATACAGGTTTCCCGCGTTTTGGACGGACGGCAGGATTATCTGCGGGTCTTATTTGGAACTGCGGAAGAAAAGTGAATTTAGCAAATAAAGCACTTCCTATTTGTAATGGGAGATGCTTTTATTTTGAGAATTAAAGGACACCATGCATGAGAAACCTTTTCTTGCTATCATCTGCGTCGGAATGTATCCACATTTTGACCAAGCCCGTAATTGCTTCGTTGGCGGTGATTTGCACGTTTGCAGAACTATGGCATGTAAAATACAATGAAGCTGGAAGGGAGGAAAATGCAGCGATGATGAGAAAAATCAAATTATACTATACAGAGAGCGAGGCGAAGATTATTCTGCGGAGTCTCATCCGCCTTAAAAATGAGTTGATTCGCCAAGGACGCTATGCCGACATCGTGGACGAGGTTATCTTGCTTCTGGTAGATGCAAAAATCAAACGGGTCCGTGTCTGAAAACTACATAGGAGAAGCCACACAGTTTTTACGTTCAAAACTGTGTGGCTTTTTGCCCAAACGCATTACATAGCCGTCCAATTTTTCGGGCGGCTAAATTTACGAAAAGGAGGAACCCCAAATGGCAAATTGCAAAGTGATCGCTGTCGCCAACCAAAAGGGCGGCGTCGGCAAAAGCACCAGTGTCTATTGCATCGGTGCGGGGCTGGCTATGGACGGCAGGAAGGTCCTGCTGGTGGATGTGGACCCGCAGGGAGATCTCACAAAGATGCTGGGCCAGCGCAAGCCCCACGACCTGCCCCATACCCTGTCCGAGCAGATGAACGCCGTTGTACAAAACCAGAGTAGCCCGGAGCACCCGGAAATTTTGCACCACTATGAGGGCTTTGATTTTATCCCTGCCAACCGCAGCCTATCGGCGGTGGAGGTGGGGCTGGTCAATGTCATGAGCCGTGAAACCGTGCTCAAACGCTATCTGGACGGTATCAAGAAGAATTACGACTATGTACTGCTGGATTGCCGCCCGTCGCTGGGTATGCTGGTCATCAATGCCCTGTCGGCTGCGGATCATGTACTCATCCCGGTGCAGGCGGACTATCTGGCAGCCGAGGACATGACGGAGCTTGTAGGTACGGTGCAGAGCATCCGGCAGCAGATCAACCCAAAGCTGAAGATCGGCGGCGTCTTTCTGACCATGGCGAATGACACGAACTTCCGCAAAGACATTGTGGCCGGGGTAAAAGAAAACTTCGGCAAGCACCTGCCCGTACTGGATGCCGTCATTCCCGCTACGGTGCGGCTGGCGGAGATCAGCACGGCAGACAAGAGTATCTTCCGGCATGAACCGCGCGGACGGGCTGCCGCAGCCTACGGTGCGCTGGTAAAGGAGGTGGAACGCATTGGCGAAAAGCAACGCATCCGAGATGCTGACATCACTCGATAGCCTGTTTACCACGCAGGAGCAGCGGGACGAAGCCAAGCGCGACAGCGTGCAGGACATACCGATTTCCCAAATCAGCGATTTTCCTGAGCATCCCTTCAAGGTAAAGCAGGACGAGGCCATGTTGGAAATGGCGGAGAGCGTGCGGCAGTACGGCGTCTTGGTGCCGGGGCTTGTGCGGCAGCTGGAGGACGGCAGCTATCAGATGGTGTCGGGACACCGGCGCAAGCTGGCCAGCGAACTGGCAGGGCGGGACACGATCCCCTGCATCGTGCGCGACCTCACAGACGATGAAGCCGTTATTATCATGGTGGACAGCAATCTCCAGCGCGAGCGCGTATTGCCGTCGGAAAAGGCTTTTGCGTACAAAATGAAGCTGGATGCCATGCGAAGGCAGGCGGGTAGACCGAGTAAAGAAAATGGTGTCCCACTGGGACACCATTTTCAGCAAGGAAAGTCAAGAGAGATTTTGGCAGACAATTCACCGGACAGTAATACACAAATCCAGCGCTATATCCGCCTCACCAACCTTATCCCGGAAATTCTGGACATGGTGGATGACGGTCGGATCGCCTTTCGCCCTGCGGTGGAGCTTTCTTACCTTACCGAACAGGAGCAGAGCGCGCTTTATGACACCATGGGACGCGAGGACTGCACGCCGTCGCTTGCACAGGCCATTAAGATGAAGGCGTTCAGCCGAGACGGAAAGCTGACCGATGCGGTGATCCTGTCCATCATGGAGGAGGAAAAGCCCAACCAGAAGGAACAATTTCGGATACCCAAGGAGCGTATCAGCAAATATTTCAAGCCGGGGACGCCCGCACGGACTATGGAGGATACGATCATCAAGGCACTGGACTATTACAGAAAACGGCAAAGAGAGATCGAACGCTGAATCTTCCGCCCAGGGGAAAGTCTGCCCACTGGACGGGTCGTGTGCCGGGGCCGGTTTTTCCGCTCCCCCCTCTCCACACCTCACCCCCTTCCTACCGGCTGTACCGGCTGAAAAAGAGATTATCTCACAAGTCCATATCGTACAGAAAGCAGCATCCTTTTCCGGATGGTGCTTTTTATTTTTACTCTTAGGAGGTCTAACAAATGAAAAAACTCTATCGCAGAAGCATTTCCGGGCTGTTGGCTCTGCTGATCTGCTTCACCGCCATCCTCGGCAGCGGCATGACGGCCTATGCCGCCGCATTCACCGGAGAAACTGCGGATTCGTACTCGGTGGCATTCCCCAGAGACGGCGACGCCAATCTGGATTACAGCGGCACTTGGGGCCACGACGAGCTGCACTACATGAACGGCTGGACATCCGGCGAGGCAACATGGATGACCACGCTGCACACCATCGGCTCCTTCGACGGCCCGGCCTGCTACTGCATCGAGCCAGGCGTTCCCCGAAACCTGTACCGTTCCTACGAAAGCTATGGGGAGGACTATTGGGACACCTTCCCCGCCGAATATAACCGCACCATTGATGGCCGAACCATGAAAACGCTCCTTGGCCGCATCATGCAGTACGGCTATCAGGGAAATCTCTCCCTCGACTGGCGCTCTCAGAACGAGGCCGACGCCGACAAGCTGGCCCACATGATGGCCACGCAGGTGCTGGTGTGGGAAACGGTGGTCGGGGAGCGGGATGCGGACTTCAATCACGTTGACCCCGGCAGCGCCGATGCCGTGAAGTCCGTCTACCGCACCTCCCATCCGCTCTATAGTCGGTTCTCTGCCTACTACGACAGCATCGAGGCCAGCGTGAAAAAGCACACCGTTGTCCCCAGCTTCATGGACCGCAGCGAGGAGGATGCACAGACGGTTGAACTGAGTTGGGACGGCAGCCGCTACACGGCTACCCTGACGGACACCAACAGCGTTCTGAGCGAATATGCCTTCTCTTCGGCCCAGTCGGATATGACCTTTGCCGTCGATGGGAACGGCCTGACCATCTCTGCCGAGACGGCCCCCACAGACGGCGTGACCATTACCGCCGTCAGAAACAATGCCCGGCAGGGCGTGGTGGTCTGGAGCGACGGCCACTATGGCCCCGACGGCACCATGCAGGATGTCGTCACGTTCCGGGATAGCGTCAGCGACCCCATGTACGCCTACCTGCAGCTGAAGGTCGGCTACGGCAGCGTCAAGATCATCAAAACCAGTGAGGACGGCGAGGTGTCCGGCATCTCCTTTACCGTTTCCGGCAACGGCACGGAGCAGACCGTGATGACCAATGCAGACGGCGAAATGCAGCTCGATGACCTCCACCCCGGCGTTTACACCGTGACAGAGCAGAACAGTGACCGGTACGAACCCCAAGAGGTACGCCAAGTGACCGTGCTCTCCGGTCAGGTCGCCACCGTGACCTTCCACAACAGGCTGAAACGGGGCAGTCTGGAGGTAGTCAAGACCGCCGAGGACGGCCTGAACGAGGGCGTGAAGTTCCATCTGACCGGCACATCCCTTGCCGGGCTTCCGGTGGACGAATACGCCGTGACCGGCAGCAACGGAAAAGCTGTGTTCTCCGACGTGCTCATTGGCACGGACTACATCCTCTCCGAGGTGGATACGGACATCCGTTATGTTGTCCCGGAGGACCAGACAACAGCGGTGGAGTGGAACACGGTCACGCAGGCGGAGGTCCGCAATGTGCTGAAAAAGTGGAGCGCCACCGTCACCAAGCGGGACGCCGAAACGGGTCTGCCGCAGGGAGACGCAACCCTTGCCGGTGCCGTCTATGGCGTTTACAGAGGTGAGAAGTTGGTGGACACCTACACCACCGACGAAAGCGGCCAGTTCACCACCACGGATTATGTTTGCGGCGAGGATTGGACCATCCGGGAACTCTCCCCCAGCGAGGGCTATCTGCTGGATGATACCGTGTACCCGGTCGGTGCAGAGCCTCAGCGCTATACGGCAGAATATAATCCCATTGCGCTGGATGTGACCGAACAGGTCATCCGGGGCGGCGTGAACCTCACAAAGGTGGACAAGGACTACCCGGAAAACAAGCTGGAGGGAGCCGTGTTTGAGGTCTACCGTGACAGCAACCGCAATCAGGAGTTGAACGACGAGGACGAACTGCTGGGCACGATGGAGGACCTGGGCGGCGGCGAGTATGCACTGACTGGCCTCTGCTACGGCGGTTATTTTGCAAAGGAAACCAAGGCCCCGGAGGGCTTTTATCTGGACGAGAGCGCCTACTACTTTGCCATCACCACGGACGGCGAAACCGTGACCGTGGAAAATGAAGCCGGAAAGGGCTTTCTCAATGCGGCGCAGGTGGGGTCTCTTCGGATCGTCAAGACCTCCTCGGATGGGAAGCTGGCGGGCTTTTCCTTCCGTGTTACCGGGGCCAACGGCTATGACCAGGTGTTCCAGACTGATGCGGAGGGCTTCATTCTCGTCGAGGGCCTGCGTATCGGGGACTACACCGTATCCGAGGTGCGGGACGGCAGTTCGGACGGGTATCTCCTTCCGGCTGACAAGACGGCATCCATTTTTGAGGGAGCCGTGACGGAGGTGGAGATGCACAACGAAAAGAAACCCACGCCGGAGGTGCCGCAGACAGGAGATAGCAGCCATGCGGCGCTGTGGCTGGCCCTGCTGGGCCTTTCCGGCATCGGCGCTGTGAGCGTGCTGCTGATGCGCAAGCGTAAAAAATAAGCGTCAAGGGGGCGGTCGGATTGGCCGCCCCCCTTGGACTGAAAAGCACTTTTTAATGCGAACCGATAACAGCAGACGGGTATTCATTAACATGCTGTCGGGATACTGCTTATTTGAATGTTTCACTACCACATGACAAGTTTCATTTTGCGCCGAAACAATAGAGGAAAAGTTGAAACAAAAGGTAGTGCTGGAAACGCTGCCCCCCCATGCTGGACATTCAGTGTGGGGGCAGTTTCATGGAGTGGAACAAATCGTCGCAGTGTCGGTCTTGTGTTTGCACTCCTGCATTTTCAAAAAACGAATCCCAAGGGGGCGGCCGGATCGGCCGCCCCTTTTTACATACCGAATTGAAAGGAGACGGAATGGGTATGAGCAATCAAACGGAAGAAAAGGATCTGTTCCATGCGGTATCCCTGTCCGGCGGTAAGGACAGCACCGCTATGCTGCTGCTCATGATTGAGCGGGGACTGCCGATCCATGCGGTCCTGACGGCAGATACGGGCATGGAATTTCCGGAAATGTATGAGCATCTGCAAAAGCTGGACGACTATCTGTTTACAGAGCGAGGGCTGCATCTGACGTGGCTGCGCCACCCAAAGGGCTTTGAGTGGCTGATGTTTGAGGAAAAGAAGCAGCGACCGGCCAGCATTGAAAACCGGCAGCGGCTGGGTGTTTCTCTATACGGAAACGGCTGGCCCGGTCCCCGTGTGCGCTGGTGCACAGGGCAGCTGAAAACACATCTCATCCATAAGGAGATCAACCGGCTGAAAGGACAATACAGGGCCGTGAGTTATGTGGGGATCGCCGCAGATGAGCCGAAGCGCATCAAAAACGAACGGTATCCGCTGGTGGATTGGGGGATCACAGAGAAGGAAGCCCTGCAAATCTGTTATGACCGGGGCTATGACTTTGGCGGACTGTATCAGATCTACCGCCGCTGCTCCTGCTGGTGCTGCCCTTTGCAGGGCATTGGAGAACTGCGAAAGCTCCGGCAGTATCACCCGGAGTTATGGGAGCGGCTGCGGGAAATGGACAAACGTGCGTTGGCACAGTTCGGTCCCGGCCCGCTGGGGCAATTCAAGAAGGATTGGAGCGTGGAACGATTGGAGCAGCGATTTGCGGCAGAAGCGCAGCAGCTTTCTATTTCATCCTTGCAGAAGGAGCGTGAGCGATGATGTATCGAGAACCGAGTGATTCCCCTTGGGGCCTTGTTGTGCGCTGCGACACTTTGTGTCCCGGTGTGTATAGTGTGTCCACAGCAGGCCACGGAGGGATCATGGCCCAAATCGACGCAGCTCGGCAGCTGCTGTCCCCGGAGGCCCAGGCAGTCGGCTTTCAGGCAGGCGGGTATCTGAATTTTGAGGAGGACTGCGATGCGCCGGTGGTCCTGCGGGAACTGATGGACAGCGGTATCATCGCACCCCGGACGGATAACTACTTCCGCCCCGGCGAATATGAAGCCTGCATTGACCGGAGCCTGCAGCACTGATTGGCAAGCACGGCAGGAACGGCTCTCTGTACGGGAGGCAAAAGCGGCAAAGGAGCGTGAACGGTAATGGACTATGTAATCAAGATCATGGCCCCGGCGGAGCGCAATTACTGTTATACCGACAGCCAGCAGCTCGACAAACAGACCGGCTGCATCGGTCATTTGCGCGGGGACATGGACAGAAGCGGCAGCGGCTTTTTCACCTCATGGGAGGATCATTGCGGGGAGCTGAAAACACAGGCGTTCAAGGATGAGTTTGATGATTTTATCAATGCCCTGCGTTTTGACGAGCGCTATGACGGCATTTTCAAAAACCGCAGCAGCCTTTCCCGATACTGCTATGAACACAAAGAAAGTGTGTTTGCCGAGGATTTTATTCCGCAGTACGGATTCCGGGTGGATACGCCGGAATATGCCTATCTGCTGCGGCTGAATCCCATGCAGGGCGATTATAACCTGTATATCTACTGCTATCGCCGGGAGATGCTGGATCAGCACATGGAAAAGGCGGCCCGCGGCATTTGCTTTCTTGATACAAGCGGCAAGGAACGGTTCCGCATTCCCGATGGGGACAGTATCCGTGTGACCCGTCCGGATGGCAGCCATAGTGACCACACCTGCCGCTACATTGACGAGAACCGCGCCGAGATCGGCTACGGGGTCGATAACCTGTATCACATGGCGCAGTTTGCCGAATGGATGGCGCGAAACGGCAACACTTATGTGCCGCTGCGCTCCTCCCTGCCAAAGCAGTGCTACTCTCTCCTGCTGGACACCGGAAATGTGGTGATTTTGAAACGGGGCGAAACCGGCTATTACAAGACGGACATTCCCCACACCTCAAAGGAAGAAGCCCGTGCGCTTGTGGAGGAATATAACCGCAAGCTGGGCGTGACCCGCGCCCAGGAGGAGGCCATGAAAGGCGGCTCCATGTTCGGCTTTGACAAGCCCATTGCCGATCCCGCCAACTACGATGCACAGGGGCAGCCGTTAAAGCGCCGGGAGAAAGACCGAGGTGACGCACGATGACCGAGCAGAAACATATTATCTGGAGCAGCGATCCGGACTACGAGGATTGGAGGGGCGATCTGGAGGAACAGTACCCCGAGCTTTCCGAGCAGGAACGGATGGAATTGATGGTCGAGCAGAACAACGACTATCTCGATGACGAGCGGTGCAATCTGAACATTCAGCTCTCCCGCCCCATTCTGCTGATCGCAGACATCGGCCGATGGGATGGGCGGTATCCCGGTTATGCCGAGATCAAAAGCGGCAATATCCGCGATTGCCTGTATTCTGAGATGGACTATTCCACATGGTATGTAGACCGGCTGGGCGATCTGCGCTGCGATGCCGTACATCACGACGGCACGAACCATTATCTCTACCGTGCCTACAAGGAGAATGTGAGCGAAGCACAGATCGACCAGCTGAAAGAAAAGCTGTACAGCGGCACCGCCACCCGCGCCGATGTGACCCGTGTGACAAAGCGCCTGGGCGACGAGATCGGGCGGGTCTACGGCTGGCGGTTTCCGCCCGTCCGGGAAGCGGCGCGAGAAAGATAGGAGGAAAACGGTATGTCTGTTGATGCAAGAAAAGAACGCTTTGAGCTGGTGGAGGTGTTTGACCGTCCCATGCTCTTTACCTGCCTGCGGGTAGACCGAAACACGGTGCCCAAGGGGTTGTATCTCTATGAGGTACGCAATGACGACGATCAGTGCGGGATCCCCGTGGAGATCGGCCGCTGGATCATGGTTAACCACTGGGGAACGCTGCTGTCTGCGACACCCATCAAGCTGGAGCCGAACCGGTACAATAACAACGCCTACCGCTATATCGACCCGGAAAACGACTGGAACTACACCGGCGAGCTGTGTTCGGCCAGGGAATATATGGATAAATACCTGCTGAAAAAGGACAGGGAAAAACCAAAGGAAAGATAGGAGGTGCTGCCCATGGCACGCAGATTTCAGGAGATCACGGAGGTTTACCGGCAGGAGATCGCCGCACTGGCCCGCGCAGACCGGTGGACGGCATTTCTGCGCTCTGCCTGCCGGAATTATAAGCTGCCCTTTGAGGAGCAGGTGCTGGTACACGCACAGCGCCCGGACGCAACGGCTGTGTTGGAGATAGAGCGCTGGAACCGTCAATTCGGCCGATGGGTCAATAAGGGCGCTACCGGCATTGCCGTATTTGATCGGGACTATCCGGGACGCACGCGCCTCAAGTATTATTTTGATATATCCGACACCCACGAAAGCCGTTTGTCCCGCCCCGTGCCGCTCTGGCAGGTGCCTACCGAGCAGGAGCCGGATGTGATCGAAGCATTGGAAAACCGATTCGGTGCGCTGGACGATAAAGGCACATTGGAGGAAGCCATAGTATCCGCCATGGAAAACGCTGCGGCGGACAATATGACGGACTATCTTGATGATCTGCAGAATTGCCGGGACAACAGCCTGCTGGAAGAACTGGACGAGCTGAATTTGTCGGTTCTCTATCGCCGTCTGCTGGAGAACAGTACGGCGTATATGTTGATGTGCCGCTGCGGGCTGGAACCGGATGAATATTTTGATCCGGAGGATTTCTCTGAGGTGTTCAATTTCAATACCCCGGAAACGCTGAATGCCCTGGGCGTGGCCACACGGGATATTGCCGAAAGCGGTTTGAGCGCCATCGCATTGACCGTCCGAAGCCGTCAAAAGCAAATTCGCACAATTGCGCAGGCACCGGGAAATGAGTATCCTATAGACAAGCAAACAGAAACACCGACCGAAAGGAGCGAAAACCATGGAACTGACATACACGATAAAGGACGGCTACCGGCTGCCGGATCTGCTGCCGCCGCAGGAGCCGGAAACAGCCCTTGGGAAATACGGCCTGTTACGCCGGAGGTATCTGAAGGAGCACCGGAAGGTGCTGTTCACGAACCTGCTGACATCGGGCAGGCTGAACGAGCATCTGGCGGAGATCGACCGGACGGCGCGGCAGCGCGTGGAACAGACGGTGACGGCGATGGCTCAGGCCGAGGGCGTGACGGAGGAGCTGAAAGCCGCCGACCCGATGAAGTGGGTGGGGCTGATGAACAACCTGAGAAACGCCGCCGAGGGGACAGTGCTGGCGGAGCTGATCTACAGCTGAACACCGAACCCGAAGAAGCGGACAGTGCGGAGGAAGCACCCTCTGAGCTGCCCGCTTTTTTGGATGAAAAGAAAATTTTCGCCATCATTGAAAACCGCAATGATGATCTGATCTACAAGAAGGCGCAGATCGAACTGTTTTTCCGGTCACATCCGGACGAGGCCGAGCGTGCCGAATATCTCCGCTCGGCATATCAAGACCGTTTCACCGAGATCCTTGCAGACGGAGCACGGCTGGGGTATCGTCCGCAGAAAAATGGTCTGCTCATGTGGGAGGGTGCATATCTTTCCCGTACCAGCGAAACCGTGTTTTCGTGGGGGCTTGTGGCAGGCTTTACGGCACAGCTCATTGACAAACGGGAATACTATGTCAACACCGAGATCAAACCGTTTGTGCCGATGGAATCACAGCAGCTTACGCTGTTTGATATGCCTGCGTTCGACCAACCGGAGGATACACCGGTCGCACCACTGTTCTCCCATCCCAAGCTGCCGCAGCAGATCATGGATGAAGCCCTGTGTGTAGGAGCGAACGACGAGCACAGCCGTCTTATCATCTGCGCCTACTTTATGAAGGATAAGCCGGACAACGCCGCATTTCTGCAAAAGCACTATGGAGAAAACGGTGCAGGCTTCTATTTTGACGGGGAGAAGATTTCGCTTTGGTATGACGCCGAAGGGATGCGTATTGCCCGCGGCAGCACGGCGCAGCGGAGCAATGCCACACTGATCTCCTGGGAGGAAGCGGCAAAGCGTATCCGGGAGCTGCTGGAGCTGGGGCGGTATATGCCGCAAAGTGAATTGGATGAGGTCGATCACTACGAGCGGATGCGGCTTGCTGACAGCATTGCCTACACCAGCCGGGACATGACAACGGAAGCGAGAAACGCGGGATTTCTGCCGCTGGCCATGCTGGCGCAATCCGTCAAGGGCGGCTATCCGGAAACGCAGAAGCAAATTTATGAGCTTCTCTGTGCACCGGATACGCTGCAAAAGTGCGTGGACGAATGGACGGCGTTCAACGCCGCGCTGGATGCAGGGCAAGACCTTTTGCGTTTTCGCTTTTACCGTCCGAAAGAGATACTGGAGCGGCTCCGTGACCTGCAGCGGGAGCCGCTTCATTTTACCGTTGCCGACGGGTTTGCCCCGGACCGGCAGTTTTTTATTTCCGCCGATGAGATCGACAAGGTGCTGCGTGGATGGGACGGCAGCACCGACTATCGCCTTGGCGTGTACGCTTTTTACGCCACGCACAAGGATAAGACCGAGCGTGAAAAATACCTCAAGGATTATCACGGCGAGTACAGCGGTCATAGCGGCGGGAATGACAATCTCACCCACACCCGTGGCAAGGGCATTGAGTTCAGCCACGGCAGTATCACGGCCCCCTATGCCAAGGTCACGCTGAAATGGCCGGAGGCGGCCAAACGCATCGGGGAGCTGATCTCCCAGAACAAATTTCTCTCAGATGCCGACTGGGCGGCCATGCCGGAGTATGAGCGGAAACAGCTGGCCCGGAAGATCGTCAACTTTTTCATGGATACACCGGACGATGTGGTGCGGCCTTTTTCGCAAAACGCCATTGCGGACTATTGGGAGTGCGTAAAGGCTGTGACCGTTCAGCTCTCCGACGCCGACCGCGTGCAGGAAATTTATCAGAATATGCTCCCTGCCTGGGAAGCCACGAAAGAGGAGGATCGGCACTATACCCTGCGAAAGCAGGGCATAGAAGCCATGCGTGCTTATCTGGACGGCACCTATTCCGTGTTTGGCCTTGGGAAAACCCTGCAAACGCCAACGACCGAGGCCGTTTCCGAACGGCCGGCAGCAGAACCGGAGGTATCGGAGCCGGAACCGCCCATAGCGGAAGCGGAAACCTCAGAGATAGAACCGGCATTACCTGCCGAAGAAAAAGCTGTGCTCACAGCGCCGCAGCCCAAACGGGAGCGTATGCGGTTTGCACCGCTCTATCCGGAAATACCGGCCGGGCAGCGACACGACTTTCACATCATGGATCGGGAGCTGGGCGTGGGCAGCAAGGCGGAGAAGTATGCGTCCAATGTGGCGGCGATCCGCACCCTGCAAACAGTGGAAAGCGAAAACCGGCTGGCGACACCGCAGGAGCAGGAGATCCTTTCCCGCTATGTGGGCTGGGGCGGCCTTGCCGATTGCTTCGATGAAAAGCACAGCCGGTATGCCGAGCTGAAAGCGCTGCTCACCGAGGAGGAATATGCCGCCGCGCGGGCCAGCAGCCTGACCGCCTTTTATACCTCTCCCATCATCATCGACGCCATCTACAAGGCGCTGGCACAGATGGGTTTGGAAAGCGGCAATCTGTTGGAGCCTGCCTGCGGCGTCGGCAACTTCATCGGAATGCTGCCGGACAGCATGAGCGCCTGCAAAGCCTACGGTGTGGAGCTGGACAGCATCTCCGGCCGCATCGCCCGGCAGCTTTACCAGAACAGCCGTATCGCCGTTACCGGCTATGAAAAGGCGGAGATACCGGACAGTTTCTTTGACGCAGCGGTGGGCAATGTGCCTTTCGGAAATTTCAAGGTCGTTGACCGGCGCTATGACAAACACCACTGGCTCATCCATGATTATTTCTTCGGCAAGACGCTGGACAAGGTGCGGCCGGGCGGTGTCATCGCCTTCATCACTTCAAAGGGCACGATGGATAAGGAAAGTCCCGTCGTGCGAAAATATCTGGCCCAGCGGGCTGACCTCATCGGGGCGATCCGCCTGCCGGATACAGCGTTCAAGGCCAATGCCGGAACAGAGGTCACCAGTGACATCCTCTTTCTTCAAAAGCGTGACCGGATCGTGGATATTGAGCCGGATTGGGTGCATCTGGACGCGGATGAAAACGGTATCCGCATGAACAGCTATTTCGTCCGGCATCCGGAAATGGTGCTGGGCGAGATGGCCATGGAGAGCACCCAATACGGCATGGACAGCGTGTGCAAGCCCTATGAAAATGCCGATCTTGCCGATCTTCTGAGCGAAGCGGTATCGGGGCTTCATGCACAGATCCCCACCTATGAGCAGGACGGGCCGGAGGAGGAAGATTTATCCATTCCCGCCGACCCGAATGTGCGTAATTACAGCTTTACCAGCGTAGACGGCAAGCTGTATTTCCGCATTGACAGCCGCATGGAGCCGGTCGAACTGCCGCTGACCACCGAGAACCGGGTGCGCGGCATGATCGCCCTGCGGGACTGCACCCGTCAGCTCATCGAGTACCAGGCGGAGAACCATCCCGATGAGATCATCCGGCGCGAGCAGGAGAAGCTGAACGGGCTGTACGATGCCTATGTCAAAAAATACGGGCGGCTTTACACCCGCGGCAACAACCTTGCCTTTTCGGATGACAGCAGCTATCCGCTGCTGTGCTCGTTGGAGGTGCTGGACAACGAAGGCAATTTCGCCCGCAAGGCGGATATGTTCACCAAGCGCACCATTCGCCCGCATGAGCCGGTCACGCAGGTGGATACGGCATCGGAGGCGCTGGCGGTATCTCTCTCCGAAAAAGCGCAGGTGGATCTCGGCTTTATGTCGGAGCTGTCCGGTAAAAGTGAGGACGAGCTGGTGCAGGAGCTTTCCGGGGTCATTTACCGGAATGTCCGTTGCGGTCTTACGCCGGAGGAGATCAGTCCGGTGCAGCTTGATCTGGCGGCATATCCCTATGTCACCGCCGAAGAATTTCTGTCCGGCAATGTGCGGAAAAAGCTGCGTATGCTGCAGGCGCTGCAAGCAGCGCTGCCGGCTGAAAAGAAGCAGGAGCTTGCCGGGTATCTCTCCGCCATGGAAGCTGTGCAGCCGACAGAGCTGACCGCTGCGGAGATCGGTGTGCGGATCGGTGCATCATGGGTGCCTACCGATGTCTATCAGCAGTTTATGTTCGAGCTGTTCGGTACCAGCGTATACGCCAGGCAGAGAATGCGGGTCGTTCGCTCCGAATACAGCGGAGAATGGAACATCAGCAACAAAAGCATGGACGGCGGCAACATCAAAGCCGTCACCACCTACGGCACCAAGCGTATCACGGCGTACCACATCCTGGAGCAGACACTGAATCAGCGGGTGGTCAAGGTGTTCGATACCGTTGTGGAGGACGGCAAGGAGCGGCCGGTTCTGAATGTGAAGGAAACTGCCATCGCCCAGGATCGGCAGGAGCTGATCAAGTCCAAGTTTGCCGATTGGCTGTGGCAGGACATCGACCGACGCGAACGGCTGTGCCGCATCTATAACGACACCTTCAATTCCATCCGCCCGCGGGAATATGACGGCAGCCACATCCGCTTTGTGGGGATGAACCCGGAGATCAGCCTGCGAAAGCATCAGGTGAACGCCATCGCCCATGTATTGTACGGCGGCAATACGCTGTTGGCACACGAAGTGGGCGCAGGGAAAACCTTTGAAATTGTTGCCGCCGCTATGGAAATGAAGCGTCTGGGGCTATGCACCAAGTCGCTGATCGTGGTGCCCAACCACATCACGGAACAGTGGGCGGCGGAGTGGCTCCAGCTCTATCCGGCCGCTAACATTTTGGTGGCTACCGAACGCGATTTTGAAAAGAGCAACCGCCGCAGGCTGTGCGCCCGCATCGCCACCGGAGATTACGATGCAATCATCATCGGCCACAGTCAGCTCATGAAGATCCCCCTGTCCCGTGAACGGCAACAGGCCATTTTGCAGCGGCAGATCGACGAGGTGCTGCTGGCCATCAGCGACGCTAAGCGGCAGAAAGCAGAAAACTTCACCATCAAGCAGATGGAGCGAACCCGTAAGTCATTGGAGACGCGGCTGGAGAAGCTCAACGATCAGAGCACCAAGGACGACACCGTGACCTTTGAGGAGCTGGGCATCGACCGGCTGTTCATCGATGAGAGCCACAGTTTCAAAAATCTCTTTTTGATGACGAAAATGCGCAATGTCGGCGGTATCGCGCAGACGGAAGCGCAGAAGTCCTCGGATCTCTTTGCCAAGTGTCAGTATCTGGACGAGCTGACCGACAGCCACGGTGTTATCTTCGCCACCGGCACCCCGATCTCCAACAGTATGGTGGAATTGTATACGGTGCAGAGGTACTTGCAATATCAAACCTTGCAGGAGATGGGTCTTATCCACTTCGACGATTGGGCCAGCGACTACGGTGAAACCGTTACCGCCATCGAGCTTTCCCCGGAGGGCAGCGGCTATCGCCCGAAAACCCGTTTTGCAAAATTCTTCAATCTGCCGGAGTTGATGGCGACCTTCAAAATGGTGGCGGATGTGCAAACGGCGGATATGCTGAAGCTGCCCGTCCCAAAGGCCAACTTCCACACCGAGGTCATCCACCCCAGCGAGCTGCAAAAGAAAGCTGTTGCAGGACTGGCGGAGCGTGCCGAGCGCGTCCGCGCCCGTGTGGTCGATCCCAGCACCGACAATATGCTGCGCATCACCAACGACGGACGCAAGCTGGCGTTGGATATGCGGCTGCTAAGCTCTCTGGCACCGGACGATGAAAACAGCAAGGTTTCCGTATGCGCCCGGAATGTCTATCGGATATGGGCAGAGAGTACCGCACAGCGCAGCACGCAGCTGATTTTCTGCGACCTGTCTACTCCCAAGGCGGACGGCAGCTTCAATGTGTATGACGATCTGCGGCGGAAGCTGCTTGAGATAGGCATTCCGGAAAACGAGATCGCTTATATCCACACCGCCAACACCGAGCAAAAGAAAAAGGAGCTGTTTGCCAAGGTGCGCGGCGGCGAGGTGCGCATCCTCATGGGCAGCACCGCAAAAATGGGAGCCGGAACCAATGTGCAGGACAGGCTCATCGCCTTGCATGATCTCGATTGCCCATGGCGGCCCAGCGACTTGCAGCAGCGCCTTGGGCGCATCGTGCGGCAGGGCAACCAAAATCCGGAGGTGGAGATCTTCCGCTATGTTACCGAGGGCACATTCGATGCCTACCTCTATCAGCTGGTGGAATCCAAGCAGCGGTTTATTGCCCAGATCATGACCTCCAAAGCACCGGCCCGTGCGGCGGAGGATGTGGACGAGACGGCACTGTCCTATGCCGAGATCAAGGCACTGGCCACAGGAAACCCGCAGATCATCGAAAAATGCAATTTAGATATGGAGGTCAGCAAGCTGAATATGCTCCGTGCCAGCCATCTGAGCCAGCGGTATGCGCTGGAGGAGCTGGTGCTGCGGAAGTATCCGGCAGAGATCAAGGAGCTGAACGAGCGCATCGCCGGATATGAACAGGACAGCACGCATTTGGCGGAGCATCCGAAGCCAGCCGAGGGCATTGCGCCGATGGTGCTGAACGGCGTCACCTACACTGAGCGTGAGAACGCCGGTAAGGCGATCATTGAAGCCTGCACGCACATGAATGGCGCGGAAACCGTTTCTATCGGTAGCTATCGCGGATTTTCCATGCTGCTTTCCTACGACGGTGCTGCTAATGAGTTTCGCATGGTGCTCAAAGGCAAGCTGTCCCATACGGCTGTACTGGGTGCGGATGCAGGCGGCAATGTCACCCGTATCGACAACGCGCTGGAAAAGATCACGGAGCACTTGGCCAACGCCCGGTCGCAGCTTGCCCATACCACCGAGCAGCTTGAAAATGCCCGCACAGAGATGGTCGCTCCTTTTCCGAAGGAGGAGGAACTGGCCGAAAAGACACGGCGGTTGAACGAACTGAATGTGCTGCTGAACCTTAATGAGCAGGATCGTCCCGTCATGGCAGATAAGCCGGACGAAGGTGACCGGATCCGGCCAAAAACCGCAGAACGGGAGCGATAAACGGCATCCGTCCGCTTTTTCGGTCGAGGAGGAGAAAACAGGCAGCAGGTGTCGGCCTGCTGCCTGTTTTCTCCTCTAAGAGACGCAGGACATCGCCCTTGTTGCGTGTAGTATAAACTGATTTATCATAATCCCGCTTATTATACTGTATCTCCAATAACTTCCATTTATTTTCCTGTTGGAAAACAGGTGAGAAAAACTCGCCCCAGGGATTGACTTTTCTGCGTCCCTTGCGTATAATATAAACGAGATTATCATAAACTAATTTATCATACAAGGAGGCGGACCTATGAAATTTATCGGCAGAAAAGCAGAGTTGGCCAAATTGAACGCAGAATACGAGCGTGACGGCAGCTTTGTGGTGATCTACGGTCGCCGCAGAGTCGGAAAAACCACGTTGATCAAAGAATTTCTGAAAAAGAAAACGGCGTTTTATTTTCTTGCAACGGAGGAACTTGAAACGCAGAGCATGAAGCGCCTTGCCGGAGTGATCGCTCGAACAACAAAAAACAGCCTGCTGCAAAAGGCATCCTTTTCCGATTGGATGGATATGTTCCAAGTGATCGCTGACTATGAGCCGGAACAGAAGAAGGTGCTGGTGATCGACGAGTTTCCCTATCTCGTCAAGACCAATCCAGCCTTCCCCTCCATTCTGCAAAATGCATGGGATGAACTGCTCAAGGACAGCAACATTATGCTGATCCTTTCCGGGTCGTTAATCGGCATGATGCAAAAACACGCACTGTCCTATGACAGTCCTCTGTACGGACGCAGAACCTCGCAGATGCGGTTGGCTCCGCTGCCTTTCACAGAGATTTACGCCGTTCAGGACCTGCCCTTCGACAAGGCAGTAGAACAATATGCCGTGACTGGCGGCGTGCCGAAATATCTGGAGTTCTTCCAGGATAATCGAGATCTGCTGGATCAGATCGAGGATGTGGTATTGTCTAAAAACGGCTTTCTGTATGAGGAGCCGAACTTCCTGCTGAAAAGTGAGTCCATGACGGCAGTGAACTACTTCTCCATCATCAAGGCAATCGCAGACGGAAACCATAAGCTGGGGAAGATCGCCGGTGTGCTGGGACAGGAAACCTCATCACTGACGCCTTATCTGTCCACGCTCTCCGAGCTTGGTTTCATTGAAAAAAGGACGCCCATCACCGAAAAGAACCCAGAGAAATCCAGAAAAGGTCTGTACTTCATCGCAGACAACTTTATCCGCTTCTGGTTTCGGTATGTGTATCCGTACAAGGGCGAGCTGGAATTGGACAATATGCAGATCGTTCTGGACGAGATTCAAAAGGACTTCATTGGAAAATTTGTGGCGTTTGCTTATGAGGACATCTGCAAGGACATCTTTGCAAAACTCTGCAAAGACGGTGCAGTATCCTTTACCCCTTCCCGTATCGGCTCTTATTGGCTGAATGATTTTGACGGTGATACGGAGATTGATGTGATGGCAGTAGACCAGCAGAATAAGCGGATATTTGCCGGTGAATGTAAATATCATAGCAAGCCGGTAGATGCCTCTGTGTATTTTGCACTGAAGGAAAAAGTTTCCAATGCAGATGAGATCCGCAAAGCATATCCAAACTACACCGTGATTTTCGGTGTATTCAGCAAGAGTGGTTTTACACAGCGCCTGCTGGACGCCGCTGATGAAAATCCGGATATTCTCCTTTTTGACGGAGATCGTATTCTTCGATAATTTGTTCCGTACAACCGAATAACCCCGATCTGCATAGAGTATGCAGATCCCCTACATAGCCGGACGGCTTTCACCGATGTGAAACCTGTCCGGCTTATTCTATTTCAAGGAGTTGATGAACCGATGGGCTATGTGACAAGAGAGATGATCGACCGGGCAAAGGAAATGGACCTGCTGACCTATCTCCGGACCTATGAGCCACAGGAACTGGCGCATTTCGGCGGCAGCACCTACTGCACCCGTGAGCACGACAGTCTGAAAATTTCCAACGGCAAATGGTGCTGGTTTTCCCGTGGGATCGGCGGCAGGACAGCGCTGGATTATCTGATCAAAGTGAAAGAGGTTCCCTTTACCGAGGCGGTGGAGCGGATCGTGGGACGGGCGGCCAAACGGCCGCCCATTTCTTATACATGTCAGCAGCCGAAGCAGACAAAGACGCTGCTTTTGCCGCAGGTCAGCCGCTGCGCCGCCCATGCCGTCGAGTATTTGCACTGCCGAGGAATCGACTACGAACTGATTGATTTCTGCATTCGGACCGGTCGGCTCTATGAGAGCTATCCCCACCACAATGTCGTATTTGTCGGCAAAGATAAAGACGGCCAGCCCCGTTATGCCTGCCTGCGGGGAATCGGGACAGACTTCAAAGGAGAAGCAACGGGCAGCGATAAGCGGTTTGCATTTTCCATCCCCGCTGAGGAGCCGTCGACGGTACTGTATCTGTTTGAATCAGCCATCGACCTGCTTTCTTTTGCAACAATGGCGCAGGAGGACAAACTGCCGTGGAGGTCGCAGCACCTGTTGTCTCTGGCCGGTGTGTACCAGCCCAAGAAGAACTTGACGGAGCGGCGTCTGCCGCTGGCCCTGTCTCAGTATCTTCGGGACCACCGGGAAGTCCAAACCATTTACCTGTGTCTCGACAATGACCTTGCGGGCCGCAGCGCCGCCGATGCAATCCGGCAGCAGCTGGCAGGCAAGTATGTTGTGCGGGACGGTTTTCCTTGCCAGGGCAAGGATTATAATGACTGGCTCTGCCTGCGGAAGGGGCTTCCGATCACCAAAACAGTACCGAAAACGGAGAGAAGTATGGCACGATGAGCGAATATAAGGTTCTTACAAAATTATACCCGAAATTATAATACTTCACGGTATAACCTTAAATGAAAAACAGAGGAGGCTTGCGGTATGGTGTGCCGGGATTTACGCTTGATTTTCCATAACGGATGTTCTTATCAGCAGGTACACCCGGAAGCACGTCCGCAGGGCGTACAGGAATGTACTATACCAGCAAGCAACGCCTTTTGGGGACAAAAGGCAGCTTGACAGGGGCATCCCCTGTAACCCCTCGCCGCCAGATGCGGCAATTTTGACCTTTGGAGGAACGGTAATGACCAAGCGAGAGATAGAGATCAAGGTGCGGCTGAACGAAAAGGAGGCGGAGCACCTGAACCAGCAGGTGGAAAAATGCCGCCTGTCCCGTGAAGCCTACCTGCGGCACCTGATTGCCGGAGTAGTACCCCGTGAGGCCCCGCCGCCGGAATACTTTGCCTTCATGCGGGAACTGCATTATGTGGGCAACCTTCTCAACCAAATTGCACAGAAGGCCCATGTTCTGAACGTCATAGATGCCAAGCGGTACGATGAGGGCCGCAGGCAGTGGGAAGCCTTTATCCGGGAGGTCACGGCGGCAGTCATCCTTCCGGCAAAACGGGAGTAGCGCTATGGCGACAACTTCCATTTGGGCCGTGAAGGGATGGCTCGGCAAAGTGGTGCTCTATATCGAAAACCCGGAAAAGACGGAAAATCCGCAGTTCTACCGGCAAAAGAATATGACCGATGTGCAGGCACAGAATTTATCGGATGTCATTGACTACGCCGCCCGTCCGGATAAAACGACGGAGGCACTGGACAGTGAAAGTGTCCCCATACTGCGCCAGCTGGTCAGCGGCATCAACTGCCTGCCCGCAACGGCACGGGATGAGATGCTGGCGGCCAAAAAACGTTTCGGCAAGGAGGACGGCATCGTTGCCTATCATGGGTATCAGTCCTTTGCCCCCGGTGAGGCTACACCGGAACTGGCCCATGAGATCGGCGTGAAGCTGGCCCGAAAGCTGTGGGGCAAGAAATATCAGGTGCTGGTTGCCACCCATTTGGATAAGGAGAACCATCTGCATAATCATTTTGTGGTGAACACTGTGTCCTTCATAGATGGCATCCGCTACCACCGTACCGGGAAAGACTACTACGAAATGCGGACAGTCTCCGACGCACTTTGCCGGGAATACGGCCTGTCCGTGGTGGAGAAGTCCCAGCCGGGAAAGGCAAAGCACTACGGGGAATGGCGGGCCGAACAGGAGCAGCGCCCCACATGGCGTGGCCTGATCCGCAGCGAAATTGACGAGTTGATCCGGGAAAGCGTCAGCGAAAAGCAGTTTTATTATCTGCTGCGCCAGAAGGGCTATGCGGTGAAGTTCGGCAAGGACATCTCCGTGCGACCGCCCGGAAAGGAGCGCTTTGTGCGCCTTGCCCGGAACTTCGGGGCGGCATACACCGAAGATGGGATACGGCGACGTATTTTGTCCCAGCCCCTGCCGCAGGCTCCCCATCCGGAGGCTCCAAAAGAACGGAAGAAAGTCTATTCTATGGACAAGTGGCAGAAAGCACGGCAGATAACCGGCTTTCGGGCACTGTATCTTTATTACTGCTATAAACTCGGCGTGTTTCCAAAGCGCCGCCCGCAGAACCGGGCACGGCTGCATTTTCTCCTCCGGGAGGATCTGATAAAACTGAATAATATCTCACAGGAAGTACGGCTGCTCGCACGGCATCACATTGATACCGCCGAGCAGCTTGCTTTATATAAAAAGGAACAGGAGGTGCAGATCACGACCCTTTCCGCCCAGCGTCGGGCGCTGCAGAAGGCGCTGCGCACCAAGCCCGTCCGGGACAGCCCGGAACAGGCCGATGCACACAGGGCGCAGATTAGGGAGCTGTCTGAACGGCTCAAAGCGCTGCGCCGGGAGGTACATCTGTGCGACGACATTGCAGAGCGCTCCGGCGTGATGGCGGAGAAACTGAAAGCCGTCCGGGAGGACGAGAAAAATCAACAGAAGGAGGAACAGCAACATGAACACATCCGGTGACGCCGCCGAACAGGTCGTCCGGCTCAGTCTGGAGGGCGTGGAGGTGGCCGCCAAGATTACAGGCAGTGCGGCCAAGGAGGTATCGGCGCTGCTGATCGCCGCCCTGAAAAACCGGGACAGGAACAAGGTCAAAGGGCGGCAGCGCCTGACCGCCATGCTCCGCAGCGGCAAGGAATTGACCATCTTTACCGTCAAAAATCAGGACATGGCCCGTTTTGTGGCCGACGCCAAGCGCTACGGCGTGGTCTACTGCGTGCTGCGGGAGGCAAAGGACAATCCGCAGGGCATCAGCGAGATCATGGTGCGTGCCGAGGATGCCGCAAAAATCAACCGCATCGTGGAGAATATCAAAATCGCCACGGTATCCGACCCGGAGACCATCCGGGAGAGCCTGTCCGGCGAGGAGAAAGAAACATCCGGACAACCTGCCCCGGAGCAGACACATCCCCAGAAAAATGAGGATGACCGCCTGTTGGACGAGATGCTTTCGGGCCCCGCCGACCGGCAGGAGACGCTTCGTGAAAACCCTACGGCGGCTCGCACGGAGCGCTCCCGTCCGTCCGAGCCTTCTTCCAAAACCAGAGAGAACTCCGAAGGGGCGTCTAAAGATGGTCGTCCTTCCGTCCGGGAGGAGTTGCGGGAGATCCGGCGTGGACAGGAGGACGGCACCATCCCCACCCAGCGGAATGAGCCGGAGCAGGAGAAAAGGCCGCAGCAGCCCATCCGGCACAAGCAACCTCCGCAGAAGAAGCGGAGCAGAAAAAGTAAGGAGAGATAACGATGGCAAATTTTGACGATCTGTTTACTACCACCGCTGCCCCGGAGTCGCCCAGCGCCCCGCCGCAGCTGACAAAGGAGGAATACGCCGCCAAGAAAAAGGCCGAGCGGGACGACCTGTATGCGCTGGCGGATGAAATGGCGCATGAGATCATGCAGGACGGAGACGCCTTCCGGGGCTTTCTGAATGTGCAGGCACGCTTTGACCGCTACTCGCCCACCAATGCCCTGCTGATCTACGCACAGAATGACAAGGCCACCCGCCTGCGGGACTTTGACGGCTGGAAGAAACAGGGGGTATATGTCCGCAGGCATGAGACGGGCATCTCCATTTTGGAGGCCGGGGACAGCTATGTGACCGAGGACGGCCGCACGGGATATTATTATCATGTAAAAAAGGTCTTTGATATTGCACAGACGGATGCCAAACGCCAGCCGCAGGTGCATTATGATGACCGCCTGCTGCTCTCGGCTCTGATCTCCAAGCGCCCGGTGCCCATCGAAATGGCGGAGAATGTCCCCAACGGTGCGGCCTATGACTACACCCGTAGAACCGTCGTTGTCCAGCGTGGCATGGATGGACAGGATCTGTTTCGCTGCGTGTCGCTGGCGATGGCCCGTGCGGAGCTGGACCAGACGGAGCACGCTGACCCGCAGGCGGATGCGTTCCGGGGCTATTGCATCTCCTATATGCTCTGCCGCAAATATGGGGTAGATGTCCGTGGGTACGATTTCAGCCGCCTGCCGGAATCGCTGCGGGATGCCGATTCGCAGACCATTCGCAGTGAACTGACCGATATCCGAGATACGCTCCAGGCCATGACCGGCAGAATGGGGCGGGCGCTGGAGCAGAGCCGTGCGTCCGCACAGAAAAACGCCAGAAAGGAGCGGTAAGCGATGGAGAAACCGAGTAAGCGGGTGCTGACCCTCGATTCGTACCAGCATGGAGTGGTCATTCATGCGCTCAATGAACTGCGAAACGATTTAATCCACGAGCAGCGCCCGACGGATATTGTGGACGAGGTGCTTGTCAAGACCATTGATGCGCCGAGCAAGTCCCGGAAGGGCAAGTGCAGAGATGAACGGTAAAGCCAAGAGCGTGTGGTATCTGCTGGGCCTGCTTCCTGCGGTGTGGCTGGGGCTGCTGGTGGCCCCGGCCGCATCCGGTGGACTTTTCGGGATCATCCGGCAGTTCCCTGCAGCAATGCAGCATCCGTTTCATATTATTTGGTGCGAGGACAGCGGAAAGGCTGTCCTCTTTTTTGTCGCCGCCTATGGCCTGCTGGTGGGAGCGATGTTGTCCACCCGGCGCAGCTACCGGCGTGGCGTGGAACACGGCTCCGCAAAATGGGGCAGCCCGGAGCGGCTGAACCGGAAATACTGCGCCAAGCCACCGGAGCCGAACAAGGTGTTCACCCAGCACATCCGCATGGGGCTGGACGGTCGAAAGCACAGGCGCAACCTGAACACGGTCGTGGTCGGCGGCAGCGGCGCAGGTAAGACCCGCTGCTATGCAAAGCCATGTCTGTATGAGGCGTGCCTGTCTCCGAAGGGGCCGTCCTTTGTGTGCCTTGACCCCAAGGGCGAGCTGCTGCGGGATTCCGGAGGGCTGCTGCGGGAATCAGGCTATGATGTCCGGGTGCTGGACCTGCTACACATGGAGAAAAGTCACTGCTATAACCCCTTCGTCTACCTGACCAACGACAATGAGGTACAGACGCTGGTGACGAATCTCTTTAAGGCGACAACGCCCAAGGGCGCACAGTCGCAGGACCCCTTCTGGGATTCCACCGCATCCATTCTTCTCTCGGCGCTGGTCTATTATCTCTATCACGAGGCCCCACCGGAGGAACAGAATTTTCCGATGGTCATGGAGATGCTTCGGGCCGGAGAAGTTCGGGAGGATGACGACAGCTATCTCTCTCCGCTGGATGTGCTTTTTGAACGGCTGGAAATGCGGGACCCGGAGCATATTGCCGTGAAGTATTACAAGCAGTATCGCTCCGGCAGCGCCAAAACGCTGAAAAGCATTCAAATCACATTGGCGTCCCACATGGAGAAGTTCAACCTGGATTCCCTGATTGCCCTGACGGCCACGGATGAACTGTATTTGCAGGACATGGGTGAAAAACGGGTGGCGCTGTTTGCGTTGATTCCCGACAGCGACACCAGCTTCAATTTTTTGGTGTCGATCCTGTATCAGCAGCTTTTCCAGCAGCTTTTTGACAGCGCCGACCATAAGCACGGCGGCAGCCTGCCGGTCCCGGTCCATTTCCTGATGGACGAGTTTGCCAACATCAGTCTGCCGAACGACTTTGAAATCAAGTTGTCCACCATGCGCTCCCGCAATGTGTTTGTGTCCATCATCCTGCAGAATATAGCCCAGCTGAAGGCGCTGTTTGAAAAGCAATGGGAAAGCGTGCTGGGGAATTGCGACGAACTGCTGTATCTCGGCGGCAACGAACAGGGGTCGCACAAGTATATCTCGGAACTGCTGGGCAAAGCCACGATTGACACCAACACCTACGGGAAATCGTCCGGGCGCAATGGAAATTACAGCACAAATTATCAGATCACGGGCCGGGAGCTGATGACGCCGGACGAGGTGCGGATGCTGGATAACCGCAAGGCGCTACTGTTTATCCGCGGCGAATTGCCGGTCTGCGACGACAAATATGACATCCTGACCCACCCGCTGGTGTCCCGCACCCCGGATGGCGGCGGGCTGCCCTATGTCCACGGCGGAACGGAGCAGGCCGTGGCGTCCATCTGTCTGGATGGCTGGCAGTGGGGACCAGACGAGGAAATTCCTGCGGCCGATCTATCTGAACAAAAGTTTGAACTGCTCTCCAGTGAAGAACTGGAAGCGATTTTTATGGAGGAAAATTATGATGAAGCATCCTGATAAAAGAAAACGTCTGCAAACCAGGCCCCTGCCGATGGGGAAAAAGAGCCGGGTATTTCTGGCAGTCTATTCCGCCGCTGTCCTCTGCGTGTGCTGTATGCCTGTAACGGCCTCTGCCGCTGGCGACCCGCTGACGGTCATCAACAACCTGTCCGACTTTATTTTCGGCGTGATCCGTGCGGTGGGGCTGATCCTTCTTGGCTGGGGCATTGTCCAAATCGGTCTGTCCTTCCAGAGTCACGACCCGTCCCAGCGCAGCAACGGCTTTTTGACACTCGCTGGCGGCGTGATCGTGACATTTGCCAAAGAGATTCTGTCGCTTATCACGGGCTGAGGGAAAGGAGGAACATCATGGGAAAGTGCGAGTGTTATATCCATTCTCTGAAACAGGGCGAAAAGCACGTTCTGGGAGAAGCAAGGATCATCAAGCATCTGGGCGACAACGACTATCTGGCGGAATACAACGGCGTGAGATGCCATGCGATTTTCAATCCGTTTGTCGGGAAGTTCTTTGTGGACGATGTGTACGGGATCGTTCGCAAGTCCCCGGCAGACCGCACCCGATAAAGATGGCAACAAGAGGCAGGCGCAAAGCCTGTCTCTTGCTGCCGGGAAAGGAGAACGCAATATGAGTGACAACTGGGTCGTTCAGAATCTGGAGAACGCCCTTGCGATTTGGAACGAAAAGCTGGCGGAGATCTGGCAGCTCATCACGCAATCGCCGGAAACATTCAAGGGCGGCACCATCTGGAACGTGGTCCTGCTCATCCACGACACGATGCAGGCCATTGGGCTTGCGCTGCTGGTGCTGTTTTTTGTGGTGGGCGTCGTGAAAACCTGCGGCTCCTTCGCAGAGATCAAGCGCCCGGAGGCGGCGGTAAAGCTCTTTATCCGCTTTGCGCTGGCCAAAGCCGCCGTGACCTACGGACTGGAACTGATGATGGCCCTGTTCACCATCGTGCAGGGGGTCATTTCCTCCATCATGTCGGCAGCCGGAATGGGTGCAGCGCAGGAGACGGTGCTACCCGCCGAGATCGTGACCGCCATTGAAAGCTGCGGCTTTTGGGAGAGCATCCCGCTTTGGGCGGTGGCACTGATTGGGGACCTTTTTATCACGATCCTGTCTTTTGTCATGGTCCTCACGGTATATGGCCGCTTTTTTCGCCTGTATATCTACACGGCTATTGCTCCGATCCCCCTTTCGGCCTTTGCGGGGGAACCGAGTCAACAGGTGGGCAAAAGCTTTTTGAAATCCTATGCCGCCGTGTGTCTGGAGGGAGCCATTATCGTGCTGGCCTGCATCATCTTCTCCCTGCTTGCATCCAGCCCGCCTGCCGTTGATCCCAATGCGGCGGCAGTCACGCAGGTATGGACGTATGTAGGAGAGCTGATTTTCAATCTTCTGGTGCTGGTCGGGACGGTAAAAATGGCAGACCGTGTGGTACGAGAGATGATGGGACTTTAATTTGAAAAGGAGAAAATGCAATGATGCAGAACCATGTGATTTACAGTGACGATCCACAGGCAGTGGAGAAGCTGCAGGCCAAGCTCGACAAGCTGACTGCAATGCACGCCCGCATGAAGGAAGTCAATGCCTATTTCCGCAAGCACGCCACGGCGCTGGGCTGCCCCGGCCTTTCGGATGAGGCTGCCGCTAAGTTGGACAGGCGTGTGCAGGAGGGATATTCGTGGGAAAAGCAGCCGTATCCGTCCTACGTCCTCAGCGGCAACACAGCGGAGATGCGGCGGATCCGGCAGCGCATTGAGGAGGTATCCCGGACGCAAAGCACAGAATATGTGGGCTGGGACTTTCCGGGCGGCCGTGCCGAAGCAGACAAGGAGGACAACCGTCTGCGGCTGTATTTTGACGAAAAGCCCTCGGAGGAGCAGCGCAGCAAGCTGAAATGCAACGGATTCAAGTGGGCACCGTCCGTAGGCGCATGGCAGCGCCAGCTCAACGACAATGCCATTCACGCCGCCGCACGGATGGACTTCCTGCGCCCGGAGAGCGGCGAAAGTCCCACGGCCATTCAGCCCAAGCGACCGGCGAAAAATGCACCGGAGAGAGGATAACGGCTATGGAGATCAAAATCAACCGGGAGATACGGGACTACAAGGAGAATATCTTCTTCGGGCTGTCGCTGCGGCAGCTCATTTTTTCGCTGCTGGCCTGCGGGATGGCAGTAGGCATCTATTTGGGCCTGCGGGATGCGCTGGGGACGGAAACGGTCAGCTGGCTGTGCATCCTCGGCGCAGCGCCCTTTGCCGCTATGGGCTTTGTGAAATACCACGGCATGATGGCAGAAAAGTTTTTCATTGCATGGCTGCGGTCGGAATTTCTCGTTCCCAAGCGGCTGACCTTCCGACCGACCAATTTGTATTGGGAAGCTATGCAGGAACAGCGCAGGCAGGAAAAGAAGCGCTCCGCTATAAATTTTGGTGCATTTGCCCCGAAGCTTATAGCGGAACATGGAACAAAAAGGAGGCGTAGCAAAAAATGCTGAAAAAGTTGAAAGGGCTGCTTCGCAGAGATCCGGAGCAGTTCCGTATTCCCCGCAGCGTGCAGGAGGTGATCCCCATCCGCACGGTCTGGAAAAGCGGTATCTTCCTTGTGGGGTCGAACCGGTACAGCCGCACATGGCAGTTTTCCGACATCAACTATGCGCTGGCCGGTGAGGAGGACCAGAAATCCATGCTGCTGGGATACAGCGGTCTTTTGAATCTCTGCGACAGCAATGCGTCCACAAAGTTCAGCGTTGTCACCCGGAAGCTCAATCGCCGTGATTTCGAGGACTATATCATGATTCCCTACGCAAATGACGGTCACGACCACTATCGCAGGGAGTACAACGCCATGCTGCTGGAAAAAGCATCTCACGCCAGCGGGATGATTCGGGACCTGTATATCACCGTGACGGTCACACGCAAAAGCTATAAGGATGCCGAAAGCTATTTTGTCCGTGCAGGAGCGGAGTTTACGCTGGCGCTCTCCCGGCTTGGCTCCCGCTGCACAGAACTGGACATGATGGACCGGCTGCGGGCCCTGCATGGCTTTTATCGCCACGGTGAGGAGGCAGACTTCCACTTTGACCCGGCGCTGTCCATGAAGCTGGGCCACAGCTTTCAGGACTATATCTGCCCGGACAGCTTTGAATTTGACCGGGACCACTTCCGCATGGGCGACCGCTATGGCCGGGTGCTGTTTTTGAAGGATTACGCCGCCTATCTGCGGGACGATATTCTCTCGGAACTTTCCGGTATCGACCGTCCCATGATCCTCTCCATTGATGTGGTGCCGATTCCTATGGACAAGGCCATCTGGGACAGCGAGAGCCGCCTGCTGGGCGTGGAGCGGAATATTGTGGATTTCCTGCGGAAGCAGCAGGCCAACAACAATTTCTCCGGAACGGTTCCCTATGACATGGAGAAGCAGCGAGCGGAGATGAAGGAATTTCTGGATGACCTGACCATCCGTGACCAGCGGATGATGCTGGGGATGCTGACGCTGGTGCATACAGCGGACAGCAAAGAGCAGCTGGATGCTGACACCGATTATATTATGAATGCCGCCACCGGAAGAATGTGCCAGATGGCAACACTTCGCTTTCAGCAGATGGACGGACTGAATACGGCGCTGCCCATCGGCGTGCAGAAGCTGGATATTCTGCGTACCTTCACCTCGGAATCTCTGGCGGCGCTGATGCCCTTCCGGGTGCAGGAGATCATGGAGCCGGGCGGCATTTATTACGGAGAAAACGCCATCTCCGGCAATCTGCTGCTGTGCAACCGGGCCAATCTGCTGAACCAATCCACCATTATTACCGGCGTCCCCGGCAGCGGCAAGTCCTTTTCGGCAAAGGAGCTGATCACGTTTCTTGCGCTGGCCACACAGGATGATATTCTCGTCTGCGACCCGGAGCGTGAGTATTATGCGCTGGGGCAGGCGCTGGGCGGCGAGGTTATCCGCATTGCGGCGGGAAGCCCCGACCATATCAACGCTATGGACATGGTGGAGGGCTACGGTGACGGCGGCAACCCGGTGGTAGACAAATCCGAGTTTATTCTGTCCCTGTTTGAACAGCTGGACCGGGGCGGCATCGGCCCTCTGCAAAAGAGCATCATTGACCGGTGCGTGGATGCCGTGTATGCGGCCTATAAGCGGGGCGGCCCTGTCCCGACGCTGTGCGTTCTGCGGGAGAAGCTGCTGGAGCAGCCGGAGGAGGAAGCCCGTGATCTGGCGTTGGCGCTGGAGCTGTTCACAACCGGCAGTCTGGATGCCTTTGCCCATGAGACGAACGTGGACACGCAAAACCGCATCGTCATCTATGACATTATGGACCTGGGGCGGCAGCTGAAAACAATGGGGCTGTTGATCATCACGGATGCCATGCTGAACCGTGTGACGGAGAACTGGCGCAAGGGCAAGCGGACACACCTTTTTATAGACGAGTTCCATGTGGTCTTTCAGAATCCGTACAGTGCGGATTTCTTCGATTCCGCATGGCGGCGCTTCCGCAAACGTGGGGCCTATCCCACCGCCATTACGCAGAATGTGGAGTATCTGCTGGACAGCGTGCAGGCCAGCACCATGCTCTCCAACTCCGAAATGCTGATTCTGCTGAATCAGGCACCCAGCGACCGGGAGAAGCTGGCGGCGCTTTTGAACATCTCCCCGGAGCAGACCAGCTATATCACCAACGCACCGGCAGGCTGCGGCCTGCTGCGCTACGGCGGCGCACTGGTGCCGTTTCGGAATCAGTTCCCCAAGGACACGGAGTTGTACCGCCTGATGACCACGAAACCGGACGAGAGCATTATTGTGGGAGGTAAAACGAGATGAGTGAATGGAAAATGTCACACTCCATGAGAATTGAGGGGGCGCAATGGCAGACCTGAAAACAAGAAAGGCCGTCAAGGGAACCGTTAAGACCATTGACCGTGCGGCGGTTGCCGCTGAGCACCTGAAGTCTGCGGCCGTCCGCACAAAGGATGCTGCTGAACGTAACGCCACTCCTGCAGAGACCTCTTCGCAGGAGTACAGCGCTCAGAAGCTGGAACGCACGGCGCAAGGTGCAGTCTCCGAGTTGGGCTTCCAATTCCGGAAGCGGGGCTGTCGTGACTTTTCTGATGCACGGCGAAATACGGACAAGGCAAGAGCGCAAATGCAAAAATGCAGGGACGTACTGAGGGAAAACAAGTCGAAGAAAGCGGTGCAGGCCGTCCATACGCCCAAGCCCACAAAAATAATGCGGATAGGTGCTCGCCCCATGCAGCGGACCGGCCGCATCGTCGTAAAGCTGCCTGTCGATTCCGGAGCGGTGCAGGCGGCCAAGGCTGGCGCAAAGACGACATCAAAGGCAGTTCAGACGGTCAAGACTGCGGCGAGGGTCGCTGCCCAGACGGCTCAGAGCGCTGTTAAGGTGTTAGCTTCCGCTGCAAAAGCAGCTATCTCCGGAACAAAGGCTGTCATTGCTGCCATTGCCGCAGGGGGCTGGGCAGCGGTGGCGATTATCCTTGTCCTCTGTGTGATCGGGCTAATCGCTGGTTCTTGCTTCGGCATCTTCTTCTCCGGCGAGGACAGCGGTACGGGACAGACCATGCGCCAGGTCGTACAGGAGATCAATGCCGACTATCAATTACAGATTGACGCCACAAGGGTAAGCAGCACCTATGATGAGCTGGAAATGTCCGGGTCCCGTGCGGTCTGGCCGGAGGTGCTGGCCGTGTATGCGGTGAAAACCACGACTGACCCAAACGATCCACAGGAGGTCGCTACGGTGGACGATGCTAAAAAGGCCATCCTCAAGGATATTTTCTGGCAGATGAACGAAATATCTTCCCGCACCGAGCGTAAGACTGAGGCCGTCATCACCGAAACCGACGACGGCCACGGGAACATCGTGGAAACTACCACGACGGTCACACGCACCTATCTTTATATTACGGGCAGCCACAGAACCGCCGAGGAGATGGCAGACCATTTCAATTTCAACGCCGATCAGCGGCAGCAGCTTTCCGAACTGCTTGCTGAGGGAAATCGCAGTATATGGTCTGCCGTCCTTTACGGCATTTACTCCGGGGACGATGCTATCGTCACGGTGGCTCTGTCGCAGGTCGGAAATATAGGCGGTGAGCCGTATTGGTCTTGGTATGGGTTTGAAAGCCATGTGGAATGGTGCGCCTGCTTTGTCAGCTGGTGTGCCGCCCAATGCGGCTATATCGACACCGGTGTTTGCCCAAAATTTGCCGGTTGCGGAAATGGTGTGCAGTGGTTTCGGGATCGTGGGCAATGGTTGGACGGCTCCGTCGAGCCTGCTCCCGGCATGATTATCTTCTTCGATTGGGACAACGAGGGCGGCTCTGGCCCCCAAGATGGGGAGGCTGACCATGTGGGTATCGTGGAACGTGTCAAGGATGGAACTATTTATACAGTTGAAGGTAACAACAATAATTTTTGCCGTCAGGACTCCTACACGGTAGGCGATCATCGGATACTGGGATATGGCTTTATCAGGAAGTGATGTGCGATATATTAGCAAATCATCTAACACAATTTAACGAATAATATAGTCAAATATATTGCAATACGCCATATTAATTGGTACGATGGTATTACAAGTAAGACTGGACGAAATAGTTTCAAAATGGAGGGGCTATGGTCTTATCGGATGCAATCATGAGAATTTCCCGCAAAGAGGATGACTTGTTAATGCCCAATGCTCTTTCCAAGTATCAGCAGAAGCTGGAGCTGCCAGGTGATGCGATAAAAGATGCCGGATTGCGCGGTGCGTATAAGTGAATAAAGCGCTTCTATGAAGGAACGTTCAAGACGACCTGTCCTTCATAGAAGCGCTTTTTTATAGTGGTGTTGTTTTATGGCGTGATGCTGCCAGCTGAATATGAACAAAATGCCTTTACGAAGACCGAGTTCATTACACTGCGAATCGCTCACCAGGCATGTGCCGTGCCGGGGTCCTCCGTCCGACTTTTAACTACGCAAAAAATCGGACAATAAAGGAGGACTATAAAAATGGATAAATTTTATCTTGGCAAGGATAAGCGCCCCAAAAGGAGGAAGTATGCGGATTTTCCATACACAATTTTCACAGTTGAGGCAGAAAACGCAGAACCGCAATTTTACGTGAGATTTGTTGACGGCGAGGGGAAAAACCACTGCATTGCACTTGGTATGGAGCTCTACCGCGCCATGAATCAATTAGTATTGGATGTAAAACGTCTGCACAATGAGGAAGAACGGCATTTTGCCCGAGGTGTGCAATTTCCGGAAGCTATTTGTGCGTCAGGAGATCAGGTAGCTGATTGGGTTGAAGGGAAATTAATGCAAGAAGCACTACATAAAGCAATTACCATACTGCCTGACACGCAGCGCCGTCGTTTGGAGCTGTATTACTTTGCAGGCTTGACCTATGAGCAGATTGCGGCGTTGGAGGGGTGCAGCTATCCTGCGGTCATTAAATCCGTTAAGAAAGCCATTGTCGAACTCCGCCGATACCTGATGTAAGGTACAAATACTTCCCCGCAATTAGAAGTTCATTTCGCGGTCTGAACCAGCACCATAGCGTGTGGCATAGATTTTTTTCCGAGCTATATCCACTGTGACAAAATCTATGGAGGTTTCCTCGGCGGTACCGGCGGTGTGGATATAATGCTTGCCGTCCCAAGCATTTCCTCCGTCAGAATAATTGGGACAGGCCAGCATAGTAGAGACAAACAAAACTGGCTGGCCGCCTTCACCAGTCTGCTGGGAATAGGTGATCTCCTGATTTACCGTAATAATCACACCGTCCGTTTCCAGAGGAAGGGCAAAGCGGTAATAGGAAGCGGTATAGGGATTGGTGATTACGGCCTCCGTCTTATCACTGTTCCAGGTGATTTTTGCATCATTTCCGTCACTGGCGTAGATGCCTGCTGTGGTAACGGTGCCGACGCTGTCGCTGCATTGAAGGACTATCGGCCAGGCATAGTTTGCCATAGACGCACCGAAGCGAATACGGATGGTGTCTCCCTTGGCGGCGGCAATAACGTTGCTGAGACTGCCCTTGCTGTTTGCCGTACTGAGCTTGTTGGCGGCAGAGGAGCTATAGCGCTGATTGTACAGAAACGTGACATCATCACTGCTGAACCGGTTGATAAAATCCGGAATGATAATGGTGGCCCCCACCGGTTTCGTGGGCATGGTCGTTTTACTGTAGAGATCTCGGTGGATATGCCCATTCCATATAGCAATGATATCCCGTGCCCCCTGGCCAGTAAAATCTGCGGATACCGTACAGGGGAAATAGGTGCTTTCTGCTCCATTGGGGGCCCTACCGGCGGCAACTGCACAGGAATAGGCTGTCCCCTTTTGGTAGGCATCCAGAATCCCCTCCAGTACGTCATAATTGAAACGCTGGTGGTCCGCAGCACCGCCATCCTGCTTAGTAAAACTGTCCAGCATGGGGATGTGCTGGAACACAATGACCTTCCAGCCTTTCCCCGGCAGCTGCAGCGCAGTGCCAGCCAGCCATTTCAGCTGTTCCTGTCCGTAACCGTAGCAGTGCTGACCTGCCAGATACTGGTTATACGGTGCACCCAGATAGGGACAGCTTCCGTCCGCATTGGACGTATAGGGCAAGTCCACGCAGTTCAGAGAGATCATCCGCACCTTGCAGGCTGGCACATCCAGATAGCACGCCAGTAGGTTCCCATCGGCATCCATATGCACGGCGTTGCTGCCACTCCTGGCAAAAAATCTGGCAAAATAGTCACCATCCTGCATCAGATAGGACAGGTAATATTTGTGATCTGCTTCGGATGAATAGGCGGCCAGGCCGCCGTCGTCATGATTCCCTTTCTGAGGAATGTACAGAGGACAAAAGCCCTGGAAAATACTGCACAGCTGCGTGACCTTATCCATTTGAAGCTTTCGATTCCGGGCGCCTCGCAAGGCAGCGGTAGGCAGAGCGGCAGCCGTTACCTTATCGGCATTGTCGGCGCTTTCTACGTTGTCACCCAGAGATAATACGCAGGCCAGCGGGACCTTTTCATGGACACGGTTTACTGCCGCCACCAGGTGCTTTGCCGTTTCTGCATAGCTGATAGGGTGTTCCGCTCCTCTGGTTTCGTTGAAATACGGTGCATAGTGTAGATCTGTGAACAGCGCAAAGCTGAAAGTGTTGGCCCCCACATGCTCCAGCATGCGCTGGGCCACACTGTCTGCTGCTTGGGTCACATAGTCCGGAACCATTTCCATGGCGGTGGCCAGTTGGGTAGGACTGACGGGGGTATAGCCCAGGGCCTGGGTTACATTTTCCAGGGTAACAGAGGCATTACTGCCGTCTGCACCATCCTTTCCCGCAGGTCCGGCAGGCCCCACAGGACCTGTCAGCTCTGCCATGTCCACCAGATTTGACCAGGTATCCCCGTCAGGGCTGTATTGGATAACACCGTCCGCTATCCGCATGGCCATAGCCGATCCGTTGGGCAGGCTTACCCAATTGTAACCACCCTGACCATCGCTTGACAGGACCTGCCCGACCTCTCCGGCAGGATCAGGCGCGGAAATTTTCTTGTCCAGCAGCGCCACCAGCTGCCCATACACATCCGGAGCCGGGGAAGCTGGTGTGCCGCTGCTGCTTACAACAGATGCCAGCACGCGGATCTCTGCGGGCCGTGTCTGAAGTCCCTCGGCATACAGGCCCACAGATATCCACCCGGGACTCGGGATCGCAGGCAGTGCTACGGATGTGCCGCTGAACAAGGTGTCCTGATATCGGCCATCCGGGAAAACCACCCGCATGGTCTTGGACTGGCGGTCATCCCATTCTTGATCCAACTCCCATTCCACCATATAGTCAGAGTTTCCGCATACTGGCATGGGACCTGTGTAGTACGCTGTTTTTTCAGTTACTTTCACATGTAAGTGCGTCATGAAATTCACTCCTCTCTAACAACTAGACTGCTTCTTCCTGTATGTTTTGCATTATGTTGCCGCGTTTTGTACAACTCGGAGAATATAATTTAAATAAATTCACTTTTTGCCAAATTATAGAAAAGTGGGTTGCATTTTTTTACAACTCGGGCTATACTATATAATTATAAGTGAATTAGAATATTTGAGGTTGGCATGCCAACCTCTGTTATTTGCGTAGCAAATAACAGAATAATGTTCATCAAATTATATAGGCGACGACCAGCAGAGGAGGCGGGGTTATGGCGCATTCTGCCATCCGTATGGGTGAGGATACCACCAGAATTGAAGAAATGCCGACAGTTACTATTGCTGCCCGCTCTGATGGAGTATTTTTATTTGTGAAGCGCACTTTTGACGTGGTAATGGCGTTGATGGCATGCCTGGTGGTTGCTATTCCTTGTGCGGTTATCTATGTGGTAATACGTTTGGATTCCCCCGGCCCCGGTTTTTATCGGCAGGAGAGAGTTGGGAAGGGCGGAAAGAGTTTTGTTATGTATAAATTCCGCACTATGCGTCTCGATGCTGAAAAGAATGGCCCGCAGTGGGCTGATAAACATGATAGCCGCTGTACAAAGGTGGGCACGTTTCTGCGGAACTCTCGGCTCGACGAGTTGCCTCAGCTATTGAATATTCTGCGTGGGGACATGAGCTTCGTAGGCCCCCGCCCAGAAAGGCAGGTATTCTATGAAATATTCGAGACCTATATTCCGGGTTTTTATCAGCGCTTGGCTGTAACGCCGGGGCTCACTGGTCTTGCTCAGGTCAATGGCGGTTACGACCTCGGCCCGGAGGAGAAGCTTTGCTATGACATGGAGTATATCCGGAATCAGTCTGTGGGACTAGATCTGCAGTGTTTGTTCTCCACCATACATATTATCTTTGACCACGAGGGGGCTCGGTAGTGGAGTATTCTGTTCTAATGTCCGTATACGTGAAGGAGAACGCAGAATTTTTCTCTGCTGCGGTGGAAAGCATGCTCTACCAATCCTGCCCTCCAACGCAGTTCGTTTTGGTGTGTGATGGGCCATTGACTCCGGCACTGGACAAAGTGATCGATGGCTTTACCTCTACGTATCCGGATTTATTCCGGATTCTTCGTTTGCCCGTAAATCAGGGGCTTGGCGTTGCTCTGCAAGAGGGACTGTCTGCGTGTGACTGCGAACTGGTGGCCCGTATGGACTCAGACGATATTGCGCTGCCCCTGCGGATGGAGCACCAGCTGGCGGCTATGAACGCCGATCCCGGCCTGTCCGTTGTGGGTGGGCAAATTGCGGAATTTACCGGTACCATGGGAAATATCCAGGGCTATCGCATGGTGCCGGTATCTCCAGAAAAAATTCGCCAAAGCGCCGCCAGACGTAATCCGATGAATCACATGACGGTGCTGTTTCGCAAGGCTGATGTTTTGACAGCGGGCGGCTATCAGGACCTGAAGGGGTTTGAGGATTATTTCCTGTGGGGCCGTATGCTGGCAGCTGGCTGCTGTATGGCAAATCTGCCGGAGGTATGCGTCCTGGCCCGGGTATCCGGACTCCAGGCGCGCCGCGGTGGGTGGAATTATTTTTGCCAAACGGTTCGGCTGGAGCACGCTCTGCGAACCTGCGGCCTGATCGGTGCCGGGACCTATTGCCAGAATCTACTGATCCGCTTTGGCGGCACGGTCTTGCTGCCTGACGCTCTGCGCCAGCGCGTATACCAGCGGTTTCTGCGACGGGGAGACGCGCCGGAAATGCCCTGGGCCGGGACACCGGAGGAGTTGACCGCAGCCGCATCTCAGAGTTAACAGAAAGGATGGAAACAATGCGGCGTGTACTGCATTTTATGGCGGATATCCAGGTCAGCTCCGGCATGGCCGCCGTGGTCATGAACTACTACCGCCATATAGACCGCAGCCGGGTTCAGTTTGATTTTTTATATTTTGAGGATGGTCCGCTATCCTATGAACAGGAGATCCGCTCCCTGGGCGGCAGGACTTTCCGTATTCCCCGTCCGGGCCCCCTCTCTATGGGGAATATCCACGCTTTTTTTCGCGCACATCAAGGGGAATTCCAGATTCTCCATTGTCATCCCATCTGGTCGGCCGCAGTTTTGGGACCTGTTGCCAGGCGCTATGGCGTCCAAGCCGTCTTTCTGCACAGCCACAGTGAGAAGCCTGGCGAATCCGGGGCAAGTATTCTGCGCAACCGGTTGATTCTATACTTGTCCGCTGCAAGAGTGGACACGTTTCTTGCTTGTTCTCACGCAGCGGAAACAGCTTTGATGGGCATTCCATCGTCGGTATATATTCTCCCCAATGCTATTGATACCCATGCATTTTCCTTTGACAGCACTGCGCGGCGCTTATGCCGCAGCCAGTTGGGTATCGCACCGGAAACGCCGGTTATCGGCCATGTGGGCCGCATGGTGGAGGTGAAAAACCACCGCTTTTTACTGAAGGCATTTTCTATATGCCATCGGGCCGTGCCTGCGGCACAGCTGCTGCTGATTGGCGACGGTCCCTTGGAGCAGATGCTTCGCACCCAGGCCGCAGATTTAGGAATACAAGGTAGTGTCCATTTTTTGGGTTCCCGCCGGGACACTCGTCTGCTGTACGCCGCCATGGATGTGTTTGCTATGCCATCCTTATATGAGGGACTCAGTATGGCTTTGCTGGAAGCACAGGCATCCGGATTACCCTGCTTGGCCTCGGACACAGTGTCTCCTGAGTCGAATGTGACGAATCGGATGGTTCGTCTGCCATTGGAACAGCCCAAGGATTGGGCTGCCGCTTTTGAAAAGCAGCTGAAAGCACCTGCGGACCGCACAAGAGATGTTACAGAGGCGTTTGCCCGGAGAAATCTGGATATTCATACAGCTGTCCGGCAGTTGACGGAGCTTTACGAAAGAAACTGATTATGGAATTGTTTTTTTTCAACGCAGCTTTTTTTGCGTTACTGTGCGGACTAGAGGCCACGCCGTTATCGGTCTACCCACAGCGGCGCTATTTGAACTCCAAATTTCTTCTGGGTTTAGGAATCTCCTATTTGTGCTTCCTGGCTATGTTCCGGGGGGTCTCCTGCGGAAACGACACAGAGAATTATCGGGAGTTCTTTCAAGTGGTAGCCTCCCAAAAAAACCTTTGGCATACCATCCGGCACACCAGCTTTGAGCCGCTGTTCACCGCTTTGACTTTTTTTCTCAGTCGCCTGACTCGGGACCCGCAGATTTTATTTATCGTCACATCACTGTTCTCCTTCGCGGTAACAGGCCGTTTCCTGGCAAAATTTTCCCTTGCGCCGTGCTTCAGCCTGTACCTGTTTTTTACCCTGCAAATATTTGATTTCTACATTTCCGGCATCCGTCAGGCGCTGGCTATTGCGCTGTTGCTGCTGGCATATGAAGCGATGACGCAAAAGAAAAATCTGCGGACACTGCTGTTGATCTTGCTGGCAGGTCTATTCCACCGCACGGCCTGGCTGTGGTTTCCCGTGTTTTTCCTGTTGCGGGTCCGCCGTCGGCGTGCATTCCTTGGGGTTGCAGCCCTGGTTGGCGCTGTATGCCTTGTGAGCTCTCGATACCTGGTAGCGGTCATTGCGTCGATTTTCCCGCGGTACCAATTATACTTTGGCAGCAGCTATCTGAAATCCGGAGCCAAGCTTTCCCTGATCCTCTATTTTCTGGTATTCGGGCTGGTGCTGCTGGTGGGTGAGCTGGTTGGTGACAGAGAGGATGCCCCCGTCCGGAGCGGACGAGACGAATGGGATTTCCGTTTGTCGTTCTTGCTTCTGGTGGTGTGTGTCTTGGGCTATACAGCCCCGATCTTCAGCCGCTTTCTGCAATATTTCCAACTAAATCTTTGCGTTTATTTTGCAAACCGCCTGCATCGTATGTCGATTCAGACCAGGAAAATTCTACTGCTGGCCAGCCTGGCAGCATTTGCCGCATACGCGTGTACTATCCACTTGTTCCGCACGCCGGAGTGGTATACTACCTATCCCTTTGTGTTCTGCTGGGACCACTGACCTGGCAGGGAAAGACCCATTTATGAAACAGACATCCGGCATTGCCAAGAACTCAGCCATGCTGATGGCTATGAACATCGCAAAAATGATTTTCCCGCTGCTGACGCTTCCGTACCTGACCCGGGTCCTATCCACGGACTGCTACGGAAGCGTGGTATATGTCAAGTCTGTCACCGCCTATCTGCAGCTTCTGGTGGATTTTGGTTTTGTCCTCTCTGCCACCAAGGAGATTGTCCGTGTCCGTCATGACAAGGCTGCCCAAGAGAAAATCATGGGCGACGTGCTGCTGGCCCGGCTGTGGCTTGCAGGGGCCGCCCTGGTGCTGCTGGTGATCCTGACGGCGGCGCTGCCCATTCTGCGGGAGCGGCCTCTGCTGTCGCTTTTGTCCTTTTTCCCGGTATTCCTGACGCTGTTTCTGTTCGACTTTCTGTTTCGCGGCCTGGAGAAAATGGAGGCCATCGCCCTGCGGTTTGTGGTCATGCGGGGCGTTGCCACGGCGCTGACCTTTGTGCTGATCCATTCCGACCGGGACGTGCTGCTGATCCCGCTGCTGGACACCCTGGGCACCCTGATCGCCGCGCTTATGGTTCTGCCGCAGCTGCGCCGCCTGGGGCTGCATGTGCGCCTGTCTCATGACAGAAGGGCCGCCTGGTCCATGCTGAAGGATTCGGCGGTCTATTTTGCCTCCAATGTGGCCTCCACCTCCTTCAGCGCCCTGAACACGCTGCTTCTGGGTATCATCCTGACCACCCAGGAGGTGGCCTATTGGGGGGTCTGCATCCAGGCGGTGGCCGCCGTTCAGGCGCTGTATACCCCCATCACCGACAGTCTTTACCCCGTTATGGTGCGGGAGCGCAGATTCTCCCGCATTGTGAAAGCCGTGAGGCTCTTTCTGCCGCTGGTTCTGGCCGGGTGCGCAGCGGCCTATTTTCTGGCAGACTTCGGCATCGTCCTCATGGGCGGACAGGCCTATGCCCCGGCAGCCCGCATTTTCCGCTATCTGATACCCGTTCTGTTTTTCAGCTTCTTCGCCCTGCTGTTCGGGTGGCCCACCCTGGGCGCCATCGACTGCAACGCGGAGACCAGCCGCAGCACCGTTTATGCCCTGAGCTTCCAGGTGCTGGGGCTGCTGGCGCTGCTGTGGACCGGGTGCTACTCGCTGGTGGCCGTGGCCCTTCTGCGCAGCGCCACGGAGGTTGTTCTGTGCGGCATCCGGATGCTCTATATCCGGAAAAATATACACGCCTTTGCGGACAGAGGAGGGAGCACAGAATGAACGAGATCACCGACCTTCGCGAAATCCAGCAGGTGGAGCTGGGCATTCTGCGCCATCTGGACCAGGTGTGCCGGGAAAACGGTCTGCACTTCTTCCTCTCCAACGGCACCCTTCTGGGCGCCGTGAAATACGAAGGGTTCATTCCCTGGGACGACGACATCGACGTGTTCATGCCCCGCTGCGACTATGACCGGCTGATGCGGCTTTCCGGGGCGGATTCCGGGCCGTATCGCCTGCTGTCGCAGGAGCGCACCCCCGGGTGGCGTCTGCCCTTTGCCAAGCTGTGTGACCTGTCCACCTGCAAGCAGGAGACCTGCGCCGATTTCGGCGCGGACATCGGCCTGGACGTGGACATATTTCCGCTGGACGCCTGGTCCGGCGGCGCGGCCCAGGCCCGGCGGTGCGGCCTGTGGCGCCGGGGCGTTTCCGCCTCCATCGAGTCCCGTTTTCTCTCCCCCCGCACCGGCTGGCGGCGGGCGGCGCTGTATCTGTTCTGGCGGCTCAGCCGCCTTCTGGGCTGCGGCTTCTTCTGCCGCCGCATCCGGCGCGAGGCGGAGCGCGGGCGTGCCCTTGCCGCACCGGCCTATCTGGGCTGCGTGGTCTGGAGCCTGTACGGCGGCAGAGAGCTGATCCCGGCGGAGGTTTTCGGCTCCTCCGTGCCTGTGCGGTTTGAGGGGCATACCTATTGTGCCCCCGGGGGGTACGACACCTATCTGCGCCGGCTGTACGGCGACTATGCTCCGGATCCCCCTCCGGACAAGCAGGTCTCCCACCACCATTTCCGGGCCTGGTATCGTTGAAGCGGTATTTATTTGCCTTGGCAGGCAATGAATAAATAAAAAAAGAAGGAGAAAGTACCAATGAATGGCAGGACAAAACGCATTCTGTCGATTGTTCTGACGCTGTGCATGCTTGTATCCCTGTTCCCGGCAACGGCTCTGGGACTGGACGCAGCGGCGCAGACACAGTCGCAGGGCACAGAGGTCGTCAAGGGCAGCAGCATCCCCGGCACCGGCTACCATGTCACCTCAGTGAAGAACTACTCCATCGCACCCGACATTTCCGAGCGGGTCATTATCACCAATAACGATGCGGGTAATTCCCAGACGGTTGCAAACGTCATGGAGG